>Ga0233434_1000466_pt1 | contig 46156 bp, 36 predicted proteins | sample SI_122_August201_4_FD_182738 | JGI IMG/M metagenome (GOLD analysis project Ga0233434, IMG submission 182738) | Seawater microbial communities from Saanich Inlet, British Columbia, Canada - SI_122_August2016_120_MG | ecosystem: Environmental > Aquatic > Marine > Inlet | place: Canada: British...
CGGCAGTGCCAAAAGCGGTCGATAGCGCACCGAAGAAGACCAAATCATCGACACTCTGCTCGGTCAATACCACGGTCTCTTGTTCGCCCGTAACACTATTCTCGAGTGTCACGGGAAAGGTTTCAATATTGGCGGGGTCGATATTGAGGTCGACATCCGTGACGCGCACCCGCACCACGTCGCCCGGCTCAGACAGCAATGTCGCGGCCAAGTCGCCGTCGTTGCCCAACAAAGTTACTGGACCTGGGGTGGATTGGGTAAAGTCGGTTTCGTTGCCATTGAAGGTCAATAATTCTATCGTCACGGGGGCCGATATTGCATAGCGCAGCTTGTTGACCCAAAAATTGATCTGCAAGAATTCACCCGTGGAATCGGCCGGGGAAGACGTTGTAGAGGCCGATACCTTAAGTGTATCCATTGCTCCAGGACCCATACAAATCGTATAGCCTACCGTCCAAGAGGGGGTCAGCGCCCCTGGGGTCACGCTAGTAACTGTCAACAGGTCGCTATTAAAAGAAACCTCCATCACGGACTCGACGAGAGGCATTCCGCTTGTCGAGTCGATGGTTGCCGCCACCGTCAATGGTAAATTATAGGTAGATGATGCGGTGGTGATCGAAACCTCGAGATAGGGTATCTCGCCAAAGACGACTGCGACCTCACCGGCCTGGTGTCCAGAGCCACTTGCCCCAGGCGCAGTTAGAATCACATCCTCCACTCCATCGCCATTGATATCACCTGCGGACATAGCAAGGTAGGCAAGCACACCTCCGGCAAGGTCGCCATAGATCTCTATACCTCCATTGGGTGCAGTGAGGTCTATCGAGCCGCTAAGTAACGGGCCACCATAAACGCCATACGCAGCACCTGCATTTGCCCGACCTCCAGGGGCGACCAACGGTGCCCCGGTGATAATTTCCGTGAAACCGTCTCCGTCGAAGTTAGCGGTCGTTAAGGACCGCCCAGAAAAAGAAATCGGAGGCCCAGTGACCGTTAAGCCTGGGGTCACTGGAGTCGCTGCCCCTGGCGACAGATCGATAAGCGTAGGCAGCGTGGGGCGATCACCGCCATAAAAGACGTACGTTCTACCAGAATAAGTACTCCAACCTGGCGCACCGACTAATATGTCATCATACCCATCCTGATTAAAATCGTCGCTCTCGACAGCAAAACCGAACAGGTTGGCGGCGGTTTCACCCCGCAATTCCATATCTGTATCAATCGCTAAGTCTAATGAATCCGATAAAGCAGACCCACCGAAAACAACGAAAAGGCCACCCGAAGAACCTCCATTTAGCGACGAACTCGGTGCACCGATCAACAAATCATCATATCCGTCCGCATCGATATCACCAGTAGACAGCGCTGCGCCAGCTTCATCGTTCGTGACACTTCCAACGATGGTTATATCGGTTGTGTCTGTACCAGTGCTCAGGTCAATAACTAAATTGGGTCCTAGATCCGGTTTACCGAAGACTACATGAGTCCTACCTGCGCCATCTCGCCCCAATCCATCTCCATTCCCCGCACTCACTATCATGTCATCATAGCCATCACCATTGAGGTCGCCACTTGCAACCGCAGTCCCTAAACCTTCACTGGTGCCACTACCCCAAATCTGCACAATCACGTTCGCAGTACTCGCATTTAGATCTACGATCGCAGGCAGAGTGGCGGTAGGTCCTCCGTAGAATAGATATGCTTTACCGGCACCGTTCACACTACCGACATTTGATGTCGAAGCGCCGACTATTATATCATCGTAGCTATCCATATTTACATCGCCTACCGCAACTGATGTTCCAAGCCGGTCGTAAGCATCCGCACCCTGTATCACCATGGCGAATTCTGACGCATTGGCGAGGTTAACCGTGGCGGGAAGCGATGCCGATCCAAGAACTAAATACACCGCGCCTGCAATAAAGCGCCCTCCTGGCGAACTTTCCCTTGCACCGATAACGATATCATCGAAACCATCGGCGTTGATGTCACCGGTGGCGAGAGAGTATCCAGCTAACTCTCCAGCACCAGCCCCGAGAATGCGTACATCTTCCTCATCCAGGCTAAGATCGACCGCCACATTCGGTTGAGCATCGACTGCGGTCCAACTCAGCAGGGCGAACAGGATCGTTATTACGATGCCTTTGCATTGATACGGATGGAGTTTTTTACTTAGCATAAGCTATTTCAATAGGACCATTTTTTGCGTAGCCCGATTTCTGTCCGTCGTCAGGCAATAAAAATACATACCGCCAGCCACTTTGTTACCGTACGCGTCTCGACCATCCCAACGCACCCTATAGGTCCCGGCCACCTGGTTCAGATATGCAAAATTTCGCACTTGCTGCCCGATTGCGTTAAAAATTTGCAGCGTCACCTCGCTAGTGCGCGGCAGTTCGTAGCGAATTACCGTCTCCGGGTTGAACGGGTTCGGCACATTGGGCAATAACCTAAAAGAGCCGGGCTTGGCCTGGGTGGATGGCGCCTCGCTACTTCCTTCGATACGCCCATCGTTAAAACTCGCTCGTATGAGCCGTACTGTTGTCGCTGTTGTTAACTTTTCCGGATAGAGCCGCAACAATTCACCGGAACCTTGCAGCGGCCGCGTCCCCGCAAAAGCGATCTGTGTACCTTCGTCGTGATATCGCGAGGCGACAAGAAAGCTGGGCGCGTCATCGGCCGTCTCGACCCGGCCGCGAAAGCCGGCAACAAAAAGCTCACCCGCCACGATGTCCGCGCGATCCTCGGCGAAGACCGACCAATAGCCCTGTTTTGCCACCAGCGCCAGACGCCGCTCTACCGTCAGCGGCTTGGGCGCGACGCTGCTTTCGGGCTGCGGGTGATTGGCCGAGGTCTTGGGCTGGACTGGGAAGCGGTCGATCAAGCCGACCCGCATCTGCAACACCAAGCTGGCATCAAAGGCCGTGATGGGTCCAAAAGGCGATAGATCATCGACATTCGCCGCCAGCGAATCCAACCCCGTCAAGGTCGTGGCGCCCACCGCGTGCGAAAGAATCTCGGCCGCATCAAAGCCGCGCAACTGGCCATTGCCGCTGGCATCGCCCCAGGGATCAACGGTCGTGGTGGTATCTAATAGGTGTTCGGCATTGCCGGTACCGGCGGCCGTGTCTAGATAGTCCCCTATTTGCAAATCGCCTTGCTGAACATTGAGCGTACTATCGCCAACGGCGCCGGCACCGGTAGCAAATAGTGTAAACAACCGACCGATAAATATATCTGTGTCGGCCCCCGTTTCGTTGAGCTGTATTGTCTCTACTTCTAGTGTGGTACTATTCTTAACAGAAATATGGACGAGATCGGCCTGCAATGGATCAATGTTGAGGTCGGGATCGACAACGCGCACACGCACGGTGTCGGCCGGCTCGGTCACGACGGTCATATCGATCCCCCCCAGCGTACCGAGTATAAGATCTACCGTGTCGCATTGCTGGACCGTATTGCCGCTGGCGTCCAGTACATCGTCGTAGCAGACAGCGATCTGCTCGCCAATTTGCGCCTGCACAACGCCATCACCCGAAGTCGTGCCAGTCGATATTACGGCGTCTATCGATCCGACAAATACACCGCTTGAAATAGCCGTCTCGGTGACGGTGACGGTTTCGCTCTGTGCCCCATTCGCAACCTGAACCGTCAGGCTCTCGGCAATGCCCGCATCGCGGTCTTCATCCGCCTCGGTGATCGTGATCTGTATGGGCTGAGAGCTACCGATCACAGCGGGCGAGGCTACGACTACCCCATCAACACCAACCACCTTAATCGACCCATTACCCGGAGTATTCGCCGGCGTGCCGGCGTTGAGCAATACGTGCTCCAGCGTCAACGCCGCCGTCATCGGTGTATAAAAAGCTCCGACGTTAAAATCGACATTGAAGAGCACCCCATCTGCCGCAACGGTATCGACAGTAGTCGCTCCTGCAACCTTGAGCGTATCGAGCCCAGTGCCAGAGGATATGACCGATGCGAGAAAGCCATTGCTCAACACCCAGTCTTCGAGCATCGCGCCGGTGGTGTCTAGATCAACATAGGTGACCTTCGTCGGATCAAAGGTCATAAACACTTCGACCGAAACAATGGCTTCAGAACCGACGTTGGCGACACTGATCGGGACCCGGACCATGCTATTGCGCGGAGTCGTCATATTGGCCACATCGACATTTACGGCCGCATGTACAGCCCCCACCGCTAGCGCCATAATACAGGCGGTGGCGAAAAACCTCCACTGTAGAGAGGTGTTATGTCCGAACGTAGTCTGCTTCATCTATCCTTGAAGCGCTAGTGCTGTTAGCGCAGTAACATCAGTTTGCGCACCTGCCTGAAGTGCGCTGTCTGCAACACGTAAAAATACGGTCCACTCGCTGCCGGGCGGCCCGCTGCGTCGCGACCATCCCAACGCAAGTAATGAAAACCAGCGGTCTTAAACCCATCGCTCAACACCGCAATCTGCTGGCCAAGTACATTATAGAGGCGCAGCGACACCGGACCGGAGGTCGGTAACTGAAAGCGTATTTCGGTCTGAGGATTGAAAGGATTGGGGAAATTCGCCAAGAGCGCGTAGTCCGTCGGCACCAGACGCAGCTGAATCCCCTCGCTACGACCAGTGGCCATCTCACCATTGCGCGTTGCTATTACTTCATCCAGACGCAAGACGGCCGGCGAGCCGCTGGGAATGGCCTCAAAAAAGATTCGTGCCAGCATCTGTTCACCTAATAGAGTCGAGCCGTCGGTGCGATACCCGCCCAATGTCAGGAAACCGGGCTCATCTTCGAGCACGGCAAAGAGCTCGCCATCCGAACCTTCGGCTCCCACGAAGCGCAGCGCTTGCTCCTCGTAGTGCAGGCGCAGACCATAGCCTTGATAGCCGTCCAAACCCGCACCGCGAATATCGACATGATAGCGACCGGCATTCCCCGACTGCAAATATAGCTTCGCATCAAAGGGCGCTACGCCGTCGGGTGTCGATACCGAGTAACGCGATGCTCGGTAGCTGCTACCAAACAAATCGACGAAGGTGAAAAAGTCGGCAAAGTTAATCTCCCCATCGCCGTTAAAATCAAACTCAACATCATAGCCGGCTTCGCCCTGAACGCTTCCGAAGCGTTCAGCCATCATAAAAAAGTCGTCAAGGCCGACCAGACCATCGCCTTGAAAGTCGCCTTGGCCCCGTAGCTCTACAGCTAGAGCAATGACCGACGACGGAGGACTCTCGTTACCGACGCGATCGACAGCGCTGATCTGATAGCGATATTCCTCCGATAACAGCAAGCTATTGTCGCTGTAGAATGCCGATTTAATAGGGCCGGCTATCAAGCCGAAGGGACCCGAACCTAACGCCCTGAAGATGTTGTAGCCGGCTACATCGGACTCCGGCACCGCCTGCCAACGTAGGGCAACCCATCCCGCACCGGTGTTTTCTGCTGAAAGCCCTGTTGGCGCGCTTGGCACGGCTACATCAGATTCTGCCAACGTCGTTAAGACCATTACGGCACTCTCGCTCGGGCCATTGCCGCCGATGTCGACCGAAACCGCCTTAAACTCGTACGTTGTATTTGGCTCGAGGTTGGCCAAGGTCACCCGATGGCTCGATCCGAGTGCAACCCGACCTACCGCATGGTCCATTACCCCACCGATACCATAGTAGACAAAAGCATCGGCGGCCTCGTCGGTTGACCAGACAATGACTGCCGTTTGATCCGACAAGGATTCGATTTGAGGTTGGGCCAAAAACACCGGCGCTTGGACGTCGGGATTCGCCGCCGTGGTAAAGCGACGTAGACTGCTGACGGCCGGACCGTTTTCCGCCACATCATAGGAATGCACCTCAAATTGGTACGAGGTATTGGGCTCGAGGTTCGTCAACTCGACGCGGTGCTCAGTTGCCAGATCGAGCCCCATGGCACTCCGATTGAGATCGTTCTGGCCATAGAAAATCTCCGCCGAACTGGCTTCATCAGTAACCCAAGTGATGGTTACCACCCGATCCGAAAGCGCAAGCACTTCGGGCTCAACGATCATCTTGGGAATCGCTATATCGCTGCTGGCACTGGTTGTAAACGAGAAGAATGGGCTCAAGCCCGGTCCATTACCGACCGGGTCGGTCGAAGCCACTTGAATGCGATAGGTCGAACCAGCCTCCAGATCGTCCAGCAAGACCTGATGCTCAAAATCGTGCTTGAGAAACGAAGCCACTAGCTCGAATCGTCCATCGCGCTCTAAGAAAAGTTGACTATCACCGATCTCATCGGTTGTCCAGGAGACCAACACTTCGCTCGCACTACGAGAAATAAGGTGCGGGCCGTCGACAATGGCCGGCGCGGTAAAATCCGACTCGGTATCGGTGAAAAAACTGATCTCGCCATTCTGAACCAGCGGCGCGACAATTTTGCCGGCGCCATTATTGCCGACCACTGTTTCGTTGCCACTGAGATCGCGCGAAGTCAGAACAAAGAAATACTCTGTGCCGCGCTCCAGTCCAGTGAGGGTGATATTGTGATCCTCGCTCGCTACGAGCGATTCAAAAAAGTATTCGGCTGGCGTGCCCAACGTAGTCGCAGTGCCAATCCGCACCTGCGGAAAGCAGGGCTCATCAGTGCGCCAGCGGATTGTGGCCGTTGAGTGACTAACGACTAATTCAGGGCGCCGAACGATTACCGGCGGAGTGAGGTCGGGGTCGGCATCGGTCTTGAATTTGAGATCTTTGGATTTGCCTTCAATTCCTGCCAAACTCTGCGAAGTCACACGAAAATAGTACTTGGTGTCGGGTTGCAATCCGGAAATACGCGTTTGGTGCTCACGGGTAAAGGTCGGGTCCTCAATCCGTGCCCCATAGGACTTACTAGTGCCATAATCAACAACGCTACTAGTGGGCTCACTAGTGTTCCATTCAATCAGTGCAGCGGTGTCGGTGGTTTTGCGCACATGCACTTGGCGAATCTTTGGCTTTTTATTTTTTGCCGTCTTCCTCGTGCGAAAAGTGAGATCCCGACTGCGCGTAGGGCCGTTGCCCGCCACATCAAGCGCCGCCACCTGTACGTGATACTCGGTATCGGCCATCAGGTTGGGCAGCGTGACTAGGTGGGTCGTTGCCAAATGGTCAGAAATGACCTCCTGGCCATAGTTAGTATCGGTTCCGTATTCAACGGTTATCTCTGCCAATTCGTTGATCTGACACATGATAACCGCCGAGTCGTCCGAGTATGCGGCAACGGCAGGTCCAGCATAGATTATGGGCGCATCGGTATCGGCTAACAAGCGAGTAGTGAACGTAATCACCTCACTCTCAACCGGACCATTACCAAAGGCATCCGTCGAGAATACCCGACCTTGGTAGCTCGTCCCCGGTTCGAGGTCCGTAATTATGATCGTGTGCTGCCGAGTAAGCTCAACATCGCCCGCAGAGCGATCGAACTGACCATTCTCGCCGAACTCGACCCTGCTGTCGCTGGCTTCATCCGTGGTCCAGCCAACCACTACCGAGCGATCGGACCGGTGAACGACCGACGGGCCGCCTTCAATGACCGGTGCCGAGCGGTCTCGCTGCGACGCAGTGAAAAAAGTAAAATTCCGGCTACGGGTCGGACCATTGCCCTCGAGATCGACCATGTGAAAACGGCCGTGATAATTCTTACCCGGCACCAAACCTGTCGCGGTAATGCGGAATTCGCGATCAAATGCTGGGATCTCAACTCGGTGGCCGTAGTCAGCCGACAAACCGTATTCCAACCACCCATTCGCCGGCTCGTCTATTTCCCAACCTAGGGTGCACCGATCTGTGCCTCGAGCAACGACCCAAGGCCGAGTTACAATACCAGGCGGTCGGATATCCTGTTGGCCGCGAGTGACAAACGTATGATCTCCACTCTCAATAGTATTACCGGACACGTCCGTCGACACTACTTGAAAATGATACAGGGTCTGCGCGTCGAGATGGGTGAGCAAGATTTGGTGGTCCTGTACCAAATCGTCACTAGCGGCGAAACGGCCGTAGTTGTCATTCGTGCCAAAATTGACCCGGCTCGTCGACGGCTTGCTGGTCTTCCATTCGACATGCGCTTTGAAAGGCGTTCGTAACGTAACCTTGGGGCCATTGATAATGACCGGGGGCTGGTTGTCGCTGCTGAGCGTGCGGAAGTGCCCAATCCGCAACGCCGAAGCATTGCCCGAGGCATCGCTAGAACGCACCCGATAGTAGTAGGTCGTGCTTGGATCCAAACCCTCGAGCCAAACCCCGTGGCGAAAAACCAGTGCGTCATTTGTGACGCGGGTTCCATCGGAGAAATCGTCATTGAGCGAGTACTGGACCTGTCCATCGCCCAGTTCGTTGGTTTCCCATGTGACCAGCGCCTTATCGACCGCAGGAAAAGCCGTTGGTCCACTTATAATCACCGGTGGGTCACTGTCGGGCCGGCTCGAGGTAACAAAAAAGTTACCCTTCCAGGCCGATTCGTTGCCCTGTCCATCAGTCGAGCGCACGCGGTAAATATAAAAGGTAAAGAGCGCCAGATCGCTAAGCGGCACCCGATGCTCTATCACCAGGTCGTCAACAACTTTCGAGTCGCAACTTATGATCAGTGGATAATGCGTTGGGTCGGCAAAATGGGGCAGTTCACCACGCAACAGCCAGCTTCGAATCAAGGCATCGTTCTCGTCTTCGTCATCATCGCCATCGTCATCGTCATCATCGCCATCGTCATCGTCGTCATCGTCGTGGTCATGGCCATGGTCACCATCGTCGTGGTCATGGCCATTATTGTGGCTGTTAGAACCGACGTGCGGATCATGAGTCGCCCAATTATCCTCGTGGTACGATGGACCGTTCCAGTGCCAGAAGGCGGTCGTCTCCCACAACAAGCCGCTGGCCGCAACCCCTTGGTCATTGAGCGTATAGCCATCCGTGCCATCGGCATTGACCTTGACCGCCTGAAGCGTCAGCGCACCATTGCGCCATTCCCCATTCGGCCCAGGAACATTCTTTCGCACATCACCAGTGTTCGTTGGGTGAACGCGCCCCGTTGCAATCCCATTAGCTTCAAAGTGATAAGAAAGAGCGGTCAGTTGGGTAGACCCATCGACTCCGTCCAGACTATATATGCCGCTTGAGTCGCTGCCGTTGTTTACCTGCAAGGTCGCGCCAGGAGAGAGACTGGCATTGGCGATAAGCAGCTTGAATTTCTCGCCGGAAGAGACGTCGGTGGTGATGTTGTGGAGTTTGCTGTCCATCAAATCAAAATAATCAACCACCAACACGTCATACTTATTGTCGTAGGCATGGACGTGGCCATCGGTATCGCCATCGTTAATCGGCGCTATATCGGAGGCGGTATCAATGTCGATGTGCCCCCCGATAAGCCCGTCCGTGTCGTCTGGGTCCGGCGGTATGGCCTCCCCCGTCATTTCGCCCAGGGCGATCAATTCAGCCTTGATGAGTTCAATGAGCTCGCGCTCATTCGCCAAATTCGGCCGAACAGTTATCCCACAGTACTCGACTTCGCTGTTGCCTTCTTCATTTGTACGCCAATAAATATTGGTCGAGTTGTGGGTCGTACCCTGAGCGATCGGCCCCTCGATTATTTCGGGTGAACGCTGGTCGGCCTCGACCAGAATGTAGTTTTCTTTGGTCTCGGTATTAGACGATCCTGCGTTGCTGATCGTCAACGACACCGCATATGATCCAGGATCTTGATAGACGTGAAGCGGATGCTGGTCAATGCTCGTTTGGCCATCGCCAAAATCCCAGGCATATGTGGTAATATCGCCGGAGGATAGGTCTTCAAAATTGACTTCCAGCGGGGCGATACCCGAGAGGGGGATGCCGACAAACTCGGCTTTAATGCGGTCTTCGACGACGGTAATCGAGCCGTTGACGATGATTGCAATCGGCGTGCCATTGTTTAACTGGACTTTCTCAATCTCAAGCGGCGAAGTCGTGCCAATGACTGCATTCGCGGAGACTTGCAGTTCGAGAAAGAAAAAGACGCCTTCACCGCTTATTTTCGCATTCGCCGTTGCCGCGCCAATGAGCAATTGGCCATCGTTTTCGCCGCCGCCGGGCACGGTGCGCGCATTGACGGCGACGATCCAACTCTCTGCCAACGAGCCCGAGCGGTTGACGCTGATATCTTTGATCGCGACGACGCTGGCGTCAAAACGCACGTCCATACTGCTGGACAGAACCTCGTCGCCCGCCTCGAATCGACTGACGGAGACCGGCACCCGCACGATTTCGCCACGCGCCGCCTCCACATTGGGCAAGCTGATTTGCACAGCCTGAGCCGTCGGTGCCCATAAACAAAGCGCCAACAACCCGATAAACCATCTGAATAGTACCATATGTCCTCCGACTTGCTGCATGGCCTTAAGGCTTCCCCTATAATAGTGTATCGGAACGGGCTACCCAGATAATTAATCTACAGTTAATATATGTTTTGAACATAAGAGAAAAATAAGGGGCAAGGCCAACGGCCTCACCCCTTTTTATTCTTGTCGCCGGGATGTCCTTAGCGAACTAAGGTCATTTTGCGGGTCTGCACGAAGTTACCGGCTTCGATACGGTAAAAGTAGAGGCCACTGGCCACGGCGAAACCGTGCTCGTTATGGCCATTCCACAACACCGTATAAACACCCGGCGCCTGCATCTCATGGACCAATGTCCGCACTTCCTGACCCAACATATCGTAGATCACCAACTTGACCTCGCCCGACTGCGGCAATGCATAACGCAGTGTCGTTTCCGGGTTAAAGGGGTTGGGGAAGTTCGGCGCCAGGCTGAAATCAAGCGGCGCATTGGCCATACTCGATTTGTCAATCGCCACCGCCTGGATCCTGCCGCCGTTGAAAGACGCCATCTGCAGTGCCAGCGGCGCCCGACCAGTCGCCGCACCAATCGCCTCGAGCTCAACCTCGATGATCGCGCCCTCGCCGGTGTGCTTGGCCTGGGCACCCGCCAGGGCGACCCGCACCGAGCCGCCTTCGATTGCACTGGATATCAAGTAGTCCTTGCTCGCTTCAGCGGTCTTCACGCTCGAGACCCTGTATTGCGTCGGATCGTAACTCAGCTCGATCATGCCCGAGCGCACGTCGCGCGTTTCGTCGAGCAGGATCGGCACCTTCAGGCTATTGCCGATCTGCACCGCCTCGCCGAAGGCCAGCAAGCGCCGGTCGACAGACTTCTTGTAGGGGTGCGGATCCGGGATGCCCCCCTGGATTGGGAATACACTGATAAGGCCCACCACACGTTGCAAGACCAGCGAAGCATCGTAAGGCGTTATGCTCCTGGTCGGGTCCCACATATTATCGTGCAAAGACCCGTCGACATTGCCGACCGCAGACTGATATGAGCTGAAGGTCGTGAAAAGCACCGAGTTCTTTAAGATCTGTGCGGCATCGAACGCGCCAAGCTTGTTGTTGTCGGAAGTATCGCCGAAGAGCACGCCGAGCACCGAAGTGCTGATCACCTGCAGGCCGCCATTGTCATTAAAGGCGTCGGCGTAGCTGACGGTTATATCGTCGTGCGCACTCAGCTGTACCGTGCCATCACCGACAGAGGCACTACCCGAGGCGGTGATCGCCGGTGGGGTGGCCTGGAAGACGCCGGTATTAGGGCCGGTCTCGAGCAAGGTCACCATCTCGACATCCCCATTGTCATTGTTGGTGACGGTAGCAGATGCCATCTCGGCCGAACTGATATTTGTATTGAGATCAGCATCTGTGACCTGGATGCGCAAACCGTCGCCGCCCTGGATCAACCGGCTGGCGATAATTGATCCCGTGGTGCCGCCGGCGGCCGTCGAGGCGTTGGACAAGACCGTCGCGGAGCCACCACCCGATGTAACAGCGTCGATATATTCAGCGCGGACCTGATCGCCAGCCTTGAGCTCGACAATGCCATTGTCGGCGATCACACCGCCCGAACCGGAAGTCGCGCCGGAAGCAAAGGCGCTGCTGATCGTGCCGGTAAATTGGTTACTGCTGCCGGTCGCGTTCAGCGTTAGAGTCTCGGTTTCGATCGTATTTCCGTTGCGTATCGAACGAATGGTGACACCGACAGAGCCGCTATTGCCTAAGTCGGCGTCCTGCACGGTGATCGTAAGCGGCGTCGCGCCAACCGAGAAGGTCGGCGTCGGCGCGAGGCTGGCTATGCCGTCGCCGCCACCGACGACATTGATCGTCGACGAGGTTATGATCGTCGGGCTACCCGATGCGCCGAGGTCATCGGAGTATTCGATGACGACTTGGTCGCCGACCTCGGTTCCCAATGTGCCGTTATTCGACGTCGATGTACCGCCGGCGAAGGCGGTCGAAAGCGAACCTGTGAAGGTGCCGCTGCCAGCCGGGTCCTCGCCCAATACCACATCTTCGGTTTCACCCGTGGTATTGTTTCTGACGGTGACCGTGAGGCTGCCTGCGCCATTGACGCGGGTAGGTTCGCTGATGTCGAGATCGGTCAGCGAAATCGCCAGCACGTTGGCAACTTGGATGGTAGCCGGCACGCTGTTAAAGCCGCCGTCGGTGGGGGTAATCGAAAGGACGTCGTCAACTGGTGTGCCACCGCTGCCGATCGCATCGTCGTAATCGACGATGATCTGATCTCCGGCCAGTATGTTGAGCGTACCATCGCCCTGCGGGCCAGGAGAGGTAGCTGTCGGCACAACCGCTATAAAAATGCCACTATTGGCCGGGGACTCGGTCAGCACGATCGTTTCGGTCTCTACATTGCCGCCGGCACGCCGAACGATCACGTCGACAGTAAGGGTACCAAGACCGATCAGGTCGGCGTCGTCAACCGTTACGGTTACGCTGCCACCTATAGCGACTGTGGACGGTGCAGTAGTCACCGTACCGTCAACACCAGTGTCAACAATAATGTTGGACGAAGTAATCAGTGTGCTGCCGCCCGCTGCATCGCGCAGATCTGTATAATCGACGACCAACACGTCACCGGGCTTAACGCCCAGGGTGCCGTTGTCATTGGGGTCAGCAGCAGCGGAAAAGGCCGTAGGTATAGTGAAGTTAAAGGTTCCGTCACTGCTGGAGCCATTTATCGTTTCAGTCTCTGATGTGGTGGTGTTCTTGACAGTAACGTTCACCGTAGAAGTACCGTTGATGCGCGAACCATCGCCAATATCGGCGTCGGTAAGCGTAAATACGAGATCGTTGGTAACCTCGATGGTGCTCGGCACGGTGAACGAGCCGCTGGTCTGGGTAATCGACAGATTGCCTGGAACCGGTGCGCCCGTGCTGCCGATCAGATCGTCGTATTTGGCGACGAGTTGGTCGCCGGCTTGCACGTTGAGCATGCCATCTCCAGCCACACCAGGCGTGCCCAAGGTCGAGATATTGACGCCGACGCCGCTCGAACCGACCATGATCGTTTCTGTATCAACTACAGTCATAGCCCCCGCGGTAAAGCGCACCACGCTGATCTGAACGATGGCGTCAGGAGCGCCCGCGTCATCAATGTCGGCATCCGTGACAGTGACCGTCAGAGGATTGCCCATGGTGATCGATGATGGCGTAGTTGCAACCGAACCATTCGTGCCACCGACCACATCGATCTCATCCGTAACCGCCGTGCCGCTATCGCCGCTGGCGTCGAAGCCGTCGGTGTAGAGGCCGTCGAGCACATCGCCCGGAATGACCTCGAACGCACCACCAACAGTGCCCGTCACGCCGTAGGTCGTGGTGAAGACGCCGATGAAGTAGCCGGTCGCTGCGCCGGTCTCGGTCAAGCTCACCGTCTGCGTCTCTTTGATCGTGCCGCCCGAGGTGGCCCGGCTGTTGATCGTGACATTAACCATCTCGGCGCTACCGCTGTTGACATTGAGGTCGACGTCATTCAGAATAACGGTGACGTCGCGACTCGGCCTGACCGGCGAGGGCGAGAGTGTAAGCGCGCCAGTTACGCCGCCGAGCTTAACCGAACCATTCACCACCGTCACCGGGTCTTCGTTGAAATCGGTTAATGTAAGGGTCAACGCGCTCGACATCGGGGTCAATGTGGAGACCGCTTGAAAGTTGAGCGTAAAGAGCTCAGATGTGGCTGAAGCCGGCAAAGGAGGCTGTAACACAGCACCGTCGGTAGCAGCGGAAATGCGTATCTCCTTGACCGTACCCGAAACGACGAACACGTTGTGCGCGATCGACCAACCAGCGGTCGCATAGCCGAGCTGCGTAATCGGTGTGCCGGTAAGCTCAATGACGCTGCTGTCGTACTGCACAATCACGTCAACGCCGACTACGCTGGGGCTCGCATCGGTCGTTCCAGAGATTGGGACTGAACCCGTCTGACCTTGAGCGATAATAAAGTCTGTGGGTGCAGAGATCGTTGCTGCTTCGGCAGCAGAGCTCAACAAGCCAATGGCTAAGACACTGCAAAAGAATAAGGTCATGCGCATAAGATTTGTAGCCCTAAGCTGCATCAGGGGCCTCCTGAGGGAAGAAGAAGATTGAGATAAGGTTTTTATAGTTTCCATAGTCCTAATCCGATCATGATATATACTAAGGTATCGGTCAATACAGATAAATGCAAGAAAAAAGATAATAATCCGCAAGAAAATGATAATATTTCCCACAATTAAAATTTCTATGAAAAATTTTCCGCAATTATCAGCGCAATTAGATAAGGCCGTCGCCTGTATTTAGATAAAACTATATTTTCATTTTTCAGATAATTTCATATACTATATAAAGTTGGCCGTCAGGCGAGTGTTTTGTTGCTCACCGAATGATCCTTATCTATTTTATCGTCGTGCCCAGGTTGATACGCACATAAATTATCAAGGCGTTGATCTTTAATACGACCTCCAACCACCTAGGAATACTGCTTCTTGTCCGAAGAAACAAGCATCAACCAACCCTCGCAGCAGGCGATCTCCGTGCTCGTCGTTGACGACGACGACCTCTTTTTGCGTTTCTGCAATAGGATGTTGGAGGAAGCGCAGTTTACCGTACAGACGGCCCCCAATGGCAATGAAGCCATAGCTATGGCAGCCAAATATGCCTACGACGTAATTTTGATGGACATCAACATGCCGCTTATCAACGGCCTTGCGTGTCTAGAGGAGCTCAAAAAGGGGCACAACAAAACCGAAGTCATTATCGTAACCAGCAAAGGCGACTTACAGACGGCCGTCGAAGCAATGAAGCTGGGCGCGGCTGATTTCATGACCAAGCCCTTTCAGATCGGTACGTTGATCGATAAGATCGAAAGCCTCGTCGCACAAGCTCAAACAGAAGACCTTTCAAGCGACGAACGTCGACGCAATGACCGTCGCACAGAACACGAGGACCGTCGCACAGAACGCAAAGAACGTCGTATGGGCGATCGTCGCGCGGCCAATGAACGCCGCCTTTCAAACGAACGCCGCCTTTCAAACGAACGCCGGCTCAGCGAAGACCGTCGATTGGATTCCGACGACCCGGTAATCGCCTATATACAGCAAAATGCTACGCAAATCAGCACGCGACAAGATGTCGCCGACGTTATGGAATTGACGCTTGATCAGGTCTCCGCGTGCGTACAAACGGCCACCGGACAGTCCTTTCGCCAATGGCTCAACACCTGCCGATTGCAGAGAGCGACCCAGTTGCTCAAAGAAACCGAGATGGAAATCGCCCGTATCGCGCTGGATACCGGCTTTGCCACGGTGCAACATTTCAGCCGCGTCTTTAGTAATATCACCGGAATTTCGCCACGCAAATACCGTCAACAAAATCGCCAATCTACATAGAGCTCTAACTAAAAAATGGCAATTTTCACCTCTTTATGTATTATCGAGATAACAGTACTATAGTATTAGGCCACTAATCATAGCCCGGCTAGCGTCCGTATAGCACTTATGGAAAATACACTCCCAACAGCCGACAGCGCCGACAGTGCGCAAAAACCGTTGCCGGTCCTCGTTGTTGACGACGATGATCTCTTTCTGAAATACTGTAATCGCATACTCGACGACCGGTCTTTTGCCGTCGATATGGCCGAAGACGGGCTCGAAGCACTCGAAAAGGTGCTGCAACACGATTACGAAGTCATCTTATTGGATCTCGCCATGCCACATATGGACGGCATAGCTTGCCTCAAGCGGCTGCAAGAAAGGGGCTGTGGCGCGGTAATCATCATGGTGACGGGGGGGGGCGATGTGCAGACGGCTGTCGAAGCGATGAAGTGGGGGGCCGCGGACTATATCGAAAAACCTTTTGACCAAGAGGGTTTGCTATCGCGCATCGACGACGCCCTGAGCAAACGCAAACAAGCACAGGATGCCGATTCGGGCGAGTTGTCCCGCGAACCCGTAGTAGCCTATATCCAACAGCACGCGACACAAATCAATTCTCGACAAGACGTGGCCGAGGCTATGGGTTTGAGCTTGGATCAGATTTCAGCCCGCATTCAAGTGGCCACGAGCCAGTCTTTTCGCAAGCTATTGCACACCTGCCGTCTGAAAAATGCCATGCAACTGCTGGAGACGACAGAGATCGAAATCGCCCATATCGCCTCGCGCACCGGCTTTGCCACTGTGCAGCATTTCAGCCGCGTCTTCAGCAATATCGTCGGGGTCTCACCCCGCAAATACCGCCAGCAAAGACGACTAGGCTACCCGTCCTCCGCTCTTTGAGCCAGATCGCTTCTTCGTTAGAACTGCCCTTTAAATTCTTCAAAAGCCCGCTGCAACACCGCTAACTCGTCGCGCAGCGCGATTACTTCTTCCTCTAGTGCGGCGATCCGTTCGTTGTCGGCCCGCAGTTCCAAGGCGGCTGGTTCAATAGGCCCTTCGCCTTCTTCTTCGGCCGCCGCTTCCGGCTCGCCGCAGAGCAAGTGGGCATAACGTGCCTCCTTGCGACCGGGCTGGCGTTCGAGCTGCATGATCATCGCCCCCCCATCGCGTTCGCTCAACGCTTTCAGCGTTTGTTCCACCTCGCCAAGATCGGCAAATCCATAGAGCCTGCCGCTGCGCCCCCTGATTTCTCCAGTGGTCTGGGGGCCCCTGAGCATCAATACGCAAAGGGCCGCCACTTGCGGGGGCGTCAATTCGAATTTTTCCACAAAGAGATGATAGTACTTAGGCACGCGCATATCGGCCCCCGACACCATCCGCGCCAATTCCTTGTCGCGCAGGCTCTCCTGCGCACGTACCACCGTCTTCTCGTCGAAAGCGACGACCGGAAATCGATTCGATTTCTGGTTGCAAGCCGTCGTCAATCCGTTGAGCGTCAAAGGATAATAGTCGGGCGTGGTAATCTGCTTTTCGACTAGCGCCCCCAAAACCCGCGCTTCGACGGGGTTCAGCAATGCTTCCATATTTATTTCTCCAATGGATGGACTGCAAATTCATAAAAGCGGTTTATCCCTTCGCAACCCGTCATCCCAACACCCATCCCTTCGGGCAACCCTTCGATGCGACAACCGAATTCGCGGGCACCGACGCGCAAAGCCCAATCTGCACCACGCCGCTCTACTTCCAATATGTGCCGCTCACCCCGCACCAATTCAAAACGCCACCAAGCGGCCCGAACCCACTTTGGTTGACCGGCCCAAGTATGGTGCCAAACATTGATCCCCTCGTCGAAAAGTACGATTTCGACATGCTCGCGATATTCGGGATGCCCGCCCCGATCGATCCCTAGAGGCCCAGCGAATACGATCAGCGGCGCCATGCGAAAATCAAAAGAGGCGCTGGTCCGTACCCGCATGTCCCCCCCCAGTAAATCCGCAACGAGCATGCTGCTGTAGGTCTCCCCGCCGCGCGGACCGAGCATTTCTTTGGCCGTGGCGTCAGCCGGCACGCGGTTGCTGACATGATCCTCTTGTTGGAGCCAGCCGCCGGGATGATCCCAACGCGGGGACCTGACCTCGATCCAGTCGCCCTCGTTCCATCCTCCAGGCTCAAAGGTGCATTCGTATAACGCGCTAGACATCGCGCAACTCATCAACGACGGCACCGCCCAAATTCGCCAGGGCGGCAAAGAGCTGGTTGACCGTTTCCTGCACCTCGAAGACCTCGAGGCACAGGTCGGCTCGCTGCTGATACAATCGCAAGGTCTGTAATAAGGGATTGAGCTGTTCGAAGCGCTCGAGCGGGAAAGGCACAAAAGGAAACGGCTGCGGACCTTTCTCCTGCTGCTCTTGGCGCAAGGCCCAATACATGGCGGTCGGCGGGCCGTGCAACCAGACGAGGGCGGCGCTCTTCTGCACCTGTTCGAGCACGGTATCGACCAGTGGGGCCGCTGCGCCCAAAATGAGCAAACTGCAGGGCCGCGAGACCATGGCCTTGGTGATTAGCTCGGTGGCCACTTGGCGCAAAACGGGCTCGCCTTTCTGCTGTGGAGCTTCCCGCAGCGACATACCGGCCTGGTGCTCGATCCAGTGATCCAAGTCGATGAGCGGCAGACCGGCCAACGCCCCTAGGCTATGCCCGACTTCACGATAGGGCGAGCTGGGTATTCCGCCCAATACGACCGGCCGCTCGAGCTCGATCGTGGGATAATAGTCGTAGTAGCCGCTAGGAGGTTGTTCTACCATAATCTCCGCTTCACTATTTTCCCTATGGCTCTGCGTGTAAAAAAACCAGGGTAGCTCCCCAGCTGCCCTCACCCATCCCGCCCAGGCGATACGAGACGACCTCGGGCAGGCGGTCGAGTAGCGCGTGTACGGTGCGCCGGAGCTGGCCCGTACCCTTGCCGTGCACGATGCGCACCTGCAATATCCCGCGCGCGCGACAGGCCTCCAGATAATCGGGCACCAGATTCTTTATTTCGCGCGGATGAAAGGTGTGTAAGTCGAGCATGCCGTCGATGGGCACCTCAACCGGATCGGGTTCGGTGAATTCTTCTTCGGGTTCCATAGCTTAGATGAAAATCTAGGCGCGTTCCGGCACCTGCACAACCGCGCGAAAATATCTCTCCTTCGCCAGCCGTCCCACATTATCGGCTATTTTCTCTTCCGGCTCACAATGGTGAGCGATAAGGTGGTCGAAAATTTCGCGAGGATAAGCGGAGGGATCCGCCGTCACCGGTAGAGGACTTCGTCCGTCCTAGACGATATTCGCTTGGTCGCCACCCGCCCACCCGCCAGTCCAACAGCGGTGTACGAGCACGCACCAGACAGTACACCGCGGGATTTTGCCCTGGACCCGAACTATCCCAAGCCTTTTAATAGTTCCACTACCATCGGCTATCGCCTGGACAAAGCGGGCAAGGTGCGGCTCTAGTCGCAGGACGCCGTTGAAGTGCATAAGATGCTCTTGCTCAAATAAGCGAGGGCAACGCTACAAGGAAACCTAGTGCAACACCTCAACTTCCCCTCCGCCTACCCCTTCGATATTCGCGAGGTCGAGGGCAAGCGCAACATACTAGATCCGCTGCGCCGCAAATACGTGCGGCTGACACCCGAGGAATGGGTGCGGCAGAATCTGGTGCAGTATCTGATCGTCGACTTGGGTTATCCGCGCGGGCTGACGTCGATAGAAAAGGGCATCGACCTGCACGGCAAACCCTTCCGCGCCGATGTTATCGTGCACGATCGCCATGGCCAGGCCGTGCTGATGGCCGAATGCAAGGAACCCTCGGTGCGGATCAGCCAGGACACCTTCGACCAGATCGCCGTCTACAACCGCGTGGTCCAGGCCCGTTGCCTGCTGGTCTCCAATGGGCTAGACCACTACTGCTACGCCATCGACCGTGACAAAGAGGAATACCGCTTCCTCGACCGGGTGCCGCGCTACGAGGAACTTTGAGCGGTTTCCCGTAAAGCGTCATAAGGTCGTTCGCAGACCGCAGCAACGCGACGCGACACGGACTTGCATGCGACCCGGATCCGCCTACACATGGTGTTTGCGATACCGGCCTTCTTTTCATCTTCCACCGTTAGATTCCTTCTTTATCGCATTCTTTCGCGCCGGACGCCGCAGGGGGGCTGCTTAACACGAAACCGCATTAGCCAAGTAAAAACACGCGCTCGACTAATGCGATAATCATCCCCTTGCCCGGCCTATCCCACCAATGTCCGGCTCTCCGCCTCAGCCAGCGCGATATCCACTTCCAACAATACTTCATTTAACTGGTTCAAGATTCCAGTGGCCTCGTTCAATTTCTTTGTAGCATCGACGTAAAGCGGCTGTGCTTTGTCGAAAGTCTGCTGTTGTTCAACGCTCCAGCCCTCGATCATCAGGTCAAAAGCCACCAGCCGCAGCATCAGCGCCGCATGTACATCGGCGTGTGTCTCCACAAGTTTTTTCGGCACCTTGACCCGATCCAACTCGTCGATGGCCGCCACCAACCTCGGCCGCAATCGCATCGCGGTATCGGATAGGTTATTCCCCGTCGCCTGCCCGGTCGATCCCACCGCCGTTTCCCGAAAATCCTGTTCGATCGCATTGGCCTCGACGATAATGTCTTCCACCACCTCCCGGTACGCCCGCACCGACTTTACGCTGCCAAATTCCGTCTGCGGCGCCTTGTCGTCACCACAGCCGACCAGTACGAGCAACAACAAAACGCCTATCCACCTACATTCTTTATTTTTCATCTCTCACTCGCGGTTAATGCCTTAGAAGAGTTCTTAGCGTTTCTGCTGGTGGGTGCTATCTGCGGAGCTGCGGAGCTGACCCCGGCGGGTACCCTCTAACGTCGTCACGCCCCCTCGCCCCGCACCGCCCTATCCAGGGCCTTTGCCCAACCGCACCCCTTAAAAATACCCGCCGCGGCCACCCCCTCCGCTAGCCCATACCTAGAGGATGGATGACACGTGCCACTCGGAAACTTCTACTATCTCATTCGGAGACACGGCACAGGGGGGGCGAGGTTTTTACTAGGTGGTTTCGGGACCCGACTCTGGGAAGTTCGGGGTTTCGACCTAAGCTGGTTGCGGAGCACGACGCTGGGTGATGTTCGGGGCGGGTCGGTGAAGCGGGTGTTGGGTTGCGTCGGGGAAGTGGGGGCAACGGCGCCCCAAGAGGCGACGGCCCTGGGCATATAATTTCATCCGGAGACGCGCCCCGCAACCAGCCGCTAGCTAGCCACGACCACCTTCCCCCCAAAAATCCGAAACCGCCCCCTCCCGCTCGATCATTCGTTCCAACCCCAACAAATTCCGCATCACACACCGCGGATGATGATAGTGCTCCTTCCGCCCCACATGCTCGGCATAACTCACCTTGCGGTCGCCGCTGTACAAATACAATGGATACCCGTACTGCTGCAGCGAAAAGTGCTCCTCCACATAGTCGAAAACCCGCGCGAACCATTCACCCGCCCAGTCCAAGCCCGCATGCTCCGACAGAATCAAACAGCCGACCAACGCCTCCTCCTGCAACCACAACACCTTGTCGAAAGTGTAGGCCCCGTGCACATTAACCGCGCGAAAAAGCCCGCCATACACGTCATCCCAGGCCACTTCGAGGTGACGGCGAAAACGCTCGGCGGCCAAATTGAAAAGTGCACGGTCCTTTCGGCGCATCGCCTCGGGCAAGAGCATCCACAATGTCTCGATCGCGTGGCCGAGGTAGATGAAGTCCTCGTTGGCGTCGGCGGGCCGCTGGTAATCGTGGTCCAGCGCCTCGCTCATCAGGCGGTACTCGGGATGCCAATAGTGATTGACGATGGCATCAACGACCCGGTCACAAAGCGCTTCGAGCTTGGCGTCGGCGACCTGTTCGAGCATCTGCGTCAATGTCAGCAACAGTACCATGTGCGAACCTAGAATGCGCATGCCCGGATAGTTGTTTGGAATATAGCCCTCTTCGATGAAGCGGTCGGGATCATCAAAAAGGGACAACGATCGCCATAGACTCTCAATCGCTATTTCTAACGACTCCCTATCGCCGGTGGCGTGCGCGTAGGCCTGCAGGCCCTCGGCTACGAAGAGCCCGTCGTAGCCGCGCTGGGTAGCCGGTGAGACCACTTGTCCGGTCCGGTCCAACCCGGTGACCCAATCGCCCGACGCGTCGCGGCCGTGCGCTAGAATAAAGTCACGCGCCTTCGTCGCGACCTGCAAATTCTCCTCGCCGCCAAAATGCCGGTAGAGATAAGAGTAGGTCCACAGGCCACGTCCCTGGTACCACATATTCTTGCTGTCGTCTACGCAGGTACCATCGTGGTCCAGGCCACAGATAAACCCGCCCAGTTCGTGGTCTATACCGTGTCTTTGCCAGAAGGGAAGGTATTCTTCAAAGAGATATCGCCGATAGTGATCCCTGAGTGAAACCAGGCTTTTCCCCGCTATATGCATTGCGTTTCCCCCATAAAAAAAGCCGGTCGACGACCGGCTCAATTTCCGCGTTAGACAACAACCCGCTCAACGCGCGTTTTCCTTCTTCTTTTTGACAACTTCGTTGGCCAGTTCATTGACGATACCCTCGATCGTCGTCTTGCCGACTTCCCACCGACCTTGCGCGGCAAAAAACGTTAGACCCTGTTCTGTGGCCGATTCGACGAGCTGTTCGATCTTGTGCCCGGCACCACTTCCGTCGGCATCGAAGAGGATCACGATTTCGTCGCCCGAATACCAACGGGCGACTACATCGCTGCGGCGGAACGGCACCGAGAAGGTCTCCTTGATACGACGATCGACCTCGGTATAACCCAGTTCCTCGTTGAGCTCGTGTATCTTGTTCATGTCGATAAAAGCGACCCAGCGCACATCGCGCGGCATAACGTGGCAAAACTGCAGAAAGGCATTGCGCGTCCACATGCCAAAAGAGGAGTCCCAGCTCAATTCGTGGACCTGACGGCGCAACTCCTGAATTTCACCCTCGAAGCCGAATATTTTGCTTACTAACCCTCTCAACACGAACCATCTCACTTTCTTTTTTGTGTGTAAACCTGGAACATATAATAGCGTTAGGCCTGGCCAGCTACAAGTCCTTTATCATTCCGTAGAGACGTGTCTGGGAATATCTTCGCGTGTAAAGCGACGGCCAGATTAGGTGTTCTCAAATCGCCTCCAAGGCGAAAGCCGCCGGGCCGGCTTGGCTCAAATAAAAACCAGCCCGCTGCGCTTCAGGAGCAAAAGCCCGCCCATAGGCTGCTGCCCAGTCAACTAAAAAACGGTCGGCTTCCCCCATCTCTACCAATGCCCAAACGCTACCGCCAAAACCCGCACCGAAAGCCGACGCCGCCGCCGCACCCACTTCGCGCGCCAATTGGGCTAGGGCTACCGTCTGCGGCACCTGGTTCTGCAGCAGATCCGTCGTTAACGCCTGCGAGCGATCCACCAACCGACCAAAGGCCGCAAGGTCACCAACCGCAAGCGCGTCGCCGGCCGGCCCGACGATCTCCCCGTTTTCACAGACGAAGTGCTCTAGTCTCGTCAAGAGATCTGCCGCCGGAAAAGGCCCGTCTTGCACCTGCGCCAAAATATCGCGCAGTTGGTCTGCGGCTTGCGGACTACTGGCCAGCACATCGGCCAGATAAATTTCATCGCGCCCAGTCGTCTCACACCAGTATTCGACGATAGCCGACACCAACCCCGACGCTCTATTGTACTGCGCCTGCGCCGCACCCGTCTTCTCCGCTACTACCCCGCTAAACCCCAATGCCAGCATATAACCTTCGGGCAAGGCGATGTGGCGCTCGAAACGAGCGGGGCAATAAGAAAATTGACCGAACTGACCCGCGCGCGAACAGAGCATCGCCGTGTGGTCTTCGCTGCCACCGAAAGTACCCACCCCTCGGTCGCCCTCTAGCGCGCCAAAGTTCTGGCCGTTTTCAATCGTACCGAGATACGCCGCCAATGCTAGCGGTTCGTTTATATGACGACGATACACTTCGCGCTCCGCCAGTCGATTGTGCTCGGCCAATGCTAAATAGGTCCCGACCATCAGTGCGCTAGAAGAGCTCATTCCGGCCGCTGGAGGTAAGTCGCTAAGAAAAGCGATATCGGCGCCTTGTAGGCCCGCGCCGAAATTGCGCGACAGACGACGGACGACCGTCATCGGATAGTTGCTCCACGTTCCGTGCGGTACTTCCAGTTCGGGCACGCATTCACAATCGACGGTTTCGTCCAGCTCCACGGCCAACACCCGCACACGCGCATCGGTGCGCGGGTGCGCCACGATGCAGAAGCCTAGCTCAAGCGCCGCGACCATGCTGCGCCCACCGGCATAGTCGGTGTGTTTGCCTAGCACCTCGACACGCCCCGGTACAAAAAAAGCGCACGCTTCCCCTTGTCCATCAACACCCGCGTCCGCTAACGCCCGTGCCCCGCGTGCAAAAAGCGACGCCTTCTGCTCTGCTGTTTCCACATCCGCGAAACGCCCCACCAACAGCGACGCGACGGCTTCCGCGTCCAATAGCGACGCGAGGTTCACAAACGCACCGCGCGGCCCGCCAATAGCGTCTTCACCGAGGCCACATCCGCCCGGCTCGACATATCCAGCACCGCCTCGTCTATATGCAGCACTGCAAAAGCAACGCCCGTTTCCCGTGCCCAAGCGACCGCGTCGGGCAATTCAAACTCGCCGCGCGGCGAGCGTTCTATCGCGCGACAGGCGGCAAAGATCCGCTGGTCAAAACGCCAGCAGTTCATGCCCAAACCCCAGGACTCGCCAAACGTTCTCAATTCGTCCGCATTCGGTTTTTCGACGATACGACTAAGCTGCCCGTCCAGACCGCTCTCAATAATCGCAAAGCGCAACAGGCGCTCCTCGGACACATTACCCTCACGCAGCATACTGTCCCAGCCAAAGACCGCCACACCCGGCCCTGTAAGCCGGCGTAACGACGCCAGCGCCGAGCGGGGATAATAATTGTCCGAGTTGAGCATCAGAAAAGGCTCGTCACCGACCCAATCCTCAGCCGCAGCTAACGCGTCGGCCGTTCCCTCCGGCATCTGCTGCTCGACAAAGTCGATCTGCAAGCGTTCGCAAACCAGTTCCTCGCCAAAATAGCGGCGCACCGCATCGTGCTCGGGACCAATCACCAGACAAACGCGCCGATAGCCGGCTTCGGCGAGGTCGCCGAGCACGTAATCGAGAAAAGGCCGGTCAATCGGCATCAGCGCCTTAACGCCGGTGGCGGCTACCGCCTCCTGCCCCGCGTCGAGATCGGCCTCGGTGTTGCCCGCCCGCATGCGCGTACCTAACCCCCGCGCCAGTATAACTACCTTATCCATATATCCCGTCTATTCCTCTAGTTCAAATTGGGGCCGCCCCTTGTCATCCAAGTGCAACGAAGCCCGCGTCTCGCCCTCCTCGTCGTAGAGGTCCAAGCGCGACCGGCCGTCTTTTCGCGCAGCCTCAGCCCATCACCCAACACCACCGCGATTTCGCCGCTGGCATCCCTTAACTCTAATTCCCCACCATTATAACCCGCCGTCAACTGCGCCACCAACCGTCGATTCGCATCCCGCAAAACAAAGCGCCGCGCCTGTACCGTGCCAAGCCGCCAGCGCAAAACGAGCAACCCCAACGAGATCAACAGCGCCATACCGCTGGCCATAGCCACCCAATAGACCGCACGCTCCTGTCGCTCAAATTAAGCGAGGAACTCTTCTATCACCAGCCGATTTTCTTCTACCTCTGCAAGCCCCTGCCCCCAAATCGCATCCGCGCAGAGCAAACCGAGCAACAGCAGCCATTGCACCCCGAAAAAAAATTGATCGACTTACTACCTTTCTCTATTATATGCAACACGATATATACAACCACACCCCATTTCCTGCAAGCGGTTTGGCGCAATGCCCAACAAACCCAACCACACCCCATCTTTCGACCTCACCCTACTCCCGCCAGCGCAACAACAATTCACCATCCTCTCCGACACGCACTATATGCTCGACGGCGGCGACGCCCCCTTGGAATTCGCTTCGCGCCGCAAGCAAAGCCAGCGCGCCGGCGCCGCTCTACACCTAGCCGCGCAAATCGACAGCGACTTCACGGTGCACCTCGGCGACCTGATCCAAGAATATCCCGACACGCCAGACTTCGAACGCGCCCTCGACGAGGCGCTACACCAGCTCGAAGCCAGCGGCCTAAAACCGCACCTGGTAGCCGGTAACCACGATGTCGGCGACAAAGCCGACCCGACGATGCCGACCCACCCCGTCACCGCAGAAATCCTCGCGCAATACCACCGGCGCTTCGGTCCTTCCTGGTACAGCTTCAGCAACGGCCCGAGCCACTACATCATTCTCAACACCCAGATTATGAATACCCCACTGGGCGTAGAACAACGTGCCTGGTTGGAAACCGAACTGCAAAAGCACGACGCCAAACGTCTCTTCGTTTTTCTGCACCTGCCGCCCTATTTGTGCGACCCTGCCGAGCCGCACCGGGGCCACTACGACAATCTCGGCCAGCCCGACCGCACTTGGTTGTTGCAGCTATTAAGCCTACATCGTGTCGAACGTCTATTTGCCGGTCATGTGCACTTCGCCTTTTGCGATCGCTTGGGTTCGTTGCAGTATACCATCGTGCCCTCGACGTCTTTTACACGCCCAGGCTTCGGCCATCTCTTTACCAGCGCACCAGCGCCCGAGCAAGGCCGCGACGACGCGCCAAAACTCGGTTTTTACCTATGCCGAGTCTTCGACAAGCGCAGCGATCTGCACCTGATTCGTACCGCGGGCGAGACCAACTTCACCGCCACCCAGCTGATCACCCGCACCCCCGCCGCACTACAGGGCGCCGCGCTCGCGCTAACACTGACCCACCCCCTCTGCCCCACCGCCGAAGTGCCTCTAGCTTGGCCCTCGGTTATCCGCCAGCGTGTGCGCAACGACTACCCGCTGCTCGCCGTGCAGGAGATCGGCGCGACTTCTGTGCGCGTACCCTGGACCGATATCGAAGACACGTTACAGCGCGAAAGGTTGCAATATTTGCGCGCCGAAGGCATCGCGGTGCAGGCCTTTGTGCCCTTCGACGACGCGCTCGACCTGCACCACCTGCTCGACCACTATCCCGATTGTGCCGACCGTTGGGAAGTGCAAACCGCCGGCGAGCCTATGCCCGACACGACCTGCCTCGATCTCTTAGCCGATTGCAGCCGGCGCACGCCACTTAGCCTCTCGACGATCGTGCCGGGTGAGCGCATCGCCGACAAGCAGCATCCGCGCACCCGGCTCGGGTTTCGCCTACAAGAATTGGCCACGTTAAATGAGCTGCTCACAGATAGAGAGCTGATACTCGACTCGGCGCTGTGCCGCATCGATGCAGAAGACGATCCATGGACTACTGTCCAGCGCTTTCGCGCCCTACCGCCGCTCAGCCATATCCGCCGCGTCGACTGGCTGTTGACCTTGACCAGCCGCGACGATAACGCGCATGCCCGATTGGCGACCGAAGCGCTCTTTGCCACCGCGCTCTTGCCCGACGCACAGCTCTATGTCGATCCGATACTCGACCTGGACCGCACCATGGATATCGCGCACGGCGTACTCGATGGACTGTGCAACCCGCGCCCGATCTTTCATGCGTTGCGCTGCCTAAATACGCTGCTCTATACGTATCGTAAGGCGTGGGTGCCGGAAGAGCGAGAGGAAAAAGGCGTGCGGATTTTAGCGTTGCGGTCTGAAGAACATGTGTTGGAATTGTTGCTGCCGGAGGAGCCGGTGGGGTGGACGAGCGCAAGTCAACGGATCTATGATCTCGCAGCGGGGACTGTTGCAGTAGATACCGACAAAGTACTTATCGCAGGACCGTCGCTAGTGTACGCCTGAAGAAACGCCATTGTAGCAATCAAGTAACGAATAAGCATGATCCACGCCGTCTTATAAAATCAGCAGACTAGGCCGCGCCCTCAGGCAAGGCAGTGGCCTCGTAAAACGTACAACCCTGCAACACCGGCGCGACAACAAAGGCACAACGCGTAAAATCGCTCGCCGCCTGAAAAGGCCGATGGCTGAACGTCGTCGTCCGACCGAAATCCGCCCCGACAAAAGAGACGCGCTGGAAAGCGCAGTTTTCCATAGGAGGCTGCGCCGACCGATCAAAGGGTGTTACGGAGAAGTCGGCATTGCCGTAATAGCAGGCATCCGTAAAATCGGCGTAGGCGCTAAATTGCGTATTCGCAAAAACTGCATCGCGGCCAAAATAAGCATTGGCGAAAAAGGCCTCTGCGCCAAAACGAGCGTGTTCGAAAAGCGCGTCCTCGCCAAAATGCACATCGGCGAAAGAGGCCCGTCCACCAAACCGAACCGCTGTAAAAGAAACATCGTCTGCCGAACGAACACCTGCCAAATCAACAATTCCAGCAAAACGGGCTTCGCTGAAAGAAACGACATCGGCAAATTGCGCTCCGGTAAAACGAGTATGTTGCGCGAAGTGTGCATGAACAAAGGAAGTCACCCCACCAAAGCGAGTATCAGTAAAATCAACTTCACCAACAAACGATGCTTCGCTAAAGTAGGCTAAGTCGGCGAAGTGCGTAGCGGCGAAGGATGCAGCGCCGAGAAACTGGGCATCGCTGAAATAAGCCCCGCCGTGAAAATAAGCATGGCTAAAGAGCACGGCGGGCATTGTCCGGCCCGTAAAATTAACGGGGCCTGGGAAAACCACGCCCGATAGATCGAGCGTGTCATGCCCCGGCTCGCCGGCGCTTTCATCTATTAACGCGAAGATCTTCGCGTTAAAACCAGCGATCGGCGCGGCGCCATAATCCGCTTTCGGGCTCGGCGTCCCATCCCGCCCGCTCATCGGCAAGTGATAGATACACCATGTTTGTCCAGCCAAAGCGACCAGGTCGCCTTCTGCGACAGCGAATGTACAACCCTCGTTATTCGCTGCAGGATGCTCGAACGCGCAAGGCATATCGCTTGCTTCCTCTCTCACCCCGTTTTTGGGGTCTATTTTTGTGGATGGGTCAGCGCTTCCCAATATCGACCTATTACCGTCTGGGTCAACACACCGCAGCGCGAAACGCACCCACCTCCACTACTCTTGACGCCCCCACACCCATTCTCCATCTTCGCCCACACCCAAAACCCTATTATAAAAGGACCCCACCATGCCGTGGAATTTTGCACAAGTCGCCGGCCCTTTTGATTTTACCGAAGGTCCCGCCTGGGACGGCGAGGCTCTTTTCTTTACGGATATTCCCACCAGCCGCATTCTCCGCTACGACCCACAAAACGGCGAAACCTCCGTATTCCGCACCGGCACCAACGAAGCCAATGGACTGATGTTCGACAAAAGCGGCCAGCTCTACGCCTGCGAGGGCGGCGACGGAGTCACGTTCCCCAAGGAGGGGCAGAACTACACGACAGACGGCCGCCGCATGGTCCGCTACGAAAAAGACGGTTCAACCACTGTGATCTTAGACCAATTTGAGGGCCAGCGTTTCAACAGCCCCAACGACCTGGCCTTCGACGCCCTGGGCCGCATGTGGTTTACCGACCCGCGCTACGGCAATAAATCGGACGATCTCGAACTCGACCACCAATCCGTTTACCGCGCCGACCCGCAAACCGACGGCACTTGGGACCTGCACCGGATTACCTACGACACCACGAAACCGAATGGCCTGCTGATCAGCGAGGACATGAAAACACTCTATGTAGCCCAGAGCGCCTACGCTGCCGACGAAGCCACCGAACTGCGCGCCTATGCAATCAATGACGACGGCATCGCCAGCGAATACCAAATCCTGCACAATTTCCACCCCTACCGCGGCGTTGACGGCATGGTCTTCGACACCGAGGGCAATATCGTCGCCACCGCCGGGTACCACGAAGGCGGCCCCGGCCCAATGATCTACGTCTTCGCCCCCAGCGGCCGAGTACTAGAAACCCACCCCATGCCCTTCCTGCCCAGCAACTGCACCTTCGGCGACGAAGACCTACAAAGCCTCTACGTAACCGCCGGCGGCCGCCTCTGGCGCGCACGCACCGAACGCAAAGGTTCGCTGATCTATCCGAACTAAACTGCAACCTACATTACATTCTCGACTCCGACCAGATCGAGGGGGTGCGACGCTTCGGTATAAAGGTCTTCTACGGCGACGCCGGACGACTCGACCTACTGCACGCGGCCAGGCTGCTGGTGTTGGCCATCGACGACCACGAAAAAGCCAACGAAATCGGCCGCTGCCAATAACCTTCGACACATCAGAACAATAGAAAAGCGGCGTTACCCGAACCGTGGGTAACGCCGCTTTTCTATTGTGTGAAATACCCCTCCCCTACGTAGCCTAGCCACCAACCTAGGCGCGAAATATTTGCCCCCGCAGAACGCTTTCCCGGACAGACCGCCGCCCCACAGCCCTACGCCGAAGCCCCCGAATAGTGCCGCACGCCCCACAACCAAAACACCCGCGCGCCCACCACCATCACCACCGCCATCACCAATGCCCCCCAAAACACCTCCGTCGAAAGGCGCCCCAGCAACGCCTCCGACGGCACCGTCACCGCAAAGGCCACCGGCACCAAAAAGGTCATCGCCATCTTGAGCCAACGCGGATAGATCGCCACCGGATACTTGCCCGCGCTATAGACGGCCTGAAAGATCACCAGGATATTCTCCGCCTTGATAAACCAAAAGGAGAAGGTCGCCAGCACCAGCCAAAAACTGTAGACGATCGCCGCACCAGCCACTAGAGTAATCGCAAAACTAGCCGCATGCATAAAACCGGTTTGCAACCCGATCTCAGCAAGAGCCCATCCGATCAACGCCGCACCCTGCACCACATCCAGGAATTTCCACACGCGCACTTCGCTGATACTCACCAGCACTTGCGAATCTTCCGGTTTGGTCAGCGTAAAGTCTAGCGTGCCTTGGCGCACATCCTCCATAAAGCGCTGCATCGAGGGCTGTACCAACGCACCGATCAGCCCGCTCATCAAAAAGAAAACCCCCAATAACGCAACCAACTCGGCCGGCTGCCAACCGCCCAGTTCCTCAGTATGCGAAAAGATTACCGCCAAGCCCGCCAGCGCGACCCCCATACTGACTAGGCTCTGCAGCAATTGCACCCAGAAGTTGGCCCGATAGGCCAGCTCGTTCATCACGCCGATGCGCAAGAAAATCCATAACAATCGCAAATAGCTCATGAGCCCACCGCCGAGTAACGGCGTACGCCGCGCGACCACACCAAGCCCATCATGCCCCAAGCCAACCCCAACCAAATCACCTGTGCAGCCAGGCCCTGCAGCACCTCTTCGGGCTCCAAGCGGCCGAGCAAGAGTTCGGTCGGGAAAGCCAGCATCCAACGAAAGGGCAATAGCGCAGACAGGCTTTGCACCCACTCGGGCATCAAAGCCAGCGGCGCCATCTGGCCGGAAAAAAATAGCAGGGCCGCGAAATACACTTGGTTGGCCGCCTCCGTACGCGTAGTCCACAACGCGACCAATGCCAGCGCCCATTCAACGAAAAAGCGCATCAGAAAGGCCAATAGCACCACCGGTACCGCGGCCCAGACGGCCCAAGTGGGTGTATTGAAGGTCGGATCAAAAAGCCCGACCATCAGAAACATCGTTGGCAACATCACCACCAAGGTCAGCAACTTATAGGAGATATTCATGGCAATATCGCGGTGGATCGGGTGCAGGGGTTGCAATAAGAGCGGCGAAAAGGACCCCGATCGCACCCGGAATTCGAATTCATACATAAACCAGGTAAAGGTCAGATGGCCCATCATCATCATGATGATATAATAGGCAGCGAAATCTCCGGCCGAGAAGCCGCCCACCTGCCCACCTTGCGATTCGGCCACCGCCGTCCACACCGAGAGGAAGACCAGTGCTTCGATAACGCGGCCGATCAGCCAAATCACCATCGCCGCCCGGTACTGGAATTGCACCGCCAGGTCGGTGCGGAAAAGCGTCGTGTAAATATCGAATAAGCCTGTCATACGCCGGCGAATACCTGTTCGATCACGTCCTCGATCGGCGGATCCTCCACCGTCAGGTCGAGCACCGCCTGCTCGCTCAATAGCCGGCCGGTCACCTGTGCCGTCTCGGCCTTCGGCACCCGCAACGACACCCGCCCATCGACCCCATCGACGACCTCGCCATAGACACTGAGATCGCTGCCCTCGTTCTCCAGCTCGACGACGATGGTTTTGTGCGGTGAAAAGCGCTGCACAAGCTCAGACAACTGGCCATCGAAGAGCAATTGGCCGTGGTGAATGACTACGACCCGCTTACACAAAGCCTCGACATCGGCCATATAGTGGCTGGTCAAGAGCACGGTTGCGCCATAGCGTTGGTTGTATTCGGCCAAAAAAGAGCGAATCCGGCGCTGCATCGTCACATCGAGACCGATGGTCGGTTCGTCTAGAAATAAGATCTGCGGCTTGTGCAGTAGCGCGGCAGCGACTTCGCACTTCATCCGTTCGCCCAAGGAGAGGTTGCGCACCGGCTTGTCGAGGAGAGGCCCCAGATCCAATAGTTCGGTCAATTCGTCCACGGTCCGTTGGTACGCGGTCCGCTCAATTCGGTAAATCGCGCGATTGCGCTCAAAGGAATCGAGCACCGGAATATCCCAGATCAGCTGGTTGCGATTACCCATCACCAGCGTAATCTGGCGCAGATAATCGCGCTGTCTTTTAAAGGGTTCGAAACCCAAGACCCGGCATTGTCCGCCGGAAGGATACAAAAGACCCGAGAGCATTTTGAGCGTGGTGGTCTTGCCGGCGCCATTCGGGCCGAGGAAACCAACGATCTCACCGGGAGCCACTTCAAAGTTGATCTCCTTGACCGCCTCAACTTGGCGCGTCTGGCGATGCACCAGGCTTTTGAGCGCCGCGGCCAAACCCCCTTCGCGCACGGGCACTTCGTAGGTCTTGCTCAGATCGCGAACGGCAATGGCGGGTACTGCGGACACAATCCCTCCTTTTAACGAGAAAATTACTTACTTTATGTTCAGCCCAATTTAAAACAAAGATCGACCCTGGCAAATGATAGCTAATGCCCCTTAATTACCGTCTTTTCTTATTGCTGTTCGCCCTAGTGCTCGCCTTCTATACCCGCTTTGCCGGGCTGACGCGCGGCGAGAGCGACTTCGTTTTCGCTGAACGTTCTTATTCGCGGTCCACGCAATCCCACTCGGCAACTCAATATCACCGCGCTTTTTGAAGCGCGCGGCTATAGCACTTGTCGCGCCGACATCAACTAGCTCGATGGCCGCCTGCAAGACCTCGACTACATCGCCTTAGTCGATGTTAATCGCGCCCAGCAGTTTGCCGCGGTGCCCGATCTAACACCGACCGCCACCGCCTTTTACCAGCGGTTGCTGGCCGGTGAGCTGGGCTATCGCGTGATGGCCCGCTTCAAGACCTACCCTTCGCTGCTGGGCATAACCTTCCGCGACGACGCTGCCGAACCATCGTTTATCGGCTACGACCATCCGGCCGTCTATGTCTTGGAAAGGGAAAGCCCGCAAGCGGTCAAAGCCGGCCTCGAGACCATCGCCGCCGCATTGGACCAGGATCGCAATTGCTCCGATGCCGCGCTGCGCGATGTCGCCACCGCACTGCTCGCCGAGGATTTTCCGAGCGCCGAAGAGCGCCTCCGCCCGCTCACCGATAACTATCCACATTCGGCCATCGTGCCGTTTTTACAGGCCGAGGTCTATCTAAAAACCGACCGCCCCGAAGAAGAGCCGCTAGCCCGCGACCGCTACAAGGCCATGTCAAAACATCGCGCCGCGCACGTCTTACCTTGGGCGGCGGCGATGGGGCTTGTCGATCTCGAGAGCCGATTCGCTGAAATAGCACTATTCGGTAGAATTCAACTCTATCTGGGCAACCTAGTCGGTCTCTACCCCATCGCGATAGCGACGCGGCGAAGTCCCCTGCTCACGGCGGAACGTTTCGGCAAAACATCGCTAGTTCCTAAGACCGCAGAGTTGCGATATTCGATACATCGAAGGATTCGTCGTCTGCAATAGCTCTTTGGCTTGCGCCATTCTATATTTGCCGAGTTGCCGGCAGAACATCGTGCCCAATTCAGGCTTAAAGAGATGGAGAGAGAAGAGTCACTGAGAGGCGTACGCCAATCACTTTAGGTGACTCGCGATCAATGATGAGTGGCTCTCAATCTAGGGTTTTTGCCAGACACGGATGTAATCGATATCAAAGCTCACAGGCAGTTCTGACGCCAATGGCAGTCCTTCCCAAAGGAACGCTTCATTGTCTGCCCACACATGAAGGTAATCTTCGTTCCATACGGCCCCCGCCTCCGCTTGCGTGATGCGCCCAGTTTCTGCACCATCTGCATAAAAGATTACCTCTTGTTCGTTCCATTGTGCCCCATAAACGTGGAAATCCTCAGCACCATTCCATTGCAGAGCATAGTCCTCACCATATCCGTTGTCCTCTATACCACCAATGTCCCAGTTGTGTAATGTGGTCGACATGATGCGTGGCGCGGTGTCCCCAGAGCCATCGGGGCCATCGCCCGCTTTCCCCACCATCTCAAAAATATCAATTTCGAAATGGTTGCCAATCATCCAGAAAGCACTCGACACCGTCACCGGAGCCGCCCGCGAACGAATTTCCGCATAGCCATATTTCATATTCGATTTTGAAATGATTCCGCCGACGGTGAAATTCTCATAACGACACATACATTCATCGTCGATGATTTCCTCGCCCTCTTCATCCAATACCGGAAAAAGTTCGGAATCCGGCGCCCACTCCACCAGCAAATGCAACTTCCCGTCGGCTATAAAATAGTTCGACATATCAAAGACCGAAGGCGCGCGGCCGAGCCAATCCGCGGAGGAACCATCACTATCCTCGGTTAGCCCTATCGGCAATTCATTGTAAACATAGGGGGCTCCAGCTACATACCACTTTCTCGTGTCCAGAGTACTACCATCGAATTCATCGCTCAGATCATTTCGGATGACCCAACCACTTTGGTTTTCAGAATCCGAAAGTGGAGTAGCGGAAACAGGTGCCGTAAACTCCGCATGTCGGTTAATAGAAACAGCGCGCAGTTCGTCATTAGCATCGCCGCTATCGTCTGGTCCAGAAGGGGTAGAACAGCCGTGCAAAAAAGGGAGGGCTACAATCATTGGCAAGCCGCGAAGAAAGCCGCAAAGCAGGAATAGGCGTAAGCAATGGGCCGTCTTGTTCATAGGATGCTCCAATACATGATGGAAAACAAAGTGCTGAAGAGAATCGAAAAAGAGCGTTTATTACGCAAACCCCTATTGCAAGGATGAACAACGAATATGTAATTGGTACCGTTGGCAATCCATGTTCGGACCATACCCTTAAAAATATGCGTATTACCCTATGACAAAAAAAAGTGAAATCCATGGTGGTGCATGCCCGCATTATGACCTAAACGGCGTGTCGTGCTTGCAGCCAACCCATGACAGGGAAACACTCGATGCAATGCGCTTGGCATTTCATCGGCAAGGAGCGTTGAGTTTAAAAGGGGTTTTCCCCAGAGACTTAATTCAGCGCCTTAAAGCCGCTTATTTTGACGAATATGCCGTCATAGACAAGTCAACCCGCTCCGATGTTGGCGATGGCGATCGCTACATGTGCGCGGTGGAAATCCGCACTCCCTTTGACCATGCCCTCCTATATGACTCCCCGCTTCTGTTTCCTGTACTGCGCAGCATTCTGCACAATCAGGTAATCATTCAAAGTTTTGGAATCGTCTCCTCCATGCCCGGTAGTCGTCAGCAACAAACCCACATGGACCATCCGGATTTGTTTAAAGAATTGTCGGGATTTAACAAAGTACTTCCCTGTTATGCCCTGACAGTCGCCATTCCGTTGATTGATCTAGATGAGCAAACGGGGACCACTGCGATTTGGCTCGAAAGCCACAGGGACCCCAACTTGGCTCTAGGTCAGGAGAGTAGCAATCATTATGAAGGAGCGATATTGCCCTATCCACAAGCTGGAGATTGTGTGCTGTGGGACTATCGCACCTTCCATTCTGGCACAGAAAATAAAACGTCACGGGAAAGACCACTTCTGTATCTCACCATAAGTCGACCTTGGTTTGACGATACGGCTAATTTTCAAAAACTTAAGGGAAGGTTCCCTTTAATCCTCAGTCAAGGCTTCATCGACGCGACAGAAGAGAAGTATTTGGCCCTTTTCCCGCGTGCAAAGATCGTTGGCGATAGGTGAATGTTTTCAAATGAGGGCGCTAACCGTACCGTTACTCATTTCTTCTGTCTAAAGCTGGTATATGTAAAGATGGGAATATCTGACATAAATATGTCGGACAGACCAATAATCAGGGCAGGCGATCGTGCAAAGACCCCGCTGCCCAGGGCGAGTCTATTTGCAAATCAGCGAGCAATACCTGGGCGCAATTATATCCGGGAAGACCGGTAATATTGCCGCCGGGATGGCTGCTAGAGCCGCATAGATAGAGCCCCTTTAAATGGCCGCGATACCCGCCCGCACCGGCAAAGGGGCGATGATAGCCCACCTGATCTCCGCTAAAGGCACCCACCAGCAAATCACCCCCGCGCATATTGCACAAATTGCGCTCGACATCGAGCGGGCTGCGGACAAAAGAGTCGAGCAGCACGTCTTGCACGTTAGGAGCATGCTCCGACCATGCCGAGAGCACCTTTCGGCCGTGTTCTTCTTTGATTTGATCCCATTGTCGCGGATCGCCCCCTACGGCATAGGGCAGTTTTTCCCACATAAAAGCCGTGTGTTTGCCCGCAGGAGCTTGCGAGGGGTCGAAAAGGCTTGGGGTACTGCCCCACATAATGGTCGGTGGCATGCTCCCGGCTTCATGGTGGTGGATCATCGCGTCAAAATCAGCGGGGCCTGCAAGGCCCATGATGGTCATAAAGGCTTGATTTAAATGGGGATATGTTTCTGCGGCTCGATAGGCCGGCGCTTCGTCGAGCTCGAGATAGAGCCCAAAAAGCGGCGCGAGAATATTGTAGCGAAAGGCCGCCGCTTTATCGCGCCAGGCCTTGGGTAGCGCCTCCGGCGCGATCAATTCGAGAAAGGTCTGCTGCGGGTTTAGGGCCGATGCCACAAAGTGGCGGGCGATCAATCTATCGCCCGCCTTGGTCTCGACGCCAACAGCGCGGTCTCCTTCTACCAGGATCTCAGCCGGCTCGGTCTGTAATAAAACCGTTCCCCCGGCCTCTTCTACGACCTCGACCAACGCCTGTGCCAGCTGCGCCGAGCCGCCTTGGCACATCTGCGCCTTACCCTTGCTGGCCAAAAGCGCAGGAATATGGTGGCCAAAGCCCTTTTCGCGTAGATCGACCTCGCGCAGGCCGTTAAAAAAGAGCAGACCCGCTTGCACGATAGGGTGCTCAAATTCGCGCAGGACAAATTCGCGGGGAGAAAGCCGACTGACTTCGAGCAGACGGCGGCCTTCGGCGCTGCGCGAGAGCAGGGCTTGGCGTTGGTCCGGTGGCAGAGGCGGGCTTTGTGCTTCGGGGATCAGGATGCGCTCGACGATCGGCGTAAATTCTTCGCGCCAACGCCGTGCGGTATCGGCATCCCGGCGGCTAAAACACGCAAAGGATGCGTAGGTACGTTCAAAGTCGGTCCACCATTCAAGCGCCGAGCCATTGCCGGTCAACAGCGCGACATTGAGCGCGGGTTCGATATAGGTCGCGCCGTGGCGTGCGAGCGCTAGGTCGCGATACCAAGGCATCTGCGTCAGCGCCCGGTGATAAAACGAATGCGTATTGTGCAAGAAGCCGGGCGAGTGCTCTTCAGTGCTCAGCCCGCCACCGGCTACCGACAAGCGCTCGATGCAGGCGACCTTAAGACCGGCTTTGCACAGATAGGCCTGGAGAACTAGGCTATTGTGGCCGGCACCGAGAATGAGACCGTCGTATTCCATCGCCAGACTCCCCGGCGGCGAAGCCGCCTACCAATTCGTAAACGACCCGTCCTCGCGCCAATACCAAAGGCCCTTGCCCGCCCGTGGCTCGCCCGCGACCGCCGCCTCTTCGTTAAACTCCACCCCCAAACCCGGTCTATCCGGCACCTGCAAATACCCATCCGCAAAAGGCACCTGCACCGGGAAGACATCGGTATGCGTTGTTCCGGGAGGGCTTGGGCATTCCTGTACGCCGACTAATGACGAAGCCAGGCACAAATGTAAACAAGCCGCCGTCGACACCGGCCCCAGCGGATTATGCGGCGCCAAATAGATATAGTGTGTCTCACACCATCCGGCGATTTTCTTCGCTTCGGTCAGGCCCCCGGCGATGCAGATATCAATGCGCGCATAATCGGTCAGCTCTTCTTCAATAACTTGGCGAAACGCCCACTTGCCCGCCCACTGCTCACCCACTGCGATCGGCACCGAAGTCTGCTGCCGCACTAAACGCAGGCTCTCGCTGCTCTCGCTACGAATCGGGTCTTCGATAAAATAGGGCCGGTACTGCTCCACGCCCTTGCAAAACTGGATCACCGCCGACGGGTCGAGCCGCGTGTGCACATCGACGCAAATCTCGATCTCTTCGCCCAACTGCTCGCGCACCGCTTTTACCTGCTCAATGCCAAAACGCACCGCCCGCGACGGTTCGAGTATATGGCCTTCTTCGCCTTCCGGGTCGACTATGCCCCAGCGCACGAATTTATAACCGGCCGCCTGCGTCTTTTTGCAACTGGCCACCAATTTGTCGATATCGCGCGAATCGCCATTGTGCGGATAACAGACGACCTTGTCGCGGACCAACCCACCCAAAAGCTCGTAAACCGGCACCCCGAGGGCCTTGCCCTTGATATCCCACAACGCGATATCCACCGCACTGACGGCCGAGGTCTGTATCCCGCCACCGGGGAAAAAACCGCCACGGAACATCACCTGCCACAAATGTTCGATGCGAAAGGGGTCCTGGCCGATCAGGTCCGGCGCCATCGAATGAATGACTTCGGCGATGGCGCGACCACGCCGTTTCATGCCCCCCTCGCCGAGACCGTAAATGCCTTCGTCGGTCTCTATTTTCACATAGATCCCGGCATCGAGCACAAAGGGTTTAATCGCAGTAATTTTCATCGTGGTATCCCTGGGTTCAACTTCGTTCTACATAACGTTTCGACACCCACCCCTCCAACTCCACCTTTACCCGGCACCAACCGTCCTTTTCTTCCAGTACTTCAACCTCAGTACCCTGCAATAAATGCCCAGCCTGCCGCTCGGCCTGCCCGTTCGGTTCGGCGCGAATATTCAGCCGCTTAGCTTTAACCGTGGCCTTGTCAGGGCCGGCATCCGCCGTCGCCGTATTGAGCAAGCGCGCGCGCATTTGATCTAGGGGGAAGGCCGGTCCGGGGTCAACCTTGCGATCGGGGGCAATCTCTTCATGACCGAGGATATGCTCGATCGGGTAGGTTTCAATCAGCGCAGCGCATATCGCTTCGACGACGCGCAATTGCTCCGGCGTATAGCGGTGCCAATGCGATTCTCGGGTCTGATGGCGATGTACGCCGTGTACAACTTCCTCCGGCGGATACGCCCGCCCGAACCACGATTCATAACAGCCATCGCGCTCCTCCAACTCACCCGCGTTATCGATCTCAATGCCGATCGAATACTGGTTAAAGCCTTCGCGCTCGCCCCATTTGCTGTGCCCGGCGTGCCAGCCGATGATATTGAAGGGCAGAAGTTGGCTCACTGTGCCATTGCGGGCAACAACTAAATGCGCCGAGACCTCGCGCTCGACATTGCAGAGCGTGTCAATTGCCGACTCGGCATTGGCTCCGGCGGTAAAGTGAATAATGATCGTGTCTAGCGCACCTGGAGCGTAGGGGCCACCCTGATTGGGCGATTCGATACAGTCGGCGCCTTCTAGATGATGGTTAGCTATGTTCAACTTGATCTCCGTAAGCGACGGGGTAGGCGTATTGCCGCTATACAGTAGAAAAAGACGGCGCGGCGGTCCAGCCCACAGGGCACAGATCTTCAAGCGGATGCAAAAGGGCCGGCTTGCTAGTGAAAAAGACCGCCCCGATCTTTCTTATGACACACCCTACTTCAACAAGGTCATCCCCATCTCCCGCGCAAACCCCGCCCCCGCCATCTTCGCAACATAACGTCCGCTGGCCACGGGCGCGCCTTTGTCATCGCGCCCGTTCCAAATCATCCGGTGTTCACCCGCCGCTCGTTCACCCTTAACCAAGGTACGCACCTTTTGACCCGAAGTGTTATAAACGGCCAACTCCACAGGAGTCGACTCGAGCAAAGTGAAAGAGATCGTCGTCTCAGTATTGAATGGATTGGGATAATTCTGCGCGAGCTGATACCCATCGGGTAGCGCAGCTTCTTCGGCCACGGCCGTCGGCACCCAACGCGGCGCGTATTCGACCGGTATCTCATCGCCGTTGAGTACGACCATCGAAAATAGCAACTCGGGGTTCGCGCCGGTGTCTTCCAATTGCAATTCGGCAAATACACCGCTACCCGCCTCAACCGCCTGAGCACTGGCCGCGGCGAATTTCAGCGTATCGGCATCGACATTATGAAAGGCAAAAAAACCGGGCAGCAGGTCGGTCAGCTGGAAGTCGACTACGCTCACCTGGCGGCTGTCCAGCACGATATTTATATCGACGGCCAGCACACCCTCAACTTGGTCAATCGTCAACGGTACGACTCGCACACCGTCGGCGACCCACACCTCACCCAGACTCACCTGGCGCGGTGTCTGGGCTGACGCCGCGCCCGCTAGCAGTACGACAAACGCGATGCGTGCGAAACTCTTCATGCAAAACCCTTTATTGAGACGAGCGGTCGACTAACCGTCTGCTTATTGCAGCAGCAACATCTTGCGCACCGCCGTAAAACCATCGGCGCCTGCAAATAATAGAAATATAACCCGCTCGCCACAGAGCGGCCCCCATCGTCGCGGCCGTCCTACTTCATGCGATAACGCCCGGCATTTTGCTCGCCTTTGGCCGATTATGGGATCAAGTTGAACATGAAATTTTAACCGATCGCCGGACCTTGCTACACGCCAGATCCGGCGATCGGTCTGTTGGGTTATTACTTGGCCTGCTTCTATTGCTCAATAGTACTGTCCTAAACGATCGCCCTCACCCCAACACCGCCCCATTGCTCTCAATCACTGTCCGATACCATCTGGCCGAGTCCTTCAAAATCCGCTCCTGCGTCTGATAATCTACATAGACCAGCCCAAAACGCTCGTTATACCCCTCAGCCCACTCGAAGTTGTCGAAGGCCGACCAGTGAAAATAACCCTCAATCGGTACCCCATCCTCGCCCGCCCGCCTAAACTCCCGCAGGTAGCGCGTCGTGAAATCGATCCGCAATGGATCGTGCACCTGGCCATCGACCGAAACCCAATCTTGGCACGAGAGACCGTTTTCGCAGATGGTAATCGGCAATTTGTAACGCTCGTAATAAAAGCGCGGGGCCCAGTAGAGCGCGGTGGGCGTCACCGGCCATTTGTTGGCGCAAACGGCGTGGCCCTCGGGCCGACCGACATTCCTGAACTTGCCCTGCTCGTTGCGACCAATGGTCCAGCCATTGTAGACATTGGCGCCGTAGAAATCGAGCGGTTGGCACATGATATCGAAGTCCCCGTCTTTGATCTTCGGCGCGTCGGCACCATAGGTCGAAAGCCCGTCCTCGGGATAGTGTCCCAAAATCACCGGGTCCGACCACCAGGAGATATTCCAGCAATTTCTGTTTTTGACCGCAAACATCGCTCTGCGTGCCGCCTCAACATTCTCAGGGTCGCTCTCGTCTTGCGGCATGACGGGCGTGCCGGTGGGCGCATAGCCGACGATGGGGTCGCTTTTGGCGCGAGCGCGGATCACCTGCACCGAGCGGCCGTGCGCCAAGAGCGCGTGGTGGCCAGCCCTAAGCGCTTCAGCCAAACCCAGCTTGTCGCCGGGCGCGTGCGTGCCCTCTAGCATGCCCAGGCCGATAAAACACTGCGGCTCGTTTAGCGTCATCCAATGCCGCACCCGATCCGAAAGCCGGTCGACTAGGACGGCGGTATATTCGGCGAACCACTCTTGGCTATCGGGGTTGAGCCAACCGCCCCGGCAATAGAGCTCGTGCGGGAAATCCCAATGGAAAAGCGTAATGTGCGGGACGATGTCAGCCTCTAAGAGCACGTCGACCAGCCGATCGTAAAAGGACAGGCCCTTCTCGTTGACAGCGCCGGTGCCCGCGGGCAATACCCGTGGCCAGGAAACGGAAAGTCGATAAGCCATCAACCCCATCTCCTGCATCAGCGCTACATCTTCTCGATAGCGATTATAGTGATCGCAAGCTACCTCGCCGGTATGACCGCCATAGACACGCCCTGGCTGTCGGCACATCATATCCCATACTGACAAGCCCTTGTCGTCGTCGTACGCACCGCCCTCAATCTGATAAGACGCGGCGGCGGCGCCCCAGACGAACTCTTTGGGAAAACTCATGTATACCCCGTATTGAATGGATTATAGCGATCAAAGGGCTTATGTTACAACGCACACTACAACCACACCAACTTTGATGCCCAATAAAAGCCTAGACCAACTGCGCGAGGACCTCATCTTCACGGAGACCCTCAAAGAGCGCACATTTGTTTTTCACACGACTTGGGGCCTCTTCAATCCCAGACGCATCGACCCCGGCTCGCGCTTGCTGGTTGATTATCTCGCAACCGAAGCGACCGACCGGTGCCTCGATTTGGGCTGCGGTTATGGTCCACTCGGCCTGACGCTTGGCCATATGTGCCCCGAGGGCGAAGTGCACATGATCGACAAGGATTTTGTTGCCGTCGACTACGCTGCACGCAACGCCGAGCGTAATGGGCTGAACAATTGCAGGGCCTACCTGAGCAACGCCTTCAGTCACGTACCCGCCAGCGCCCGTTTCAATACCATCGTCTCCAACCTGCCCGCCAAAGTCGGCAATGAACTGCTGACCTTGATGATGCACGACGCCTATGCCAGGCTCGAACCGGGCGGGCGTTTGTGGGTCGTCACCATCTCGGGGCTCAAGGATTATATCAAGCGCAATTTCAAAGAAGTCTTCGGCAACTACAAAAAGATCAAACAGCGGGGGACCCATCTGGTATCGTTGGCCGAAAAAGAATAAAAGATCGGCAGTAATCTCCGTTCTTTAGAAGTCATTGGGTCGCAGATTTCGCGGCACTCAATTGGCCGCGAACCCCTCCTCCTCCTCGTCTTCGCCCGGTATCAGTACGATTTCAACTTCCTCGAAGAGAGTGACGATCTCCGCAAAAAATGCCGCGAACATCGACCCACCTAAGAGCGACAGATCTTCTCCCTGATGCTTACCCGGAACGCACTGGGCAAAAACGCGACCGACTAGACCGCTGAGACCGGTCGAATCGCTGACCTCTGAACCGACCGCTTCTCCATAGAGCGCCAGCCGGTCCTGCAAGTCTTCCAGTAAGTCCGCTCCAACCTCCCGGTCCAGACGCTCCCAATGACTATTGATCCGCGCGAGAACCGCCTGCCGCTCAGGGCTCTGGCCCAACGTCAGGGCAATCGCAAAATCCACAGCAAAGGCACGCAGAAACATCAGCTCCGATTGCAAGATATTTACTTCCATGCCAAGGTGACCTGCTAGCTCGCCAAGGGCCGTCTGCTCGCGCTCGGCTGGCGTGCAGACGGCATCCATTAATAGGGCCGAGAGCTCAACGGGCGACGCTTCTTCTTTGCGCGCTTCCACTAGTTATTCTCCTACATTTTGCTTCGTAGCCATGTATTCGCTTATTATAGTATATAATCTAACCCGTAGAATGGCATATATATGGACATATTTTCTTCTTTACTCAGCGGCCCTGCATTGACCGTATTGGCCGGAGGAGTTGCCCTTGGCCTGACGATCCGCGCCTTCATGGCTCTGGCGAAGGACATGCCCGATTTGCGCATCCGCTTTGATAAGACGCAAAGGCAGCTCAATGCGCAATTGTCCGGCATCCCCGCTTTCAAAGAGACCATCAAAGAAATGCAGGAGACCATCACACCCCAAGAGAAACAAGCGCAAAAACTCCAAGATTATCACAACACGCTACTAGAAATCGAACGTAAGTATGCCTTAGCCCAGCAAGAGAAAGAGGCTTCTGAAGAAATCCAGATTCACCACCGGGGAAGCCACTAGACCCGACAGCTCAATCTGCATCCTCCGCAAAAAGCGCTTCGACCTCGGCTTTGAGCTGCGTCAAAAGCGCACCTTCAATCCGCTTTGCCAATTCCTCCACCAACGAACGATAATACCAAGCCTGATCCGACCTAGGTCGGCTGAAGTGCGTCCATAGCTCGGGACCGATGCGCGCCAAGTCCTCGCGTAGCTATTCGGACCTTCGAAGCCACCGATGCAGCTATCGCCGGGCAAAACCTTAAGCCATCTGGCGCTGAGCAGGGTCTATGTCAGTATGGGACAACAACTCGAACGAGAAGACGAGAGAAAAAATGCAGGCGCAGCGTATCGCCGCAGCCTCGAGCTATACCCACAAAACGAAGAAGCGCAACGGGCGTCGCGCTCCCTATAGAAATTGACGCTATCGCCGCTAGAAAATTTCGCCCTGGCCCAAATCAGCGACGATCTGGCCGGCCTGTTGATCGACGCGGCCATCGGCGGCAATGGTGATGTCTAGATAGTAGATACGCTCCCAACCCATCAGCGTATGCACGAGGAAACGCACTTTGCCCCCTTCATCTAACACCTCGACCTCGGGGCCGTACCAGCCAGGCTGGTTTAGCTGCTCCACTTTTCTCGCCTGACCTACCACTTCTTCAAAATGCTGTTGCGTAAAGACTGGCGTCGAAGCCAGCCATTCGGCCTCGTGCCAACTGGCGCGCGTCGACCACAGCTCCAGTACGAATAAGGCATACTCAAATAGACCGCGGGGCGTCTTTTCGTAGATCAGGAATTGGTAGAGAGTCTCGACATCCTGGTCGGTGAGTCCCTCCATATCCGGCGACAAGAAATCGAGCAGCAGCGGTTCTCCTTCTTCCTCATCCTTCTTGCGGGCAAAAGGCCGGATCCGGGTGACGACTTCGCCTTCTTGAACCTGCTCGTAATCGAGAATATACCCTTCGCTCAGCTGCACACTTGGGAATAGGCGTACCAATGCGTTGACATCGTCCGGTTTTTCCAACTGGTCGTAATTTTTGCGAAACCGTATGACGCTGTCGAGTATTTCTGCGGCCTGTTCCTGCAGAATGCGGTCATCGGTGCATTCCTCTACCATGGCGCCTCCAAAAGATCCCCCAAAGTTATTTAATGAGGGAAGAAGACGCAAGCAAGCGAGCGGGTGATTGTCGCAATAAGACTTAGGGACAAAAAATGGGCCTTCGGGTAGTTGTGCGCTTAGGGCCGTTGCAACGCCAAAGAATGCTTTAGATTTTCCTAGGGTGCGAACATAAAAATGGGGAGCGCGTTGTAGCCGCGCTCCCCATTGGTGAACATTACAAGGTATTTTGAAAGTGGTCAGACCACCGGTGCCAAATCCAAACCTTCGCGCACCGAGGCGGAATATTGGCCGGCGGCAGCTAGCGCCTCAACCATCCCGCGCGCATCGGCGATCCCCTGACCGGCGATGTCAAAGGCCGTGCCGTGGTCAACCGAAGTGCGCAAAAACTTTAGTCCCATGGTCAAGCTAACCGTGCCGTGGAAGTCCAACGTCTTCGCAGCGATATGCCCCTGGTCGTGGTATAGCGAAAGTACGCCATCATAACGACCCTCATAACACTGGTTAAATACCGAATCGGCCGGTACTGGACCAGCCACTTTCCACCCACGAGTCTTGGCCTCCGTTACCGCCGGACCGATTACATCCATCTCATCGGTGCCGAACAAACCCTGTTCCCCGCCGTGGGGGTTGAGCGCGGCGACCGCGATAAGGGGCTCGTCAAGGCCCAACTGTCGCAAATAGAGCTCGCAAAGTGGCAGCGCCTCTAAAATCCCCTCGCCGGTGATCGCGTCGGCGATCTCGCGAAAAGAGATATGGCGCGTCAGAAAAAATATCCGCAGGCCACGCACAACAAAGAGCGTCATCGCCTCGCGGTGCGCGGCGCGACTTTTGAGCACTGCCGTATGATCGATAAAAGGTACCTTGCCCGCCTGCAACGACTCCTTGTTAAGCGGTGCCGTCGCCAACCCAACAACCTCCCCGGCCAGCGCCGCGTCGATCGCGCGATCCAAATAGGCATAACCGGCCTGTCCGCCCTCGGCCGAGATCTGCCCGTAAGCAATGGGCCCCGCCAATGACCCCACCTCAATAAAATCCACTACCCCCGCCTCGTCCTTGCCATCTGCAGGTGA
>Ga0233434_1000468_pt1 | contig 45768 bp, 36 predicted proteins | sample SI_122_August201_4_FD_182738 | JGI IMG/M metagenome (GOLD analysis project Ga0233434, IMG submission 182738) | Seawater microbial communities from Saanich Inlet, British Columbia, Canada - SI_122_August2016_120_MG | ecosystem: Environmental > Aquatic > Marine > Inlet | place: Canada: British...
TGCCTGGAGCGAGGCGGACGCGTGCCAATGATTGCGCCACCTCGCCCCATGGAGCCTCTATTGGCGAGATTCGACGTAACGCTGGCAGGGCAGGCAGAAGCCGTAGCCGACGACGAGTCCGTAGAGACTGGTAAGGATGCAGATGGCCAGCCCCGGTCCGATCGCGCCAATGTCGTCGATGTTCCTGAGCATGATCACGGCACCGATCAACACGCCGACCACACCGGCGGCTGTCGCCGCCTTGCTCGCCAGCCCCCACGATCGGGCAGCCGTGGCAGCCTCAGTGGCGTCGATCTGGGTGGATCCCAAAGCCCGAATCATGCCCGGAATGGAGGCGCCCGAAATCCATAGGGCGCCGAGAGTAAAGGCTACGACGATGAGGAGCGATGGTGGATCGATGAAGGCAGCCAGGTTGCTGCCAATGCCCATCAACATACCCGTGACGAGAATGACGATTCCAAGGATGCGCATAATGATGCTCCTGCGACTTGCGCCGCGGTTCAGGAGCCGCTGGATGAGCGCTGCCAGTTCTCGCAGCGCTCGAGTCCGAGTCGGGCTCGCAGGTTCAGGTGGGTCGCGATCCCACCAGTGAGATTCAGCTGAACCAACTCTCGATAACGCCTCGTGGCGCCGTCGAAATCTTCGTGTTCCTGTTCCAGATCCATTGCCGCCAGTAGAAGCTCGTGTGGTGTCATGGAACGATCACGACTCTGGCGAAGTTGATTTTCCACGTATGCGGCGATCCCACGCAGACCTAGTGCCGATCGCATGGTCTCGGCGGCATGGCCGATGGCCAGCAGCGCCGGTGCGACCTGTGAGGCTCTGCTGTCGGTTTGGCCGCGCAATCGTAAGGATCGACTCAACCACCGGCGTCGGGCACCGAAAGGATCTGCCACACCAGCAGATGCGTTCGTCGTCGCTGCGCGGGCTGGTGAGATTTGCAGACTTCGAGCAACTCGAACCAACGGCGTGACTCGTCGCGGCACCACACTTGAGCCCGTCCTCGGCCTGGCTGTCAGGTCTGCACTCTCCAGGTGGGCAAGTCTCGATCTGGCCCGGCGAGCCGTCGATGCTGTCGCACGATGCTGAGAATGGAGGCGCAGGACCTGCCGATACTGGGTCAGTGCAGAGTCGATATTCCCAAGAGCCTTTTCCTGATGCAGGGCAGATGCCAGAAGCGCCTCTGCATCGAGTTCAATTCTTGGTGCGACGAGGGGGCGCTCCCACCACGATGTGGCGGGTTGCGCCACCGCCTGCGAGGCAAGGGCAACAGAGCCGGTCAGAAGGATGTAGTAGAGTGTCTTCATAATGCCTGAATTCAAGATAGGACGACGCGCTGGTCGCTTGTCACGGCCAGGTGCGAGTATCGTATGGATTGCGTCACGTTTCCGTCATGTCCGCAGGGGGGGCAGGCACATCTACGAGACGGTAGCCCACACCGTGGACGGTCAGCAGATGCTGAGGCTGGCCGGAATCCTGCTCGACGGCGGCGCGCAGTTCCGCCACGTGATTGTCGACGGTGCGGGTTGTGGGCAAGGCGTCATAGCCCCAGACCTGTTGAAGAATGTCCGCCCTCGATACGGCCTTGCCGGCGCGTGACCAAAGAAGACGAAGCACACCGAAAGCCTTCGGTGAGAGATGGATGACATTGCCACCGACGACTGTCTCATACGTCTCAAAGTCGACGGACACTGTGCCGAATTGGAGCACGAGCTTCGAATCCAGAGGTCTTGGGGAAGACTCAGTCTGTGGCACCGCTGAACCGGGTGCGCGACGCAGCACAGCACGAACTCTTGCCATCAATTCGCGCACGCCCACGGGTTTGGTGATGTAGTCGTCGGCGCCCAGCTCAAGTCCAAGGACCTTGTCGACTTCCTCGCCACGAGCGCTCAACATGATCACGGGTGTGTCCCTGCCCGCCTGTCGCAGTGCGCGGCAGACATCATAGCCATTCATGCCCGGCATCATGATGTCCAGCAAGACGAGGTCAGGTTCGTCATTCATCGCCATTTCCAGACCCGACGGGCCATCGAAGGCGGCGATCGCTTCGAAGCCCTCGAAGGCGAGGTTGTCGACGATGACTTTGGAGATAGGGCGTTCGTCCTCGACAACAAGAATTTTCGGCATCCTAGGTCAGCTTCTTGTGAATAGGGAATTTCATCGACACGGTGGTTCCACCGCCATCTCTTGCAAGAACCTCGACTGAACCACGATGAGATGTGACAATGCCGGCGACCAGAGCAAGGCCCAGACCCGTACCTGTTGCACGACCCGCAACATTGCTGGCGCGACGATACTTGTCGAAAACGACCACGCGTTCGGTCTCCGGAATACCGATGCCCCGATCTGAGATGTCGACGCACACTTCTGCCTTGACCGCATAGACGCGAATATCGATTTCTCGTTCTGCGGACGAATACTTCACAGCATTGCCCACGAGATTGGCGACGGCTGTCGCCAACGCCTCTCGATCGGCATGAATCACCGGCAAATCGTTGTCGACATCGACAGCGACCTCGAAGTGTTGCTCGTCGAAGACGGGTTCGAATTCATCCAACGTGTCGCGCACCACCTGGCCTAGATCAAGCTCTATCGGGTCGAAGTCCTTGCGGCCACTCTCCAGGCGCGAGAAGTCGAGGATGTTTCCCACCATTCGACTCAGACGTTGGGCCTCCCGCATCACCGTGCGCAGGTATTCGTGGCGCTCCTCGTCACTGCTAACGCGATCGAGGAGCAGTGTTTCAGCGTACATGCGAATGGTGGTGAGCGGTGTGCGCAACTCGTGGGAGACATTGGCGACAAACTCAGCACGCAGTCGCGCTGTTTCCAGTTCGCGGGTCGTTTCTCGAATCACCACCCACAGACCGAGTCCGATGGTGGCAGCGAGTAGTCCGATGCCACCCACGAACAGGGCATTGCGGTTGCGGTAGTGCTCAAAGACGAAGGGCTGATCGCGCGAGTAGATCCCCAGATTCAGGCGATAGACGAAGTTGCTCGCGGTAGTGACGAGTCGCACATCATCGCCATATCGCTGTTCGAATTCGAGGGTCTCATCGGCGCCGAACAAGGCGATTTCGAAGCCTGCGTCTCGCAAGGCCTGACCTGAATCCGTCGCCAGGATCACGTCCGTCAGCGCCTGCAGGTCGATCCGGACGCCAACGGCCCCTCCCGACTCGGTTGCATGTGCGGCGGCGAGCAGATCTGCCCCCGTCGAACCGCGACAGCAGAGATAGGTCGCCTCGGGGCGCACGATCGCCGTCTCCAGCAGATGATCGTATGCCATCGCGAATTCTGCCTGACGAGCGACGCGATCGAGATCGGCGAGCAGTTCGAGCTTCTCCTGCGCGCGAAAGGGCCAAAGTGACTTCCGCAGTTGGCTGACGGCGAGCAGTGTCCCGGGATGCAACGGAATGTCCTGGGCGATGACCGCTGCCGTCCACTCCTGAATGAGTTGGATCCTGCCCGTGGCCGCTGAAGGAACCGCGATGCGTTGAGCCAGACGCAATGTGCTCAGGGTGAGCGGGTGGGCACCGTCGGTGTCCAATGTCTTCGGGTAATCCCAAAGTTGCTGGTGTGTCTGGAAAGCACCGTCCGTGTCTCTCGTGGCGAGCAGTACCCGGCCGAGGGCGTTGAGTGCTTCCGCTTGCTCACCGGGGGACTGGGCGGCGATGATGGCGTGGCGATAGGCTTCGGCGGCCCTCAGAGGTGCTCGTTCACCAAATTCCAGCGTCTGACCTCGCAGGATCGCTGTTGAAAATGCAGGACTCCGATCGGGCAGGGCGGGATGCAACACCCTCGGGCTGGTGAAGTGGCCTTGAGGATCCAGAGAAAACCGGAACATGATTTCCGGATGCTCGCTCGCATCCGCCTGTATCGGATCAGTTGCGAGGTCGTCGACGATCCGCGCGAGACGGGCATCCAATTGAGCCCGGATCGCCGGGACACGCACGCGTACGTCGGCGAGGGCACTACGTTGCTCATCGAGAGCGGCGCGCAGGCTGAGGAAGGTGAGGATGCCGGCGGGGCCGACGATGAGACCCAGAAAGAGGGTGAGGCGGAGTCTGTGTCCTGGCATGTTCTATTCCTGATCCGAAACATAGCAGATCAGCCCCAGAGAGTGTCACGATCCTGTCATGATGTGGTAAGAATGCGGCCAGAATCCGTGTCAGCTGTGTCCTGCCACGCCCAATAATTCTCGCAGGCCCTCATCCGCATCATCCAGCAGCGAAGCGGTCAGACCGTTCTCCGGTGGAGATCCGTATGGCGAGCGTCTTAGCCAACATGGCGTGTAACTGAGGATGAGCATTCTGCGATTGGCGCTGAGGGTCGGGCCCGTTCGATGCCAAACATTTGAGTGCATCATGACGACGCTCCCTGCGGCAACACGCACGATCTGTTCGCTCTCCACCGGGTCGAATTGCTGATACGGTGGTTCGCGATCCACCCACTTATGTGAACCGGGGACCACACAAACCGGGCCCGTGTCATCGTTGAGATCATCGAGATAAATCAGGGCATCGAGCCCGTGGGGTGCGCTGAACCATGGCGGGCGCGGAATCGTGTTGACGCGAAGATGCTGATGATAAGGGGCGGATTGAATTTCCTCGCCAGGCCAGCTGATTCGGGCACTCAGTCCTCGTAGGCGCAGCATGGGTCCCATCATGGCTCGTGCGATGGACAGGATGGGCTCGTATTGGATCAAGTCCAGGAAGACCGGATCCTTGTCCTCCAGATAACGCAAGATCGAGCCCCATGATCGTTCGGCGGTCTTCCTCTTGGACAGGTCCACCTCATCGCCGAACAGTCTGTCCGTGGAGGCTCTGAGTCGCAACAGATGGTCGGCGTCGAAAAGGGCCTCGCGAACCAGATACCCATCCCGGTCCAGTTGCTCAAGTTCCTCAGTCGTCGCGTCTACGTCGATATCGCGAAAATTCTCGACACCATCCTTTTGATGCTTGTTCAATATCTGATATCTGATGCTGTGCTTAGGTGTGTCATTCATGTCGTTCGGCTTCCTATATGGTGCCCCACGTCGTATCGCGCGGGCTGGATGCGGCAAGTTCAGTGACAAGGCTCCAATTCTTGTAAACTTTAAGCCAATCGGACATCAGAATGCGACGCCGGAGCATGTTTCTGCATCTGTCTGCTAGAGAGATTTGGTGGTGCAGTGATCGATTTCACTTCGCCACCCTAAGTCAGGAGTCCACAGTATGTCTGGCCGCTACCTCATGATCTTGTTTCTACTCATGGCGACGTCGATGATGGCCAGTGCTACGCCCAACAGTTGGCATACCAATGCAGATGGAGTCGTGCTCGATGGATATGATGTGGTCGCCTACCATACGCAAGACCGGGCCGTCCAAGGTCAGGCAAAATTCGGCGCGACGCACGACGGTGTCACATTCTACTTCTCATCTGCGGCGAATCGAGATCTCTTCCACGCTGATCCAGCCCTCTACGCTCCGGCCTACCATGGCTACTGCGCTTTTGGTGTTGCCACGAACAAGGCGAAGGTTTCAGCCGATCCGCGCACGTTCAAGATCTACAATGGGCAACTCCTCGTTTTCTTCAATGACCTGTACCAGGGACAAGCGGTGAATACGAAGATCATGTGGAATGCCAATGAGCAACATCTGCACGAAGTCGCCGTCACTTCATGGACATCACTGGAGTAGAGGGCCGATGAGTCTCGATGTCCTCGCCTCCGCCCTGGAAGCTCTGCGTCTGCGTGGCACTGTCTATTTCCAGTCGGACTTCCGGGCACCCTGGGGGATGGCCGTCCCGGCGAACAATGTGGCGGCATTCCACGTCATCGCTTCAGGCGAGTGCTGGCTACGGGGCCCGGGTCTGCCGGCGACGCGGCTGACAGGTGGGGACATCGCACTCCTGCCACACGGCAATGCTCACGAACTCGTCTCTTCCACCGACACACTCGCGGTGCCTGCGGGTCAGTTGCTCGGCGAACCTCGACGGGGTCCCGATGGGGAAGCTGCCTATGGCGGCGAGGGCGAATCGACACGCCTTGTTTGTGGACACTTCGATGTGGATCAGACCGTCTCGCACCCGCTCTTTACCACACTTCCCATCGTACTCGTCGTGCCCACGGCAGAGGAAGAGCAGACGTCCTGGTTGGCGACGGCGGCACAGCTGGCGGCGGCTGAGTCGCAGTCCCAACAGCAAGGTGCCGCCGTTGTTGTCGATCGACTCGCGGAGGCCCTGCTGATCCAGACCCTGAGACTGCATCTGCGTGATTCGCCGCCGGCGAAGGGTTTCCTGGCTGCCATTGCGCATCCGCAGATTGGCCAGAGTCTGAGTCGGATTCATCTGCAACCGGAGCGCTCGTGGTCGATCGAGGAGTTGGCCCAGGTGGCCGGTCTGTCTCGCGCGGTCTTCGCCGCTCGTTTTCGCGAGCTCGTCGGTGAAAGTCCGGCCCGTTATCTGTGGAGTTGGCGTATGCTGGCTGCTCGCCGCTTGCTGCAGAATATCACACTGAGTACGGCTCAGATCGCTGCCGAGGTGGGTTATCAATCTGAGTACGCCTTCGCAAAGGCCTTCAAACGCTACTTTGGCGAGGGCCCTGGCGCAGCGCGACGATCCGCCTGACATACTGCGGTTGTGCGCCTCGCCACAGCGTCGACTGGTTGGCGCGCTTGCCTGAGTGCAGCGTGAGCCTCTACCGTTCTCAGATACCGAGACTCTAGAACCGCTCCATTCGGGTCATCCAGGCCCTGCGGGAGACTGACGCGTGCGATCTGCCTACTACCTGCTTCTGTTGATCGTCAGTGTGCTACTGCCGAACCTGCCGGCCCCTCTATTGGCTGAAGACAAAACAGAGAGTCTAGAACAGGCAGCACGAGATGCACGCAACCGGGCCAAGCAGGGCTACGAACGTCTCAGTCGGCGGCGTACCTTCGACCTTGATGGTGTCCCGTATGGCGCCACGGCGCTCCCCATCACATTCTTCACGCCATCCAGTGGATTGCACTATGGTGGCTGGCTTGAGGTGGCCAACTACGGTCGCGAGCCTTATGTCTACCGCGCAAATTTCCAGTGGTATCTGACGACGAAGGGCAAGCGCAACCACCATATGCGTCTGGAGTTCCCTACCCCTTTCGGACTCCCCGTCAATGCGAGGCTCCTGACGCGTGATCTCAAGAATCGTGGTGCCAATTTCTTTGGCATTGGCAACGATACCAAGATCGACAAGCAAAAGACCGAAGAGGAATCCGATTACTACCGCTACCTGCTAGAGCAGCAACAGTCGGCCTTCGATCTCGAGTATGCTGAGTTGGAGCCGATGATCATTTTCTCAGGATTGCGCTTCAATCGCGGTGTTCCCAGTCGGATCGACGAAGTGAAGGCGGATGCCTCCTACGTGTTCAATCTGCGGGAGGGGGAGGTGCGTGGACGCGGTGGCGGCTGGGCAAATTTCATCGTTGTGGGACTGATGTTTGACTCTCGTAATGACCAGGAGTTACCAACGGCCGGGCTGCTGAGTGAAGCCTCCTTGCAACTGGGTGGCTCGCTGTTGGGCGCGGACTACGGTTACCGGCGCATCACGCTCATCAACACGCACTACTGGCGTCCGTCTTTTCTGGCGCCCACGAGCCCTAATGTCCTGGTTACCCGCGTTGTTTTCGAGAGTCTCGGTGACGATGCGCCCTTCTACGAACTGACGGAGGTGGGAGGATCAATTCGTGGTGTCGAAGTTGGGGGAGGCTCCTTTATGCGCGGCTTCAAGACGCGACGCTTCGCGGACAAGAAGAAGATGCTCTATTCGGCCGAGCTGCGGCGCACGTTCAAGAGTGTGCGCTGGCGGGGACACTACTTCGAGACGCTTGGTATGCTTTTTGGCGATGCAGGCCGCGTGGCCCCGAGTGTTGGGAAGGTTCTGGACCCGGCGGAGCTGCATGGGAGTGGTGGTTTTGGCTGCCGAGTGACCTGGAATTCACAACTGAGTCTTCGTGCCGATTTTGCTGCCTCAGCAGAGGGCAATGTCGTGCTGCTCTCCTTCGGAAATCTCTTCTAGGTGATTCGCCTCTTCGACGAAAATGATGCGCTGGAGGCTGCGCGTATATGGCATCGGTCCGGCCTCGACGAATACGACTACCTACCGTCGTTTCAGCAGCTCACAGAGTCCAAGGCCCTCGACATCTTTCTTGGTGTCATACACGCCAGCTGTGAGATATGGATCGAGGAGTCTACACAGGGTCTACGTGGATTCGTGGCGCTCAAGGGATCCTACATTGACCGGCTTTATGTTCACCCTGACTACCAAAGACTTGGGGTTGGAACGGCGCTGCTGGCGCAGGCGAAGCGTCTCGCTCCACAGGGCCTTGAGCTGCACACACACCAACAAAATCAACGGGCACGCAGCTTCTACGAGAAATTCGGCTTTCTCGCCGTGAAGTTCGGTATCAGTCCTGCGCCGGAGTGTGTGCCCGACGTGGAATATCACTGGCGGCCTGCGGAGGGTGCTACGTTTGGCGATCAATCCGTTCTGGAGAACTCATGAGTGAGCACTTTCAACCGTTCAATCAATGTCTGCGGCAACCATTGTGGCCCGCCTCGGATGGTCGCACAGCGGAAATGATTCCGACGGGCTCGCCCGAGGAAGGGTGCCCGATTGGCACGCGCGACGCGGCCTCGGGGGAATGGATACCGGTACGTAAGCTGCAAGCGGAGCACAGCTACCAAGTAGTACAGAATATCCATGGGCAGAGGATGCCCTATGCGGAGGAGTGGGGAAGTTTGGATGTGGGGGATCCGAACCGCCTCGGCATGTATCGGTTGCTGATTCCAGACCCGTCGGGGACCGGTTCCTTTGCCGATGCCGGTGACGTGCAGGGGTGGAATGGTAGTGTCCTTGTTTCGATCTACCCTGCCTGGGGTGGTGAAAATGGTGTCGCCATGTCGGAACAGATCGTGCCGTCCCACCTGATGGGGCCTGTGCCGCAGTGGGATGCGGACACGGTGGATCGCAGCGTCGGCGTCGACGAAGGGGGCAACGTCGTGCGTACGCCTGACACATTTGAGGGTTTCCATTGGCTGCGCCGCGGGTATGCGATCATGTACGCGCTGCCACCCAGAGGCTATCAAGTTCTCTATACGGAATTTTCAGAGAAAACCATCGTCACCGCGGCCCACAAGTTGGACGAGATCCATCCCTTTGCGGCGGTCGCCGCGAATCGCGGCAAGCATGAACGTCGCTATCGATTTCTTACAGGCTCTTCAGCAGGTGGCCCACCGGTATTGGCCGTCATGCAGTCAGCGAGCCAGGCAGACCTTTTCGATGGCGCCTACACATCGGGGCCCATCTCCTCGACGCTGACCTACTTCGGCGGCACGGATGCGCTCTGGGTAAGACAGGCATTAGAGGCATTGCGCCCTACCCTTGGTGACGACCGCGCCACAGTGACAGCCTGTGCGGCCCTTCTTGGTTTTCGGGCACACGCGCACGGACCTGGCGACGAACGGTTGGTGCCAGATCCGGATCCCAATAGAGGGATGCTTGCCGTGGTCAACGCCCTGAGTCCTTGGCATGGTAGTGGCAGCGATCCCTATGGCAATGCCGGCGTCGAATTCGGTAGCCAGTTGCTCGGTCGGTATGCGAAGGCCTTCGACGGACGACACTCATTTCAACCGGCGGATATTGCGGCGATCAATGCGAAGATCACCGAGTTGATGGGTGGGCAGAGGCAGGCGTCCGATCCACGGCAATTCCTGCGCTTGGCGAAGCACCATCTCGACACGGGGCGCGTGTGGAAGCCCTTCGTCTTCGTCTATGGGTTGTCCGATGGACCGCACACACCGCTGTTTGGCCGCGTGTTGTTCGACATGGCGAAGCTGGCGGAGAAGAACGACCACGTTCCTGCCGGCTTTTACACGGACCATCTGATCAGTCTGAATACGCTCGAGCAGGCGAATCGGGGGGGTGAGGATCACTGGAGTCATACAGGGTTGGTGGGACTGATGAATCTCACCGTGGACCTGCTGGAGGCGAAGGTGATGGGCAAGCAACCCATGTCCGAGTATCTGGCAGGCAACTACGGGGCTCATCCCGACTGTCGGAATCGTTACTTCTTCGAGCCGGGAATGACGCGCAACATTGACCAGCACCTAGAAGGCGCCTCGTCCGATGCCGACGGATCGTCACGGACCGGTAACTTCCGCCATCATCTGGTCCCCTTCGCGCTCAATGGGGGTGGTCAAACCCGCAACCTGTCGGGAGCGACTTTCGACAACGGCTTGCAATACGACGATGATCTGCTGGCCTATCGAGGCCAGACGCATGATGGTCGGTCGGTGGAGTGGCTGGACAATTTGTTGCCACGGGAGATGGCTGGCCGTCCTCTGGATGACCTCTACGGAACTCAATAATCACCACCGTGCGGCGAACTTCGTGAATGCCCATATTTAGGGCCGCGTCTTCCTCCAAAAAACCGAACACCGAGGGTCTTGTCGATGACACGCGTTGCGTGCCTGATCATACTTCTATCCCTGTCAGCAACAATGGCTTCCGCCGCCTCCGGAGGTCACACATCCAGTGTCGAGTTTCCGCCCGTCCTGGAATCTTATGCTGACGGCCATCTCGACAGCATCGTCGATGTTCTCATCCACCGGGTCGAGGCAGAGCCTTTTAATCTGGCAGCGACGATCATCTTTCTCTGCGCCATCATCCACACGTTTCTCACAAGTCGGCTGATGGAGATCTCCCATCGATGGGAGCATGAACATGCAGCACGTATTGCATCGGGAGAGCAACCGAAGGGTTCTGTGCATTTCGGCTCCGGTGTCTTCCACTTCCTCGGTGAAGTGGAGGCGGTGTTTGGGATCTGGGCGATCGCTCTGGTTGGTGCCATCATCGGCTTCTATGACTGGCACACGGCGATTGGGTATCTGACGACGGTCAACTACACGGAGCCGATGTTTGTTGGTGTCATCATGATCTTGGCTGCCACGCGCCCGATGCTGAAGGCGGCAGAGCTGTTGATGTGGAAGGTGGCCAACCTATTTGGTGGAATGCTGGCCGCGTGGTGGCTGACGATTCTGACGGTGGGCCCGATTCTGGGTTCCTTCATCACCGAACCCGCAGCGATGACCATCTCGGCCCTACTGTTGGGAGAGAAATTCTACGCGCTGGCACCCAGCAATCGCTTCAAATACGCCACACTGGGTCTGTTGTTCGTCAATATTTCCGTCGGCGGAACATTGACCCACTTTGCGGCACCGCCCGTACTGATGGTCGCCGGCCCCTGGGATTGGGGTCTGGTGCACATGCTGACCTCCTTCGGTTGGAAGGCCGTCATCGGTATTCTCATTGCCAATGGGATCTACTTCCTGCGCTTCCGTAGTGAAATGGATGAACTGCAGGTCAAATACGCCGTTGTCCGCATGAAGCGGGAGCTGCAGTCACGCTATGTGAAGCGCGCCGATCTCGAACGCGAGTTCGAAGCGCTGGAGGCGAGTGTCGGGGAGCAGTTGGGCTTCAATGCCTCTTTCGACGCCAGGTGTGCCGAGATCAAGACACAACTGCATACGCAGATCCTCGAGAACGTGGATGCGCTGCAAGAAGAGCACCATCATGAGATTGATCGCGCCTTGCTTGACGAGGCCTTTGAGCAACGCTTCGAGGAGATCCGCATGGCCACCATGCGCAAATCCCTTCCGGGGTTGCTGTCTCACGATCAGCGGCCACCGTACCGAGATCCGAACTGGGATCAACGTGAGGCTTTCGTTCCTGGGTGGATGATCCTGATCCATATCCTGTTCATGGCATGGACCGTATTCAATGCCCACTACCCGGCCCTATTCATTGGCGGCTTTCTGTTCTATCTGGGCTTCGCACAAGCGACCTCACCGTATCAGAACCGACTAGATCTCAAGCCGCCACTGCTGGTTGGATTTTTCCTCGCGGGGCTGGTCATGCACGGTGGGGTACAGGGATGGTGGATCGCCCCTGTTCTCGGATCTCTTGGAGAAATCCCCCTCCTGCTTGGAGCGACGGTGCTGACCGCATTCAATGACAATGCCGCCATTACCTATCTGAGCACACTCGTGCCTGGCTTTACCGACACGCTCAAGTATGCCGTCGTCGCTGGTGCCGTCACAGGGGGTGGCCTTACGGTCATCGCCAATGCCCCCAACCCGGCGGGCCAATCCATCCTCAAGAGGTATTTCCCCCATGGGATCTCGCCCGCAGGTCTTCTCGCCGGGGCAGCACTGCCGACTGTGGTCATGGCTCTGTGTTTCATCATTCTCAGGTTCTGATGGCGCTCACGGGCGTGCTGCCTCAACTGTCGCTGCCGTCACGGCCTCTGCAACCATGCCTTGCAGAAAATGGCTCAGATCGTTTTCGGGGTAGAGGTCTCTCGCCGTGTCGGCCAGCTGCTGTGCCACTTGACCACCACCGATGGAGAGGAAGCCGCGGATCAGATACTCGTAGGCGGCCAGGTCGAGTCGGTGTGAGGATTGGATATTCGGCCCTGTGATGGTTGCCAGGGCGGGTTCGATGCCGTCTGCCATCACGAGTTCGGTGAACTTCCGTTCCTGTAGATAGGCCTGCTGTAGCGCGGCCAACCGCTGCTGCAGTGCTGACTTGGCCAACCAGGTCCCACCCATCATGACCCCCTCAATTCGCTGAGTGTTGGTGATGTCGTCGAGGGGATTGGCCGCGAGCATCACCAAGTCAGCAGGTTCACCGATGCCAATCCTGCCAGGTTGCGCGGCCATTGGTCCCATGGGATCGAGTTTTCTTGTGGCCATGCGTAAGGCTCGATAGGGCGAAAGCCCACTTTCTACGAGCAACTGCAACTCCTGATGTACTGCGGCTCCTGCAACGACCGCAGATACACCAGAGTCTGTGCCCAGCATGAGGGGCACATCAGCTTCGTCCAAGGCACGAACCAACCTCTGCAGGAAGTCGAACTGCTGGCGTAACTCCGGCAGCAGAGAGGGCTCCAAATGCATGGAGTAGTTGTCCATCGTCCAGGACAGGTGCGTGAAAGGAGAGACCGTTTCCAGTGCAGGCTGGTGGAGCTGATCATCAATAGACTCCAGCTGACGGATCATGGAACGGAACTGTACGAGCGTCGTCACGATGGAGATGTCATTGTCGAGCATGGTCTGTGTAAGCAGATCAATGACAGCTGGCCCATAGTCGTGACCGTGGTGAGCGGTGTAGGCGTAGATCAGCTCTTCGAGGTGAGAGATCTCCTTCTGCCAATTGCCGGTAATGAATGTCTGCAGGTCGATGCTGCGCGGAATGTGGCCGATGACGGGCATTCCCTGCGCCCGTGCTTCGCTCATGAAATCAAGATACGTGCCGCTATCTGGGGCACTCATCATTTTGATGAGAGGGTAGCCGCTCAGTCTGGATGCGGTCACCGTCTGCCTGGCGACACTCGCCATCTGATCTGACACGCCCGCCGACGCCACGACGAGTCTGGGGATGGCGGTCGTGTCTGTCGACAATTCCCGCAGCAAATTCAGATGCCAGTCCGACCCACCCAGGTCGCGAACGGTGGTGACACCATTTGCCAGGTAGACGGTCAGTTCGCGCGAATCCAGCAGGTGAATGTGGGCGTCGGTGAGCCCCGGGATCAGGTAAGCGCCGTCTGCATCAATTATCTGGCCAGTCGACGGGCGATTCAGTTCGTCCTGTGGACCCATCCGGGTGATGGAGCCGTCCTCGACGACAACATGCTGATTCCACAGGACATGGTCGGCGTCCAGAGGAATGATGTTCACGTTCTCGATGATGATGGAGGGGGCAGCGGCAGATCCCACATCGCCCATCGAAATGCGGGCGATGCAGGTGATCAAAAGGAAGACGGAATTGGAGAGGAATCTGAATCTGGTCACTTGCAATCCTGTAGTGGCGATCAATGTGCAGAAAAGCGATTTCTCTTTTGCTGCCATCATAAGATTCCAGGTAAGAGCAAAAGGTTTATCGAGATCTGGCGGCAGGAGGTCTATATTGGCGTCTTATGAACCGCAACGAACCTTTCCCCAAGATCATTTTTACCGACGATGGGTGGATTATGGCCACTCAACCACCCGTCACGGCGCACGATCTGTGCGAGAAGATCGTCGGTAGCTACGCCGATACGGCAGGGGCTCTGGGCTGGAGTATCGGCGATCACGAGGTCTACCAGTGTGAGCTGGAATCTGGTGAGCACTTCGGTGCGTCTGCCGCCGAACTCGATGGCACGAAAAACTCCTTCGTGCACTCCGCCACACCTGGTGCCGAGGAGCGGATCGCAGAGAATCTGCAAGCACTGATTGCTGCCGATGGCGGACCACTCACCGTGCTCGCCGCCGACTGCCGCCGTCGTGGAATCCCGTTCTTTCCACGTGTGCGCATGAACAGCCACTACGTCATCGATCCTGCGCATCCCGGGTATGGCAGTTTCCGCCGGGAGCGGCCAGATCTGTTGATTGGCCGACCCGGTGAGGTGCTGCCGCAAGGATCACTGGAATGGGCGATGCGCACGGGCAAGGACTACGCCTTCGCTCACGTGCGCCAGTATATGGAGAGGGTCATCTGTGAGACCTTCGAGCAATTCGATGTAGACGGTGTCGAACTCGATTTCATGCGCCATCCAGGATGGTTCCGCATCGAGGAAGCGCAAGCTAATGCGTATCTGATGACGGACCTGTTACGGCGAGTGCAAGCGCGACTACGACGGAGAGAAGAGCAGAGCGATCGCCGCCAGTGGTTGATCGTACGTGTGCCACCCACTCTGCCCGATTCGCTGCGCACGGGGCTCGATGTGGTGACCTGGATAGATGAGGATCTGGTGGATATCGTCGTCGTTGGCGGTGGCTTTGTTCCCTTTGAGACACCGGTGACCTCCTTCGTCGACGCGGCGCAGGGTACCAACTGCCGCATCTATGGGTGTATCGAGGCAACACGCTATATCGACGAGCGTCATCTGCGTGCCCTGGCGAGTCGTTGGTATGAGGACGGTGCTGACGGCGTCTATCTCTACAATTTCTACACCATGCCCCGTGACTGGAACGAACGGATCTTCAAGGAACTGTCTGATCCAGAGGGGATGGCACGAAGTGACAAGATCCACGGTACGGACAGCGCGGGGCCGGTCAGTCCAGTCGAAGGGCACTCTGGTGCCTTTCGCTATGCGAGTCCCTGCACGCAATTGCCTGTTCTGTTACAGCCTGGCTTTCGGGGCAGGGGGCCTGTCATCAAGGTGCGCATTGCGGATGATATAGAACAGGCACTTGAGGAGGATGCGCTCAGCCAGTGTATCGTGGCGATCAGATTGGCCACGGAACATTCGACTTCACAGGATGTGACTGCAGCGGATGTCGCTCCGCAGGTAGTGGGCCCGCTGAGTGAGATCGGTCGACTCGAGGTAAATCTCAATGGCGAGTCTCTGACATGGGAGAAAGCTGTTGTGCAGGTCGGTGGCTGGTCGCGCCAGCAGATCGCCCCTCTGTTCTGGGCCGATTATCCCACGTATCCCCATTTGGTGGAGCAAGACACGACACTCGTCGAATTCGACGTGACGGCATCGTCCCTGCGGCATGGCGTGAATGAGGTAGAGATCCGTGTTGGCGAGAAGGGATCAGGGCAGTTGACTGTGGAGGGCGTGGAGATCACCATCGCCTACAAGGAGCAAAGCTGATGAGCTATCGAGGTGCGATCATCGGTCTCGGGTGGATGGGTATGCTCTACGATCTGGCGCAACGTATGGGGCACTGGCATGTAGATGATGTTGATCGCCCCACACCGGAACTCGACGTGCACCGTCGATTCCCGTACCACGAACGGCACAATCCACGCAGCAATGTGCCAACCAGTTACGCCGAGGCTCTCGCCGATCGTCCTGAGATCAAATTGGTTGCGGCGGCGGAGCGTGATCCAAAACGACTGGCGGCATTCCAACAACGCTATGCTGTCGACGCGTTGTACACAGATGCCCGACAGATGTTGGAAACAGAGCGACCAGAGATCGTCGCGATTGCGTCAAACACGAAGGGACGCGCGGCACTGACCTGCCTGGCCGTCGAATGTGGTGCCAAGGGTATCGTCACGGAGAAGCCGATTGCTGACACAATCGAGGAAGCAGAGCGTATGGTCAGTATCTGCGCCGCGGCGGGTGTGCCCCTGGTCTGTGGGGCGACTTCCGTGAACCATCCGTCCTTTGCCGTCGCTCGTGGATTGCTGGCAGAGGGCGCGATTGGTGAGTTGGTGTCGATGGAATCTGTGGTCTTTGCTCAACACCAAAACTGGGCCTACTTCCTCACTGACGCACCGGCCTGGGTGATTGGCCATGGCGATGAAGACCCGCGCGAATCGGGTAGTGGCGAATTTCGCGGTGATGGTCTCATGGTGACAGGTGGTGGCCTCGGCGTGCATTTTCGCAAGGGAGCCCCTGCGGTTCGCCTCACGGGCACGACGGGAGAAATCCTGCACGCCGGCAACTACACGCCCTGGCAGATCTTCAAAGACGTCGAGACATCAACGGGCGTGACGAGAATCGAATGGCCCTGGCCGGGTGTGCAACTCAACCAAGCTGGCGGTGCCGCCATCGATGGTCTCAATGATGTGATGGATTGTCTGGCGGGCAGACTCGACGAACCGAAGAACTCGGGTCGCCGTGTGGCGATGGCGCTGGAGGTCGAAGTGGCCTTGAAAATGTCTGCGGCACAGGGCGGATGTCGAGTTGAGCTGCCCCTGAAAGATCGTTCGGCTGGTCTCGACTATGACTGGCACCGCTGAGAAGAAAAGACGAGGGAGACAGAGGCTACAGATGACAACTCCGCGTATCTGGTTCTATCACGACGGTCGACACCCGCACATCTACCGCTACGAACCTCCCATGTATCGGGAGCAGTTCGCAGCGTGCATCGATGAACTGGCGGGTACGCCCGTGGAGGCGGTTTCCTTCTGTCTGGGGGAAGGACGCACCATGCTGCACGAGACCCAGGCGGGGGAACTGCTCGGCCACAACGTGACAGAGTGGGACCATCTGATCTTCCGTCGCGCCCATCAGAACGCGATGGGTCTGATCGAGTCCGGTGATGATCCTCTACGTCTGGTCTGCGAGCGCGCGCGACTGCGTGGCATCCGCCTTTATCCTTGTCTTCTGGTACAGAATCCGGGGCCAGAGAGTGCCACCGTGCGCTGTTCGGACTTCCGGCACAAGAATCCGCATCTGGAGATTCGAGCACGAGCGAACCATGCCGATCTGTTATGGATGGATGGACTCGACTTCGTCCACGAGGAAGTTCGTCAGGAACGCTTTGCCGTCATCGAAGAAACCTTGTCGACATACGACGTAGCCGGGTTCGAACTGCAACTGAATGTCCAGCCTCGCTTCTTCCATCCCGATGAAGTGGGCTCAGGTCGAGGAGTCATGACGGACTTTGTGGGACAGATTCACGAGGCGGTGAGGCGTAGCGGGGAAGATCGTGAACTTGCCGTACGGGTACCCCTGGATCTGGAGATGGGCTACGAGATCGGTCTGGATGTAACAGAGTGGATTCGCCAGGGGATTGTTGATGTGGTCCTGCCAGAGACATTCGGCGGTCCCCATCGTCTGGACCCGAATCTCGATTTCCGGCCTCTGTTGGAACTGACACAAGACACGGACTGCAGCGTGATTCCGGCTTTGCACTCCAGCGTTGGCTCGGATCGTGTGGGGGAGGGGCCCATCTCGATGATGCGGGCACAGGCCTGCAACTATTGGGATCAGGGCGTCGACGGGCTCTACCTGGCACAGTGGTTCCATCACTGGCCCTATGAAGCCGGCTTCTATGAACGTCTGCGCGAGTTGCCTTTCCCCGATATCATGGCGACGCGAGACAAATACTACTACATCCCAACGGACAGCAGTTTTGCTGCTCCAGCGGGAGCGGAGGCGCAGCTACCTGTTCCCCTTGAGACCGACACACCTGCTCAAGTGTCCTTGGTGATCAGCGACGATCTACATGCCGCGCACGAAGAGGGGCGTGTACACGAAGTGCTGTTGCGTATCGGTTTGGCTCAGAACACCGAGTTGGATGACGTGCTCTTCCGTCTCAACGAGTGTGAGCTGCCGTTAGATACTTGTCGTCGTATCAATCAGATGTACAGAATGCAGGCACCTCGTCATCGTGGTGGGCCCACCTATTGGTATGTCTTCCGACTCGGAGCAGATGCATGGCCGCAACGGGGTGAGAACACCTTGGAGGTGACTTTGCGTCACCGAGATGCGGCGGTTGTGGGAACGGTGAGCCTGCGCGATGTGGAACTCGAGATCCACTATCTCATGGGACGCAGCTCGCCTCGGGGTTTCGTCGATGCCGACCTCGGTTACTACGAACACGTCGTTACATGACGGCCACCGAGACATGAAGGTTACCGAGATCGAGGTGCACGAAATCAGTCTGCCTTTCAAGGACTGGCTGCACTATCCCCTGAGTCACTACGGGCCGCCCACGCGACGAACGATTTATGTGGCCCACACGGATACGGGTTTGATCGGACTTGGCGATGGTGGGCGGGTTGTGGATCCTGCCGTGTTGGAGCGCTACATCGGCTCAAGTCCCTTCGACTGGATGGGCGATGAGTTGAGTCTGCCCTTGGGCATGGCGATGTACGATCTGATGGGCCAGGCGGCGGGAGTGCCGGTGTACAAGCTGTTTGGACAGAAGTACCGGTCATGGGTGCCCGTGGGCAGCTGGACTGTCTCGACCCACCCGGATCACATGGCCGAGGCAGTGCAGCGCTACGCTTCGATGGGGTACACATGGATGAAGTACCACCTGTCGCCCTTTGAGAATGTCTTTGAGCAGACGGAGGCGATGCAGGCTGTCGCACCGTCGGGCTTTCGCGTCCACTATGACTTCACCGGTGGCGGAACGGACGACCACATGGTCGATCTGCTCACGAGACTGCAGGAGTATCCCATTGCCGGTTGTTTCGAAGATGTGATGGACGAGAAGGACATCGAGGGCTCGATCGATCTGCGTCAGCGTATTCGCCTGCCCATCGTACGACATCGTGCGGCCCTCGACTGCACACACGAGGTGTTGATGGGGGCGGGGGATGCCTATATCCGCGGCCACCAACTGCTCGGTCCCGTCACGCGTCAGGCGGGATTGTTTGGTGCCGGAAACATCCCTTTTTCGATCCAGAATGTGGGTACGACGATCTCCCGCGCCATGACGACGCACATGATGGCTTCTTTTCCGTCAGCGAATCTTCACTTCCACACCGATACGGAAACCTGGACCGATGATGTTGTACACGAACGACTCGAGCCAATCAATGGCTGCGTTCGAGTATCTGAGAAGCCCGGATTGGGACTCAGTCTTGACCGCGACGCGCTGGAGCGGTTGAAGAATCTGGAACTACCCGCACCATCGCGATGGATCATTGCATCAAGCTTCGCGAATGGCGCGCAGATGTATTTTCCTATGGATCCAGACGCATCGGGGCACTTCATGGTGCGCCCTGACTGGAAACGGGGCCTCGTGCCATTCAGCTTCTGCGCACCGATCAAGACGCGTTACTGGGATGACGACGGCGGGGCAGAATTCGAGCAGATGTATGCTCGACTCAAGCGCGAGGGCATGGTGCTGGAATCGCTCACGACATGACTGCTCTCGTCATTCCCGAGTTTCTGGACAAGGTCTGCAGGAGTGAGGCAGACAAAGAGTGGCTCAGCGCTCTGCCCGCAAACATCCAGGCCCTCGAGGATGAATGGTCACTCGAACTTGGTGACCCGATTCTTGAGAATGCCTCCGTCTCCTGGGTCGCTCCCTGTCGTCGCCAAGATGGGAACGCAGCGATCCTCAAACTCGGCATGCCACACATTCAGGCAGATGATGAAATCAAGGGGCTGGCATTTTGGCGTGGCGATCCGACTGTCCTGCTGCTCGAGTCGGATCGGGCAAGGAACGCGATGTTGTTGGAACGCTGCATTCCTGGCGACTCGCTGAAGGCCCAGCCTCTCGAAGTTCAGGATCGTGTCGTCGCCGACATCTTGATGCGCTTAAGGAAGAGATACCCGCCGCAGGGAATGTTTCGAACATTGGTAGAGATGGTCGAGACATGGCGCAGTGGTCCGTCTGATCAGCCGGAGCCGGAGTATGACTTCGGTCTTAAGGAAGAAGGGGACCAACTACGTGCACAGCTTGCAGCAGATGCGACGGAGTCAGTTATGTTGGCAACGGATCTACACCCCGGCAACGTCCTGAGAGCGGAGAGGACGCCATGGTTGGCCATCGACCCGAAACCCTATGTCGGCGATCCGGCGTACGACGCAACTCAGCACCTGGGAGACGCCAAGGAGCGACTTGCAGAGAAGGCTGAGGCGACGATTTCCCATTTCTGCGAACTGGCCGAACTGGACAGCAAGCGGGTTCAAACCTGGATGTTTGCTCGTTTCGCGTCTGAGTCTCGTGTGTCGGCGCAGGTCCTGGCTCGAAAAATCGGTCTTCCCTGACAGAGGTCCCTGACAGGGGGCCCTGACAGGGGCATCATCGAAAGCGACGCATGAACAGGATATCGACCACATACAGTAAACCGGCACCGAAGGATGAGACCTTCACGCCGGAGCCCATCAGGCCGCTGCACGTCCCCGACAGAATCGAGGATTGGCCGGAGACCCGCAGTAAGATTCTCGATGCCTGGCAGGCCGTCATCGGCCAGCCAGCTTTCGATCCGACGGCCGCCTTCGACAGATCCTCGGAGATTGTTACGAACTTTGAGCAGGACGCCTATGTCGGCACGGTCTTGCTGCAGCCGACGACGCCGACGACGCGGCAGACTCTTCTATTGATGACACCGAAGAAACCCGTCGCAGAATCGTGTCCAGGGATGGTGATCCCATTCTATGATCCAGATCGGATGGCGGGGATCGACATCCGGACACAGGCCCCCCTTCTCGAGGAGGAATCAGCCATTCAGTTTGGCCGGCATCTCGCGGCGCAGGGCTACATCGTCGTCTGTCCGGAGGTCTTTCCATTCAATACGGTTCCTGAACCCGTGAATAGTGCAGGCATGAACTGGTGGCAGGCGGCGGCAGATCAACTGCGGGTCGATCATCCCGACTGGACCGGTGTCGGGCGACTTGCCTGGGACGCTTCGCGCGCCCTCGATCTATTGCTTGAACAGCCTTACATCGACACGACACGATGTGGTGTCATGGGGCACTCGCTCGGTGGCAAGATCGCGTTCTACGCAGCTGCCCTCGACACACGTTTCGCCGCCTGTGTCGCCTCTGATTTCGGTTTTGGCTTCAGCTTTACCAACTGGGACGATGACTGGTATCTGGGTGACCGCATACAACATGCCGACTTCGAACGTGCCCATCACGAACTGTTGGCCCTGATGGCACCACGGCCCTTTTTTCTCGTCGGTGGCGAGGCGGATTGTCCGGCCAGCTGGCATTATATCCTGGAGGCGCAGCGGGTGTATGCCCTGCATGGTCGAGCCCACGGGGCTGGGTTCTTTCATCATGCTGCGGGCCATCGACCTACAGAGCAGGCGATGCGTCTCGCCTATGGTTGGCTCGCCGAGCAATTCGGTCTCGACATCGATCTCGCCGCTATTCAACTATGAGTGCTGTACCAGGGCTCCGCCAGCCAGCGAGTTCACACACGATTCGGGGTTGTCAATGAATCACATTACCGATCCGGTGCCTGCAGATCTCGAGACGTGGGAAGCGATACGAGACAAGATTCACAACGCCGCGCAGCATGTGATGGGACCTTTGCCGTCCGGAGATCGCTCGGGCCCTCCGAAGTGGTCGGTCTTCGACGAGACAGATTGTGGGACCTACGTTCGCCAGAGCATCACCTACGAGGCAGATGAGGGCTGCGAGACAACGGCCTTCATCTGTCTCCCAAATGATTCGTCAGACGAGGCCCGGCCGGGTGTGCTCTGTTTGCATCCAACCAATGGGGAACAGGGCTATCGAGATGTGGTGGGACTCAGTGGTCGAGTCAATCGCAGCTATGCCAGTGAATTGGCGGAAGAGGGATTCGTGACGATATCCCCCTCCTATCCGCTGATGGCCGACTACCAGCCAGACATCGACGCCCTTGGCTATGAGAGTGGGACGATGAAGGCGATCTGGGACAATATCCGAGCTCTTGATTTGCTCGAGAGTTTCTCTTGCGTCGCAGGTCGTGCTTTCGGCGCGATCGGTCATTCCCTCGGCGGGCATAATTCTGTTTACACAGCTGTCTTTGATCCACGGATCGAGGCCGTCGTCTCCAATTGCGGTCTTGACTCATATCTGGATTACCTCAACTGGACGCCGGGCAATGGCTGGTCGCAGAAGCGCTACATGCCGCGGCTGGTTGACTACGATTCGCCAGCTGCGATTCCCTTTGACTTCCACGACCTGATCGCCAGTCTCGCTCCACGGGGATGCCTCGTCTCGGCGCCGATGGGTGACAGCAATTTCAAATGGCAGAGTGCAGCCGAGGTGGTTCGCTCGGCAGGCGAAGTCTACCGCCTGCATGGTGCAGCGGACCGCTTACAGATCATCCATCCACAGTGCCCTCACGACTTTCCGCCCGATGTGCGTCGCGTTTGTTATGACTTCATCGGCAGCGTGCTGAGGTAGCGCGGGAGAATCTGGCCCGGCCTAGGGCAAGGCGCTTCCTTACGAGCAGTGAGTGATGGGACACGAACGAACAGGTGACGGGAGATTTCCAATGAGAGCGATGTTGTTAGCCCTACTGACCCTGGCACAAGTGAGTGCACAGGACAGTGACTATCGGCTGCCCAAGGGGATCACACCAAGTTCACAGGTGATCGCCCTCGCCCTGGATCCCTCTCAAGACGGGTACACAGGAGTCACGACCCTGCTACTCACGATCGATCATGCTGTTGAGCAGATTGGTATCTATCAGGTCGATCTGCAGATGGTGTCGATCAAGCTGAAGGGGCAGGGCCTGGAGCGGGAACTAGCTGCGACCGTCGGTGAGTGGGAGATGAGTTGGCTTGGCGACGGTGAGCTGATTCCAGCGGGCGAATACGAGTTGACGATTGAGTTCCGCGGGAAATTTTCGACGGATTCTCTCGGAATGCACCGAGTTGCTTTTGAAGACAACAGCTACATCTTCACGCAGATGGAAGCGATGCGGGCGCGAACCGCCTTTCCTGTGTTCGACGAACCCTCCTTCAAGATTCCCTACCAGGTCACGATTTCAGCACCGGCATCACACGCCGTCGTATCGAATACTCCTGTTGCATCGCGTGAGGTAGACGACGGCTGGCAGACGGTCGCCTTCATGCAGACTCCACCGATGTCGAGTTATCTGCTGGCCTGGGCGGTAGGACCATTGGATTCTACGCCGTTGGAGGGTCTGTCTGTCCCGGGGCACGTCTATACCCCCAGGGGACACGCTCACGAGCTCGGATTCGTGCTGCGCGAGACACCAAAGATCATCTCTGCTCTCGAACAATACTTCGGGACAGCGTATCCCTATCGCAAGCTAGACTTTGTCGCCGTGCCTGAGTTCGCCTTTGGCGCGATGGAGAATGCGGGTCTCGTTGCATATCGCACGGATCTCCTGCTCATCGGCGATCAGGCATCCGGCCGCAAAGCGGAGAACGTACTCAATACCATTGCCCATGAAGTGGCGCACATGTGGTATGGTGACCTGGTGACCATGGCGTGGTGGGATGATCTGTGGCTCAACGAGGCATTTGCTACGTGGATGGCGCGGTCCATTCTCGAGGGTCTCTACCCAGAGTATGAGAGTGTCCTCAAGCTGCCCCAGGCGGGCGCCTTCCCGCGGGACCAACTGACCTCGGCCAAACCCATCCGTCGGACGTTGCGCAATGAAGCAGAAATCATCGACGGCCTCGGACTCAAATACACGAAGGGTTCGGCCGTTCTGCGTATGCTTGAGCACTATGTGGGTGCCGATGTCTGGCAGCAGGCCATCCGTGTCTATGTCGATCGATTCGCCTGGAAGAATGCAACAGAACAGGATCTGTGGGATGTCGTGTCTGAAACCGCCGGTATTGATGTGGGCAGGATTGCCGGTGACTATCTGAACCAGCCAGGTTTCGCGACGGTGCAGATCGGTAAGGATGGCACCATCAGCCAACACCGCTATCTGACACTGGGACGCGAGGCGGCGGATCTCCTCTGGCACATCCCGTTGAATGTCAAATACAAAGAGGGTGATCAGATTCACGAGATCACCTATCTGCTGGATGGAGAGATCGGTAAGATCGATCTGCCCGAGCATGTTTCCTGGGTGCTACCCGATGCGGGTGCGAATGGATACTACCGCTGGCAAATAGATCCGAGGCATTTCCAGGGTCTGATTCACGACATGGATGAGTTGTCCGATCGTGAGAAGATTGGCCTCCTCGGCAATACTGAGGCCTTGTTGAATGCGGGTGAGCTTTCCCTGGCAGATTTTCTGGCCGTGGTGAATCGGCTACTCGCCGATCCTCATCCTCTCGTGTTTCTGCCAGCACTGGAACGAGTGAAGGCCATCGGCGATGACTTTGTCGGTGTGAACAATCGTGAACCCTTTGCACGCTTTATCGATCACGCGCTGAGTGAGCGCTTCACCACGGTTGGGATCGATCGCAAGCCAAACGACAGCGAAGCGCTGATTCAGATGCGTCCACGATTGGTGCGTGTTCTGGGTGAATTTGGCTCTGATCCGAGGGTGAGTGCGGCGGCGGCAGAGATAGCAGACCGCTATCTCGAGGCGCCGGAATCAGTCGATGCGGATCTCGCACGCGAAGCACTCAGAACCACAGCCCTTGGCGACGATGGTCGTCGCTATGCCCAATACAAGCAGGTTTATCTGTCATCATCGTCTGCTGATCAGAAGACCAACATCCTCACATCGATGTATTTCGATGATCCAGATATCGTGCGGCAGCATCTGGACTTCTCGATATCAGCCGACGTACCCGCAGGGGATGCGGCGACGGGCCTGTTTCGTTTCAACTATGTCTTGCATGACCACGCGATCCTGTACGATTGGCTTGCTTCGAATGAGGAGGCCTTCCTGAAGAAGATCCCGGAGGTGTATCATGGCATCCTGCCGCGGATCATCGGCGCTTCGGTTTGCAGTGACAGCAATCTCGAGCTCCTGCGAACCTTTTTCGCCGACCGCGGTGAACTATACCAGGCAAGTCTGGCCAAGACCGTCGAAGGAGCGCAGCTGTGTATGGAGCGGCGGGCGCGTCACGATACGGCTCTCATTGAATTTCTGGCGCAGTACCAGTAAGGAGGATGAGTTTGCTCACATGTGAACTCACACTTCTGATTCCGGAGGGGAGTCCATACACACGTGCGGCGGAAATCCTGCGCCAGGGCCTCCATCTGCGAGCCGACCAGATCTACAGCGCAGATCAGCCGGTGGAGGATGCCGCACCGGTGATCGCTGTTGGCAACATGATGGACAGCGCCTTCCTGCGCCGTCTCTACTGGTCCCTCGACGACATTACGGATCGAGCCTGGCCGGGTACTGGTGGGTGGGCTCTGCGCTCGGTGCCGACACCCATGTGCCGATCGGGGTCGGTGCTCATTGTCAGTGTAAGTGACGCGGCCGACGCCGCCGCGGCGGCGACCGCTCTCATCGAGCGATTCGATGCAGACGGGATTGTCCCTTACTTACACGTCGTGCAACTCGGCGCCCAAGCCAACCTCTATCTCGACGCGGCCCGACCTTTCCAGCAGGAACCCGAGACGCCCTGGCACGAGACGGGTGGTGCCGGTGACTGGGACTACATGATGCTGATTGCTCGGATGGGCATGGCCGCCGTGAAGACGGGTGACGAGCAGTTAGTCAGCAAATTCATCGAAGAGATCCTGCGCTTCGCCCAGCTGCGCTTTTTCGAGCGCAAACGCGAAGATCCAATCATGATCCATGGCTTTCTGCGCCATCTGTTGGTGCCTTTTGCGCAGCTTGAGCATCATCCGCTCGTATCGGCATCACAGCGAGCCCATGTTCTTGAGGTTTTCCTGGCTCTGCTGCACTCGACGGAAGGCGCCGCGAATCCTCGTCTACTCGAGGACACCGAACATCACCGGATTCGGCAGAATCACGCGACGCGCACGGCGCTGGATGTGTTCACGTGCGGCCGCTATCTGCGGCGAGTGCATGGTCTGACGGAAGCCGACGACTGGATGCAGTTGGCACGCCGATTCTTCGAACCGCAACTAACCTCCAGCAAACCGGTGGAGGACTCCTGGGGCCACCAATGGCGGGCGACGCTGTACAACACGGCCGACTTCGCGTTGCAGGCGGGGATCGAAGATTACGTGCACGGCACCGTCTTCCAGGAGGCGGCAGATCGTGCCTTGCTGGCGCACACCAATCTTGAATCGGGACCGATCCTCTATCTGCTGATGGCAGCGGCTGTCACGGGTGATGACGGGTATCTGCGGTTGGCAATGCGTGGTGGCGAGCAGGCACTGATCGGAGCAGCCGTGACCGACCTGGGTGGCGATGAGACCGGTCGCAGTTGGGTGACGGGGCGTGCGGCGTCTGAGCCTGACCGCCTGACGGGACTACGCGTCGCACCCTTATCGCGCCTGTTCTACGACAGTCTCGAGGAATACGCCGAATATCAGCCACGAAATGTGTATCGTCGCACCGTGCCCTGGGAGGAGAGTTTCGACAAGATCTCCTGGCGTCGTGGATGGGATCCTCAGGATGAGTATTTGTTGCTGGATGGTGTTTCGGGTGGATCCCATGCCTATCAGGATGCCAATGCGATCGTTCGCTTCACCGCCGCCGGTCACGACTGGTTTGGTGGGCCCGACTATGGCAAGTGGAGCACGGCGTCCGTGCGTGAGCACTGTGCTGTGAGCGTCGTGGCTGATGGTCGGGGCCCCGGGGCAGAGAATCGCTACGCTCGACTGTTGAGTCTGAGCGAGATCGATGGTGCTTCACTGGCATCGACGGAGCTGATCTATCCGGACATGGCCGTCTGGCGGCGTCACGTCCTGTGCTGTGAGGCGGGGTGGTTTTTGTGTGTCGATGAGATCGAGGCACTCGTGACGGGGAGCTTTCTCGTGGAGACCCGGTGGAATGTGAAGGGGGTGATCGAGTCCTCTCCCGAGGGGATAGCGTCAACGCAGGACCAGGCTATGCTGGACATGCGAGCGTCTGGTCATGACGACACCATGTTGCAGACCGTCGTCGACCGCGAGGGCATCGTCTGTCAACGATGGACGCTGCGTTCCCTGGCTGGGCTGAGTGAGGGCGAAATCACGCGTCAGCTGACGGCGTGGCGCGTGTCGAATCAGGAGGATGAATCCCGGTCCGTGGACATCGAAGTAGAGACCTCTCAGAGAATTCGTGTAGCCGGTGTCGATATCAGCTTTGGTGAGCGGACAGGCATCGAGGATCGAGACGGTGTCTGGTGGCTGCCCGGTACAGAGAGGCCGCGATCAGGATCGGCCGAGGGATTCCATCCGATCGCGAAGTCGTCGTGGGCGCCGGTCTGGCAGTTTGAGGGGGACTCTCCCGTCTCGGCGGTGGCGACGTCAACGCACATGGGTGCCATCGGTCGCGCGGATGGCGTTGTGCAACTAATCGATGCGTCGGGTGAGCGTCACCTCCGACTTGAGACCGGTGGGGCGGTCCGCAGTATTGCCTGGCTTGCGGATGGCGGTCTGGTGGTTGGTGGCGATGATGCGACGTTGCGGATCTTTGATGCGAATGGGGATGAGCGCTGGTCGCATCTGATCGAGTGGCAACCGATGAGTTGGGAATACTGGACGCGGCTACACTGCGGCATTGTTGGGTTACAGATGGTGGACCTGGATGGTGATGGCAGGATGGAGATCGTCGTCGGCTGCGCGGATCGTCATCTGTATGGGTTCAGCGAAACCGGTGACCTCCGATGGCGCACGGCTTGCCAGTGGGGTGTGCCGACATCATTGGCGCACACAGTGGCACAGGACGGGACGGCTCGTGTGCTGGCAGGAATGTCGCAGCCCTCCATTCACGGTTGGTGCCGCGTACACGACGGCGAAGGACAGTTTCTACACGCGCTGCAACGCGAGGATATCGTCTGTTGGTCGATTCCCTCCTGGATGAGATCGCTGCAGGTCGCCGATGTAGATGGTGATGGACAAGATGAGGTGATCACCGGTTTGGATACCAATCATCACCAACTCATCATCTATCGTCTCGACGGAGACATTCTATGGGAGGCAGATTTGGGCGCGGCGGCGACGGCTGTAGATGTAGGCCCCGACACGGTGATCGCGGGAGCGGCTTGCGGTTCCGTGTCTGCATTCGCTGCTGCCGAGGGGCACCGACGCTGGTGTGCCTTCCTCGGTCAGCCCGTTGCGAGTGTCATAGCGCGACCGAATTGTACGGCGGCACAATGCGACAATGGTGCACTCGCCGAATTGGATGACACGGGCAAGCTACAGCGCGTGTCGGCGCCCGCCGGTGTTGTCCGTGACCCGGTGCAGGCGAAGGCCTTGGGAGAGGGGGTGCTGTTGGTGACGAACCAGAAGGTGAGCTACTTCGTCTGAGTGGCCGGCGAAATCTCCATCACCAGGCCCAGTTCTTCGTCATACATCTGGCCATTGGGTACAAAACCGAGACTCCGATAGAATCCCTCCGGACCTCCCTCGCCCTGGACGCAGCTGGTGAGCAATTGCGTTGCCCCAGGACGCTGTCGGACGTGTTCGACGAGACGCTCGATGGCGGCGCGTCCGTAGCCGCGGCCCTGAAATTCACCACCGATCATGAAGCGCCACAGAAAGTATTCAGGCTTTTCCGGCTCATCCTGCAGCATCAGAAAGCCGACAGGGGTATCGCCATCGCAAATGGCACGGGGCCAGGCCGATTCACTGACGTAGGCCTCAGCGAGAGAGAAGATGTTGCTGGCAACGAACCGGTCCTGGCCGTCCTTCAAGGTCCCCGACAAGAGCTGGACCTGCCTGAAGTTGGCCTCTGTTACCGGCCGGAGATTGATCTGCGTCATAGGGGCAGACTATCTACCGTAATGATGGACATCAAGCTGCGGGAAGGGGATTTCGATCTCATTCGTGTCCAGACAATCCTTCAAGGCGTGGTGCAATCTGAAGTAGACGGTCCAGTAATCTTCTGTCTTGCACCACGGGCGTACGACCAGATTGATCGATGAATCTGCCATCTCAACAACCTCGACGACTGGCTCCGGGTCGCTGAGAATCTGTTCGTCCGCTTCGATGACACCCACAATCAGCGACTTGGCGACAGAAATGTCAGCGCCGTAGGAAATGCCGACGACCATGTCCACACGACGTGTCTCAAGGGCCGAGTAGTTTGTTATCGACGCTCCCCAGATTGATTGGTTCGGACAGATGACCAGCTTGTTGTCGGGGGTTGTCAGTGTCGTGGCCATGAGATTCAGCTCTCTCACCGTGCCACTCACGCCACCAGCTTCGACAAAGTCACCGATCTTGAAGGGCTGATTCAGCAGTACCATGAGGCCTGCTGCGAGATTTCCAAGACTTTCCTGGAAAGCGAAACCGATGATGAAGCCCGCGACACCCAGTCCGGCAATCATGGGCATCACGTCTATTCCCATCTGGGAAAGCGCGACCATCAGCAGGAAAATCCACAGCGTCTTGTTGAGGACATCAACAGTGAAGTTCTCGAGAATCTCACTGACCCTGTCGGCACTCACCAGAATACGACGCGTGACCTTGCAGATCGTGCGGATGACAACCGAGCCGATCAGCAGAATGACAAGGAACGTTATGGCATTCGCTAAGAAACCAGGACCATGGGCAACCAACCAGGTTGTGCCTTGATCTATGAATATGGTCTCCACATTTCCCCCTTTTGTTGGTGACAATGTACCAAACGTCTGCCCCCTTGATCAGGCGATGCGATCCGTGGCGACGTGGTACTGAGGATCTTCAGATACGTTGACCTCAACGAGATCTCCCGCTCGGGCAAGAAGCTGACGACACTCGGCGCTCAGGTGTGTCAGGTGCAGTCGCTTGCCCGCACGTTCGTAGCGCTCGGCAATCGAATTGATCGCTTCGAGCCCAGATTGGTCGTAGACACGGGTGTAGTAGAAGTCGATGACAACGTCCTCTGGATCCTTCGCGGCGTCGAACATATCAAGAAAAGAGCGCACAGATGCGAAGAACAGTGGACCATGGAGCTGATAGATCTTGGAGCCGTGCTCATTGCTCTTGATGTCGGCGAAGATGTGCGTCGCATGCTGCCACGCGAAAGCCAGTGCTGACACCACCACGCCGAGAAGAACCGCAGTCGCCAGATCGTGCATGATCACGGTGTAGCCAGCGACGAGAACCATGACGAGCATGTCCGTTGCCGGCATGCGCTGCCACATTCTCAGGGTCGCCCATTCGAAGGTGCCGATGACGACCATGAACATGACGCCCACGAGGGCCGCCATGGGGATCATCTCGATCCACGGTGCCAGAAACAGCACGAACAACAGCAGGCACACGGCGGCGGTGATGCCACTTGTTCGACCGCGGCCACCTGAGTTCACGTTGATCAGGGACTGACCGATCATCGCACAACCGCCCATGCCTCCGAATAACCCACAGGTGATGTTGGCCAGGCCCTGACCGATACACTCACGATTTCCGCGACCACGTGTTTCGGTGATCTCGTCGATGAGTGTCATCGTCATCAGTGACTCGATCAGACCCACCCCTGCGAGAATAACGGCAAAGGGCAGTATCGTCATTAGCGTCGCCCAGGTCAGGGGCGGCAGAACATGCTCCAGGAAGAACAATCCCGGCAGCCCGGCGGCGATGCCGACGGCATCGATGTCGACGCTGGCCAGTGCCTGAGCCACAAAGTCTTCTGTTTCCGTGTCGGCCGCACGCACTGCGGCGGCCTGCGACTGGGTGACCAGCATGTCTTTCACTGTGGCGACCACATTCGTCTGACCCTCAGAGGCGAGAGATGCGGGTGCCCACGAGTTGAGACCTACGGCCAGGAGCGTCACAGTGATGATCGCCATCAGTGATGCAGGGATGGCCGTCGTCAGCTTGGGCAATAGCCAGATGATGGCCATCGTGAGTCCCACGAGTCCCACCATGATCACCAACGACCAACCGTCGATGAGGCGTAGCAGGCCATCACTGCCAATGGTCTGAAAACTGCCGAATTGGGCGAGCATGATGACGATGGCCAGGCCATTTACGAAGCCCAGCATGACTGAGTGTGGCACCATGCGGATCAGTTTTCCCAACCGGCCCAGTCCGACAAGGATCTGGATCACGCCGCACAGGATCACCGTGGGAAAGAGATATTCCAGGCCATATTCGGCGACGAGGGTGACGATGACGACGGCCATGGCCCCCGTCGCGCCGCTGATCATGCCTGGGCGGCCACCGAAGATGGCGCTTATCAGGCCAATGAAGAAGGCAGAATAGAGACCGATGATGGGTGAAACGCCGGCGACGAAGGCAAAAGCGACCGCTTCCGGCACCAAGGCCAAGGCGACGGTGATACCCGACAGCACATCGTCCTTCGGGTTCGAAGGGCGAAGGCGATAGAAATCCAGCATGTAAGAGGTTCAATTTCTACGGAAAGACATGTGAGAACGGCGCCCGTCTGGCAGCCGTCAAATACCGGCGGAGGGGGAGAGTTTCCGCGCGGGGCAAGAAGAAAAGACTATGGACACATGGGCAGAAACGCAAAGCCTCAGGCCTGCTGCGCCGCAGATTCCCCTCGACGAGACCGCCGCAAGTCGCGCCCCTTGTCACGAGAAAGGCAGAACGAGAAGCGGCCAGTTATTGTATGCTTCTCATGTGTCTAACCTGAAGCACGAAAAAGCAACGGCCTGTACTCCCAGAGCCTTCGCTGTAGGCAGCCTCCTGGCTATCCTACTGTCCGTCCTTTGTCCGTACACCGTGTTCCTGCATCACACGGCGGGTATGGCAGCGGATTTCATCACCGCTGGCGCCATCTTCCTGTTCTTCATCTTCACGGCTGTCATCAATACCGCGTTGTTCCGCATCCGCACAAGTATGGCCCTGGGATCGGGCGAACTCGTCGTCGTGTATACGATGATGGCAGTTGCCTCGGCGATCCCGACGTGGGGCCTGGTGGCCAACCTTCTACCGGTACTGCCCGGTGCATTCTACTACGCCACACCGGAAAACGACTGGAAAGGGCTCATTCAGCCACACATTCCCGAATGGCTGGCACCTCGCGATCCACTGGCAGTGAAATACTTCTACGAGGGGCTGCCCGAGGGCAGCGATATTCCGTGGGATGCCTGGTTGCTGCCGCTGGCTTCATGGGCGGTGCTGATTGCGGCCATCTATGCGGTCATGGTGGCAACGGTGCTACTTCTGCGACGTCAGTGGATCGAGCACGAGCGGCTGGTCTTTCCCCTGACGGAACTGCCCCTGGAGATGTTGCGCGGCTCCACGGGCCGACTACCGCCCATCTTCAGGAGCCCCTTGATGTGGGCAGGTTTTCTGTTGCCTTTTGTCCTGTTCAGTACGCGGGCGCTCCACCACTACTTCAACTTCATTCCCGCTGTGCAGACGGACACGATGTTGAGGCTGGGGGACAATGGCATCATGCTGCGTCTGTTCCTCGGCTTTCCCGTCATTGGGCTTACCTACTTTCTCAATCTGAACGTTGCCTTCAGTCTGTGGTTTTTCCATCTGTTGGCGCGCACCGAATCGGCACTGTTTCGCGTCGTGGGCTACGAGGTTCCCGGCCACGGTGAAACATTTACCGGGAGTGCCCTGGGCACTTCGCCCGGTGCCAGCCACCAAGCGATGGGTGCCATGTTGGTACTGGCAGGTGTCTCTGTGTGGATGGCCCGAGGGCACCTGCGGAAGATGCTTTGGACTCCCCATGCCTACGGCGAATCGGGACGTGGTGCGACGGCGGTGTTGGTGGCGGGTCTCGCTGTCATCATCGGTTGGTTGTGGGCCTCGGGCATGCCTTTGTGGCTTGCGCCCCTGTTCACTCTCTGTGCCTTTGCCGTGTTCATCGGTCTGTCACGAATCATCGCCGAAGGTGGTGTTGGTTTCTGTCGCCCACAGATGATCGCCCCCGTTTTTTCGGTATACGGCTTCGGCACCGAAGCCTTCGGCCATCCGGGATTGGTGGCAACGGGTTTTACCTACACGTGGACTGCCGACATTCGCACGTCCGTGATGTCTTCGGCCTTCCATGGACTCAAACTGGCAGACGAGGTGGGGGTACGGGAACGGGCAGGACTGATGGGTGCCGTGGCACTGGCCATCGTGCTGGCTCTGGTGGGTTCGGTGGTGACGACCCTGTGGCTGGCCTACACCTATGGCGGCATCAATCTGCAGTCGTGGTTTTTCGGCGGCATGCCCCGTACCGTTTTCGGCTTCATCGCTGACAAGATGAACAATCCCCTTACGACATCGATCATGGCCCCACGCTGGGGCTTTGCCGTGGGTGGCGCAGGTGTGATGGGGCTGCTGGTATGGATGCGTCAGCGATTCCTCTGGTGGCCGCTGCACTACCTGGGTCTGCCCATCGCCGATACGTGGGTGATGAGTTGGGTATGGTTTGGCATCGCTGTGGGCTGGCTGCTGAAATGGATTCTGCTGAAGTACGGCGGAGTATCCGCGTATCGGGCGGGGCGACCCTTTTTCCTCGGACTCATTCTCGGGCAGATCAGCTGCGTTGCCTTCTGGATGATCACCGACATCGTCACCGGTACTCTGGGTAACTACATCCACATTGGATCACCGTGAGAGGTAGCTTATTGTGTGTTGTTCCTACTTCAATGGTAGCCGCTGTTGGAGCAAGCAAGCGAGAATGTTGGTTTTCCAAAGAGGAAAGAGGTAGATGCGAGGTATGTGGAGATTACTACTCGTTCTGTGTGTCCCTGCGATCGCGTCAGCGCATGGGGTGACCAGTGGGGATCAGGGCTACATCCAACAGATCAGTGGCGTACATCTCATCCCATTTGTGTATCTGGGTGCGAAACACATGGTCACCGGATACGATCACCTGGCATTTCTCTTCGGCGTCATATTCTTCCTGTACCGGCTCAAAGATGTTGGTGTGTATGTGAGCATCTTTGCGATCGGTCACTCAACGACACTGCTGCTCGGTGTCTACACCAACATAGGTGTGAGTGCCTATCTCATCGATGCAATCATTGGGCTTTCTGTCGTCTACAAAGCGCTCGATAACCTTGGCGCTTACCAGCGCTGGCTCTCAGTTCAGCCGAATACGAAGATCGCGACGCTTGTCTTCGGTCTGTTTCATGGTTTCGGTCTTGCCACAAAAATACTCGAATTCGAGATCGCCCCTGAGGGGCTGTGGTCGAATCTGATTGCTTTCAATGTCGGCGTTGAAGTGGGCCAACTGCTGGCGTTGTCAGCCATCCTGATCATGATCAGCTTCTGGCGCAAGCACGGAAGTTTCCACCGACACGCTTACACCGCAAATGTCGCACTCATGGCCTTGGGCTTCATCCTGATGGAGTACCAATTGGTCGGATACTTCATCATGGGAGATATGTAGTGACCGATTCGCAAGCACCCTCAACAGACAAGCTGCCTTCGTCGCGACAGCTCCTTCGTTCAACGGTCATTGCGTTAGCTGTCGCTACGGTGGTGCTCGTCGTCGCCGTGTTACCTGCCGAATACGGAATCGATCCGACAGGGATTGGGGCCTGGTCGGGGTTGAAGAAGATGGGCGACATCAAAGTGAGTCTCGAGCTGGAATCGACACTCCAGGACGGTGCCGCATCTGTTGCCAGCGTCGATCAGAAGCCGAGCCAGAGTGATATGGTGGAGCATACTCTCGCGCCCGGGGAGGCGGTTGAGTTCAAGTTGGAGATGAAAGCGGGTGCTGTGGCGCAGTACAAGTGGTCGACGACGGGCGGCAAGCTCAATCACGATACGCACGGAGATGGCAGTCGAGGATCGGGGCTTTTCATCAGCTACAAGAAGGGTCGCATGGTTTCTTCAGATCAGGGCGAGCTTGTAGCAGTCTTCGACGGCTTCCACGGCTGGTACTGGAGGAATAGAGACAGCCAGTCCGTGTCGGTCACGTTGGAGGTCAGTGGTGACTACCTAGCCCTCAAACGCATGATGTAGTTCTACCTGAATCCCGGCTGTTGGCCAGATGCATTCAGATCGAGTCTGTTGCCAGCAAGGTGGAGCCAAGCGAGTTCGACTACCTGATGGTGAAGGGCGGCGTTGAACTCAGGCACATTGCTTCGGGGCAGGTCCTGATGGAGACATGGCATACAGAGTACAGATACAATGTCAGAAAACACGGCATGGAAGGTCTCTACGCGTACGTCGCGCGTAAGATGACGGCGAGTGTGGAAAAACGCATCCGCAAATTCCAGGAATTGTCAGCCCAGTGAAGACGCTGATTCGAGGAATTCGAGCCACTCGTGGTCATCGCCGAATTGTAGCCGCAGGCCCCGCGCGAGCCAGCGTTGCTGATGGTCGGACAGGTGCGCCCGTGCGGTATGGAAGTCGGCATCGTCTTTGGGGCGGCGATCCTTTGCGCCCTTGAAAAGGAGCTGGATTTGGGGGCTGAGTACCGGCAGTCCTTCGGGCGTCTCCCAACCAATGTCAGACAGCGGACCTCCAAGACGCTCATCGCGGCGGAAGGTCCAGTGATCTTCAGACGATTGCAGAAACATGATCTGAAAGACCCATGGGCCGCCCACTTCGTTCTTGACCCAGATGTCGTTTATACCTGATTCGGGTGGGAGGTATTCTCCCGCGGGCCAGGGCGCCAGTTTCGACGGTGTCGGTTGCTGCGTCTTGTAGAGCACCCAGTCACTCGATAAGTGTCTCTGAATCGCCAGCTGATCCCGGGTCAATATCAGAACATCCGTATCACGGTGTTCTCGCGTCTGCTCGCCAACCAACAGGTCGAGGGCCCAGCCGCCTGCGATCCAGAATGGCTTGTCACAACCTCTCAAGGCGTCGACGACCGTCGTCGGCGACAGCGGGGCCCAGTCGCTGATGTCGAGGTCCTGGGTCTCAGGACTTGGCATGGTGTTCCCATCTGCGCAATTCATGACCTGTCCTGTGGGTGTGGCATCCACGGCCAAGCAAGACCTGTCGCGTGCACGCGGTCAAGTCTGCATCGCTGATCAAGCGGCAGAGAGGGGGTAAGTGGCGGCGTCGACGCAATTGGTCATGTTACATAGGAGTCGTATCTCGCACGGGTGAAGGAAAGAGGGTGTGTTGCGGATGGATTCCAGTGAACGAGTGTTGCTGACGCTGAATCGTCAGGAAGCTGATCGTGTGCCGATCAACTACAGTGCAAATCCGGGGATCGATGCCCGCCTGAAGGCACACTTCGGGCTGGCTACCGATGACCATGAGGGCTTGCGTCGCCGCCTGTGTGTTGATTTCCGCGAGGTGAGGGCAGGCTACATCGGCGATCGTCTGCACGAGCCGGTCACGGATCGGCGTGTCGATCCGGTCTGGGGGCGGCGGACACGTTGGATCGAACACGACAGTGGGGGATACTGGGACTTCTGCGACTTTCCTCTGCGTGACGCAGATGAGGCGGCCATCGCCGCGTGGCCATCGCCCTCGGCTGACGACTATGACTACGCGTCGCTGGTCTCGCAAGCGGCGCGGCTGCGCGCAACGGGTGTCGCCACCCATCTCGGCAATCCGGGGCTCGGCGACATCATCAATAGCAATGGCATGATCCGCACGATGGAACAGGTCCTCGTCGATCTGATCACCGACGATGCCGCCGGTCTTGCTCTGGTCGATCGCAAGGTGGAACACGAACTGGCCGTGACCCGCCGTTGCCTCGAGGTGGCGGCAGACCATATCGACTTTGTCTGGCTCGGCGAGGATCTGGGCACGCAGAAGGGACCCCTCATCGGCCTCGATCTCTACCGACGGCACATCCGTCCTCGACATCAGCGCTACGTCGATCTGGCGACCGAATTCGGCAAGCCGGTGATGATCCACACGTGTGGTTCCAGTAGCTGGGCCTATGACGACTTCATCGAGATGGGGATTGGCGCGGTGGACACGCTGCAGCCAGAGGCGATGGACATGTCACCGGCTTTCCTCAAGGAGCGTTATGGTCACGGCCTGGCTTTCCATGGCTGTATCAGTACGGCAGGGCCCGTGGCGACAGGTGATCCTGCCGACGTAACACAGATCTGTCGCGAAACCCTTGAGACGATGATGCCCGGTGGTGGTTACTGTTTCGCCCCCACGCATCAATTGCAGGACAACTCACCGACGGAGAATGTGGTGGCCATGTATGATGCCGTGAATCAATTCGGGGCCTATGCCTGATGGCGGCATCACGATGAGCGATCTGGCTCTGGGTGTGGACGCAGGTGGCACCTATACCGATGCGGCATTGGTGAGCTGGCCTGCGGCGAACATGGTCGCCAGCGCCAAGGCGCTGACGACACCCGCCGATCTGGCGGGTGGTGTCTCCGAGTCGATTCGGTCGGTACTTGCGGCGGGACCCGCCGACAGTGCAAATCAAATTGGTGTGGTGGGACTATCGACGACGCTGGCAACCAATGCCATCGTCGAAGGGATCAGGCACCCTGTGTGTCTGATTCTGATTGGCTACGACGTACAGCTGCTGCGTCGCTTCGGCCTCGAGCGTCATCTGGTGACCGAGGATGTGGTCGCCATTGCCGGTGGTCACGATGGCGCCGGCGTGGAGGTCGCCCCTCTCGATGAAGAAGCACTCATCGAAGCGGTGCGCCAGCGACGCGGGAAGGTCGAGGCCTTTGCCGTCTCCGGTTACTATTCGGTGCGCAATCCTGCACACGAGCATCGGGCTCTTGAGATCATCCGGCAGCATGGCGGTCATCTGCCCGTTACCTGTGCCAGCGAATTGACGGCTGAACTCGATTCGGTTCGGCGTGCGACGACGGCAGCGCTGAACGCATGCCTCATTCCTCTACTGAGCGGTCTGGTGGAGACGGTGCGTGAGACCTTGGTGGGAGTCGGCATACGGGCGCCACTCATGGTCGTGAAGGGGGACGGTTCCATGGTAGGGGCTGACTTTGCCCTCGAACGACCGGTGGAGACGATTCTATCGGGGCCGGCGGCGAGCGTCGTCGGTGCCTGGCATCTGGCGGGCCGGCGCGATGCCTGGGTCATCGACATGGGTGGGACCACGACAGATATCGCCGTGTTACGTGATGGTCTGCCTCGGCTCAATCGTGAGGGAGCTCGAGTTGGCGGTTGGCGCACCATGGTGGAAGCACTGCACGTACACACCGTCGGCCTCGGTGGCGACAGCCATGTGCGCATTGATGTACGTCGTCGTGCGCACGAAGCGCTGCAGACGGGGCCGCGGCGTGTGGTGCCCCTGTCCTTGTTGGCACAAGAGCATGATGGCGTGCTCGCTGAACTTCGGCGGCAACAGCGTGCGGGTGCCGAACAGCACGTAGCGGAGTTTGTCGTGAGACTGGCTGGGGAACATGTCCAGCTGAGCGCTCAGGGAAACCGTCTGCTCGGGGAGATCGGCGCATCGCCCGCGTCCCTGGCAGCGATGTCCGAGGCTTCGATGTATGGGAGTCTGCAGCTGTCCGGTCTCGCAGAACTCGAACGTCGTCGATGTGTTGTACGGGCGGGATTCACACCCACCGATGCTCTGCATGTGTTGGGGCGCTACGATGCACACGATGGGGAGGCGGCGCGCCTGGGTGCCGAACTCCTTGGGGCACAGATGGGTCTTTCGGCCCACGCTTTCTGTGAATGCGTCGTCGAAGGCGTATCGCAGCGTATCGCCACGGAAGTCGTGTCCAAGGTGCTGTGTGACGAGGGGAAGGAAGCGGGTTGGGAACGGGCGGAGGGGGCGCAGGCCTTGATGGGGCGCGCCTTCGGTGATCTCCCATCCGATCTCAGCGTCCGTCTGGAGTTGGACCGGCCCCTGGTTTTTGTGGGTGCCCCTGTGGAGGCGTACAGCCCCGGTGTCGCTGAGCGGCTGAATACAGAACTCGTTGTGGCGCCGCACGCGCCTGTGGCCAATGCGGTGGGTGCCGTTGCCGGCGGTGTGGTGCAGCATCTGCGGGTGCAGATTCGACCCACGGAGCGGGAGAACATCTACCACGTCCTGTTGCCTGACGGTCTTCTGGCGACGCGTTCTCTCGAAGCTGGCGTCGCTTTGGCGCATGAACGGGCGACGGTCTATCTGCGTGAGCGCGTGGGCCGAGCCGGTGCTGACGATGCGCAAGTGCGTGTTGCGCGACAGGATATCACGGCCCCCGTGCGGGGTCAGGCTGGCGTGGCACTCATCGAGACTGAACTGGTCTTCAGCGCTGTGGGGAAGCCTGTCTTTGGATCTGGTAATCCAGCAGGTCGATGAACTCGGACGAGTTGCGGTCAGTGCCCGATCTGGGATTATTGAGAAACAGGTCCGGGAGCCGCCAAGATGTCCATCACCTCACACGAACGTGTCCTTCGCGCTTGCCACTTCGAGCGCCCCGACAGGATTCCCCGGTTCGATAGCTTCTGGGAATTGCCCCCTGCTTGGGAACGCCGGTTGGGCCCACCCGAGAGCCTCAGCGACATCGCTATCTGGTGCCCGCGCGAGGGTGCCTTCCCGACGCGAGCCAAGCTGTTGGAGCGACGCGGAGATTGGACGGTTCGCGTCGATGATTGGGGCCGCACGGTGCGCTCACGAGATGGGGCGTATTTCGACGAGGTCCTCGAGGTGCCGATCCCCCCCGGTTGCGACCCCGAGCATATCGTGTTCGATGCACCGTGTCTCGATCTACGCTACGCGATACACGGGGGAGACCTGCAAGCGACGGCGTCGAAGCTGGCCGCGGACAAGTCCAATTACTGCGTCTTTGGCAAGACGGGTGGACCCTATCTGCGTACCAGTTTCGTGCGCGGCACCGAACAGTTCCTGATGGACATGGCCGGCGACGTATGTCTGGCACGGGCCCTGGTCGATAAGATGGTCGATCACCTGATCGCCGTGGGTGTTGAGTTGCTCCGACGTTGGGATCTGTCCGACAGCGGTGTATGGATTTACGACGACATGGCCCACAATGGCGGCCCCATGTTTTCGCCCGACAGCTTCGAACGAGTGTTGCTGCCGGCGTATCGCCGCATGATCCGCGCCTACAAGGAGGCCGGTGCCCGGTACGTAGTCCTGCATTCTGATGGCAACATTCTGCCGATTCTCGACATGCTCGTCGACGCTGGTATCGATGGTCTGAATCCACTTGAACGCCGGACGGGAATGATCGCCGAGCAGCTGCGCCGGCGCTATCCGCAACTCATTCTGACGGGGGGCATGTGCAACACGCAGACGCTACCCCTCGGCAGCGCCGCTGAGATCGAGAGCGAGGCAAAAACGCTTATCGAGTTGGGACGTGACGGAGGATTCATCATCGGCACGCATTCCGTCAGCCCGGAAATTCCCCTGGAATCTTTCGCGACCTACCAGCGCACGTGCGAGACACACGGCGACTTCACCGATGCCGCGCCTGAGGATCAAGCGGCGGGCTCAGTTGTCAGGAAGGCAAGAGAATGAGCGACAATGAACTGCGAGACCTGCTGAGTCGACACGAATCGTTCTGGCGTCGGCAGGGCGAGACACCACTGATGTCGGTGTCAGCGCACCAGCCATTACAGGAGCGCGGTGGGATCCCCCTTGCTGATGGGACCAGATCGGTGGATGGGTGCCTGATCACACCCGAATTGCTCGAGCCGTCCCGATTCTACGGCGACCATCAGACCCGCGAAGTGATCCACGGTGATTTCATGGTCGGCGAGGGACCACCGGGCATGTGTTGGACGGAGGCCGCCTTCGGCTGTCCGATACGAATCGTCACCGGCGGTCCATGGGCGGAGTCCTGGGTCGAAGACTGCGTCGAGGATTGGCATGATGAGGCCCTGGTAGCACCTGACCAGGATTGGATCGACAAGCTTGGCGCTTTCGTCGAGTATCTCGTCGATCGTGCCGACGGCCGCTACCCGATCACACAACCTCTGTTCCGCGGCCCGGTGGACATGATGTTTGCCGGTCTGGGTCATGAAGAAGCCTGTATAGCCGTCAAGACGGCGCCAGACGTAGCGGACCGGATCCTGGCCAAGTGCGCTGAACTGTTTAACCACATGGCGACGATGAGGCTGGCGGCGACGCCCAGATTCGAAGATGGATATCTGTCCAGTTATGGGATCTGGGCGCCGGGCACCGTCGTGAGGACCCAGGTTGATAACGCTTCGATGCTGTCGCCGGAGACCTACCGCGAGCGTGTGCTGCCCTTCGATCGGAAGGTCTTTGAGGCTTTCGACATCACCCTCATCCACCTGCATTCCTGCTGTCTGCACATCATCGACGACCTGGTGCAGGAGCCGGATCTGGACTGCATTCAGGTCTCCATCGATTACCCCGGCGGCCCACTGGCAGCCGAGGTCATGCCGCAACTGCGGCGCATCCTGGCCCACAAGCCGCTGATCGTGACCGGACCGGTGTACCAGTCGGAACTGGACCAGTTGCAGCGCCTGCAGCCAGCGGGTGGCCTGTGCCTGCAGGTGCAGATCGTGCCTGACCATCAGGCAACGGTCTGATCTGCTAGCAGGGGAGCCCTTTAGCGAACCGCCTGTGCCATAGCGAGCAGATTCAAAGGCGACACATTCGGCAGCACTGCCTCGTGGCTGGGTGAGATGATCAGACGCGGTCCGAGCAGGCGCTTGACGCGCTTCACGTCGGCGGCGATGTCGTCCGGTTTCCCATTGACCAGCAGATCCTGCGTGTCGATCCCTCCCACAAAAGCCAACTCGCCGCCGAAATCCACCGCGAGGCGTTCGGCTTCCATGTTGGCGGCGCGTGCCTGCAGAGGATGCAGGGCATCGACGCCCATGTCGATGAGATCGGGGATGACGTCGTAGATGGAGCCGCAGGAGTGCAGGATGACGCGATAGCCGGATTCGTGCGCGAGGCCCGTGAGCTGGCGGAAGTAGGGAAAGACGAAGTCGGCCATCATCTGGCGACTGATGAGCAGACCGCGCTGGGTGCCGAAATCGTTGCCGAAGAAGTAGGCATCTATCAGATCGCCGGCGACGGCGAAGAAGCGACGATTTGCTTCCAGATGAAAGTCGACGACGTGACGAGTGACGGCATGCACGACGTCGGCGTGGGTGTACATCTTGACGAAGTAGTTCTCCATCCCGAAAAAGTCAGCGACATAGTGGAAGAATGGGCACCAGAAGCCACTGGGACGATAGACATCACCGGCAGTCTGTAAGCTGGAGATGGTATCGGTGAAGTCGAGGTAGTCCGGATTCGGCCAGTCGAAGGCATCGACCTCGTCGACACTGTCGCAATCAGCGAAGACGCCCCCAGCGGCCAGTTCGCGACCCTTGCGCTGAAAGTCGAACATCGGCCGCGCCTCGGGGTGGTGGTAGGCGCCGGGCCGGATCCATCGCATATCGTCATCAAACTGCTGCAGGATCTGCTCGTGATCGTCGGTACCGAAGTGGCCCTCGAGGATCGGCCACGTATCGGCGTGCGGGTTGCCGAGCCAGAAGCCGCAGCGATCTGCAGGCTCACCGGCGATGATGGCCTGAAGACGTTGCCGATGGTTCATGCTGTCCATCGAGACACCGCGTCGAGCACGCCGTGGGCCATGTCGTGATCGGTGACGCCGGAGACTGCGAGCCAGACACCCTCGGGACGCAAGACAGAAAAGACCTGGTCGAGTTCCACTGCGGCCGGGTAGATGACGAACGACTTGCCCGCTGCCTGTATGCGGTGGTACACATCGATCCAATTCGACCAGTGGGCCTGCCCCGCGCCTGGTACCCATTGTATTGCATCGATCTCGGGGATTGCCAGGATCAGGTCGAGGAAGCGCAGTGCATCGGGCCCGTCCAGGTGGTAGATACAGCGGTCCATGTGCCGGCACTCGCGGATGATGCCAGGGATGAAGAGGTCCTCGAAAAGCTCCTGCGAGATCATGCAGGAGAAATCATTGGAGGGCACGTGCATGCGGCCGCGACAGGTTGCCGGCAGCCAGGTGATAGAATGCTGGCCGGCAGTCTGTAGCCTATCGTGGTACAGGTCGTAGGTGTGCAGGAAGTCGGTGGTCACCCGTTCGGCGAGAGCTCGTACATCATCGGGTCGCTCGAGAACGTCGATGCACAGCCGTTGCGGCTCACGCAGCGCGGCGATGGCGTCGCCGCCACCATGCAGATCGGTGTAGCCGACCAGGAATCGATCACGCCCGATCTCGAGCAGTCCATCGGTGATCTGCAGAATCTTGCGGTGATATTGATTGTCTGCATCCAGAGACAAGGTGCCGACGCTGTCCCAGTCTTCGAGGACGGGCTCGCTCCACGAAGTCGTTTCGGTGAACACCAATGGGCAGCCGTAAAATGCCGAGAATACCTCCGGTCCAAGATTTGGATAGGCCACGGGCAAGGCGTCGCCAGCAAAGATCGTGTTGTTCACCCGCGCACTTGCTGAGGCCACGGCGAAGTCGGCGTCCATCCAGCGGTCATGCAGGCTGGCATGGGTCGACACCGGCACTGACACACGATTTTCCGGGTCCTTTGGGTAGCTGAAACCAACCAGAGGACGATCGACGATCTCACCTTGCCACCAGGCTTCGAAGCGATCGAGGACCTGCTCGAAGTCCGGCTTGAGCTCAACCACCGGCGAGATCCGCCAGCAATGACGTCGATTGGCGACCAGCCTCGGTGGCGTACTCGTGGAACAGCCGCAGATACAACTGATACTGTTCATACGACACGCCCGGTGGCGTCTGGTGATCGCAACTGATGCAGAAACCCCCGCGGGCCGCAGTGGGCAGTAGTCGTTCGAACTCGGTGCGCATGGCGGCCTCGCCGCGGTTCATGGTCATTTTGTCGAAGTGGCCGACAAAGCTCATGCGCGGATGGTTCCGCCGTAACTCGGGAATGTCGACACCGGACTGTCTCTCCAGCGGCAGTGCCCCGCCGAGGCCGACTTCTTCGAACCAGCGTACCGGGCCGGTGATATCACCGTCGGAGTCCACCAGGGGGAGAATGCCTCGATCCCGTAAAGCCGGAATGATCCGACGGTAGTATGGAGCCATGAATTCATCGTAGAGGTCTTTCGACAACATGGGTCCGTGGTTGTAGCTCATGTCTTCACCAAAGGTCATGAAGTCGGGCGTACAGATGGTGCATAGCTCGTCGACTACGGCCAGGCTGTATTCGGTCAGATCATCGTTGATGCGGTGCAGAAGTTCCGGCTGGTCGTAGAATGCGAAGAGATGACGTTCGATTCCGAGCAAACCCCGGGCAAACCAGAAATATCCGTCCAAGGTAAACCAGAGCACTGCGTCGCCCCGCTGTTGCAACGCCGCCCAATGGGTCCAGCGTTGGCGGTCGACGGCGGGTTTCGGGTAGAGATGAGGGCGCAGTGCATCATACCCTGCTTCGTCCACGAGGATTCCGGAACCGTGTGATGCAGGCTGTGGACAGTTTGGTCCACGCGGCCGAAACCAGTCCTGCATCCACACGTCGAGGCCAAAGTGGCGGCAGATGTCGTAGCGATCAGTCAGTGTCTGCGGCAAACCCTCACCGTGCCAGCGATCGATGGTCTGATTCCACCATCCCGCCCATTCGACGACAGGCAGGCGATCGAAGGGGCGAAAATCCATCACAGCGTGGAAGCGCTGTCGCGGTGTCATCACGTCGTCGTTCACCCGAGTTCTTCGTCCATGGCGTAGGCGGCGGCGATAGCTGAGCCGGGTTCGAACATCTCCTCCACAGGACCAAGCTGCTGCTCCAGCTGGCAGGAGGGCTCGAAGCTCGCCAGATCCTGACCGTCACAGAAGCCGCGACACAACTCGAGGTAGTAGAGGAAGTTGCGCAAGGGGATGTCCGGTGGCACGCCATGATCGACATGTGGGATGTAGCCGCCATGGCGACGGGCCGTGTTGTAGCGTTTGACCACTTCGGCACGCAGCTGTTCGCGTGAAAAACGCAATTCACGTTTGTCCACCCCACCGTGGATGTGGATGCCCGGAAAGTTGGTCAGAATCTGCTCAGGATCGTTGCCGGCGGCGATCTCGATGGGCTGGATGCCGTCCAGCACCTGCGGATACAACACATCGAGGATCTGATTGTTGTAGCCGTCGCTGTCCATGATCAGGGTGCCAACCCCCTTGTCCTTGAAGAAGGAGTAGAGCTTGCGATAGTTGGGCAGCAGAAATTTCTGCATCAATGGTGGCGACATCATGGCTTGTCCTTTGAAAGCCATGTCCTCGTTGAGCATGACGATATCGACCTTGATGTGACTGAGGGCTTCGTCGAGCAATTCCATCAGGAACCAGGCCCAGTAGTCGAACATGTCCTGCACCAGGCCGGGTTGGTCGTAGAACATGACCGAGAGATTCTCCATGCCCACCAGGTCACGGATACCCCAGTAGATTCCTGTCGTTACCAGCCGCACCGGCACATCAGCATGATTGCAGGTCTCGATGTTGTCACGCCAATGGCTGCCGCCAGGAGCATGCCAGCCATAGCTATCGGGCCCCATGGTAGGCGTGATCTCGTCAACCGTGAGAGGGCGTGTGCGCTGTGGCGTGTGCGGATCGAGACGTTCGCGCACACGTTTCCAGTCGTCCCAGCCTTTGACGGCGAAATCGAGCCAGCGTCGGGTGGCAAAACCGGCAGTGGGTTGCACGATGGCGTCCTGTCGTGTAGAGCCCCAGCCATCGACCCAGGTGCGCAGGTTGCCCTGTTCCTCGATCACACGTTCCTCGAACAGTGGGTAGACGCCGGTGTAGAACTTACCGACGCCCATGGTGCCGTCCTCGCCGGAGAGCTGTGACCAGTTGCG
>Ga0233434_1000470_pt1 | contig 45705 bp, 45 predicted proteins | sample SI_122_August201_4_FD_182738 | JGI IMG/M metagenome (GOLD analysis project Ga0233434, IMG submission 182738) | Seawater microbial communities from Saanich Inlet, British Columbia, Canada - SI_122_August2016_120_MG | ecosystem: Environmental > Aquatic > Marine > Inlet | place: Canada: British...
CCACCAGTAGTATTAAGTATAGACGCACCCCATCCCACACCAGTATTAAATGCACCTGTTGTGTTATTAAGTAACGATTCAAATCCTAAACCTACATTAGCATAACCTGTTGTGTTATTATATAATGCGTTACTTCCTACTGCAACATTATCATAACCAGTAGTATTCAAACGTAAAGCGTTACTTCCTACACCAGTATTATAATTACCAGTAGTGTTAGCATATAATGCGGCATGACCTAAACCAGTATTATATATACCTGTTGTGTTAAAATATAATGAGGCATAACCTAATGCATTATTAGCATAACCGGTATTGTTATTATATAATGCGTTACTTCCTACTGCAACATTATTATTCCCCATGGTATTGCTATATAGTGAGAAAGCACCTAATCCAGTATTAGTTCCCCCAGTAGTGTTATTATATAAACTGAAATTTCCTAGGGCAGTATTAACATTACCAGTTGTGTTCCTTACTAAAGCATCAACACCTACAGCAACATTATCATAACCAGTAGTATTATCATATAATGCTTGAAATCCTACCGCAGTATTATAGGATGCATCATTACTGTATAAAGCGTTAAATCCTAAAGCAGTATTAACACTACCTGTTTTGTTAGTCGCTAACGCATGTGCACCTACAGCAACATTCTGAAATCCAGTAGTATTATTATTTAATGATTCATATCCTACTGCATTATTATCATAACCAGTAGTATTCACACGTAAACTGTAACTTCCTACTCCAGTATTATTATTCCCCATGGTATTGCTATATAGTGAGAAAGCACCTAATCCAGTATTAGTTCCCCCAGTAGTGTTATTATATAAACTGAAATTTCCTAGGGCAGTATTAACATTACCAGTTGTGTTCCTTACTAAAGCATCAACACCTACAGCAACATTATCATAACCAGTAGTATTATCATATAATGCTTGAAATCCTACCGCAGTATTATAGGATGCATCATTACTGTATAAAGCGTTAAATCCTAAAGCAGTATTAACACTACCTGTTTTGTTAGTCGCTAACGCATGTGCACCTACAGCAACATTCTGAAATCCAGTAGTATTATTATTTAATGATTCATATCCTACTGCATTATTATCATAACCAGTAGTATTCACACGTAAACTGTAACTTCCTACTCCAGTATTATTATTCCCCATGGTATTGCTATATAGTGAGAAAGCACCTAATCCAGTATTAGTTCCCCCAGTAGTGTTATTATATAAACTGAAATTTCCTAGGGCAGTATTAACATTACCAGTTGTGTTCCTTACTAAAGCATCAACACCTACAGCAACATTATCATAACCACTAGTATTACTATACAAAGCGCTAGACCCTACCGCAGTATTATAGGATGCATCATTATTGTATAAAGCGTTAAATCCTAAAGCAGTATTAACACTACCTGTTTTGTTAGTCGCTAACGCATGTGCACCTACAGCAACATTCTGAAATCCACCACTATTATTAGCTAAACTTTCTTTCCCAACCGCAGTATTATCGTGTCCTGTAGTATTTTGATACAAAGTACCAGCACCCACAGAAGTATTATTTGTACCTGTTGTATTCAATCCAAGAGCAGAAGAACCTATACCTGTATTCATATCACTTGTTGTATTCAAACCAGAACCAGCCCCAACAAAAGTATTATTATTACCAGTCATGTTCGTCAATTCAGCGTTAGTACCTATAGCGGTATTATTTACACCTGTGGTAACACTATCTAAAGCGTAATCACCATAACTAGTATTATTGGTCATTATGTTATATACATAGATATATTTTTTTATATAAAAAATAATTTATATAAATAATCAAAATATATGTATATCAATAGATACTCATTTATTTACATATATAAACTTACTTATGTTTACATTTATTCTGAATAAAGATATTTTCGTTGTGTATCAATCATATTAATTAAAATAATAAATTTAAACAAAGAATATTATATCTAACATAGTGTAATTATGAAACTAATGGAAACCCATTTTGATGAATATATTAATAGTGTCGATAAGAATAACTTACATCCAAAACTACTAGATACGTTCAATAACTTTCCATCAAATATCGCTGAAGTTAGCAATTTAATATTTTATGGTCCGAACGGTGTTGGTAAGTATAGTCAAATGCTAAAGTTAATATCTAGGTACAGTCCAAGCAGCCTAAAATATGAAAAAAAAATATGCGTGATATTTCAAAAGAACAACTATTTTGTAAAAATAAGCGATATCCATTATGAGATAGATATGTCATTACTGGGATGCAATTCAAAATTATTATGGAATGATATTTTTTCACATATAATCGATAGCATTTCAGCAAAAAAGGAAAGAATAGGATTTATTGTATGTAAATTCTTCAATCTAATTCCCAGCGAGTTATTAGAATGTTTTTATAGTTACATGCAAAACAACTATTCTTTAGGAATACATCTAAAGTTCATTATTCTAACATCTGAAATAAGTTTTATACCAGAAAACATAATTAATTGTTGTAAAATAATATCTGTTGCTAGACCAACCATGACAAATTATAACAAATGCTTGAAAAAAAACAGAACTGTGACAATCAAAAACACAAATGCAAAGGACATCACAAATATGAAAGGGTTAATATTAAAACAAAACAATAATATTATGCTACCACACAAAATAATATGCGATAAAATTATCAACAACATTACAAACTATGAAGATATGTGCTTTTATCAACTGCGTGACGTGTTATATGATTTATTCATATACGACATAAATGTCTCAGAGAGCATCTGGTATATTATTAACGAATTAGAAAGCAAAGGGTTATTGGACAACCAAAAAATGAGTCAGACCATAAAAAAATCATACGAATTTTTTAAATATTACAACAATAATTATAGACCTATTTATCATTTAGAAAATTACATACTTAAAATTATTAAAATAGTATACGAATTGTAAATAATACAAATATTATAAATATGGTGTCATTTTTTTGATTTTATACCATTCAGGTTTGCTTCGTCCTTTGTTCCATGTGGCGATTTGTTGCTTGGGTACAGACATGTAATAATTTCGATACGACACTATAGGGTCGTCTGTCTTGTAATCATCGGGCATAGCTAATGCGAAGCGTGTTAATCCTGTCTCTGCGAACCTATCTGAAGGCGGAACGTTCTGTCTCAGGTAAGCTGCAATTACATACGATTTATGTGTCATGGATTCAGGATGTTTGTATCTGTACTTCCATTCGTTATGTAGACAGTCAATCAAATCCAAGGTCCATTCAAAGTTGGCTCTGGAGGTTCTGCACCAAATAGTAACTGGATGATTTTTGTGCGCTAATTTGTACAATTTCTGGTTCACTTCGCCGTCGTCGGGCATCAAGATTCGCCTACTAGAACACAACATCTGTACTGCCTCCAATAATATTTTACTCACGTGTTTGTCCATCATAAACTCCGCGATTTCTTTTGGACATAGCGATAAGATAAACAAGTTCATTTTTTGGAGTTCTATATTAAGGTTCGTGTTTAGTGTGTTGTCTTTTAAATGTGTTAACCAAGTACTCTATTAATCTAATAATTTGTATTCTAAATCACTTTGTTTCATTTTGTTTCATTTTTTTTATAACTACATTATTTTAACAATAGTTTATATGAGAAAACAAAAACATTATTGGTTTCTTATAATTTATTTGGCATTTTTTATGTTTTTTATAACAAACCCATATTTCAAGTATTTAATGAATGAAATATTAGGGGTTGAATACTGTAAACGTCCGCTGGAATCGTGCAAAGATTCTTCTCCCGTATTAAGTTGTCTAGGGTTTACATCTGGGTACACAGAAGGAATGACAGTCATGACTTTACTATTGTATACATTCAAATTAATATCTTTACCAGTAGCTGTATTAGTTATTATGTTAACTGGATTGATACGTATAATATATAATATGAATACATTAATGCAAGTTATTGGTGGTTTTATAATCGGTATAATCTATTTTTATATTTATAAATTGTTACAATTTAAGCCAACTGTTTTTTTAGTACCTATTATAGTTGTATTCATAACAGTAACTATTATACTTTTAATACTTGAAATAAAACTATCAAAACCGTTACCAAAATGGATAGACCCTATGACGATAAACACTATTAACAATAAAAAAAATGTATCATTAATAAGCAAATATTCTCATATAATAATGGCGCCATATTTAGATTTTCAGTTGTACATGTCATGGGAAGAAATAGAAAAACGTATGGATAAATTAATTGACAAACTAGGAAATCGTAAATTTGATTGTATTGTAGGAATAAAATCAGGTGGTGCAATAATTGCTCCTTATATGGCAAATAAAATGAACTTGCCTTGTTTTACAATCAAATTATCAGATAAAAAATATAGTTGTAATAAAAATGTATATGGTATATTGGATGAGATTATCGTTAATGGTAAACAATCCGACGAAGAATACCAATTATGTGATGACACAACTGAGAATATTGCAGGTAAAAGAATCTTATTAGTAGATGAACTAATAAGTTCAGGTAAAACAACGTTAGAAACTATAAAGTATTTAATGAATAAAAAAAAAACGCTATCGGTTTACCCTGTTTGTATTGTAACGAACTTAAATAAATATCAATATGACTTTCATTATGAATGTACATCTAATCACCCGATAATTGTATGGCCTTGGGGATATGAAAATTAACCATAAATTAAAAATAAATTTAACGTAACATAATAAAACACATGTTGTTGCTTGTACACTTTTCTGTTGTAGTATCTATTTTATACTATAAAAATAAAAGGGAAAATATATATTTATAGTTGTAGATTAACTTATACAGGATAAATATATAATTCTAATAATTCTAATTATTCCATGGATATAGAGCGCCACGATAGGTAAGCAAACGGGTACTTACGGGCATACGGTTATAAAAATTGTATCCTTTTATGTATTTATACATAGGAACAACAACAGTATTATTTGTCTGTGCAATATGGGCAAAGTTGTTGTATGAATTAGGAAGACCACGTCTGTAGAAAATAGCACTAGTCCTTATTGTCATTTATATAGTATATAATTATATTTTATTTGCACAACAAAATATAATTCAATAGTAATTTAATAAAGATTTAAATAATGTTTCGTAATACATCTATGAATTATACTGAAGCATTCCAATTATTAGAAATAGATTATGATAAAGCGTCGCCTTACATATTTGAAAATATAGACGAAGATTTTTTGAAAAAAAGATATCATAAATTGGCTTTGAAATACCACCCAGATAAAAATAACAATACACCTGAATCAAACGAGTATTTTCAAAAAATAAAAGACGCATATATTTTTCTAGACAGCGAAATAAAACATCATAAAAAGACAGGTTCCAATAATGATAGTCCAAAAAATAACGCTAATAATAAACGCACACCTAGCGATATTTATACAGATATATTGCAAGGGTTTGTCCAAAACATATTTAGCGGATCTTACGATGAAATGATATTAAATATAGTAAAAGAGATTGTTACTGGGTGTCAGAAGGTATCTAGTAAATTATTTGATAATATTAGTAAAGATGCCACTATTCATATATACGATTTTCTATCAGCTAACAGAAACATACTACACATTTCTGTTGAACTACTAAATGACATAAGAAATATAGTAGTGAAAAAATACGATGAAGTAAGTGTTTATAAATTAAATCCAAGCTTAGAAGATATGCTTGAACATAATTTGTATAAGCTGTATATTGATGACAAATTATTCCTAGTACCATTATGGCATAATGAACTCTATTTTGACAACTCTGGATGTGATGTTATAGTTATTTGCGAACCAGAATTGCCACAGCATATATGGTTTGATGATGATAACAATATTTACTATGAACTCTTTATAAATTCGAATGAGATCGCTAACATGATTTTAAAAAATGAATGCGTTGAAATAAAACTGAGTAAAAGAAGTATACAGATACCTGTAAGTGAACTGTATATGAAATCTGAGCAATATTATAGAGTAAAAAATAAAGGGTTAACTAAAATAAAAGATGATATATACGATGTGACGGAAATGGCAGACCTTATTGTGAAAATAAATTTGGTTGAATAATTAACCATTAAAAAATTATAATAATTATGTAATTATAATAATTATAATAAGTATTTGAATATAATTGAATAAGAATTATAAAATGTTGACATAATTTTATATGAAAAAATAAATGATTTCATATAAAAAATAAATATTGCTATTTATTTTATTATTTATTACTACTTTATTTAAATCTTAAAATTTACTTTTTAGCTACTGGTGCTTTTTTCTTGAGAATCTTCTTTTTCTTCTCTACAACTGGTTCTGTCTCTGGTTCTTTTACTGGTTCAGGTTCTCTTACTACCTCTTCTTCTTCTTCTTCAGCTTCTTCTTCATCCTCGCTATCTTCTACTACTGTTGTAGCCACTTCATTAACTTCTTGATTGACTGGTTGTTCAACTACTTCTGATGTTTTTAGTTTGTTCATATCTTCGGTATTAGGTGTCAACAAACACCTACCAGATAAAGAACTAGAAGGTCTTTTTACCATAGCTTGTTTCAGGTTCCATGTAATAGATACTTTACCGTTTACAAACCATAGACCCCCACACTGTATGAGTGTAATTACCTGTGATTTGGATGTCAAGAACTCTAGAGGATTTAGATGGCTGTTTGTCTTACCATTCACATATAATGGCTCACCTTCTTCATCGTAAATCTCCGACTTCCATACACCACTCCAGCAAGGAAGTTTTACTGTCATAGTAGGTGCTCTGTCATAATCTGGTTCTAATGTACCTTTGATTTTAGGGTATCTTAGCATGACATTAAATTTCTCATCCATAACTTCCGAACTAGTAATGCTCTTACCAAACCATTCTTTTGAATGTGCCATAGCATCTTGTTTTACCTTCATTTCTAGCTGCTTCATAGATTCCAAGAATTGTTCACCTGCTTGATTAGGATAATCTTTACTTGGGAATTGTAAAGACATAGTCCATTTGCCTAGAGGATTACCTTGTTGGTCTTTACTTTCTTGAGCACCCCATGTCAATAATAGTGGTGTAGAAATAGTAAGGGATTCTCTAGAGTTTTTATTATACAGATTTATAACTTTTCCACCTGAGGAATGTGCCTTAGGTTGAGAGTATGAAAATACTGAAGTATCAATTTGTGTTCCGTCGATGATTGCGTTTGTTGTCATTCTTTTATTATTATGATATATACTATGGTCTCATCTTTAAATCATTTTTTTTTTATTTGTTATCTAAATTAATAACACCATTAATAAATACCCATAATTAATTTACACTTCTTTTTTACTTCCTTTTTATTAATCAGATGCATTAATTAACGTATATTATAACTTATATATTGTACACTATTCAAACTACATATATTCAGGGGTTGTCCAATTGACTAGTGAATATATAGTTTGTTAGATGAATAAACAAATTTATCAATATTAATTTTACTTCCCAAAAAGATTCGTATACAGAAAAGTGTATCGCGATAATAACAAATTAAATAAAAACGATGTGTAAAATAACATAAAATACATATTATTTTTGTTACCTAAATAGTAACTGTAATATTAGATGTTAGATATAATAATAAAGATATATATATATATAAATATTTCTTGGTATAATATATATAATATATACAAAATGAATTATTGTGAAAATAAATATAATAACAGGGAAAATAGAGTTCTAAAAAAATCAGATTTAGATAGTTTTATTACCTGTTATACTAAAAATGTAAAAAATAGCTACACATTAAAAAAAAATAAAAATAAAATTAATGATGATGATATTACTATACCAGACACAAATAATTATAATTTATTATTTGATTATAACTTCAATATAAAGCAATTAAAGGGATTTTTAGCTAATTACAACCTTAAAACTACGGGTAACAAGGAAGAAATATTCGCACGTATTTACACTTATCTGTACCTATCTAGATTTATAATTAATCTCCAAAAGACATTCAGAGGTAAATTACAACGTAAATACAACTCTATGCATGGTCCAGCATGGAAACAACGTTCTATTTGCAATAATCCCGCCGATTTCGTGTCTTTAGAACCAATAGAAGAAATTGTTCTTCACGACTTTATTAGTTTCAAGTGTTTGGACGGTTTTGTATATGGTTGCTCTTTAAAATCATTATATAACCACAGTAAAGTATCTAAATCCAAAGGAGTTGTATTAAACCCTTATAATCGTAATGAAATTCCTAAAAAAACCTTGGATGATATGAAATCGATAATTAAAATTGCAAAAAGCATTTATGATATAAAAGTCGATATTTCATTAGAAGATGATAACAAAGAATTAACAGCATCATTATCAACATATCAACAATTAGATAACAGATGCATAAATCTATTTCAAGCTATAGACGAATTAGGAAATTATACAAATTATTCATGGTTTTTATCTTTATCCAGAAGCGAATGTATGAAATTTACAAGAGAATTAATCGACATTTGGGGTTATCGGTCGCAAATCACTATTGAAACACGCAGACAAATCTGTCCACCTGTTGGCAACCCATTCTATGATATTAATACAGTTCAGCTACAAAATTCCAACACAACAGATATTATTATGAAATTACAAATAATGAACTGTATGGAACGAATGGTATATAATGGAATTAATAATTCCAGCAAAAATTTAGGAGCATTATATATTCTTTCAGCCCTTACTTTGGTCAATCAGGAAGCCGCATTATCTTTACCTTGGCTATATGAGTCCGTTAATTATAGTTAATTTTTGCGTGCCAAATATGAATCTCAAATATTTAGAAACAATACCTTGTAAGTCATAAATAAATATATAATTGCGTTAAACTGCTTAAAAAGTTTTTGTTTATCTATAGTATAATAAGATGGCTAGAACAACTAAGACGACAAAAGCAACAACCACCACCGCATCCACTCCTGCCCCTGTTCAGGCAACTGTAGTAAAGAAGACAAAGACCGCTGTTAAACAAGAAACAGCCGTTAAGCCAGCAAAGACCGAAACCAAGGTTGAGGTCAAGAGTGAAAACACTATCATCCAAGTTGATGAAGCTGAAACCGCTACAGATAGTTTGGTAGATGCTTCCAACGAATTCCTTGCTAAGCTCCAACAAATCAACAGTATGATTTCTTCCTTGAAAACTGAGTACAGAGTTCTTGAGAAGAAGTGGACTCGTGAATTGAAGGCCGCACAAAAGCTATCTTCTAAGAAAAAGAGAAAGGCAGGAAACAGAGCCCCTTCTGGATTTGTTAAGCCCACTAAGATTTCTGATGAATTGGCAAAGTTCCTTGATAAGCCACTAGGGAGTGAAATGGCAAGAACTGAAGTCACCAGAGATATCAACAAGTATATCCGCAGTAACAATCTTCAAGATTCCTCAAACGGAAGAAAGATTAACGCTGATTCCAAGCTTGCTCAACTATTGAAGTTGAATACAACTGATGAGCTAACATACTTCAACCTTCAAAGATTCATGTCTCCTCACTTCCAGAAGGCATCTGAGGCTGCTGCTGCTGCGGCTGCGGCTGCGGCTTCTACTAGTGTTTAAACAATTATTTATAAATAAACAAATAAACAAATAAACAAACAAACAAACAAATAAACAAACAAACAAATAATATTTTTTTTGTTTTTAAAAAATATTATTATCAGTAATTTTATTGGTAAAAAATTATATATTGGTATACTACACAAATGGTAACAAAAATGAAAGAAATAGTTAATGTATACACCCAGTATATTAATACTGTCCAACAAGTTATTAATAAATACAGAAGAGTAAGTAAATTCATACGTGCTAAGTACCGTTATAACGTCCAAATAAGAAACATATTAATCCAGTTAATTAATAACAAATACAAACAAATTATTCAAAAACTTAAGTTGTGGTTACAAGAACAAATACAAACAATCGAGAATAATTACCAAGCAACAAACAAAAAAAGAGCTTTACTTGTTGGTATTAATTATTTAAATACTAATTATACATTATACGGTTGTATTAACGATGCAAATTACTTAAATAATCGTATTTCAAAATCTTTCGATGAAATTAAAATACTTACCGACGAAAACGCCTCTGCAGACAATCCAACCAAAAACAATATTATAAATCAGTTGATTACTATGCTAGATTCATCCAACACAGGTGATGTATGTTTTTTTTCTTATAGCGGACATGGTAGTTACATGGATGATAAAAATAACGACGAAAAAGATAACCAGGACGAAGTATTGGTTTCATCTAACCTAGAATACATATCGGATGATGAGATTAAAGATATTATTGATAAGCATTTAAAATCTGGAGTTACTTTGTTCTTACTTATGGATTGTTGTCATAGTGGAACTATTGCTGATTTGAAATATAACTACTATGATAGTGAAAATTATAATAGTCATACGGAAAATAATGCATGCGAAGAAACAAAAGGGCAAGTCATTATGATAAGTGGATGTTCAGATAGTACTACTAGCTCTGATAGCTACATAGATGGTACCTGGAGAGGTGCTATGACATGGGCATTTCTAACCACTCTTGAAGAAAACGATTCCAATAACGATTCCAATAACGGTTCCAATAATAGTAACCAAAAATTATTATGGTCGACACTTTTACAACAGATGCGTGACAAATTAAAAAAATCTAACCACAGCCAAATACCTCAATTTGCATCTGGGCAGCAAATCAATATTAATGACCCAGTCCTTGAATGGATATAATTATTTTTTTGATACTTCTTCAAAATCTTCTATACTATCTGCACCTGATTCGTATAACAGTTGTTCATTAATAAGTGATGACATCGTTATATGTGACTGGTATTTAATTACATCCTCCATAGTAATATATTGTTCTTCTTTTTTAAGTTGATAAATGTTATTTAAAATGTAATGAACTACAAATCTGGCGGTCAATCTCTGCGTCCTTAGAATATCCACTAAATTCAACAAATAAATATTTTGTTTCAAAACTTCTAGTGAATATTTATTTTTTTCTAAATCCATCCCTATTATATGTACATTATTTTTTTTTAACTTAATTACGTAAAAAAATAATATTATTATGTAATTTATCGTATTTACTAATGTTTTTATTTTTGAAATTTATTTTTATTTTTATTTTTTATTTAATTATCTCATTATTAATATCAGCTTTCTGTTATAGTTATGCAAAGATGAATCCTGCTTGAGAGAGTAAATGTTGGACTTCAAGAGTATTTACTTCATAATTGCAAACAATATTGTAATTCTCAATTTCTAGTTTATCCTTTAAATAACCATACTCAAACATATGATTTATTTTATTTATTTGCTGCAAGTCGTCTATATAATCGGTATTTTTATGAACCCAACTATAAAAGTCATGGTCTTCATCTTCACATTTGGTGACATTTTTAAATTTTTCCATCAATTCTATACTTTTGTATAAATCACAATTCTTGTCTATATTGTAGTCGGTACCTGCTAAAACACAAATACGACGCAACTCTTCCTGGTTCAAATTCAAACATTTTACTAATTGTTCTGTATTATATAACACCGCAGAATTCTCCATTATGTTCAAGCATCGTATTACTCTTGGGCACCCATAAACAAACATATCCATATCTTCGCTTAAACATCCCCATGCGTGTCCTGTTAGACACAAATAAGAGCACAATTCGTCAGCCTCTGTTGGTGCATCATAATACGTATAACCAAACGCATTTATTAGCCGTTTTACATTACTAAAATCATTTTTCGTTATGACAACCAATTTCTTATTTAACGTTTGCATATTGTTAAGTATTTCCTCTTTATTAATATCACTATCACTATCCCAGTTATCAAGCTTACATTTCAAATCATCATATTTTCTTTTAATCTTAGCTCTCTCTTGTCTTCGTTGAAGTAGTAAATCCTTTTTTTCCTCTGGACGCTTACCGTCAAAAATAAATAACGGAATTATATTATATTTTTTGAATAAAGACAACATAATGTACATGTTATCTATTAAACCATTATCGATTGAAAATTTAAATATATAAACACTAATATCTACAACAATTATTTTATTCGATAATTCACCAAGTGTATTTTTATGTATTGTATTTGAGCATTTTTTTTTTATTAATTTATTTAGATTACGTATTCCCATATATTTTAAATTAATTTATATTACTAACGGATACCAAATATCACTTACGTTCATTCATTTTTATTTAAAATACCTTTTTATACTTCAAGTATCAGGTCTCGTTAAATAGATAACACAATCCACACAACAGACCATATATGGGTATACATTTGATTGGTTAAATGTATATAATGAATTGATATAAACACTTAGTGTCATATAATTATATATACATAACAAATAACAAATGGTGCATATTAAAGTAAATATTGCTACTGTAAATTATAATGATATATGTTCTTTCTATAATAATAAAAAAGAACCCGAATGGAATACTATTCACATGTTAGATCGAGCCGAAGGTGGGTTCTGTATTCCTTTTGAAGAAGATGTATTACATAGTACGACAGATAACAGTAAAATAAAACAGGTTAGATGGAATCGTAAATGTCTTATTACACCTGGCGGTTGTTACAAACTCTCACCAGAAGAGATTACTTTGTTGCACCAAGCCATGGTACATGTACACGGCGAAGAAAACATAGTTTTAGAATCAGGACCATTTTGGAAGTAATGGAGATGTACCAATACATATACGAACGCTACATAGATTAAAAAAATGAATCCATTTCTATATTTTTAACTTTACAAAAAAAGGATAGAATGTACAGACATATACGAACACTACATAGATTAAAAAAAAATGAAACCATTTATGTTCTATTAATGCATACAAGTAAAATAACAACCTATAGCTATACCTGCATGCAAAAATCAAAAATGGAAACCACAATTAGTATCAGTAATAACGTCGCAAACATGACTACAACTACTTGTGTACCTAAGATAACACCCATTATTCAGACACCCGATTATACGGCAGACGAAAAAATGATTATCAAAATAGATACAGAAGTAGATAATAATAGAGAATCAATCGCAAGTGCAATAATAGAAGAGATTATTTTAGACGCTATTAAGACAACATCTTACGAAACAGCAGAATCAAAAACACAATCAACCAAAGAAGAATCCCTTGAAGCAAAACCAGAACCCGATGCATACCTACATGAATCAAGTGAACTACAAACCAAAGAATCACAAATTGAAGCAAAACCAGAATTAGAACAACAACCAAAACCAGTTGAGGTCCAAGTTGTAGAGCTTCAAAAATTCACCAAAACAGAACTAGATAATTACACAAGACAGACTACTAAATGCAAATTCAAAACAGCACAAGAAGAGTATGACTGGGCTAAAACACAATCCAAGGTTTGTTCCAAATGTCAAGTGACAAAAACACTCGTTGATTTCAGAGGTAATACATCTGGAACAGATGCTTTTGACAGAGACGGATACAGATTGCGCAGACCAGAGTGTATTGTGTGTACTAGGAGCGTTTCAAAGGGTAAAAACGAAGCTAAAAAAAAAGCAAAGGACCTAGGTATTCCTTATGTGGCACCTGAAGGAACATTATGTGCTGTATGCAACAAACCTCCATCAAAAGGTAACTGTCTAGTGTTCGATCACTGTCACGAACTAAACATCTTCAGAGGTTACTGTTGTAATTCCTGCAACAGAAGCATGGGGATACTTGGCGATAATGTACAAGGGTTATTGAACGCTGTAAATTATTTGTTAAAAACGGAAAAAAATAAAATTGTCCAAAACGAAGACGGAACATTAACTATTGTTTAACTATTAACCTTAACTATGTAATTTAATTATTAACCTTAACTATGTAATTTAATTATTAACCTTAACTATTAATTTATTTATTTTTTTCTAATTCATTATTTTTCTAATTCATTATTTATTTACGTTTGGTTTAAATGCCTTAGGTAAAATACGATATTTCGATAACTTGAAATATTTGGCTTCTTTTTCTATACCTATAAACCGTCTGTTAGTATTCAAACATCCTACACCAGTTGTACCTGATCCCATAGTGTTATCCAATACAAGGTCGCCTTCATTCGAATATGTCTTAATCAAGTACTCCGTCAACCCTACTGGTTTTTGTGTTTCATGTATAGTGTCAAACTCAATATCAAACTCTATAAGCTCATTCGGATAATTCGTAAAATTCTGAGTATACTCACTATTCCCAATCAACTTATTATTTTTACCCAAATGATGTTCCTGATTCAACATCTTACCTATTCTTTCTTTACTATTTTTCTTTTTTATATTTGTCGGTATTAACCCTTGAGGATTATATGTCATGTTACCAGTACTTCTGGATGCTGCAGCTGCACCACCTTTTGAGAATACACATATGTCTTCCGTACACTTCATAGGTCTATAATTCGCCAATAGAAATTGCGTGGTTTTATTTTTTTTCCATATTAGATTGTATTTAAACCATTCGTAATTAGAGGATATTAACCTACTAGTGAATGGCTGTTGACCAAATAATAGTATTACACCCGTCGGCTTTTTAATAATTCGTCTGTAATGTTTCCATAAATCAGTCAAATCTATCTGTGTATCCCATTTACATTTCGTAGTACCATAAGGCAAATCACATAATATCAAATCTACACTATTGTCTTCTATTTTATTCATTTCGTGCATACAATCACCAAAATATAAATTGATGTTGTTACTATTATAATTATCGGTGTTTTCTTTATCTATATCAACCAACATTTTTTCTCTTTGTTCTTTTAATTCTTGTTTGGTTAGTTGTTTTTTGACACTATTTTCACAAACTTCATTATTTGACTCATTATTTGACTCATTATTGTGTTCATTAGTTACCTTGTTACTCTCATCCTCCTGAATAACTAATTCAACATTAACTGCTTGTTCTGCGTGTTCTGCTTGATCCGATTGTTCTTGATCTGTCTTATCTGTCTGTGTATCATTAAGCAATAATATCAAATCTTTTTTACTTTTTGATTTGCACTTTTTAATACCAAGTGTCAAACACTTATCCACCAATTGCTGTTTTGTTAAGGCTTTTAAATTATCACAGGCTATTGTCATTTTATAATATAATATTATGATTACACTACATTATACTATTTAATTCACTTTTTTTTATTATTATGTAGCTCTAGATACATGATAGCACTTTGATTAATTGAATAAAAAAACTAAGAACCTTTATTTATTTTCAGGTTCCTGGCTTTTTGTTATTTTTGGTTCGTTGTTATTTTTGGTTCGTTGTTATTTTTGGATATTTTTATTTGTTTTGTTATATTTTGTTTTGTTTTGTTTTGTTTTAATTACATATTTGTGTAGTGTTTATATTTGGATTAATTTCAAGTAACCATTTCGTTGTTTCTGCGTTTTGATTACTCATGGCATTTTGGTATGCTTCATTAAGAATGAGATTCCTTTCACTAATATAATCTGCTAATAATTCAAATATCATTTTGCTAATATCTAAATTACCGTTGTAGCAAGTTATTTTGAATATGTCGCATATATTACATCTGTTTTTGAAACTAGATAAATAAGGTTCTTCTTCCAATAGCCATTTTGCAACTTTATAATGACCTGCGAAACATGCCAATCGTAACGCATCATTTGGTATAGATTCGTCAGCTGTATAATCATCGGCAATTCTGTTATAATCGATATTTGAATCTAATTCGAGTAACCATGTTAGAATGGGTGAGTTATTATTATTATTATCATTATTATTAGCCAATTTGTGATATACCATGTAATACGCGTAATTTATGTCAATATTGGTTGTATCGGACAAATCTCCAAAGGTATCCATAAGACCAGCTAGATTACAATCACTACATAGCTTGTAAAATGCAAGTGTCGTATCGTCATCTACCAATTGCTGTTTTGATAATGCTTTTAAATTGTCTGTGTGTGTTGTCATTTTATAATATAGTATTATGATTACACTATATTATACTATTTAATTCATTTTTTTTATTATTTTCCAATAATCATCGCAATCAATTATATTCACACATTCTCTATAACAGTCATACGTAATGTTTTATAACATAGAGTTGGTAATTGTTTCTTTTTATTATGCAGTATTTTATATGTGTTATCTAAATTCGCCAAAAAATGTTTGGTTTTATAATTACGTCGTATAAAAGTACAAAATGCTTTTTCGTTAGCAGGTGTTTTTTTGAATTGAAATAAATTTAGATTACTTTTACTACACCACATCAAAAATGATGTATAATTATTCATTAACACAGTTGTTATTACATAGTAGGCTAATATAGACGATTTTTCCTTGTATAATGTATTTCTCGATGCTACGCTGTATTCATCGTTTGTATATAATGACCTATATGTAAGTCCCATATGGTCTAACACTTTGATTAATTGAATAAAACTAAACTGTATTTCATAATTAAACATTAATGGGAATAAATCGAAAAATTCATCAAAGTATTTATCTTGTAAACTATTATAACAACAGAAAGCTGTATTTATAATTCTAGCCCAAAATTCAGTATAGCTTTCAAATAAATTTACCTGCGTATTAACTCCAAATATCTGTTTTATTTCATGTTCACAAATATTATTAACAGAATCACAAAAATCTAAACCAAAACTATGGAACGTTTCATGAATAAAACATTTAAACCATTCTTCACGACGAAATAGTACTATTTCAGATTCTCCTGTACATGGATATGTAAATGCTGTGTTCACGTGTATTTGGTCTAACACTTCCATTTGTCTTTTCGGCAATTCTTTTTTGTGAGTCGTTAAATATATGTAGATTGTAATTTGACGGTTACATCGTGACGAAGAGTATTCATTCACAATATATAACCAGGACAGCATATTATCAACATAATGATTATATGTTGGTATCTTACTTTGCAGATTTTCTTCTGAAACAAAAATTATATTTATTTTACGTTGAAACATGTTGAATGTATATTTTAGTTTACTAAATGCTCTCTCATTAATATGTTTTCTAATTTCGCTTGGGAACGCGTTATATGTAAATTTAGTCGGAAAAGGTATGTCGCTCTCTGTTTCAATAATATCATAATCAACGTTATAAAATCCTCTTTTTTTTAAGCGTTTTTTTTCGTTTTGTACAAATATCATACCTTCTGCAATATTATCGTATATTTCACGGAATATTTTTTTACTACCTTTTTTTGTATTGTATTCGTTACCTTTAAAATTGGTATTTAAATATTTTAATAATTCTTTAGAATCTTTGGTTCGTGTCATTAATAATTTATATAATATGTTACTAAATAATTATTTAAATCATTTCCAGTAGTTGTGTGATTAATATTATTTTATGAATCTAGCTGATATGCAATATGTGATGTTTAATGTATGTAATACATAAATAATACACACACTAATAAAGATATAATATATAAATTATTATATTTTGGCGTGGTTATAATGTTATATTATAATATGAGTACGTCAAGTAAAAGTACTACAAGTAAAAATACAAGTATTTTAAAACGCCAACGTTCAAATAGTACAACCAAAAAAGAAAAACAACAAAATAAAGAGAACAAAGAAAACAAAGAAAATGAAAATCCTCAAAACGCAAATACAACCACAACCACAAAACCAGAACTACCAATAAATGGTTATGATAAAGAATATAGAAAAAAAGAAGAGTTACCTGCTTCAAATGAAGGAATATTAGCTACAATTAGAGAAAAATTATCTCCTGATATTAAATCTACAAATACTAATGTAGAACTCAACAATTTTTTTAATACTAATAATTTAGATTATAAAATTAAACAGTTAGTAAACAGATCATCCATCATGCGTAGAATAACTAAAAATAAAGATGTGGAAATTGTTAAAGTAATACCTGGTATTACTAACAAATTAGACGACCTTATTGCTTTTACATATATAGGTTCACTCGAACGTACTACAAAGGAAGATAAAGAACAAAGGCAAAAATTACTATCAAATAACATAAAAATCCAAATTCAAAAGGATATATCTAGAATGTACAAAAAAATGGAATTTAATAAACAGATTTTTAATAATGTTTTTAAAGACAATATTGATAAAGCAGATGGCAACGATTTTATCGCTGCAGATACTTTCTATTCTTTATTAGAGAATCTCTATCGTAAGAATGGTATGGAACCAAATTATGATAATATTAATAAAATTTCTTTACTATCAATACAGGATTTTACAATAAATTTAAATTATCTTATTACTAAAAAACTAAACATTCTTTTTAATCCTCATCAGGTTTTCTTTGTCTCACAAATTTTAACCAAACAATTTATTGAAATAACTAAACAATCAGAAACATTTGTTAAACATTTTGCGACCCAATTTGTAATTACTGATGATTCAGGTAGTTTTGACCCTGAAAACACACATGGTGTGGTAGATTATGTCTTTTATGCTAATCTTAAAAAGAATACATATGGGTTATCAATAATAATTAAGTATAACAACGTAAAATTTGATATTAGTAATGAAATTAACAACCCCTTAAACACTAAGTTTTACTCTACTCTTAAAAATAAAGACCGAATAAAAGGTGTAGATAAATACTTTAATTCAGAAGAAGAAGAAGAAGATAAAAAATCTATTAAGCCAGGTTCAGTTAATGATGCGTTCGCTGTAGGTTCTTCTGTTGCGTATATTATAACTATACCTTTAGTATTGGGAGGTTTAGGTAAAAATAAAACCAAAAATAGAAAAAATAAAAATCGAACCAAAAATAGAACCAAAAATCGAACCAAAAATAGAACCAAAAAACAAAATAAAAATCGAACCAAAAATAGAACAAAAAAACAGAAAATTAATAAGCGTAAATCAAACAACATTACAAGAAGTAAAAAATAAAAAAATAGTACAAAAAAACTAAAAAAATAAACCACAAAAATAAAAAAATAATTATTTAATATAAACATGATAAATGAGATTATGATTATTGTTTTAACGTTGGTGTTAATATTTTTTATTGTTTTGAATTACTTATCGATGCAAAATGCGTCTACGAACACAGCACCTGGTAATTGCACACAAACTACTTATGGATGTTGTCCAGATGGTATTAACTCAAAGATAAATTCACAAGGTACAAACTGTCCAAACTATAAAAAAGCAGCATTAGCGGCAACAGCCACTCCCTATCGTAGAAATCCACCAGGCAGAGGATATAACCCACCTGGTAATTCTGGATACGGAAATCCGCCAGGCAGAGGATATAACCCTCCAGGTAATTCTGGATACGGCAACCCACCAGGCAGAGGATATAACCCTCCAGGTAATTCTGGATACGGCAACCCACCAGGCAGAGGATATAACCCACCTGGTAATTCTGGATACGGCAACCCACCAGGCAGAGGATACTAAATAATTTTTTTCAGGATGTGGTGATTTATTTGTCTTCTTTAGAAATACATTAATAAATACAAATTAATAAAAATAGATTAATAATTATATTTTTTTCTCAAAAAATAATATAATAAATGTCGAAAACAGAAGAAAAGCTAACGGTCGATGTGCCAGAGGTCGTTGTAGAAGTATCTGATTCAAACAAGGTTCAAACACCAATCGATTTGACCGAAAGCAACCAGACACTTAGTAATGATGAATTGCTTGCGTCATTATTAAAAATCGTATTGAATAACAATAGCACACCTGTCGTAGAAATAGATGAAGATACCCAGAAAATCATCTTGAAATTATTGGAAGTAAGTCCCAACATTTTTAGTAGTATAACTTTGTGTCTTCAAAAAATTATCAAGGATGGTAAGATTGACAGCAAAGATGTACCTGTTCTTATTTTACTTGTTCAAGAATTGTATCAATTGATATACTCTGTGAAGGATTTGAAAATGTCAAAAACCGAGATTGCGGAATTTTGTGGTAAATTATTAAAATTTTGCGTTAATCAGCTCATCGAAGAAAAAATAATCGATATTACAAAAGGTGAATTAGACCAACTAGTAGATTCGTGTGTTTTATTACTCACATTACTAAAACAAATGAAAACTACCTCATGTGTATCGAATATTACAAAATTATTCAACAAGTAAATGATTTATACATTTGATAAACGTGAGATTATAACAACCTAATTATATATAACAACTCAGTATAACAACTCAGTATAACACTCTAGTTATATATAATCATACACATCCATACACACACACACACACACACACACAGACACATACACATCTTATCTATTATAAAATATTGCGCTGTGCTCTTAGTTTATTACGAACAATCATAAGTGTATCATATGGTTTCGGGCGGTCACTCTTTACATAATGGCATAACTTAGCGTTATTAGTAGCCAATAACATGTCTCGGAATCTAGGAATATTAGAAAATTTAGCATATTGCGCGGCCTCTAGTTCCGAGAGGTATCTATCACCATAAAAATCGGCATCAATACCCACCTCTTTAGGTCTTATTAATTTACCACAATATTTTCCACTCCTACATCCTGCACCCTTTGCCATCAACGAATCTTTTGATAATTCAGTACCCGAATCTAAGCAGAAGCTCAAATAAAATTGGGGGTTTTCTTTTTTGAATTTGCATCCTTGATAATAATGCTCCACACTTGCCCATTTATGGTCATCCAAAATAAATGGTATTATTTCATCCTCTTCGTTCTTTTCAATCCAATAGTTTGACATCCTTTTTCGCCAATCAGGCACGCTGGCTAACTCTTTGAATTCAATAATTCTCTCATTCGGAATTTTTTCACCAGAACCCTTACCAGGAATCTTATTCACAGAATTAGGATAAAATTGAAAAACTATATTATCGTCATAAATCCCCCTACATTTTAGTTCATTTATATCATGGTCATCTTTGCCTGCATTTCTTTTTCCATTCTGACGATTCTGACGATTATCACGTCTAAATATTTGGAAATCAGGTATAAGAGAAAAGCATCCTGAATTATTTTCCATACATTTATCGTTAATTAGATGCTTAATGTCATAAGGCAACTCTAGAAATTTCAATAGAGATTTGTGTTTGTATTCTACTAACTCATATACGCTTTCTGTTTGAACAACCATTATGTAAAACTCAGGATTGAATAACCCTTTTTCTTTAATTTCATCATCTAAATCACCACAAACCATAATATTTCTAATATCGCCATTATCATATCCGACCTTTGAAATAATGATAAACTTGATGTTAAGTATTCGCTCTATAATAGGTATAATAAAATGATTAATTTTAAAATTATTCTTTTGAAGTTCCTTTTGTAACGATTCAAGAGTATGAATGTTCTTCATGAATTGTAGTTCGCTCAAAATTTGCGTACTCAGTTTTTTTTCCACGACCAATTTATCATGTTGTTCTTTTATTTTTTTAGCATTTACTAATAGTATTTTCTGTTCATTTCTGTCTTTGGTGTTGGTGAATTTTTTTTTAATATTACTGTAGTCCTCTGCTAAGCTCTTGATTTGTTGGGTATCTTCTATTACTGATGTATTATGCATATCATATTGCATTTTTAGATCATCAAAAAAGTATTTATCTATGTGTTTGGCTAAGTGATGTCTCAACTTAGTAATAGTGGTTTGTTGTCCAACGCTAGCAAACGCATCACGTAAAACAGTAAGCAAACTATCCGTTGTATCATCGTTTTCTATAATCGTATAATTCGGATTTTTCATAAATCTATTTAACCATACATCTTCATCGGATTCTTGATATTTTTTTTTAATAATTAGTGCCCTTTTTTGAGTTTCTTCTTTCAGTATTTTAGGTACCAAAGTACTAGATGACAAATTAAATACAGTTTCTCGATTTTCAGGTATATTACCGTAAATGGCTTTAGAATCCATACCACTAGCGTCACCTCTACCATTACCTATTCCCTTACCTCTTCCCTTACCTCCACCAGTTAACTCATACTCGCTGTCTTCGTCACCATCACTCATTCCGTATTCATCATCTTCACCCATGTCGCCATCATTATCATCATCATCATCATCATCCTCAGTAAGGGCTGAATCATCGGGTACCAATCTTAATTTTTCCAACATATTCTTATTTACAAAAGTATACAATAATGGTGTAATACTCATTTTTTCTAAATCTAAACTGCTGTTTTCGTCAAGATAATCTATGTATCTATCTGCGAGTAATTCATATACACCTATCTGTATTACTTTATTATTATGTTTCACTAAATAAATGGGAAAATACGAAATGTTATCAGGTTCAAATGTGTTTTTAATATTACCTATAGCAATAATTATATCTACACCATGTGCTTCTATCTCGTACAAATTAGCTTCTAATTTTAAATCTGTCTTATCTACAGATTTGATTTCAGGATAGCTAACGCTAGAATTTATTTTTGAAACTACCATTTTTATAATTAACTGACATAACTTTATATTTCAATAACTAATTTATTATAATTTTAAAGAATTTTGTTAAAAATACGTTTGATTGAAACAATCAATCTATCTAAAGCATACATTCCTGGTGTGTTTATTTCTGTGCTACTATAATTAATATCGTCGATTTTTTTTATTAAGTTATCTGTTATCATCATGGCATAAATCAAAAATACTAACGCGAATACAACTGAAAATTCGATATCCTTAGTATGTATTTTTGTCTTTCTTAATAAATAGATTGGTAGTGCTTTTATAATAAAGTTTACTATTGAGAATAGTATTGCTTTATAGTAATTATTATTGATTATAAAGTTAATTAACATAATGATGTTTACTATAAACCCTATAACCAAAAGGAGTAATGGGTTGTAATACTTGTAACCGAAAAAATAATAAACGATAAACCATGCAAATATCCACCAAGAAAATATTAAATCTATTTGTTTCATATTTAAGTGTTTATATATATAGAACTATACAAATAAACAAATATAGGGTATTAGCGTTCTCAACTGTGTCTTGAACTAGATAAAATATGTTCTATTGTGCTATGTGTTTTACAGCAAAGTGTATCTGTGGTATCTACTTTTCTGAGACACCTTCGATTATTCTTATTAATAGCTCTGCATCTTAATTTATTTCTTAGCATAAACTCAGGCGATTTAATGATATATGATAAAATATGTCTTTGGATTTCGATCGGTATGTACATGATAAACTGTTGAGTATAATATTACCTATTTTTATTTTTTTATTAATTTGAACCTTAATACACTATTTTATGATTTTATTGTTTTCATATTTTATTTTATTTCAATAATGTCCATACACTTAAAAATCGCCTTGTTGCTTAAACTTGGATATTCATTAAAATTAGTTTTGGACATTTTTTCTATGAAACCTTTAATTGTTAATCCATATAGTTCATCATGTTTTGTATCATATAATTCGGTGTTCTCAATAGAAGAATATAATATGTGTATGTTTTCTATTAATTCGTCAACTATATGCCTGTTATTTTCCATTAAAATAAGTTCACTTATTTTCACTACTAATGTCTTGACAATATCAGTTATAATGATATTTTCAATCACATTAAATGAAGACAAATTCATAATAAACTTAGCCAACGATTTTCTTCTCTCATTTTCTTTATTTAATTCACAGAATGCATTATAATCTTCACTTGAGTCAACCAATCCAATATTATCAAAAGATAATACAAATAAGTTAATCTTATTAATTAAGGTGTCCTTAATCTGCTCAATAATAACGGTATTAATAGTGATATCATTTAATAATTCAGAATACATCTTAGCATAAATGTGTGAATAAAAATTGTTTGAAGAAATTATATCAAAAAATACATCGCTAATTTTTTCTGCATATTCAGTATCATCAAGGTTTCTAAATACATCCTTTATCTTACTGCTATATTTTTCATAATTAGCGTCTGTTAATTTGTTCAGTATGCCGCGAATACTATTTATATCTGTGTTAGTATCTTCATTATTTGTGACCTTTGATTTGTCTAACATTTGTTTCCAATCTTCAGAATTTTCGTTATTCTTGTTGTTCTTCTTCTTTTTACGTGTGAATTCTGGTTTGGAAGTAACTACCTTAGTAAATATAGGTGTTTTAACATATTGAGGAGACCCAACTTCATTAGCAATATTATTTATAATATCAATTACATCTTGTGGTAATTTAAAGCTCATTATACTATCATCATTAAAAATAATATTCTTTATATAATCCAACGAGTACTGTTTCGATGAGGTTAACATGATTAATGCTTTATTATCTATACCAATATATTTATATCATTTATTATATCATTTATTATATCATCTATTATATCATTTATTATATCATTTAATATATTACCATATAAAAATAATTAACAAATATATTTATTAAATGTATTGGATATATATTTTAAGATGTAAAGATAACATTTATTATGTTGGTCAAACATCGCGTTTATATAGAAGATTTTGGGAACATCTATCTGGTAGAGGAGGGATAAATACATCTATTTATAAACCAGAAGAAATTGTAGCAATTTATAAAGTATCTAATATAATTAAATTTATAGATTATAATAATCATGTAAAAAAAATAACTGATGGAATTTGTCATGACATGTACAACTCATTTAAGTTAAAAAATTATGATGATGAACTCTTATATGATATTGATCTATTAGAAATCGAAAATAGTATAACCGAATGTATGATGATACATAACAAAGATAATTGGGAAAATATAAGAGGTGGAAAATATGTTAGATTAGATTGTCTATATAAATTTCCTACTAATGAATACATAAAAGAACTTCCATTATGTAATTGTGGATTACCTTGCGATGTTAAAAAAGACCAAAATAAAGAGAGTTTATTCTTTAGATGTGCAAAAAAAAATATGTGGAATGCTTTTAAAGACATTTTTGAAATAGAAGATGAGCCATGTAATTTTTATAAAGAATATCTAACAGATATAGAATTAAGAGTTGAAGACAAAAAAAACTTTAATGAACGAAAAAAAAAACTTAGAGAATTATTGAAACAATCCGATTGGTTAAAAAATGTTCCTTGTGAAGAAGAGGGGGTATTGGGAGAGTGTGTGTCTTGTAATACATATGTATGGTCTGATAGACAGGGTGAATTTAAAAATAATGGTATAACTTATTGCAACGATAGAAGATTATTATGTTTTAATTGTTTTATAGATAAAAATGAAGAATTAAATAAAAAATATAACATTTGTAATAGTGGAAATTGTTTAATTTCTTTATAAAGTAGGCGTTTTAAATGTTCAAAGGTTTAATATATCATTTAATATATCATTTATTATAATTATTGTTACGAAGTGTATAAGTGAAACTATTATATATAGAGATCAAAGATGTATTTATTTTATAAGTTTAAATACACTTAAATAAATTATATGTAATTATATATTATGACTGGACATAATACTTTTAAAGACGAAACGATAGACGAAGAACAAATTATAAATAATATTGAAGAAGTATCTGCTGATGATGAAATAACATCATGGAATGACTTAGATATTAATCCTAATTTATTGAGAGGTATTTATAGTTATGGTTTTGAACAACCTAGTCCTATCCAAAAAAAAGCAACTAGACCTATCATACAAAAACGCGATGTAATCGCACAAGCACAGTCGGGAACAGGTAAGACAGCTACCTTTGCAATAGGTTTGTTACAATCATTAGATTTGAAGAATGACAATACACAAGTATTAGTGTTATCACCAACAAGAGAGCTTGCCTCTCAAACATGTAATGTTGTTAAAGAGTTAGGTCAGTATCTTACAAATCTGAGAATTCAAGTGCAATACGGGGGTGTAAATAATAACCACCATGAAACTAGCTCATTCAAAAGTAGAGATGATCCGCATGTAATATGTGGATGTACTGGTAGAATACATGATATGTTGAAACGTAACAAGATTTATACAAACGATATCAAGATGGTGGTTATAGATGAGGCAGATGAAATGCTTTCATTTGGATTTAAAGAACAAGTCCATAACATATTTCAGTACATAAATGAAAATGTGCAGGTTATATTAGTGAGTGCAACTTTGCCACCAAATGTGTATCCTATCATTAATTCAATTATGCGTAATCCAGTAAAAATTACTGTACGAAGTGAGATGCTTACCCTAGAAGGTATTTCTCAGTATTATGTGGCAGTATCGAGCGATAGAGAAAAGTACACTACACTAAAGGACTTATTCTCGAGTATTTCTGTAAGTCAGTGTATTGTGTATTGTAATAGTATAAAACGTGTTATTGATTTGTATAATGCTATGAAAGAAGATGATTTTCCGGTAACATGCATTCATAGTAGTATGGATAAACAAGAGAGAGATAATGCTTTCAATAATTTCAAGTCTGGTGCATTCCGCGTATTAATATCTTCCAACGTAACAGCCAGAGGTATTGATATTCAGCAAGTAGGAGTGGTTATTAATTTTGACTTTCCACAAAGTACTAGTACTTATTTACACAGAATCGGTCGTTCTGGTAGATGGGGAAGAAAAGGTGTAGGAATCAATTTTATAAGTCAAGGAGATGTTGAAAAATTGAGAGATACTGAGAACTACTATGCATGCCAAATAGTAGAAATGCCTAATGACAAAAACATATTACAATTCTAAGTAATACGATTCTATCTATTACAATCATAGTTAACATGCATAAAGACAATATTTTATTGTAGTATATAAAGTATGTCATTATCTAATTTTCTAATGTTACATCGTGCATACATAACGCGCAATATTTCTCGGCGTATTGATATACGACCTACTAATGTTATTTTAGGTAGATGGAAAATAGAGCACAACAAGAATAAAATAGATTACAAGATTGAAATGGCTAATGAAGACCACCGTGGACCTTGTGGACAATCTGGACCAGTTAAGTGGAATGACAAGCGAGAAAAATAACTATTATTCGTATTAATATTTATTATATAATATCATTTTGATATAATAAATGGATACCTCGTTACAAAATATTACAGATGTTTTCAAGTTACCTATATGTTATAACAATAATCGTAAATTGAGTAAAACAATTATAGATGATTTAGAGCTGAATGAAACATACGACACGTCAGCCAATTCAATAATCAACTTCTTCTATAATTTAAACTCTGACAACAAATTATCATCTGTAGTTAGCAAGGAAATGACGAAGTACTATACTACCGATTTACATTTTTTGAAAGACATGCAAAAAATACTGAAAACGTATAAATGGAATCAACAAGACAATAAAGACACCAATTATTCCGAGATATTATCTGTATGGAATGAAATCAAAAACAACATCAGTTTCAAAGAAAAATACCATTATGTTGAATGGAAAAGTTTGGAATTCCTAAACAACTCAGAGTATTTTTTAGAATTTATTAGTATATATAACTTGTTATCACCTGTAATATCTTTCATTACTCCATTAATTATTGTAATAGTACCTTTTTTTATAATCCAAATCAAAGGTATCCGATTAACAATAGAGGAATACATGAACATATTTAAGACGGTTGTCAATAAACACGCATTAGGCAAACTGATGAATATCCATAACGCAACCCCGAAAGAAAAGGTATATGCCGTTGTATCTGCAGCTTTCTACTTTTTTTCCATCTATCAAAATGTACTGGTGTGTATGCGATTCAACGATAACATGAAAAAGATACATAAGTACATGAAACAAATTACCGGTTATTTGGAGTACACAATTAGCAGTATGAATAATTATATAGAATATGCAAAGGACCTATCGTCCCAAACACAGTTTGTCGGTAGTTTAACCTCTAATGTCATGGTATTGAATGAACTAAAAAGCAAGATTTCATCGATTAGTGAATACACACTGTACAACGTAACGAAAATAAAAGAAATCGGCTGGATTATGAAATGCTTTTACGAGTTGTATAATGACAAAAAATACAACGACTCATTACTTTATTCATTTGGATTCAACGGGTACGTCGATTGTCTGCTAGGTGCAATCAGTAATATCAACGATAAATACTTACACTTTTGTGATTATACAACAAAATCGAATAAAAAGAATGTATTCAAAAAATCCTATTATGCTGCTTTGAAGAATGAAAAACATGTGAAAAACAACATTAAGTTGAATAAAAGCATGATAATTACTGGACCTAATGCATCTGGAAAAACTACTGTATTAAAGACATCTATTATTAACATTATATTTAGTCAACAATTTGGATGCGGGTTCTACGAATCGGCTGTTTTCAAACCGTATGACTATATACACTGTTATTTGAACATCCCGGACACGTCAGGCAGAGACAGTTTATTTCAAGCAGAAGCACGAAGATGCAAAGAAATAATTGATAGTATAGACGAAAATAAACATGCGAATCACTTTTGTGCATTTGATGAGCTGTACTCAGGAACCAATCCTGATGATGCTGTGTCAAGTTCTACATCGTTTATGAAATATTTGATTAAAAATAAGAACGTTTCTTGTCTATTGACCACTCATTTTATTGATGTATGTGACAATTTGAATAAAAATAAATCAATTTGCAATTATCATATGTCAACAAATAAGGAGAAAGATAAGATTAAGTATACCTATCAGTTGAACAAGGGTATATCTACTGTAAAGGGAGGGTTAAGTATTTTGAACAACATGAATTATCCAAAAGAAATATTAGATAACTGTAAACAAACGAACCAATCGTCAGCGTCAAAAGGAGATAAATCAGAAAAGCAAGCATAAGTGTCGTCCGTCAATAATTATAATTATGTTCGATTTATTTATTATATTTATTTATTCGTTATATCAGATTTTATATAGTGTTAGTCAATAGTAAAAATGACACTCAACACTTTATTATGCCCTAAAATTTTCATTATTTTAGGAACAATATTATTAGTTGCTGCAATTATTGTTTTATATTTTGAAAGAAAATCTAAAGAGCAAAATCATAAGATTAATTCTATGCTTAGCTTGGTTTCTACCCTTGCGGAAGACCTTAACAATTACAAAGTCGGGTTGAATAACCTTAGTATGATGGTGGTAAATAACCAATCTCCAAATGGAGTCGCGGGGTCATCTATTAACGGAGGTAACAGTAACGAAAATAATAACGAAAATAATAACGAAAATGATTTAATAAACGTATCTGACGATGACGATGAAGACGACGGTGATGATGATGATAGCGAGGATGATAGCGAGGATGATAGCGATGATGATAGCGGTGATGACGACAGCGATAGTGACAACGATGCTGGTATTGCTAAGGATGATGCTAAAAAAGCGAATGATACATTCGATATTGATGAAACCATAAAAGTTATGGAGTTTGATGTAGAAAATATCAATACTACCGATACGGTTGACACAGTTGATAGCGATGATACTAACACAATCGATAGAAATTTAGACAAATCAGATTCTGTGAAAGTATTACAAATTGATGATTTACTTTTAGACGAGACCACCACGCAAAATGTGGATTCGATTGAACTATTAGATTCATATGAAGTTGATTATAAAAAGATGTCTGTAGGTAAGCTAAGAAGTATTGCATCAGACAAAAACAGCGGAGAGGATTATAGTAAAATGAAAAAAAATGAACTACTCAAAATAATTGATGTAAATTAAAATATATTACCTTTTATTTTTATCTACCATTATATCAGTATATAATGAGTTGGGCTACATGTTATTCAGGCAATAATAATATTAATTTTAACTACCCTCCTATCATGGCAGATGGGCGCAATTATTCTACATGGCAACCAGAGGCCGTTATAAATAAACGAATCCAAAAATCAAATGATATTAAAACTAACTGGGGATATAGACAATTTCTACAAAGAAACGGTGTCAGCATAATGAACTACAATAATCTTGAAGCTTGTTACGATTCGGGCCTAGACCCTCATGTGTCAACGAATGATACACCATCAAGTAATGTACCTCACAAGTTTTCATCAATCTATGACACGAACAAACCAGGATTTGGATACTCCAATAGTGATTTGAAAAATCCATACTTAACAAGAGAACAGTTGAACGCACGAATGATTGCTCCATCTATCAACATGAAAAACACAAAGTAATTACAGTATATAGTATATAGTATTTTTTTCGAAAAAAAGAAATTAGATAAAAACAATAATAAAAATTATTATTGTTTGTATTATTAAGGACGATATGAAGTTATTGAGTATTGATGTAGGTATTAAGAATTTGGCATTATGTATGTTTGAAAAAACTGATAACGATTATAAGATAATAAAGTGGGAAGTACTGAATCTAGCCGATAAAGAAGTATTTGATTGTTGTAAAACGAACAAAGGAAACAAAAAGTGTTCAAGTCCTGCAAAATACAACAAAAATGGGTTGTTTTTTTGTACAAAACATGCCAAGAAAGAAGATTACCAGTTACCATTTAAGGATTTGAAACCTGCAGTTATCAAGAAGGCGTCTTTGCAAAAGCTCAAAAATATTGTTAATAACTATGAAATACCAGTTGATGGACAGCAAACTAAAAACAACTTGATTCATACTATTACTGCTTATTATGATAATAATTATTTTACCGAAATTGTCAAAGAAAACGCATCTAAAATTGATTTAATCAGTATATCTGTAAATCTTAAAAATAAGTTGAACGAATTATTGAAAGATGTGGATGATATACAAGATATTATTATAGAAAATCAAATTAGTACAATAGCTACTAGAATGAAAACACTACAAGGTATGATAGTGCAATATTTTGTTATGAGCGATATATGTGTAGATAATATAGAATTTGTTTCTGCTAGAAATAAACTGAAATATATATTACCAGACAACAACAAAGAAAAAACTACTTATAGCTCTAGAAAAAAAATTGGAATATTAGCATGTATAGAACGCATTACAAATGACCATAGGTTCAATAATCAAGTAGATTATTTTAATACTCATAAAAAGAAGGATGATCTAGCTGATGCATTTTTACAAGGTATATGGTATATCGAGAATAAACAGTAATATAAACAGTAATTACGGTATATAATATAATATATTATTCGTATAACTTAAAATTATATGTTCTAGTAATAAATAAATATGGACGACATCATCGAATTATCAGAAATAGATATTAGACCTAATACTCCCACAAATACAAGTAAATCGGGGGGAGGTTTAGAATTATTAATGAATACAAAAGTAAAAGAAAATACTAATAAATCCAGTAATAGCGATATTGAATTGGACGATTTAAATAATTTAGAGCAAGAGTTGAATGACTTAGTAGATGATACAGAAACACCAAGCTCATCTTATAACGCAAAATCCAATCTCTTTGATAAAAATTATTCGGATGAACCTGTTAAGATGAATGTACAATTCTCAGAACCAACAGCTGATAATATCTCTATTGGTAAATCAACGGCTGAGACAGGTGATAGTAACAGCAAAACTTGGGATGGTTATGGTAAGTTTAATGATGTCCCAGTCAATCCAGATATTATGAAGGAGAAACCCATGTCAAAAGAAGAATTATTACGTGAAAAATTCAAGTATTTGAGAAAATTGGAAGCGCTTGAAAAAAAGGGCGTGGAATTGTCAAAGAAGTATACTATGGAATCCTCATTACCGGAAATGCAAGGAGAATATGAAACTATTATGGATGAAAAAGAAACATCGAATTCCATTAAGTTTCAAGGCAATATGCTTATGGCGTGTATTAATGGTATTGAATTTTTGAATGGTAAATTTGACCCATTTGATATTAAGCTTGATGGTTGGAGTGAACAGATAAATGAAAACCTAAATGATTATGATGAAATATTCGGCGAATTACATGAAAAATACAAATCAAAAGCCACTATGGCGCCTGAATTAAAGCTATTATTTCAATTGGGTGGAAGTGCTATGATGGTTCATATGACAAACACCATGTTCAAGAGTGCTATGCCTAGTATGGACGATGTGTTAAGACAAAACCCAGACCTAATGCGTTCTTTCCAAAGCGCAGCTGTAAACACTATGGGTCAAACAAATCCTGGGTTAGGCGGGTTTATGTCCAATATGATGAACGACAATCTATCAAATAGTTTTCAGGGTCCACCACCTCCTATGCAAACACAAGGACCTAATGCACAAGAGCCACATGTGAATAGAGGTGGAAATAACAATTCAGGAGCAAACTTTTCATATGGAGTTAATAATGTAGATGATGGCATCAATCTCAGAGAAAATAACGAACAAATCAATATGCAAGATAAATCAAGAAGAAGTGCCGTCCCTGCCACCCGAAGTGCTCCTAGAAATGAAATGAAAGGTCCTAGTGATATAAGCGATATTTTATCTGGTCTAAAAACCAAAACCATCAACATTCAACAAAATGAACCTGTAATAAGCGAGGTATCACCTAATGAATCTGCGCCAGATAATAGTACAATAAGTATTAGCGATTTGAAATCTCTACAGAGTGAAGGTGGGAAAATGCCCAAGAAAAGTAGAAGACGCAAACAATCTGCAAGTAACACCGTTAGTTTAGATATCTAAATATGATACATTTCCCGTGTGTCATAACAACATCACATAATATTTCATATTGTTACACAGATAACATTATGAAACAAATTAGAATACAATATTATTTTTTTGTATTATCAGGTTCAAATACTTAAAAAATAAACTATTATATTAAATATTACTATGAACTGTAGAAAAACGGGGATCAAAATTCATGAATCCGACAATAACAATACACCAGGATATAATGACAGGCAGCTAGATTTTTACAATAGAATCAAAACTCAGAATAAACACACAGGTGTTCGTATCAAGAGTAGCGAGAACAATTACGATAACGACCCGTTTGATGGCGTTAACCCATTTAATAATCCTGATGGAGAGAAACCAATCGACGAAGTCTCTTATGCGAAGACAGGATATCAAGAAATCGATTTAAATATTGATAATTATTCTAGAAAAGACCTTTATAAGTTATTTGGTATTACTACACAGAATTTAACAGTAGACATTATGAAAATATGCAAAAAAATAGTACTAAAAACGCATCCAGACAAATCAAAACTTGAGCCCAAATATTTTTTGTTCTTTTCAAAAGCTTATAAAAGATTATACGGAATATACGAGTTTCAAAATAAAAATTCAACCAAACAAAATACGGAATACACTAAGGAAGAGAATGAACACGCTATAATACTAGATAAAATGTTCGAACAAAACAAAGAACTCAAAAAATCGGGGAATTTCAACGAATGGTTCAATAAGGAATTTGAAAAATACAAGATTGAGGATGAAAATGTAGGATACGGAGATTGGCTTAAATCGAATGAGGACATCGATGATAAGTTTAGTAATGTTAGTAAGGCAGATATGCAATCTGTAATGGAAAGTCACAAGAAAAAAATACAAACAATTGTTAAATATGACGGTGTAGAAACACAACACTCTTCTGCATTCGGAGGTACTTCGCTCATGCAATCCGCTAATAATTATACTAGTGATGGTGCTTATACCGACCTTAAACAGGCATACATAGAATCTGTAATTCCTGTAACAAACGATGACTATAATAAAATGCCTAAGTTCAAAAGTGTAGACGAATACAACAGACATAGGTCAGCAGTTGATACGAAGCCATTAGATCAAGAAATAGCTATTAAAAAACTATACGAAGAAAACAAAGAGCAGGAAGAACAGAGTACCGCATTAGCATACTACTATGCGAGACAAGAGGAACAAGTAAAAAATCAAAGCCAAGATTTTTGGTCTCATATCAAGCATATTACATAAACGAAATATGCTGTAAACCTTTTAATATTTAGTTTATTCATTTACTTTTTTATATTTAGGGATTATATTAATGTCTTTATTTTTTCAATCTAGCAGCAAACAAAAGAACAACACAACAACGGAATGTGAATCCAACGAAAAAAATAATTCCGAAGTAGTATTAATTAAAAATAGCAAAATATGTATTATAAAAAAGAATAGCAAACACCTGAGTGTAACTTTTGATTTAATTAATAATAACGTACCACTTAATAATATCATTGATTTTCCAGTATTCAAACTAATTTATGATCTGAATCAAGATATTTATGATTTTCTGGATTTCAAAATAATCGACTCTAACACCGCAGTTTTGTTCGCTCTATATAAGAATCTGCTTAAGGATTTAGGAGGTAGACAAAGATATATGTACGCAAGGATAACAAAAAAAAATCAGGGTGACAAAGTGTTTTTTGAAACTGTCCCTATATATTTAGATAAAGACAAACTACCTTATACTGTTCCAGATAAAGCTTATCAAAGTTGTTTTATTAATACAACAATATTTCATATAATATCACCATCACACGTTAAATACACTCAAAATGTAATTTTTGATGAGGCAGAATTTACATCTACAATAATGACAAGAGTAATTGCAAGTTTTATTAAAAAAATATATTTACGCACAAAAGAATTTATAGAAAAAATGTAAGTAAGTATAAGTAAATGAAAAGTAATTATTTATGTAAATTGTTAAAATGTACGACATACTTGACCAATTTTATATCGGTTTCATTAGTCGTAGCTTTTGAGTATTCAAAGTATTTAACGTATACTACATATGATGAATTCATAGATGGAGTGACAACTAAGTTAGCCCTAAAGAATATGTTTTATGTGAAATTCTTTCAAGCTCTGGCATTAAACAATAACCTAATAGACGATATATGCAATCAAAAATTGATGAAATTTACAGACCATACACCATGGAACTACTGTGATATAGACACTCATACACTTATTGAAATTTGCGATACTTATGATTTACGTATTGAAAATAATAATTATGAAAAGCCCATTAAATCGGGTTTAATATCTTTAGTCTTCAAAGCATATGACAGAAAAACAAATAAACCAGTAATTATCAAATTGAAAAGAAGAGGAATTGATGATAAGATGAATAACGCTATTGACGAATTACTATATTTTGTAGACCTTTTATCATTTTTACCAATAATTAAGAACTACAATATTCATAATATTTTGAAGAATGCAACTAATATGTTGCTTGAACAAACTGATTTTGCACATGAAGTAAGTAATATGCAATTAATAACCAATAATTGTTCTGAATTACCCTACGTAAAAATACCAAAGGTGTATACTGATGCCACAAACGAATACCCAAATGCAATTTTAATGGAATTCATAGAAGGACTTACAATAAACGAATTGGATAAATCTGAGTATACTAATTTTGCAGAGCAAATTATCAAATTTGGACTAGTAACATTCGCTATACATGGGGTATCACATGGCGATTTACATCCTGGAAATATACTCTTTATCCGTGATTATGAGGATGATGAATATCCTTACAAAATTGGTGTTTTAGATTTTGGCATATTGTATAAGGTTAATGAGGATTTTAGGGCGGCTTTTCTTGAAATTTTTATGGAAATGTTTGAAATACCCTCTTTAGAATTGTCAAATAAAATACTGCGTTCTGGCATAATTGACCCACCAAACGCGATTGATATGATCGACGAATTTGATAAAAACCATATACTAGTACTTGCATCAAAGATTATTGATAATGTGAAGAGAAAGGCGACTGACTGTAATCAGATTGAGATTTATAAATTTATAAGTGAATTTACTGATTTTATCAAAAAGCCAAGTATACGTAATTTAGGGTTAAAGCCAAGTGAAACATTAAACAAGGCGCAAATAGTATTAGCTATGACACATGGTGTGACCTTGAAATTATGCGGTGAAGATTATCTTGAGCTTACAAATAAGGTGACTAATGAGTTATTTCACTGTGATTTGTTGTTGGACCAAAATGACTAATGTTAAACTGGTGTATATAATATAATATATTTCAAATCGTAATATATTATATCATGTATATATATTATACACATGTGTATAGTTACATATACTAAAATAAATGGAAAGGATATATTCGTTAAAGTTAGAGATGTACCTAGTGATGGTTTGAAAACTACAAATATTACTATATACCATGAATTAATTAATGGTGTAGAAACAGTATATTATCATGATTCAGTTAGCAATTATGTAGAAGGCTTTGACTCGAATGGTTTTGGTTTTGTGAATACAGTTACATTAAATAAAATAACTAAAGCCCAATTTGTGTCTACGCTCAAAAACAATTATAAAACAACCAAAACAAAAACACGATTTGTGCAAAAAAAAAATAAATTATTACACTCAATAAAAGGTAAAACTAAAAAACAAAGTATTAATTCATTAAAAACAAAAGGTTATTACGATATAGTAGGTGAAGCATTAATTCATACAGATAATGGTGTTAAACATATAGAAGCTGAACCATATCAAAACCATTTCAAAGTAAATAAACAAACAAACGACTTGGTAATTACTAACGTTCCAATATCACTAATTAATAATAATAAACAACTGGATAAAATGACATATTCAAAACCTACTATTTATTCATCTAGAACCCGAAAAAAATACATGGAGAAACGTTTACGTAATATAAAACCTAAAACCAAGAATAAAACCACAAAGGAAGTTTATAATATATTAAAGAATGATTTATTAAATAGCAAAGCATTATCAAATATTTACAAAAACGTGATTTTAGAATACAACAAAGCTAACGTTACATATCCATATATACAAAACACATTATTTAGCATCATGAATTTTGATGATTTAGATTTTATTATTTTGTATAACAACAAAAAGATTAAAAAACCCAAATATGTTAATAAATTACCCAAAGATTATATACCAAAAATAAGGGTTATACTTGAAAAAATCCCAGAACAGAATAAAAAAGAACGACCCACCCTCACGAATAAAGAATTGCAAGCGATTACACATTTACTTGATTAGCCCGAATACAAATACAAATACTCTGACCGACAAATTATGTAACATTCAAATTATCGAGTGTAATTTCCTTCGATACTTTCTTGATGATTTTGCTCTCTTGTTCGTCATCATTACTTCCTTTGCCGCCCATGGCCTCCACCATAAGCTTGGTATACGTGTCAGAGTGTTTGGATTCTGATTTAGTACAGTCTGGGTGTTTCTCTTTAAACTCCTGTAATAACCTTGCGTTTTTATGTGCAACATGCTTTATTGCTTTGCGAATCTTGGGTTTATCACTCGTTTCCTTGTCCCACTTATCCTCGTCTTTGACGTACAGTACTTCTCTTTTTGCATCAGTGCAGTGTACAGGACGCTCAGTAACATCCATATCTTTCAAGTTCTTGATAATGATGTTTGACATACCATTCACATACCCAATCTCACCCATTTTCTCCAAGTCGTCGAGCTGTAATTGTAGGTTATTCACAAAATCCATAATATTCATGGCATTCTTGCACGTATCGTTCAGAAAAAACTGGAGGTTGAATGTTTTGTTATGTGAATTTGTGTGAGTAGTTATATTATTATTTGTTACTATACCATTTTTTACTAATTTACTTATAGTATTATTCTGATCTAATATGATTTGCTTCATTTCTTTATTATCTGTAATTAACTCCATAACAAGTTCAGTAGTTATTACATTTGACGCAGTATTTATCCCGTTACAAGTTTTGGTATGCCTCCATAATGTGGTACGGCTATTAAACAAAACATTACATTTACTACAGGTATATGATTTGATGATTTTTGATGTTTTTTGTGTTTCATTACACATCAATTTATGTTTCCGCGTGATAATATGTCTATTGTAGTCACCTTTTTTACTGCATCTAAAGTTGCAATATTCGCATACAAAATTACTGTTAATATTCGATGTGTTTTTTGTTTCACTTTGTTTCATATATTTGAAACACAAAAAAACATTTAAACCTTTTGGAATAAATAATTATAATAATTCCAAAAAATATGCTATCAAAATATTTCGTCGAAAAATGTAAATAAGAGCATTATGCTGTGATGTGAGTTTTTGAGTTTTTTTCCGAGGTTTTTTCAGCAATTTCGAAAATTGGACATTATTTTTGTCCATTTTTGAAAATCGCAAAATACTTTCGGATAAAAAAAACACTCAAGTGCGTAAAAATCCGAAGATAGGAATATTTAGGAATAATTGAAATTCATGGATTCACCTCGGCGAGTGTAATTTCCTTAGATACTTTCTTGATGATTTTGCTCTCTTGTTCGTCATCATTACTTCCTTTGCCGCCCATCGCTTCTACAATCAACTTATTATACGTGTCAGAGTATTTGGATTCTGATTTAGTGCAGTCTGGGTGTTTCTCTTTAAACTCCTGTAACAACCTATCATTATTATTCAAATAGTATTTAACAGCACTCAATTTATAATCATCACTTTTGTATTTATTCATATAGTAAAATAAGAAAAACATTTACATTTTGTGCGAACTTTATAATAACAACTTAAATCGGTTCAAACTTATGATATTTTAATTTTTCGCCATTATCATCAGTCAATATATTCAAACATTTTTCACAATATATTTCAAAAACATACACGCTACAAAATAGTTGGATTGTTTTGCCTGTTTCATTACAATTATAACAATATTTCCGTTCTATATATTGTTGATGTTTTTGCTTATTTATCATTTTTTTATTTTTTTTCCTGTTTTTTTGTAATTCTTTATCCATTATGATACTCTATATAATAAACAAATATTTATACCTGTTTATTATATTTTGTGCGAACTTAATTGTCCGAAGGTGTATAATCTTACATTTTTGTTTATGGTTCCATAGCGAAGATGCATGTTTATACTTTTTACCACAACTGCAAAAATAAGACAAATCTGTAGTATTATTGTTTGGTAATTCTGCGCTTTTTTGGCGTTTTTTATGTTTAGCTGTATTTGTATGACGTACATAATCGCTGTGTTTACAGCATTTAAAGTCACATATTTCACATATAAATTCATTTGTTTTTTCATTAATCCCTTCAGGCGTTTTTTTTATAGTATTTGTTCGTATTTTTTGCGGTGGTGTGGTATTTTGTTTGCACGGTTCTATGTTGGTCATTTGTGTATGGTCACAAATATTAGTTGTTATTCCACTTGCGCCTTTTAGAGTTTTTTTCTTCGTCATCTTCGTCTATATTATACGAACAAAAAAAACGCCTAAATCGATTACGAACACTAATTATAAAAAATAAAAAAATTATGCTAACAATATTTTTATCCTAAAAACAGAATTTAGAGCATTATGCTCTGATGTGAGTTTTTGAGTTTTTTTCTGAGGTTTTTTCAGCATTTTCGATTTTTGGACATTATTTTTGTCCATTTTTGAAAATCGCAAAATACTTTCGGATAAAAAAAAACACTCCACTGCGTTAAAATCTCGATTTATCAGGATATTTAGGAATAATTGAAAATCACGGATTCACCTCGGCGAGTGTAATTTCCTTCGATACTTTCTTGATTATTTTGCTCTCTTGTTCGTCATCATTACTTCCTTTGCCGCCCATGGCCTCCACCATAAGCTTGGTATACGTGTCAGAGTGTTTGGATTCTGATTTTGTGCAGTCAGGATGTTTCTCTTTAAACTCCTGTAATAACCTTGCGTTTTTATGTGCAACATGCTTTATTGCCTTGCGAATCTTGGGTTTATCACTCGTTTCCTTGTCCCACTTATCCTCGTCTTTGACGTACAGTACTTCTCTTTTTGCATCAGTGCAGTGTACAGGACGCTCAGTAACATCCATATCTTTAAGATTCTTGATAATGATGTTTGACATACCATTCACATAACCAACCTCACCCATCTTCTCCAAATCATCTAGTTGTAATTGTAGGTTATTAACAAAATCCATAATATTCATGGCATTCTTGCACGTATCGTTCAGAAAAAACTGGAGATTAAATGTTTTGTTATTATTATTATTTGTAATTTGCTGTGTTCCGTTTTTAAGTAGTTCCATAACCTGATTTTGCAATTCATGATTCTGTTTCATAATATTTACAACTAATTCTTTATCTATAACAAAATTGTCGGTTGGCTTATAGTTTTGTGTATTTTCATTAGATTCTTGTGATATTACTTTACATTTTTGTTTATGATACCATAAGCTATTTCTGGCTTTGTATTTTTTTCCACACTCACATTTGTATGTTTCGGAACTTTCCGAACCTTTTTGTTCTATATTTGTTCTATTTTTGTGTTTTGGTGTCATCAGGTGACGAATATACTGACTGTGACGTGACGTTTTATAGTCACAATTTACACATACAAAATTTTTGGAACTTTTTGGAACTTTATTCATTCTAAAATGTTCTATATTTATAGAACACAAAAAGTTCCTAAATCTATTGCAACCAATATTTCAAAAAACAAAAAAAAATATGCTAACAAAATATTTCGTCGAAAGCCCGAAATAAGAGCATTATGCTCTGATGTGAGTTTTTGAGTTTTTTTCCGAGGTTTTTTCAGCAATATCGAAAATTGGACATTATTTTTGTCCATTTTTGAAAAACGCAAAATACTTTCGGATAAAAAAAACACTCAAGTGCGTAAAAATCCGAAGATAGGAATATTTAGGAATATTTGAAAATCACTGATTCAACTCTGCGAGTGTAATTTCTTTTGATACTTTCTTGATGATTTTGCTCTCTTGTTCGTCATCATTACTTCCTTTGCCGCCCATGGCTTCCACCATGAGCTTGGTATAAGTATCAGAGTATTTGGATTCTGATTTAGTGCAGTCTGGGTGTTTCTCTTTAAACTCCTGTAACAACCTTGCGTTTTTATGTGCAACATGCTTTATTGCTTTGCGTATCTTGGGTTTATCACTTGTTTCCTTGTCCCACTTATCTTCGTCTTTGACGTACAGTACTTCTCTTTTTGCATCAGTGCAGTGTACAGGACGTTCAGTAACATCCATATCTTTAAGATTCTTGATAATGATGTTTGACATACCATTCACATAACCAACCTCACCCATCTTCTCCAAATCATCTAGTTGCAGTTGTAAGTTATTCACAAAATCCATAATATTCATGGCGTTTTTACATGTATCGTTCAGAAAGAACTGTAAATTAAATGTTTTATTATGACTGTTATTGTTGGTAGTGTTGTGTGTACCATTCTTGAGAATCTCCATCATCATATTTTTCAGTTCATTATTTTCTTTTATCAATAACATAATCATTTCTGTATTCGTTTTGCTTTCGTTTTCTGTATCATTCGTGTTTAGTTGTTGTTGTTTATTGCATGTTTTAAGGTGTCTACTCAAACCGCTCTTAAATTTGTAAGTCGAGTGACACTTATTACACGTATATGTTTTATTAGTGCTTAATTTTACATCATCGTTACCATTAGACATGATTTGATGTTTTTTGGTGTTAATGTGTCTATTGTAATCACCTTTTTTACTGCATTTAAAGTCACAACTTGTGCATACATAATAATTGATGTTTTTTGATGTAATTTTGTTATCATTTGTTATCATTTATATGATAACAGAAAAAACTCCTAAATGATTTTACAAGGAAAATATTTGTCAACTAAAAAAATATGCTAACAAAATATTTCATCGAAAACCCGATATAAGAGCATTATGCTCTGATGTGAGTTTTTGAGTTTTTTTCGGGTCTTTTTTCAGCAATATAGAAAATTGGACATTATTTTTGTCCATTTTTGAAAAACGCAAAATACTTTCGGATAAAAAAAACACTCAAGTGCGTAAAAATCCTAGGGTAGGAATATTTAGGAATAATTGAAAATCACTGATTCAAAACATCAAGAGTAATTTGATGGGTTCAGGTTTTTGTTTAATTCCATTAATCTGAGTTTGCAAACACATAATACATATTTTGTGATGATATAAGCTTTGGTTATATTTTGATTAGGTTTCCATATTCACACCGTAAATATTATTTGTTGAACTAATTGTAAGTGTAAATTACTTATCTCAAACCTTCTTACATCTATTTCGAAAGTTTTTTATAACAAATTTATATATGAATAGATTTATATCAGTGTTAGGAGACTTCGGACCTCGCATTTTAATTATTTTAAGTATTTTGCTATTTTTACCTGACTTAGTTATGGCAATATTTGTATTTATAGGGTTTCGAATAGTTGCTTACATTAATGGTTTAATAAAAAATGTCATAAAAGAAAAACGTCCTACCAGCAACTATACGGATTATAGTTGGAGTGGAAAGAAAACTGTGTATCCAGCAAATAGTTTGGGTAGACATAACTACGGAATGCCGTCGTCACATGCATTAGAATCATGGTTTCTAACAACGTTTATTTATTTAGCATTCAAAAATATTCCTGTGACATTATTATTTTTACTAGTCAGTATAATTACATGCGTTCAACGTGTAGTAGACAATAACCACACAGTAAAACAAGTCATCGTAGGAAGTACTCTCGGTATTATATTTGCCTATTCTTATTTCCAGTTACTTATCAAATTTTACTATAAAGCTAGAAAATAATAGTGTTGTTTGTTGTTTGTTGTTTTATGTAGTACAATCTTGAATATTTAGAGCAACGCCGTTTGACGGAAAAAATAATCAGTAGAATAACTTTGCGTAAAGTTTAACTATAATTATGCTAATGTAAATATAAGTTTGAATGAAAGTCGCTATTTTACTGACAGGAAATTTAAGAACCGTTGAAATGGTAAAACATCTACATATGAACTCATTAATTAACCCATATAATGCTGACGTATTTTTAGGAATAGACACAATCAATAAATTACAGGTAGAGTATCAAAATTCTACAGAAGATACTGAACAACAGTTGGTAAAAGATACAATCGATTTTTTCAAACCTATTGATACCTTTATATTAGATACTTTTTCGTTAGAGGGAGTTCCTAAGAATGATATTAGACGCTTTAGACAATATTATGTTGTGAAAAATGCCTACAGAATGCTTAAAACACATATGGAAAATACTAACACCAAATATGACGTGATAATGCGTTTAAGATTCGACCAATATATATTTAGTCAGGAGGTTCCTGTAGCACCTGGATTTATAGTTAAAAATCTAACTCATATTTTGTATAACCAAGAAAACACAGATACCCTTAAAAAGTATTCGTTAGACAAAAAATTTACGTTTGAAGAAGTAAACCCTAACACTATCTACGTATTTGGTTTTGGCAATTTTGAACATTATAAATATTCGAATGACCAATTTTTCTATCATGACGAATCATTAATAGATAAAATGTTTATGTTTTATGATAACATGCTAGAATTAATGAAATATTGTCTTAAAAAGAAAATAGGTAACAAGGGATGCATGACCGAGTGTATTTTTTATACGTATATTATCAATAATCAAATTACCATAAAACGCAGTAATATATCAGGGGTCTTTATTAGAGGATTACTTTCCAGGTTTACAACAGAACCGTCGTTATTAAAACATGATAAAGAAATGTTTTACAGATATCTGGATAAAACTGGTGTTTATTTTGAGTATGGGTCAGGTGGAAGTACATATCAAGCTAGTGTTAGAGACAACATAACAAAGATGTATTCTGTAGAATCAGACCCAGATTGGCACAAACAATTAAAAACTTATATTAAATCAAACAAAATTACCCATATTTTTAATGATATGAACACTATTCCCAACACATGGGGACACCCAGGTAAAAAGGCATCTAAGGAACAAAGAATAAGTTATAGTAATCATATACGAAACCTAAGTAAAAAAGAACAAAATAGCATAGAATTAGTGGTTATTGATGGTCGATTCCGTGTTGCCTGTTGTTTGAAATGTTATGATGTAATTAGAGATGATTGTTTGATTGCATTTGATGATTTTCTGAATAGACCCAAATATTATTTAGTCCTGGAATATTTTAGTATCGTAGAAAAATCTGATGATGATAGAATGATTATTCTGAAAAAGAAAAAAGGGATGATTATTCCAAAAGAGCTTATAGAAAAGTACGAATTGAATGCTGATTAGGTCTTTAAATATAATAAAACTATAATAAAAAAGGTGTAATAGTCATTATCAATTCTTTATCTATTGCCGAATTACTATTTGCCGTATTATTGTATGGTTGTCCCCCTATCGAGGGGTCTACTTCTATATCTATAGATGAACATGTTTTTTTATGCCTCCATAATGTGGTACGACTATTAAACAAAATATTACATTTACTACAGGTATATGATTTGATGATTTTTTGCGACATATATGTTACAGATGTTTCATTCTCTCTATTTTTGTGTTTTATCGTTTGTAAATGTTTTTTATAGTCTGTAATTTTACACGTATTATAGTCGCATAGTTCACAATAGTGTTTCTTAGCGACTTTTGGCGACAAATATGTTTCAGTTTGTTTCATATATTTGAAACACAAAAAACGTCTAAACCTTTTGGAATAAATAATTATAATAACCCCAAAAATATGCTAACAAAATATTTCACTTAAAAACGGAAATAAGAGCATTATGCTCTGTTGTGTGTTTTTGAGTTTTTTTCGGGTCTTTTTTCTGCCATATCGAAAATTGGACATTATTTTTGTCCATTTTTGAAAAACGCAAAATACTTTCGGATAAAAAAAACACTCAAGTGCGTAAAAATCCGAGGATAGGAATATTTAGGAATAATTGAAAATCACGGATTCACCTCGGCGAGTGTAATTTCCTTCGATACTTTCTTGATAATTTTGCTCTCTTGTTCGTCATCATTACTTCCTTTGCCGCCCATCGCTTCCACAATCAACTTATTATACGTGTCAGAGTGTTTGGATTCTGATTTAGTACAGTCAGGATGTTTCTCTTTAAACTCCTGTAATAACCTTGCGTTTTTATGCGCAACATGCTTTATTGCCTTGCGAATCTTGGGTTTATCACTCGTTTCCTTGTCCCACTTATCCTCGTCTTTGACGTACAGTACTTCTCTTTTTGCATCAGTACAGTGTACAGGACGCTCAGTAACATCCATATCTTTAAGATTCTTGATAATGATGTTTGACATACCATTCACATAACCAACCTCACCCATCTTCTCCAAATCATCGAGCTGTAATTGCAAGTTATTCACAAAATCCATAATATTCATGGCATTCTTACAAGTATCGTTCAGAAAAAACTGGAGATTGAATGTTTTGTTATGACTGTTGGTAGTGTTATGTGTTCCTTTCTTAAGAAGTTCCATAACCTGGTTTTGCAATTCATGATTCTGCTTCATAATATTCACGACTAATTCTTTATCTATAACAAAATTGTCGGTTGACTTATAGTTTTGTGTATTTTCATTATATTTAGTTCCATTTATCTTACATATTTGTTTGTGATTGTGTAAGCTTTGACGATGTTTGTATGTTTTACCACAGTCACATGTAAATGCATTTTGTTGAACCTTAACGTCAGTATTTGTAAGTATTTTATGCTTAGTGGTTAATAAATGACGCATGTATTGACTATTTCGAGACGTTGTATAGTGACATAATTTACATTCATAAAACTTGGAACTTTTTGGAACTAAAATGTAAGTCATTTGTAAGTATATTTTACTTACATAAAAAGTTCCTAAATATATTACACCCAATAATTAGAAAAAAAAAAAAAATAAGCT
>Ga0233434_1000476_pt1 | contig 45333 bp, 37 predicted proteins | sample SI_122_August201_4_FD_182738 | JGI IMG/M metagenome (GOLD analysis project Ga0233434, IMG submission 182738) | Seawater microbial communities from Saanich Inlet, British Columbia, Canada - SI_122_August2016_120_MG | ecosystem: Environmental > Aquatic > Marine > Inlet | place: Canada: British...
TGAGTGGTGACTTTGCATTGCCAACAGTATCTGCATATATTAATCTAAATCATAAGCATCATAGAATTGACCCAAGTATTAATTTGGTTAAATCAAGTATTTTTGAATACTTAGATCAAGAACTGGGTGAAAGTATTTGTAATCCGGTTGAAATACAAGCTATTATTAAGGAATCTGATGGTTTAATCCAGTACAAAAAATTCATCAAACAAGCCTCAATCACCTTTGCTGATAACAAAGGTAACACCCTAAAACTCGATGATTTTGAGTTTTAATTACCTGAGCAGGCAAGGCCTGCTCAGGAAAGATTGGAGTGAAAAAACTTTAAAATATTGGTTTTATAATGTTTATTTATTCATGATTACACAACTTAAGAATCGAACTTTAATAAGGCTTTCTGGTAAAGATGTGCAGCCTTTTTTGCAAGGGCAATTTTCTAATGATATTAATGCCTTAGAAGAGGGTGTGGTGCAGATCAATGCTTACTGTCAGCACCAGGGTAAGATTATTGCGCTGGTTTGGGTAATGAAAAAATCTGATGATTTTTATGTGTCTTTGCCGAGTGATTTAGCAGATGTTGTAACCAAGCGTCTTAGTATGTTTAAGATGATGTCAGATGTTGTTATTACTGACGTGTCTGATGAAATAACTCAGCTTGGTTTGCTTGAGGGTGACAGGCAAGGCCTGTCACCTTTTAAGTTAAACGCTCATCAATCTATTGCTTTGGTTAGTGATGTTAGTGGCATTAACTTTTCAAGTGGTGAAGTTTGGGAGCAGGCTTGTATTGCAAATGAAGTGCCGGAAGTGTTCTTGGCAACGAGTGAAAAATTCGTGCCACAAATGCTTAATTTGGATATTGATGAGGTGGGGGTGAGCTTTACTAAGGGTTGTTACCCTGGGCAGGAAGTGGTGGCGCGCCTACATTATTTGGGAAAATCAAAGCGTCGAATGCGTGCGTTTGAGTGTAATGAAAAAGTGGAGGTGGGCGATGCGCTAATTGTAACGGGCTCTACTTCTACTAAAGCTTCCGGTATGGTGGTGCGTTGTGTAAAATTAGATTCAAAATCTTTATGTTTGGCGACGGTTGAACTGGCTTATGAAGATGATGAAATAACACTAAATAACGTCCAACTTACTAGGATTCATAATGACTAAAATATTATTTCTACTAACCTTATTGCCGCTGTCTGTTTTTGCTAGCAGTGACCCTGTAACTCAACTTGATTTAACCAATCATTGGGCGGGTTATTTTGCGTTGGTATTGTTTGTACTGGCGTATATTTTGGTGATGGTGGAAGAGTTTACTCACTTTAGAAAATCCAAACCTGTGATTTTAGTTGCTGGTGTGATTTGGGGTTTGATTGGTTGGGTCTATGCTTCACAAGGAATTGATCATTCAGCAGAAGTGGCTTTACGCCATAATTTACTCGAATATGCAGAGCTGTTTTTATTCTTACTCGTTGCCATGACCTACATTGAAGCCATGAAAGAAAGGCAAGTATTTGAGAGTTTGAAGGCTTGGTTAGTTTCAAAAGGCTTTACCTTTAGGCAGCTTTTTTGGATGACTGGATTTTTGGCATTTTTTATCTCACCGATTGCAGACAACTTAACAACAGCGCTCATCATGGGTGCAGTGGTGTTGGCGGTGGGCTCGAGCAATCCACGTTTTGTTTCAATCGCGATGATCAATATTGTGGTGGCTGCTAATGCTGGTGGCGCATTTAGTCCATTTGGCGATATCACTACGTTAATGGTTTGGCAAAAAGGTTTGGTAGAATTTTCTGAATTCTTTGTGCTATTCATCCCATCTCTTATTAACTTTATTATTCCTGCAGCTATTATGCATTTTGCTATTCAAAATGAAAAAGCTACTTCTTCCGGTGAAGTGGTTAATATCAAGATAGGCGGATTGATTAGTGTTGTACTATTCATATTGACAATTGTTACGGCAGTAAGCTTCCATAACTTCCTGCATTTACCACCAGCGATGGGCATGATGTTGGGTTTGAGCTACCTAATGGTGGCCGCATTCTTTATTCGTAAAATTGAAAAGCGCACCCAAGAAGATGCCTTTGATGTGTTTAGAAAAGTTGCTGGTGCCGAGTGGGATACACTATTATTCTTCTTTGGTGTTATCGTTAGTGTTGGTGGACTTGGTTTCATGGGCTACTTGGCCATGACATCAGAGATGATGTACGCCACACTGGGCGCAACTTACGCCAATATCTTGGTTGGCTTGTTATCTGCCGTGGTGGATAACATTCCGGTGATGTTTGCAGTGTTAACCATGAACCCTGAAATGTCGTTGGATCAGTGGCTATTAGTAACGCTAACTGCTGGTGTCGGTGGTAGTTTGTTATCAGTTGGCTCTGCTGCTGGTGTGGCACTTATGGGTCAATCAAAAGGCTTATACACCTTTGGCTCACACCTTAAGTGGATGCCGGTGATTGCACTGGGGTACGCAGCCAGTATTGTGACTCACATGTGGATGAGCGACATTCCATTTGGATAATATCTTATTAATTGATATTGGAAATACTGCTGTTAAATGGACGTTTAATGGCGAATATCATTCTGTTTTAACCGTCAACTTCAAACTTGATTTGTTGCCAAAGGCAGACCAAGTATTTGCGAGTTGTGTAGGTGATCAGTCTTTGTTGAGTGGCTTAAACAATGTTGTGTTTGCTACCTCATTTGATCAGTTTCAATCGTTTAAATCTGCTTATGACACACCTCAAGATTTAGGTGTGGATCGATTTTTAACCATGATTGGCGCTATGCACCATTACCCAGATCAAAATATTTTTCTGATTGATGCAGGCAGTGCGCTAACGTTTGATTTGGTACTTGCTAATGGCAAGCATCAGGGCGGGCTAATTATGCCGGGTTTGGGAGTTTTACGTCGAAGTTTTGAAAAGTTTTCTAGTAGTTCTAAACACTTGGTATTAGAAATGAATGCAGATAATACCAGCGATGCTTGGGAATACGGCACTGCACAGATGTTAATGAGTGTGATTAATCAGCAAATTGAGAGTCGTCTTGAGCAATATGGTGATTTGAAAATCTTGCTAACAGGCGGTGACGCTAAGATAATTAACTATCGCCTTGCTCATCCGGTTGAAATTCAGCCGCATTTAGTTCTTGATGGGCTTGCGCTTTACGCACAAGCGTAGACAGCCTTGGTATAATGCGTCTTTATTAATTTAACGCTACAATCAATGCAAGACAATCGAGTTTTATCCGGCATGCGACCAACAGGTCAGCTACATTTGGGCCATTATCATGGTGTTTTGAAAAATTGGCTTGAGCTTCAAAATGAGTATGACTCTTACTTTTTTGTGGCAGATTGGCACGCCTTTACTACGCATTACTCAGACAAAATAGATCTTGAAGCAAATGTCATGGAAATGGTGGTTGATTGGTTAGCTGCAGGTGTTAATCCAAATACAGCCACGATTTTTGTTCAGTCAAAAGTGCCTGAGCATGCTGAGTTGCACCTGCTATTATCCATGACTACACCACTTTCTTGGTTAGAGCGTGTGCCGTCTTACAAAGATCAGCAACTTAAGCTTAAAACCAAAGATTTGGGGACGTATGGATTCTTAGGTTATCCGTTATTGCAAAGTGCTGATATCTTGATTTACAAAGCTGGACTGGTGCCAGTTGGTGAAGATCAGGTGGCTCATATTGAGCTGACACGTGAAGTAGCCAGACGCTTTAACCATATCTATGGTCGAGAAGTTGGCTTTGAAGATAAAGCAGAGGCGGCGATTGGCAAGATGGGTAAAAAACAAGCTAAGTTGTTCCGTTCATTGCGCAAAGCTTATCAAGAAACCGGCGATGATGAAGCCATGGTTAAGGCTCAAGCATTATTACAAGATCAGCAAAATATTAGGCTAAGTGATCGTGAGCGCCTAGCAGGCTATATTGAAGGTACGGGAAAAATTATTCTGCCAGAGCCTGAATCCTTACTGACTAAAGCCTCAAAAATGCCGGGTTTAGATGGGCAGAAAATGAGTAAATCTTATGGCAATACAATCTCTCTTAGAGATACTGCCGAGGATATCGAAACCAAAATTAAACGCATGCCAACAGATCCTGCTCGTATTAAGCTTACCGATGCCGGTGATCCAAACAAGTGCCCTGTATGGCAATTGCACCAGGTATATTCAGATGCACAAACATGTGACTGGGTAGTTGATAGTTGTGTCAATGCTAAAATGGGTTGTGTGGCATGTAAGCAGCCAGTAATTGAGTCAATTCAGGCGGAGTTGCTGCCAATGCAAGAGCGTATTGCCAAGTATCAAGCAGACCCAGACCTAATCAAACAGATTATTCATGAAGGGTCTGATAAAGCGCGAGGTGTTGCTCAAGAAACGATGGCAGAAGTGAGAGAATCAATGGGTATTACATACTAATTATGGCTGAAAGACTACAAAAATTAATCGCAACTGCTGGCTACGGCTCGCGTCGTTGGGCAGAAAGACTTATTGAGCAAGGGCGTATTGAAGTTAACAATAAAACAGCGCAAATTGGCGATAAGTGTGAGATTACTGATAAGGTAAAAATTGACGGCAGAAGTATTGATCTTGAGCGCTATCAAGAAGAGGAAACCAAGGTGCTTATTTTAAATAAGCAGGCCGGCGTAATTTGTTCTAATAAAGATGACGAAGGGCGTAAGAGTGTCTATAGTTTACTGCCTAAAGAGTCTCGCTGGGTGATGGTGGGTCGTCTAGATCTTAACACTTCGGGTTTGTTGTTGTTTACAAACAATGGTGATTTAGCTAATAAGCTCATGCATCCAAGCTCACAGATCGATCGTGAATACGCTGTTCGTGTGCTGGGTCAGGTTGAGAGTGAAGATATCCAAAAGCTAACCACCGGTATCGAGCTGGAAGATGGTATAGCAAAATTTAATCGCGTAACTATTGGGGGTGGCGAAGGGGCAAATCGTTGGTACAAAGTTGTACTAAAAGAGGGGCGTAAGCGTGAAGTAAGACGCCTTTGGGAGTCTTTAGGCTTTAAAGTTTCGCGCTTAATCCGCATTCGCTTTGGTGAAATTCGTTTGCCTGAAAATCTTAAAGCCAATCAATACGACTATTTAAAGCCGGGGCAAGTTAAGTTATTACTCAATTCTGTTAAACTTTAATTATAAAAACTTGATTTAAATCAAGTTTTATTGTTAGAATACCCTTGTTAACAATAAAAAAAGGGTGTAATTATGATCATGAACGAGCTGAACAATGATGTTGTTTTTTATATGAGTGTTATGATGGTTGTTTTGACTGTTGCTGTTGGTATTGTTTTTGGTGTTGCCAAAGCAAAAATCAAGCCTTAGTTTTTAAAACGACCAAAACAGTTTTCGTTGTACATTTGCATTGGCTAAGATTTGCTTGGGCAGGATCGTACTAAATCCCGATAATTTTAAATTTATTTCTAGATTGTTGACTTAGGTCAATTATTTGAAAAGATTCTATTGATAGAATACTCCTGTTATTAACTATTAAATAAGAGGGGTTAGCTATGATTATGAACGAACTTAATACCGATACGGTTTTTTATATGAGCCTACTAATGGTCGCATTGGCCATTGTTAGTTTTATTATTTTTGTGATTGGCAGAAGATTTAAATACTTTAGAAAATAACCCTCTAAACCCTCTCTAAACTTATGTTATTTTCTTGTTAGTTACAACAAGAGGATTGATTATGCCCATGAATGAATTGAATACCGACGGGGTGTTTTGGATAGCGCTGCTTTTTGTTGTATCTTCTGTTGCTTTGGCGATTTATTTAAAGCTTTATTTATCCTCAAAAAAATAGCCTAATTTCTGATTCAACTCTTAATTTTCGTTTTCAAAAAACCAAGCCTATCACGTATAATGGTGCTTTTTAGTTTTTAAACTTTTAAGCATCAATGTCTGATTATAAACCCACCTTAAACCTACCTGCCACTAAGTTTGCAATGAAAGCAAATCTTGCAAATCGTGAAGGCGGATTTTTAAAAAAATGGCAAGATGATGATCTGTATGCTCAAATCCGAGCGCATAATCAAGGCAAGCCTCAATTTATACTGCACGATGGCCCTCCGTATGCAAACGGCGATATTCACATCGGCCATGCTGTTAATAAAGTTTTAAAAGATATTATTGTTAAATCAAAATCTTTGTCAGGATTTGACGCACCTTATGTGCCAGGCTGGGATTGTCACGGCTTACCAATTGAGTTAAATGTTGAGAAGAAAAAAGGTAAGGTTGGGGTTAAGATTGATGCGAATGCGTTTAGAGCAGAATGTCGCAAATATGCTGATGTTCAAGTTGCTAAGCAAAAGCTTGATTTTCAGCGTTTAGGTATTTTAGGAGATTGGAACAATCCCTACCTAACTAAAGATTTCCAATACGAAGCAGACATTGTTCGAGCTTTGGGCAAAATCGTTGATAACGGGCATGTTTCTAAAGGTTACAAGCCGGTGCACTGGTGTACGGAGTGTGGCTCAGCTTTGGCAGAGGCCGAGGTTGAATATAAAGATAAGCAATCAGACGCCATTGACGTTAAGTTTAGACTTATTGACGATGCTATTTTTAAAGTCGATAAGCCAGTGTTTGTGGTCATTTGGACAACAACTCCTTGGACGCTACCTGCCAATGAGGCTGTTGCATTGCACCCTGAGCTTAACTATGTATTAGCTGACACTGGGGATGAGTATTTATTATTAGCGCAAGATTTAGCAGAAGAAGCTCTGCTACGCTATGAACTGGCGTCAAATATTGCTAGCAATATATTTTCAGGCAGTGAGCTCGAAGGTTTGAAAGCGCAACATCCATTTTACGATAAACAAGTGCCAATTATTTTGGGTGATCATGTCACTACAGATGCGGGTACGGGCGCTGTTCATACGGCACCTGCTCATGGCCAAGAAGATTTTGTAGTTGGCAAGCAATACGATTTACCGGTTAATTGTCCGGTAGATGGCCGCGGCGTGTTTTTTGAAGATACTGAGCTATTAGCAGGTCAGTTTATTTTTAAAGCCAATGCCAGTGTTTTGGAGATTTTAAAATCTCATAACGCCCTAGTAAAGCATGAGCCATTAGTGCACTCTTACCCGCATTGCTGGCGCCACAAAACTCCAGTTATTTTCAGAGCAACACCACAATGGTTTGTCTCAATGCAAGATAACGGCTTGCGAGATGCGGTTAATGCACAAATTCCTAAGGTTGATTGGATTCCAGATTGGGGTAAGAAGCGTATCGAGCTAATGGTGGGTAATCGTCCTGATTGGTGTATCTCTCGTCAACGCTTTTGGGGTGTGCCAATCACCTTGTTTACACATAAACAGACGGGTGAATTACACCCTAATACACAAGCATTATTTGTTGAAATTTCAGCCATGATTGAACAAGGCGGAATCGAAGCTTGGTTTAATACAGATATTCAAGATTTGCTAGGTGCAGATGCTCAAGACTATGAAAAGGCCACCGATACGCTAGATGTTTGGTTTGATTCTGGTGTTAGTCATTTTGCAGTGCTTAAGGCAAGAGATGGTCTATCTGACGTTGCTGATTTATATTTAGAAGGCTCTGATCAGCATCGTGGATGGTTCCAGTCATCGCTTATTTCTTCAGTAGCCATTAATGGTAAGGCGCCTTATAAACAAGTATTAACCCATGGCTTTACCGTTGATAAAGACGGCAAAAAAATGAGCAAATCATTAGGCAATGTTATGAGCCCACAAAAGGTAGTGAACAATCTAGGTGCTGATATTTTGCGCTTGTGGATTGCTTCTACAGATTACACAGGAGAGATGACGGTTTCTGATGAAATTCTTAAGCGTTCAGCAGACTCGTACCGACGTATTCGTAATACCATGCGCTTTATGTTGGCCAATACCAGTGGCTTTAATCCTAACCAGCATGTTGTAAAGTTTGACGATATGCTTGATTTGGATAAGTGGATTGTTTCTAAAACAGTAGAGTTGCAGTCACAAATTTTAGAAGCTTATGAACACTATAATTTCCACCATGTTGTGCAGCTTATCTTAAATTTTTGTAGCAATGATTTGGGTGGGTTTTATCTAGATGTTATTAAGGATAGACAATACACTACACAAGAAGATTCCAGAGCAAGACGCAGTGCGCAAACGGCACTAAACCATATTCTTGAGGCAATGGTTAGGTGGCTATCCCCAGTGTTATCATTTACTGCTGAAGAAATTTGGCAAAACATGCCAAGTGAAAAGTCCAATAGTATTTTTCTAAATGAATGGTATCAAGGCTTGTCTGCTGGGTATGAGAATACCGCAATCGATACTGCTAGAAATATCAACCCATTTATTCGCAAACAAATGGAGCAAATGCGTGGCGACAAGATTATTGGTTCATCACTCGATGCAGAGGTAGATTTGTATTGTGATGAATCAACCTATCAAGCTTTGAGCCAGCTGGCTGACGAGCTAAGATTTGTGTTTATTACCTCTGATGCGCGTATTCATCCATTAGATGATAAAACCAGCGACTGTATCGAAGCAGGCGACGGTGTGTTTGTTAAGGTGAGTAAGTCAGAGCACGAGAAATGTGTGCGCTGTTGGCATCACCGCCAGGATGTTGGCCATAATACCGAGCATGTTGAGTTGTGTGGCCGTTGCGTTGAGAATGTAGCCGGTCGTGGTGAGCAAAGAGAGTTTGCCTGATGAAAACACTGCAGCTTGATTTAGGGGTTAAATCTTATCCGATCTATATCGGTCAGGCGCTATTGTCTCAAGCAGAATTACTTACCCAGCATATTACTGGTAAGCAGGTGATGATTGTCACCAATACAACAGTTGCGCCATTATATTTAGAGCAAGTTAAATCATTATTGGCTTCGTTTAATGTTGCTGAAGTGCTATTACCTGATGGCGAGCAATACAAAAATCTAGATACGGTTAACTTGATTTTTGATGCATTATTAGAGAATCGATTTGATCGATCATGCACGCTAATCGCCCTAGGTGGCGGTGTTGTTGGAGATATGACTGGCTTTGCTGCGAGTAGTTATCAGCGCGGTGTAAATTTTATTCAAATCCCGACTACCTTGCTTTCTCAAGTCGATTCGAGTGTCGGTGGTAAAACCGGGGTTAATCATCCATTAGGCAAAAACATGATTGGTGCTTTTTATCAGCCAAAATGTGTGCTAATTGATGTTGATACGCTGGACACCTTGGATGATAGGCAATATTCTGCCGGCATGGCTGAGGTAATTAAATATGGTCTACTAGGTAATCTTGATTTTTTAACATTTTTGCAAGATAACATTCAAGGTTTAATGCGTAGAGATAAGGCTTTAATTACGCAATCGGTGTACCAATCTTGTGAGGACAAGGCTAATATTGTTGCTCAGGATGAGTTAGAATCAGGCAAAAGAGCGTTGTTAAATTTAGGTCATACCTTTGGCCATGCAATTGAAAATACACTGGGTTATGGTGTGTTTTTACACGGTGAAGCGATTTCAGTAGGCATGTTGATGGCGGCAAAATTATCCCAAATAGTGGGTGATTTAAATCAACAAGCTGTGGCCCAAGTTCAAGATTTATTAGAAAAATCTAATTTACCGATCAGTGTAGACGGTAAAATTAGCGCTTCTGAGTTCTTGTCAGCCATGAGTGTTGACAAGAAAGTGATCGATGGCAGTATTCGACTTGTTTTAATGAAGCGATTAGGTGAGGCTTATATTAGCGATTCATATCAAAAAGAGCAGTTAGATCAGGTAATTGGGGATTTTTGTTAACCACAACACAAAGGTAAAAAATGACAGACAATAAACAAAAACCAGAAGCAGTAAATGACGACGAGGTAATGATTACGTCGAGTATTTCTGAATTGGAAAAAATGCTTGAAAATGCAGATAAGCGTACTGATTCAAAATTTGAGCGTATGTTCTTACCTGCTTTGGCTGTTTTTAGTGCGATTATCATGGGATTCTTCATTGTTATTTATTCCATTACCAATGACATGACGCGTCTAGCGAATTCTATGGATCCAAATATGGGTGGCAACATGTCATCAATGGTTAATAGTATTGATAAGCTTGCGACTAATGTTGATCAAATGACGACTTCCGTGGCACAAATGCAAAAAAGCTTCTCCCGTGTGGAAAAAGACATGGATATCATTGCACTTAAGCTTAACTCACTAGACTCTATTGCTGTGGATTTAACTCAAGTTAGTGTGAAGATGGACTCATTGGAGCCAATGTTAATTAACATGGAAGAGATGAACAAAAACATGACAACTATGCAAGACTCTATGCAGTGGATGCAGCGTGATTTGAACATGTTGCGATCTTCATTCTCTAAGCCACTCAGAATCTTTAATAAGATTCCAATGCTATAGTTATGTCGCTATCTGAAGAGCAAGTTACACAAATTGCTTATTTAGCGCGCTTAACGTTAAGTGATGCTGAATTAAAAGATAACACAAAAGATTTAAATGCTATTTTGGGTTTAGCGGAGCAGTTGAGCGCTATTGAAACAGATGATATTGAGCCAATGGCACACCCATTACACATGACTCAACGCTTGCGAGCAGATGTAGTTACAGAGCAAGATCATTCTGATTTATTCCAATCTATTGCACCCAAGACAGGTAACAAGCATTATTTAGTGCCAACCGTTATCGAATAATATGAGTATTCATACCCAAACTATAGCCCAGCTTGCGCAAGGCTTAAAAGACAAAGAGTTTTCATCAGTTGAGTTAACTCAGCATTATTTAAAGCGCATTCAGCAGTCTGATCTAAATGCTTTTATTACGGTTACAGATGAGTTAGCCATGGCGCAAGCTCAAGCGGCAGATGAAAAAATTGCCAAGGGTGCTGGTAGCATCTTGACTGGCATCCCTTATGCACATAAAGATATTTTCTGCACACAAGGGGTTAAGACTTCCGCCGGCTCTAAAATGCTAGACAACTTTATTGCACCTTATGATGCAACAGTCTCTCATCAATTAAATCAAGCAGATACTGTCATGCTTGGCAAAGTTAACATGGATGAATTTGCCATGGGCTCAAGCAATGAAAACTCTTTTTATGGCGCGGTTAAAAATCCGTGGAACACTGACAAGATTCCAGGTGGATCGTCAGGTGGTTCAGCGGCAGCTGTTGCCGGCGGGTTAAGTTGTTTTGCAACGGGTACGGATACTGGTGGCTCTATTCGTCAACCTGCCAGCTTGTGTGGTATTACTGGATTAAAGCCCACTTATGGACGTGTTTCTAGATACGGCATGATTGCTTACGCCTCAAGCCTTGATCAGGCGGGGCCAATGACAAAAACTGCAGAAGATGCAGCTATTGTTTTAAATGCAATGGCAGGTTTTGATGAAAAAGACTCCACTTCTGCTGAGCAAGCTGTGCCTGATTACACAGCGAATTTAAATGATTCAGTCAAAGGGCTAACCATTGGTCTACCTAAAGAGTTTTTCTCTGAAGGTTTAGATGATGAAGTGGCCACTCAAGTGATGAATGCGGTGAAAGAATTTGAAGCTATGGGCGCAACTGTGAAAGAGATTTCACTACCTAATTCTGCCTACGCCATTCCAACTTATTATATTGTTGCACCGTGTGAATGTTCATCAAACTTATCGCGCTTAGATGGTGTGCGTTATGGATACCGTTGTGACAATCCTAAGGATTTAGAAGATTTGTATTTGCGCTCGCGCTCAGAAGGTTTTGGCGCAGAAGTTAAACGCCGAATTATGATTGGTGCGTATGCGCTATCAGCAGGATACTATGACGCGTACTATTTAAAAGCACAAAAGACCCGTCACTTAATTAGTGAAGACTTTAAAAAGGCCTTTAATGAGGTGGATGTAATTATGGGCCCAGTATCACCAACAACAGCATTTGATTTGGGCTCAGTTAAAGATCCGGTTTCAATGTATTTGGCTGATATTTATACACTGAGTGCTAACCTAGCAGGCCTTCCAGGGATGAGTATTCCAGCCGGGTTTTCAAATAAATTGCCGGTTGGCTTACAATTAATTGGCAACTATTGGTCTGAGTCAAAACTGCTTAATATTGCACACCAATTCCAACTACAAACTAATTGGCACCAACAAATGCCACAGGAGAATTAGCATGGAGTGGGAAACAGTTATTGGCCTTGAGATTCATGCGCAGTTAAGCACTAAATCTAAGATTTTTTCATCTGCCTCTACTGAATTTGGTCAAGCGCCTAATTCTCAAGCATGTGCAGTTGACTTGGGTCTTCCAGGTGTATTACCTGTATTAAATGTAGAGGCTGTAAATAAAGCTATTAAATTCGGCCTAGCGGTAAATGCACATATAAATCAACGTAATATTTTTGATCGTAAAAATTACTTTTACCCAGACTTACCAAAAGGTTACCAAATTTCACAGATGGACCTGCCAATTGTGGGTGAAGGGGAAATTGAAATTACCGTGGGTGATAACACCAAAGTAGTTGGTGTTACACGTGCTCATTTAGAAGAAGACGCGGGCAAGTCAGTCCATGATATGTTTAATGAATATACTGCGGTAGATCTTAACCGTGCTGGCACGCCACTGCTTGAAATAGTTTCTGAACCAGATATGCGTAGCGCTAAAGAGGCAGTTGCCTATGCCAAAAAAATCCATGCACTGGTTCAATATATTGGTATTTGTGATGGCAATATGCAAGAGGGATCTTTCCGTTGTGATGCCAACGTATCACTCCGCCCAATGGGCCAGGAAAAGCTAGGTACGCGAGCGGAGCTCAAAAATATAAACTCCTTTAAATTTTTAGAGCGCGCGATTAATCTTGAAGTTGAGCGTCAGCAAGACATCCTTGAAGAGGGTGGTCAAGTGGTGCAAGAAACACGTTTGTATGATGCTGTTAAACACGAAACTCGCTCTATGCGCTCAAAAGAAGAAGCGAATGACTACCGTTATTTCCCAGACCCAGACTTGCTACCGGTTGAGATTACAGATGAGCTAATGGCCTTAATAAAGTCCAGCTTACCTGAGCTTCCTGTTGAGAAAAAATCGCGTTTTATAGCTGAGCTGGGTTTAAACGAATATGATGCAGATGTACTCACATCGCAAAAATCATTAGCTGATTATTTTGAAATTATGCTCAAGAACAACCAAGATAACGCCAAACTTTGCGCTAATTGGGTGATGGGAGAGTTGTCTGCGATGTTGAATAAAAACCAGTTAGAGATTGAGCAGTCGTTAGTATCTGCACAAGATTTGTCGCAACTAATCGTACGTATTGGTGATGATACTATTTCTGGAAAAATTGCCAAAGATGTGTTTAAGGCGATGTGGGAAGGTGAAGGCTCTGCCGATCAAATTATTGAATCCAAAGGCCTTAAACAGATGACTGATACAGGCGCTATTGAAGCGATTGTTGATGAAATTATTGCGAATAATTCCCCTCAAGTTGAGCAGTTTAAATCTGGCAATGAAAAAATTCTAGGGTTTTTTGTTGGCCAGGCAATGAAAGTCACGCAGGGAAAAGCCAATCCAAAACTACTCAATCAATTACTTAGAGATAAGCTCAGTTAGCAAGTGTTGAATTTTGCCAAGCTTGGCAGTGAGTTTTCAACAAAGGTGCAAACTCAGCCACTGGATCAGCCGTTTTTAATTCATAAAAATACCCAGCTTTATGCTGACTTGGGGCTGGTGTTGACTGATTCTGAACTGTTAAAGATTACTTCTGGTGAGGAAAAATTTGAACAGATAGAGCCTATCGCCAGTATTTATGCAGGCCATCAGTTTGGCCACTTCAACCCGCAATTAGGCGACGGACGTTCATGTTTAATTGGTCAAATAGAATCCAACGCTCCAGGTTCCAAAAGGGGCTATCAAGAATTATCACTCAAGGGTGCAGGTCCTACTCCATACTCTCGACAAGCAGATGGTCGAGCAGTCTTACGCTCTTCGATTCGTGAGTATTTGTGTTCAGCAGCCATGCAAGGGTTGAATATTTCCACCACACAAGCGCTAAGTTTAGTAGGTAGTTCAACAGAGGTTTATCGAGAAAATCTAGAAACAGCCGCTATTGTTATGCGTGTAGCACCAACACATATTCGTTTTGGTCATTTTGAATTATTTGCATCTCGCGGGCAAATTGTACAAGTTAAAAAATTGGCCGATTTTGTTATTGAACAAAATTTTCCTGAGCTCCAAGGTGCGAAGGTGTATGAAGATTTTTTCTTAGAAGTGGTCAAGCGTACAGCGATTATGATCGCCTCATGGCAGGCACAAGGCTTTGCACACGGAGTGATGAATACCGACAATATGTCCATATTAGGCTTGACTATGGATTATGGCCCATTTGGATTTTTAGAAACGTACGACACTTCATTTGTTTGTAATCATTCGGATCATGAAGGGCGTTATGCATTTGACCAACAGCCCAGTATTGGATTGTGGAACTTAACGCGCTTGGCTGATGCCTTGTCTAGTCTAATTGACACCAAGCAAGCTAAAGCTATTTTGCAAACTTATGAGCAGCAGCTAATCAAATCTTACTCGATGCTAATGCGACAAAAATTTGGACTCACTCAGCAACATGAGGGCGATCATCAATTGATTAATCAGTTTCTTGAGTTATTGCGAATACACAAAAAAGATTACACTAACTCTCTAAGGGGCTTGGCAGATCTTGAAAAATTATCAGCAGATGATAATTTTTCAAGTTGGCTGGTATTGTATGATCAGCGCCTTGCTGAGGAAAAAATTGAGCATAGGGTTGAGCTTATGAATAGTGTTAATCCAAAGTTTATTTTGCGTAATTATCTTGCAGAAGAGGCCATTCGAGAAGCTGAAGATCAAAAGCGTTATGATAAAATTTCTACCTTATTTAATTTACTGAGTAGTCCATTTGAGGCGCATTTAGGTTTTGAAAGCTATACCCAAAAGGCACCAAAGTGGGCTCAAGGTTTGAGTGTTAGCTGCTCTTCGTAACTTGAATTAAATCAATCCAACTAGTGCATAAGCCCAGTATTGAATGAACTTAGTAATGGGCAAAATAACTGTTTGAAAGACGCCTAAAAATAACAACCCTAGCAAAATAAACAGACCGTATGGCTCCAGCTGATCATACTGGTATGAAAATTTGGATGGTAATAATGAGCTAACCACGCGACCCCCATCAAGCGGTGGCAAGGGCAGTAGGTTTAACACCGCAAGCAGTAAGTTTATCTGAATGCCGACTTGCGCCATATCTGCTAAGAATTGTGATCCAGTATTCATGGCGATAAAAACAACAATAAGCCAGCCAGCTGCCATTATAAAATTACTCACCGGCCCGGCAATAGCCACCCAAAGCATATCCTGTTTTGGTGATCGAAGTGCACTGAAATTAACCGGCACAGGTTTGGCCCAACCAAAAACAAAGCCCGCTGTAAAATATAAAAAAGCCGGCACCACAATGGTGCCAACTAGATCAATATGCTTAATGGGATTGAGCGTTAGTCTGCCCATCATACGAGCACTATGATCTCCTAATAAAGAGGCAACCCAGCCGTGAGCAGTTTCATGCACAGTGATGGCAAACAACACAGGAATGGCATAAATTAATAGTGTCTGAATATCAATCATAATAAGGTCGCTCGGGTAAAATTAGCATAATTATTTAAAAGCACCAATTCATTTTATATGAAAACCACACAACTGTTAATTCCAACGCAAAAAGAAGCGCCGAATGATGCGCAAATTATCTCGCACCAATTAATGATCCGGTCCGGCCTTATTTCTAAGCTGGCTTCAGGCTTGTATTCGTATTTGCCCATGGGTGTAAGAGTGCTTAAAAAAGTTGAAAATATCATTCGTGAAGAAATGGATAAATCAGGCTCTCAAGAGGTGTTAATGCCAGTAACACAACCGGCAGAGCTTTGGCAAGAATCAGGCCGTTGGCACGAATATGGTCCAGAATTATTACGTTTTAATGATCGCCATGGCCGTGATTTTTGCCTAGGCCCGACACATGAAGAAGTTATTACCAATTTAGCCGCTCAGTATATTCGTAGTTATAAGCAGTTGCCAATGAGTTTTTACCAAGTTCAAACTAAATTCAGGGATGAAATTCGCCCTCGATTTGGCGTGATGCGCTCACGTGAATTTATCATGAAAGATGCCTATTCCTTTCATTTAGATCAGGATTCATTGCAACAAACATACGATTTAATGCACCAAACCTATTGTCGTATTTTTGATCGTCTAGGGCTTGATTATCGACCTGTGTTGGCAGATTCTGGCTCTATTGGTGGTGATGCTTCTCATGAGTTTCATGTGTTAGCAGATAGTGGCGAAGATGCAATTTGTTTTTCTGATGAATCGGGTTATGCCGCTAATATTGAAAAAGTTGCCTTTACCAAGCAAGCCCAAACTTGCACACCAACAGCACAACAAGAATCTATTTTAACTAAGAAAAAAACCAGTATTGAACAAGTCTCTGAATTTTTGAAAGTAGAGCGTTCTCAGTGCATTAAAACATTAATTGTTAAAACAGCAGGCGGCTTTAAGGCATTAGCCCTTCGCGGCGATCATGAGTTAAACGAAATTAAAGCGCATAATTTATTGGGTGAATTTGAACTGGCAACCGATGAAGAAATTAAGTCATTAGGCCTTAAAAAAGGATTTATTGGCATCAAAGGCTTAAGCATTGAGCTAATAGCTGACTATTCGGCCAGTATTTTATGTGATTTTGTTTGTGGTGCTAATGAGTGGGATCAGCATTTAATTGGCGCTAATTGGCAAGGTGTTGAGTTTGTTGAAGCTGATTTGCGTAATGCGCTTGAAGGTGATGAGTCTCCAGATGGACAAGGAAAATTAGTGATCAAACGTGGCATTGAAGTGGGCCATATTTTTCAATTGGGCGATAAGTATTCTAAAGCTATGAAAGCTAACGTGATTGGCGAATCTGGCAAAGCGGTAACCACCACTATGGGCTGTTACGGTATCGGAGTTACGCGTGTGATTGCAGCAGCTATTGAGCAAAATTATGATGATCGTGGTATTATTTTTCCCGAAGCCATTGCGCCGTTCCAAGTGGTCATCGTACCGATTAATTACAACAAATCAACTCGAGTGAAAGACTTGGCCGATAGTTTATATCAACAGTGTCTAGAAGCGGGCATTGAGGTGTTACTAGATGACCGTAAAGAGCGAGCTGGTATTATGTTTGCAGATTCTGAATTGTTAGGCATTCCACATAGAATGGTGCTGAGTGATACGCATGCAGATAATGGCAATGTTGAGTACAAGGCGAGAAATCGTGCTGATAAAATTGAAGTTGTCTACAGTGAGGCTTTGAGTTTTATTCAGTCTAAGTTAGCTTAATACTGAAGGATATATTATGACTTGGTGGCAACACATTATTCCCCAGCACGCTTTATCAAAGCTTATGTTTCGTTTTGCGCGTATTGAAAATGCTTGGATAAAAAACACTTTTACTCGCTGGATCATAAAATCTTATGGTGTTGATCTATCTGAAGCAGTGCGTGAGAATGTTGAAGATTATAAGCATTTTAATGATTTCTTTACTCGTGCACTTAAGCCTGGTGCGCGTGAAATTGGCTTGAGTGACATTGTGAGTCCTGTTGATGGAGTGGTTTCACAAGCTGACAATATTAGCCATGCAACAATTTTTCAGGCTAAAAATCATTACTATACGGTTTCAGCATTATTAGCTGGAGATTATCGCGCCGATCAGTTTGATGCAGGTCTGTTTGCCACAATATACCTGTCACCAAAAGACTATCATCGTATTCATATGCCTTATGATGGCAAGTTGATTTCTATGGATTATATTCCTGGCGACTTGTTTTCAGTGAATAAGGCAACTGTCGAAGGTGTGGATAATTTGTTTGCTAGAAATGAGCGAGTCGTGTGTTATTTTCAAACTCAATTCGGCTTATGTGCTTTTATTTTAGTAGGTGCTATTTTTGTTGGCTCTATGCAAACGGTTTGGGCAGGTCAAATTAACCCGCCTTATCAAAAGCAAGTCCAGCATTTTGATTATTCAGACCAAAATATTGAGCTCAAAAAAGGCGAAGAGATGGGGCGCTTTAATATGGGTTCGACCATTATAATGCTAATGCCAAATCAGAAAAACCTGTTAAATTTAAACCCCGGACAGGCAGTTCGAATGGGTGAATCTTTAATTTAGTTTAGTGAGTTTGACTAATTTAATTGCTTGATCAGATATTTGTAAAATTTCAACTAAAATTTTTCCAATTTTTAGACTAACATCTCGCTTTGGAATGGTTTGTAATTCTTCCAAAATAAGACCGTTTAGGGTTTTGGCTTTTGCACTCGGTAGCTGAACATTAAGGAGTGCGTTTAACTCTCGCACGCTAATTCTAGGATCAACCAGATAGCTTCCATCCTCTTGCAAACTAATCTCATCGATGCATTCATTTTGATTGGAGGTAAACTGCCCTACAATTTCTTCTAAGATATCCTCAAGCACGATCAACCCGCGAACCTCTCCATACTCATCAACAATTAAGCCTAAACGTCTTTTTTGAGTTTGAAAATGCTCAAGCTGATGTGCAAGAGAAGTGCCTTCAGGGACAAAGTAAGGAGATCGAACTAGCGCCAAAACGTTGTCCATACTAAATTCTCCTTTAGCATAAAGGTTGACAATGTCACGCATATGTAGCACACCTGTAATGTTGTCACTAGAGCCGTCATAGGTAAGCAGGCGAGTATGTTGAATGCGCTCAAATTGCTTTAGGATTTCATCAGGTTTATTGATGTCAACACTGATAAGCTCATGTCTAGGAATCATAATGTCTTCAACTTTTACTTTTTCTAAATCAATGATGTTGAGCAGCATTTTTTGGTAATTTGAAGCAATAACAGGCTTGGCGTTACTCACCACCATGCGTAATTCTTCAGAGCTAATATCATCATTTTGTTGATGAGTATGAATGCCAAATAATTTTAGAATAAGAGTTGAAATTTGTGAAATAATCCAAACAAAGGGCTTAAAAAGTTTGATTAGTGCGCTAATAATAATAGAGGCTGGTAGGGCGACTTTTTCTGGATTTTTAGCGGCAAAAGTTTTTGGTGTGGTTTCAGCAAAAACCAAGATAACAAAGGTGAGTGTAAGTGATGCCAAGACAATAGAATCCTCTCCCCAAAGCTTAATAGCTAGAATGGTGGCAATACTGGAGGCAAAAATATTAACAAAATTATTGCCCAGTAAGATAGTGCCAATTAGATGGTCTGTGTCTTTTAATAAATGCTCAGTTCTTTTGGCATTTTTGTTGGTAGCGCTTAAAGCCTTTAGACGATAACGATTAATCGCCATCATCGACGTTTCAGTAGAAGAGAAAAAAGCAGAGACCAGTATCAAGCCAAAAAGCAGGACACTAAGCCAAAAAGTTGAAAGTGATTCCAATCAGTTGTGGTTTGGTTGAATAAGTTAAAGCTTAGTTTAATTTAAATGTTTAAAAGCATCAAGCCCTGGATAGATCGCTTTAGCACCTAATTGCTCTTCAATGCGCAAAAGACGATTGTATTTTGCCAATCGATCAGAGCGCGATAAAGAGCCAGTTTTGATTTGGCCGCAACCCGTTGCAACGGCCAAATCAGCAATGGTGGTATCTTCAGTTTCACCAGATCGGTGAGACATAACTGCTGTATAGCCTGCTGCATCAGCCATATCCATGGCTGCAAACGTTTCAGTAAGCGTACCAATCTGGTTAACCTTGATTAGGATAGAGTTGGCAATGTTGTTATCTATGCCTTGTTTTAAAATTTTGCTATTAGTTACAAATAAATCATCACCAACCAGTTGTACTTTGTCGCCTACTTTTTTAGTGAGCAAATCCCAACCTTCCCAGTCATTTTCATCCATACCATCTTCGATTGAAATAATAGGGTAGTTTTCAACCCAGTTGGCCAGGTAATCAACAAACTCTTGTGAAGTTAGGGATCTGTTTTCTGAAACAAGATTGTAAGTGCCATTTTTGTAAAATTCAGAACTGGCTGCATCAATACCGATAAAAATATCTTTTCCTGCTGTATATCCAGCATTGGCAATTGCCTCTAAGATTACTTTAAGGGCATCTTCATTTGATGCAAGATCGGGTGCAAAGCCACCCTCGTCACCCACAGCTGTGTTCATGCCTTGAGCTTCTAAGACTGATTTTAAGTGATGGAATACTTCAGCGCCATAGCGTAGTGCTTCTTTAAAGCTTGGCGCGCCAGCAGGAATAATCATAAATTCTTGGATATCAACGCTATTATTAGCGTGCTCACCACCATTGATAATATTCATCATCGGCACAGGTAGCTGATAGTCATCACCTTGGTCAAGTGAATCATATAAAGGCTTGTGCTGTCTATTGGCGTTGGCATGTGCTGAAGCAAGTGATACAGCTAAAATGGCATTAGCACCCAATCTTGATTTTGTTTCAGTGCCGTCTAGGTCAATCATGGCTTGATCAATCTTGCTTAAATCTTCAATACCAAAACCAATAAGAGTTTCATTAATTTCAGTATTAACAAATTCTACTGCCTTTAAAACACCCTTGCCTAGGTAACGAGATTTGTCACCATCACGCAATTCTAAAGCCTCACGTTGACCTGTTGAAGCGCCAGAAGGCACCATAGCACTACCAATAGTGCCATCATCAAGAATAACATCTGCTTCAATGGTTGGGTTGCCTCTAGAGTCTAAGATTTCTCTTGCTTTGATTTGCTTAATTTTCACACTGATTCCTATTATTTTTATTCGAAGAATGATTTCATTTTACCAAAAAATGAGTCTGACTCAGGGTGATGTTTCTTGCCACATGAGTCAGAAAATTCCTCTAATAGTTGTTTTTGTTTTTTACTTAGGTTGACCGGTGTTTCCAATTTAACTTGGCAAATTAAATCACCTGTTCCACTACTACGAATAGCGGTAATACCTTTTCCTCGTAGTCTGAACTGTTTGCCAGTTTGAGTGCCAGCTGGAATTTTAATTTTTAATTTTCCGCTGAGTGTCGGTACTTCAATTGAGCCACCTAATGAAGCGGTTACAAAATCAATAGGCACCTCACAATACAAATCACTACCTTCACGCTGGAAGATTTCATGTGGTCTAACATGTACTTCTACGTACAAATCACCACTTTGACCCCCGCGAACACCGGCTTCACCTTCGCCGCTAAGGCGAATACGATTGCCTGTATCAACACCTGCTGGAATCTTGACCGATAATGTTTTTTGTTTGCGCACCACACCTTGACCACGACACGTGCCACACGGAGATTCAATTTTTTGACCTGTGCCAGAACAAGTCGGGCAAGGGCGTTGAACAGCAAAAAATCCTTGTTGCATTTGCACCTGTCCGGCGCCATGGCAAGTGCCACAAGTATTAACACTGGTACCCGGTTTGGCGCCTGTGCCAGAACAAGTATCGCAAGTCTCATTTTTAGGAATGCGAATCTTAACTGTTGTGCCTTCGGCCGCTTCTTTTAGGTCAACTTCTAAGTCGTAGCGTAGATCAGAGCCACGATTGTCTGCTTGCTGATGGCCGCCGCCACCAAAAATATCGCCAAAAATATCGCCAAAACCACCGCCGCCAAAACCGCCTCCACCACCAAATCCACCAGCGCCAGCACTACCATCAACACCTGCATGACCAAATTGGTCGTAAGCTTGACGTTTTTGCTCGTCTGAAAGAATGGCGTAAGCTTTTTGAATTTCTTTAAATTTTTCTTCAGCCGCTTCTTTATCGTCTGTATTCCGGTCAGGGTGATGTTTCATGGCCAAGCGTTTGTAAGCCTTTTTAATTTGCTTCTTATCTGCGCCTTTTTCAACACCTAGAACGTCATAATAATCTCTTTGTGACATAACTACCTTTTTATAAAGTTAAAAAACCTTCTTCAAATACTCAGATCTGAAGAAGGTTAGTGATTGATTTAGATCTTAAAGACTACTTGTCGTCTTTAACTTCTTCAAAGTCTGCATCAACCACATCATCTCCTGCATCCGTTGCTTGTGAAGCACTGCCGTCAGCTGATCCAGCTTTGGCTTGTGCTTTTTCAGCTAGAGGCTGTGCTTTTTCAGTTAACGCTTGTGATTTGGCATCAATAACTTCCTTATCATCGCCTTTAACAGCTTCTTCAAGCTCGGTAATCGCTGCTTCAATTGAAGTTTTTTCATCTTCAGATACTTCTTCTTTAAGCTCTTCTAAGGTTTGCTTGGTAGAGTGAATTAGAGAATCCGCCATATTTTTAGAGGTAACCAATTCTTGGAATTTTTTATCTTCATCTGCATGCGCTTCAGCATCTTTAATCATTTTTTCAACTTCTTCATCACTCAAGCCACTTGATGCCTTAATTGTGATTGATTGCTCTTTGCCAGTGTTTTTATCCTTAGCAGAAACATTCAAAATACCATCAGAGTCAATGTCTAGTGTCACTTCAATTTGAGGCGTTCCTTTAGGTGCTGCATCAATACCTTCTAGGTTGAATTGCCCTAGAGATTTGTTAGCACTTGCTACTTCACGCTCACCTTGTAGTACATGAACAGTAACAGCAGACTGATTATCAGCCGCAGTTGAGAAAGTTTGCGAAGCATTTGTTGGAATGGTTGTATTCTTTTCAATTAGCTTAGTCATCACACCACCCATAGTCTCAATACCTAGAGATAATGGTGTTACGTCAAGTAGTAACACATCCTTAACATCGCCACCTAATACACCCGCCTGGATTGCCGCACCCATTGCAACTGCTTCATCTGGGTTGACATCTTTTTTAGGCTCTTTGCCGAAAAATTCTTGTACTTTTTCCTGCACCTTAGGCATACGTGTTGAGCCACCAACAATGATCACTTCATCAATGTCACTAGCTGAAAGGTCAGCATCATTTAGTGCGATTTGACAAGGATCAATTGAGCGTTGAATTAAATCTGCTACTAACGACTCTAGCTTGGCACGTGTAATTTTAATATTCATGTGCTTAGGACCAGAAGCATCAGCCGTTACATATGGAAGGTTTACTTCTGTTTGCTCAGATGAAGATAATTCAATCTTGGCTTTTTCTGCTGCTTCTTTTAAGCGCTGAAGAGCCATTGGATCGTTCTTTAAGTTAACGCCTTGCTCTTTTTCAAATTCTTCAACTAAATAGCCGATAATGCGTTGGTCAAAATCTTCACCACCTAAGAATGTATCGCCATTAGTGGATAATACTTCAAAGTGTTTTTCACCATCGATATCTTCCATTTCAATGATTGATACATCAAATGTACCGCCACCTAAATCATAAACAGCAACGGTTTTGTCACCAGTAAGTTTGTCTACACCATAAGCCAATGCTGCTGCTGTTGGCTCATTAATAATACGCTTGACATTAAGACCGGCAATCTTACCTGCATCTTTAGTTGCTTGACGTTGTGAATCGTTAAAGTAAGCAGGAACAGTAATAACTGCTTCTGTTACTGTTTCACCCAGGTAGTCTTCAGCTGTTTTTTTCATTTTGCCAATAACTTTTGCTGAGATTTCTGGTGCTGCCATTTTAGTGCCGTTAACTTCAACCCAAGCATCGCCATTGTCAGCTTTAACAATTTTATAAGGCACAAGATCGATATCTTTTTGCACTGCATCTTCTTCAAAACGACGACCGATTAAACGCTTAATGGCGTACAGAGTGTTTTCAGGGTTGGTTACTGCTTGACGCTTTGCAGACTGACCAACTAAAACTTCTTCTGAATCTTTTGGAAAAGCGATGATTGATGGGGTGGTGCGATCACCTTCTGAATTTTCAATAATCTTAATGTTGCTACCATCCATAATGGCCACACACGAATTTGTTGTTCCTAAGTCAATACCGATAATCTTTGACATTTTTCTTACTCCTTGTATTTGATATACCCCCTATATAGGGGTAAGTATTTTTAATTCAAGCAGTAGAAGGGTAAAAAAATTAAAGACGTGATTTAAGTAGTTTTTCCACAGTTTCAGGCACGAAGTGACTAACATCACCTCCTAAGGATAAAATTTCTCTAACCAGTGAAGAAGAGATATTGGCGTATTGTTCTGCCGGTGTCATGAACAGAGTTTCGATATTGGTATTTAAATGTTTGTTCATGCCAGAGAGTTGGAATTCGTACTCAAAATCACTCACCGCACGCAAGCCACGCAAGATAACTTGAGCATTTTGTGATTGAGCGAAGTCAACCAAGAGGGTGTTAAAGCTCAGTACTTTAATGTTATCAATATCCTTTAAGATTTCTTTAGAAAGGCTAATGCGCTCCTCAATGGTCAAAAAAGCAGACTTTTTACTATTTTGAGTAATGCCAATAATTACTTCATCAAACAGCTTGCTAGCACGTTTAATCAGATCAATATGGCCATTGGTAATCGGATCAAAAGAACCTGGATAAATGGCGATTTTTTTTGTCATAAGTGTACTTAGTGGAAATTTAGACTCATAATACCTCAATTAGGCAATAGTGTACTTGTCCTGAGTGTTTTTGTTGGTTGATTTTGATTTTTTGCGAAATTTCTTGATTTAAAAAAACATCAGTAATGGCAAACTCAGATTCTATATAGAGTTTGCATCCTAAAGTCAAAAAACCACCTGCTGAGAGGCGATTTAGCGTATTTTCTAGGATTTTTTGATGAAAAGGTGGGTCAAGTAAGACAAAATCAAAGGTTTGCGAGGGTTTTTTGGATAAAAAATCCAAAGCATCACCGTGAATAACTCGATGATTATCCGATTTTAAGTTTTTCCGATTTTTTTCTAAATTTTGAAAGGCATTTGAATCTTTTTCAAGACTGATAACTTGTCCAGCACCTCGAGAGATTGCTTCAAAACTTAGTGCACCACTGCCCGCAAATAAATCCAAAAAAACCTTATTACTCAATTCAAACTGAATCCAGTTAAATAAGGTTTCTCGAACTTTGTTTGGGGTGGGTCTTAGACCAGGTGCATCAGGAAAGTTAAACTTTCTACCCCGATGCTCTCCACCAATTATTTGAAATTGATTGGTGGATTTACTCAAAAGTTACTTGCGATATGCGTCGTAAGATTCTTGCAATTCTTTTTTAGCTTCTTGTGCATCGCCCCAGCCATCAATTTCAACCCACTTGCCAGCGTCTAGGTCTTTGTAGTAGCGGAAGAAATGCTCGATTTGATCTTTAAGATTTGCGCCAACATCATCAATACATTTAATATCGTGATATGACTTACAAAGTTTATCCGTTGGTACGGCTAAGATTTTTGAGTCCTTACCAGCTTCATCAGTCATACGCAGTACGCCAATCGGGCGAGCAGTGATAACTGAGTCATGAATTAGTGGAAAAGGGGTGATGACTAAAACATCAGCCGGATCACCGTCGTCCGCTAGGGTTTCTGGAACAAAGCCATAATTACACGGGTAGAACATCGGTGTAGAAATGAAGCGATCAACGAACATGGCGCCAGTTTCTTTATCGATTTCATATTTTACTGGCGATGAATTTGCCGGGATTTCAATAATAACATTAACCTCTTCAGGTAAGTTTCCTGCCGATACGGGTTTAAGACTGTTTTGCATTTTCCAACTCCTCTTTTAGAATGTGATGGCGCCAACCGGTTAAAAAACTAACTGATTGGTCGCCACGAATAAATTTCATTAATGTTTTACCATTAGCGATAATCGTTTCGTCTAGATTATACTGAACTGCGATTTTTTTGATGAGTTTTTGCAGTTCATTTTTTTGTTGTTTTTCACTTTTGCTAGGCACTTGGTGTGTATCAATCTGAATACGTGTTTGCACTAGCTGGGTTTGTTGAGATAAAAACTCATCAAAGTGTGTTTTCTCTTGATCAGACATCTTTGCTTTATTAAGGCTATGATCAATGAGTTGATCATCACTCATAATCCATTTTCTAGGTTTGTTGCGCTCAATAGCTTGTGACTCTCGCCAAGCAGCGAGTTGCGCAGCTTTTTGGTGGCTACTTTTTGGTAGGCGTGACAAACCTTTTATTTTTTGCCAAGCTTGTTCAAGATTTGGCGAGTATAAATTGATATTTGCCAAATCTGAACCGTCTTGCATCAACCAGTTGAGTTTATTCTCAGTCGTGAGTTGATCCTTTAATTGTGCATAATTTTTAATCAAATAACGCACATCGTCTAGTGCATATTCAATGGCCTCTTCTGGCAGTGGACGCGTGGTCCAATCCAAGCGTGTATAGGCTTTATCTAGTACAATGCCTTGTAAGACTTCAGTGAGATTTTGGTAAGAAATTTGCGCCGGATGGTTAAGAAAGTGGGCGGCGATTTGGGTGTCAAACAGCTGGATTGGTAAGCGTTTTGAAAGATAGTATAAGGCTTCAATATCTTGACGAGCTGAGTGTACAATCCAGACACACTCTGGCTGGTAGAGTTTATCAAACAACGGCTCAAGATCTTCAATAGCCAAAATATCAATACATTCAGCAGTGTGCTGCGTGGCGATTTGCACCAGGCATAAAATAGGATAAAAGGTATCAATACGTTTAAATTCAGTATCAATGGCTAAGTGCGTCTCTGTCTCGATAGAGCTAAGAAAATGGGTTAGTTGCTGTTGTGTTTGAATCATTGTTGTATTTTAGCAACAAGTAACGATACTGCTGGTTTATTTATGAGATAATTCCAAGCAATTAGTCAATCGCATAATAATAGTTAATGACGACCCGTCAACAAAAAAACTTTATAAAATCGCCACCCGCTTGGTTTTGGGCGTCAGTCTTTATTCTATCTATTTCAGGTACCTTTTATTTGGGCCTAAACCCTGAGTTAATTGAAAATTGGTGGGGATATTTGGTTGGCTATAATGTTGTCTTAACTATAACTGCCATTTATTATATCTATACCGATATACGTCGATTAAAGCGCGATATGGGTAGTGACATTGTTGGCTCAAAATTCACCTGGTCATTTATTAAAATTGTACCTATGTTGGTCATTGTTCCGGTGTTGTCGTTTTATATATTTTCATTTCAAACGATTCAAAACAATGTCGCTGATTCTGAAAATACCTTTGATGCCTTTAGTAAAAACTTTATCCATCAAGTAGATGGGTTGTACGAAGGCGTGCAAGCCGTGAGAACTGAGCGCTATACACAGCAAACCAAACGCCTGTTAACACTCATTACCTCATTTGGTGATTTTAAGAAAGAGTCAGAAAACTATCGCCAGAGTATGCAAGTCTTTTTAGAGGGCTTAATTGACAAAGGTTGGGCTTGTCAAATTACCCTATTGGATGATCAAGAGGAAGTTATCGCAAAAACAGCTGATGTGTCCAATTGTATGGCAGTTGAAGATCAGCCATTACCAGGCTCTCAGCCAAGAACCATTAACGAGGATAGTGCGACCAACGTTATCCAAGTGAAAATGTCCACACGTTTTATTACCCGATCAGCTGACAAGGGTTTTTTTGTTGTAGATGCGGTATATGCAGCTGACCCAGGGTTGTTAGGATTTTTATCTCAAGTTGAAGCGTTTACTGAAAGAACCAAAAATATTGACTTTGACTTAAACACCTCGATCACGCAAAAACGTTTTATGATTGATTTCTCTTCCACCATCTTACTGGCCGTATTAAGTGCATTGATGCTGGTTTTTCGTATGATTGAGAAGTTGATGAGACCACTTAATAATTTATCGCTTGCCACTCGAGAAATGGCTAAAGGTAATTACGGTGTACGTATTGAACAAAGTAAAGACAGCGATGATGTGCGCTTATTGATTGACCAATTTAACATCATGTCTAGAAAAATTAAAACCTCTCAAGAGGGTCTGGATACGCACAATCTTTATTTAGAAACCATTCTAAAATATTCTTATGGTGTTATTGCATTGGACAAAAACAAAGATATTCGACTGATTAATCCGATCATTGGAGAAATGTTTAACATTCAAAATGAGCAGTCTTTTGTGGGCGGAAATTGCTCAAAAATTAGCAAAAAATATCCACAGCTGGCGGCTTTATTCGCATTAACTGCTGACAAGTTTAAAGCACAACAAAGTGAATGGAATGAGGAGCTTGAGCTAAGCTTGCTTGATCGACATTTGCTTTTATCATGCCAGGGTGCCAAGCTTGAAAGTCATGAAAAAACATTGGGTTACGTGATTATCATTAAAGATATTTCCAGACTTAATCGCGCCCAAAAGAAAGCTGCTTGGGGTGAGGTGGCTGTGCGTATGGCACATGAAATTAAAAATCCATTGACGCCTATTTTGCTCTCAGCACAGCGTCTGCGTAATCGATTTATGAACTCTTTGCAAGATCGTGATCTAGAAGTAATTGACAAAACTACCAGCACTATTATTGATCAAGTGCAATCCATGGACTTAATGGTGAGCGCTTTTGCTGATTATGCTAACACCCCTCAAATTGAGCGAAAGCTGGGCAACCTAAATGAAATTGTAAATCAGTCGATTTCTTTGTATGACTCACAAGAAGGTTTGGATATTACCTTCAACTTAGCTGAGGACATTCCGTTACTACTTCTAGATTCGGTTAGTCTTTCTAGAGTGTTAATTAACCTAGTTAAAAATTCGGCAGAATCCTCACCTGATAGTGACACCAAAGTAAAGATCGCCACGCAGTATTTACCTAAGAAAAAAATAGTGCGTTTAAGTGTGGTGGATAATGGTGAGGGGTTTGATGAAGAAGTGTTAGATCGCGTTTTCGAGCCTTATGTCACCACCAAGGTCAAAGGTAGTGGCTTGGGGATGGCCATTGTTCAAAATATTGTTGAACAGCACGATGCTCGAATATTTGCTGCCAATGTAAAACCACACGGCGCCAAGGTTACAATTGAATTTGATTATCAAGCATAAGGATAAAGGGGAAAAGACAATGAACGAAACAAATATCATCGGCAGAATTCTAATTATTGATGACGAAAGCATCAATGCAGAAACCATGATGGATACCTTAGAGGATGTTAATTATCAGGTGAGTTTGGCGGCGAATGCTCAGCAAGCTAAAGCCATTATTCAAGAGCAAGATTTTGACTTGGTAATGATGGATGTCTGGATGCCGGGCCAAGATGGCATGTCACTGCTAGAGGAGTGGATTCAAGCAGGGTTTTCAACCCCTATTGTTATGATGTCAGGCCATGCAGAGCATAAAGATGTGGTGAAAGCCATTAAGATTGGTGCGGTTGACTTCTTGAAAAAACCCCTGCATGACATCTTGCCATTAGTGCGTAGACTTTTGTCAGAGCGAGCGATTGAAAGCAATGATATTACCGGGATTGATTTTGACGCACCTTTAAAGGTGGCTAGAAATATTTTTGAAAAAGAGTATTTTAATCATCACTTGCAGCAAAATAACCATAATATTGCCGCTGTTGCAGTTTTGGCAGGGTTGGAGCGAACAACACTCTATCGCAAATTAAAAGATTTAGGAATCGATAAAAACAAGGCTTAATCATGAAAATTTTAATTTTAGGTGCTGGCCAAGTTGGCTCTACATTGGCCAGATATCTTAGTGAAGATAGTGATAACGACATTACCATTATTGATAAAGATGAGACTAACTTATTAGACTTGCAACGTCATCTAGATATCAAAACAATTTGTGGTCAAGCCTCATATCCTAATATTCTAGAAGATGCCGATATTCGCAACATGAATATGGTGATTGCGGTAACTAAGTCTGATGAAGACAACATGCTTGCTTGTCAAATGGCACATACACTATATCAAGTGGACAAAAAAATTGCCCGCGTTCGCACAGCAGAATACTTGCACAGAAAAGAATTATTTTCCAATGATGCCATTCCTATTGACTTTATTATCACCCCTGAAGGCTTGGTGACTAACTACATTAAGCGTGTGGTCGAGGAGCCAGGATCAGAGCAAGTATTCGAATTTGAAAATGGATTGGTGCAATTAGTTGAAACTCGCGCTTATGCTGGTACGCCTATTGTGGGGCGTCCAATCAAAGAGTTGCATAAACATCTACCAAAGATCCGTATGCGTATTGTGAGTTTATACCGCAATGGTCGAGCCATTCCCGCCTATGGAGATACCGTTATTAAAGATGGTGACCGAGTTTACTTTGTGACCAAGAAAAGCGGCGTATCTAAAGTGTTGAAAGAATTTAGACGCTTGGATAAGGCTTATAGAAATATTATTATTGCCGGTGGCGGTCGCATTGGCCTTAATTTAGCCAAACATCTTGAGTCAAATCACCATGTGCGCATCATTGAAATGAATCAAGAGCGAGTTAAGAAGATTGCAGATGAACTGGACAATGTTTTAGTGTTGCGAGGCAATGCTTCTGATGAAGAGTTGTTGCTAGAAGAGGGGATTGAGAATACTGATCTGTTCTTGGCATTGACCGACTCTGATGAAATTAATGTGATTGTTTCTATTCTAGCAAAGCGTCTGGGCGCACATAAAACCGTCGCCCTAGTTAAGCGTAATGTTTATGAAGATCTGGCTGAGCAAAGTGAGGATGTGGATATGGTCATTTCACCAGACCAAATCACCACCAGTGGTATTTTGGCGCATATTCGCAAGGGTGATACAATGATGGTGCATTCTTTACGTCAGGGTAAATCAGAGGCGATTGAGGTTATTGTTCATGGCGATAAACAGCATTCAGATGTGGTGGGTAGATCCATTGAAGAAATCAAACTGCCAGACGGAGTGGTGGTTGGCTCTATTGTGCGTGATAATGAAGTTATTATGGGTTCAAGAAAGTTAGTAATTGAAGAGGGTGATCATGTACTTCTGGTGTTAACAGATGTTAATAAAATCCATGATGTTGAAAAAATGTTTGCAGGCTATTCAGATTAAACTAGGATAAATTATGCAATTTAGTATTGTTTTTAAAACCATTGGTCTGTTGTTGATGGTGTTTAGTCTGACCCAGCTACCACCTATTGTTGTGGATACTATTTACCAGCAACAAGAAGCATCTTCATTTTTAGCAGCATTCGCACTAACATTCATCAGTGGATTGTTGTTTTATCTGCCTTTTAGAAAGTCCACTAAAGATTTTAGAATTCGCGAAGGTGTTTTGGTGGTGGTAAGTTTTTGGTTTGTTTTGTCTTTATTTGCAACAACCCCATTTTTACTTTCAGAATCATTGAGCATGGGTTTTTCAGATGCCTTTTTTGAATCTATGTCGGGCTTAACTACCACGGGTGCTACTGTATTGTCGGGGCTTGATGATCTGCCAATGGCTATTTTGTACTATCGTCAGCAATTACAATGGCTGGGTGGTATGGGTATTATTGTTTTGGCAGTGGCAATTTTGCCAATGCTAGGTGTGGGCGGTATGGAGCTCTATCATGCGGAGTCTAGCGGTATTTCAAAAGACAGGCTAACACCTAAACTAACCCAAACTGCTAAAGCCTTGTGGAAAATTTATTTGAGCTTTACAGTTGTGTGTGCCGTGGCATATTATTTGGCAGGCATGAGTATTTTTGATGCGATTGGACATAGTTATTCCACCGTTGCCATTGGTGGATTTTCAACACATGATTTATCCATTGGCTACTTTGACTCGGTTACTGTTGAATCGGTAGCCATTGTATTTATGTTCTTAGCAGGGATTAATTTCTCTTTACATTTCTTTGTGTGGCGCAAGAAAAATATTTTGGAATTTTTTAAAGACTCTGAGTTTAAAGCCTATCTTTTAGTGTTAAGTTTTTTAAGTGTTTTAATTGTTGGCTATTTGTGGAATTCTGGCTATTATCAAACCCCAGAGGGCGCACTTAGATATGGTATTTTTCAGGGTGTTTCGATGGCTACTACAACAGGGTTTGCATCGGTTGATTTTTCACTTTGGCCATTTATGCTGCCAGTATTATTAATTTTTGCCAGTTTTGTGGGCGCTTGTGCAGGCTCAACGGGTGGCGGTATTAAAGTTGTTAGAGTACTGCTCATGTTTAAACTCGCCATGAAAGAAATTAAAAAGTTTATCCATCCCAATGCACAGATTAATATCAAGCTTAATCAGCGCAGTGTTGCCGAAAGCACCTTGGTGTCTGTTTGGGGTTTTTTCTCACTATATGTCATTGCCTTTATTTTTATCATGATTGCCTTAATGTTCACAGGCATGGATCAGGTAACCAGCTTTTCTGCAACTGCTGCTAGTATTAATAACCTTGGCCCAGGACTGGGTGATGTGGCGCAAAACTACGGCGCCATTAGTGAAAGTGCTAAATGGATTTTAAGTTTTTCAATGTTGTTAGGACGTTTAGAAATCTTAACGCTTATGGCCTTATTACATAAATCTTTTTGGCGTTTTTAGTCAAAATTACGCCATTCACAAAATTTCCTAAATTTTTATCAAAGGCTTTAGGATTCGACCACAATGTTATAACCTGGCAAGGCTGCCAGTAGTTGTTTGCCGTAGAATTTTTTTACTAAGCGATTATCAAATATCGTGATTTTGCCTGTATCTGTTTCGGTGCGAATTAGTCGACCACAAGCTTGAATTAATCTCAGTGATGCATCAGGTAAGGATATTTCCATAAATGGATTGCGATTTTGAGCTTGCAGGTAATCTGCCAAGGTTTTGTCGATTGGCGAGCTGGGTACGCTAAAGCGTAATTTAACAATCACTACGTGAGTGAGATTGTCGCCTTTGAGATCAACCCCTTCGGCGAAACTATCCAGTCCAAAAATAACACTACCTTTGTTTTTCTTGCGTAAGTTGGTGTGCTTTTCAAGAATGGTTTTTTTCGGATATTCACCTTGAGTAAATAGCGTGCAATCCAGCTTGTTTTCCACCATGTCTGCCACCATTTGCATCTGTTTGTTTGAGGCAAATAAGACCAAAGTCCCCTCTTCTGTATTAATGCGTTTAAGCAGTTGAGTAGCCACTTCTTGGGTATGTTCATAGACTTGAGTTGGATTGGCTTTAAACTTAGCAATAATAAAGTCAACCTGACCAAACTCAAAAGGTGAGGGTAGGCGTAGATATTGGTTCTCGGGTTTTTTTAGCCCGAGTTGTTTGTTGAGTCGCTCAAAGCTGCCAAGCGAAGATAGAGTGGCTGAGGTGAGTACAACGCCAGAGGCTTTTGACCAAATAAGCGCATCTAAGTTGTTGGAGATGTCAGTTTGGGCACTACATAAGCTGTAGTTGGTTTTTTTGTTGGCTAAGGTGTTTTTTTCAATCCATCTTGAGTGCGGTGATTGATTATTGTCATCACTTTTTAAGAAAGAAGATAGCAGTTCTACAATGCTTGAAAGATGTTGCTCGCATTCGCCACTGGCATTATTAAGTGGATCGGTAATTGATTTATCCAGTACTTTTATTTTTAAATAGTCCGCCCAAGATTCCCTTAGAATGGCGAATTTATTTTGAATATTACCCAGTGCAATAAACAGATTTTTACCAATATCCTTGATGGGCTGATCCACTATACCTTGATCAAATAAATAAACATCTCCGCCTGGACTGCTGTGTGTCGTTGACTCATCAAAATCTAGTGCTTTTAGCAAGACGCTTAAATCAGTCAAATAATCATCCACTTGCTTGATATTAATATCTGGCGCATCTTGCTGAGTGATTTTACAAATTTGGTCGCTCACACCCTTGGCTTGGCGAATGCTGGTTTTGATAAATTCACTGCTTGTGTTAAGAGAAAAATGCGATAGCGCCTTACTGCTCAAATGGTGCGCTTCATCAAAGATAAAAATAGAATCATCTACATCAGGCAGCACTGTGTTGCCTGTGGCCAAATCGGCCAATACCAAATCATGATTGGCAACAATTACGTCAGCTTTGGTGATTTGTTTGCGCGCTTTGAAAAAAGCGCAATCTTGGTAGAATTCACAACTTTTAGCCGTGCAGGTAAAGCGATTACAATTGATTTTTTGCCAAATAGAATGATCGGGTGCGCGCATCAAATCGTCAATTTCACCATTCCATTTCTTAGCGGAATAATCCTCTAATAGCTCACCCATTTCTTCGAGTTGGTATTTCCCTGGCGGCTCATCAAATAACAAGCTTGAGTCAAATAGCGTACTATCAGCTGCGCTATCTTCACATAGATTAATAAGATTTCGAATACAAACATAGCGTGATCTACCCTTAACTAAGGCATATTCAAAATCAACTTGGCAGTATTTTTGCGCCTCAGGAATATCTTTGAGTAGTAATTGTTCTTGTAGGGCGACATTGGCACTGGAGACAATCAGCTTCTTTTTATTAGCCTTGGCAATTGGAATACTACTGAGTAAATAGGCAAAGGTTTTGCCTGTACCTGTGGGTGCTTCTACACACAAAATATTGTTTGAATTGGTGTATTCTCCGGTTAATGTTTTGGAGATTTCAGCAATCATTTTGTTTTGCGACGGCCTAATTCTAAAGTCTTTCATGTCGGACTTTAAAGCGATAAAAGAGTCGCGTATTTGAGCTTTAAGCTCGTCAGATAACACTATGACTTACGCGCGAGAGAAAGGTCACACAATAGAGTTAATGCATCCTTATAAGGTGATGAGTGGATGTGCTTTAATGAGGCTTTAGCCAAATCTGCAGATTTTTTAGCCTGTGACCGTGTGTAGTCAAATGCATTGACTGATTGTAGAATTGCTACCACTTGGTCGATTTTAGAATTATCAGCATTGTTAATAGCTTCTTCTAACAATTGTTTGTCCGCATCTGATGTGTTAGCTAGCGCATAAATCATTGGTAGGGTGGTTTTGCCTTCTGCCAAATCATCCCCCACTTCTTTACCCATGGTATCGCTATCGGATTCATAGTCTAGCACGTCATCAATAATTTGAAAGGCGTTGCCCAAATGTAGACCGTAGTCTTTAAGTGCTTGTTCTTGTGCGCTATCCACTTCAGAAAGAATACCGCCGATTTGCGTGGCTGCTTGAAAAAGAACGGCAGTTTTACGCTCGATAACTTGATAATACTCAGCTTCTGTTAAAGCTGAATTTTGACAATTGAGTAATTGCAAAACCTCACCTTGGGCAATTTCATTGGTGGCTTTGGATAGAATTTGCATGATTTTCATTGAGCCAGGCTCAACCATCATCTCGAATGCTCTTGAATATAAAAAATCACCCACCAGCACACTTGCTGCATTGCCCCAGACTTCATTGGCCGTGTCTTTTCCTCGGCGTGTTGCTGATTCATCGACAATATCATCGTGAAGCAAGGTGGCAGTATGAATAAGCTCAATAACCACTGCCATGAGTTGGTGTTGCTCACCCTGATAGTTGGTGGCACGGGCGCATAATAAAAGCAGCAATGGGCGCAAGCGCTTGCCACCGGCACTAATAATATAGCTACTCATTTGATTAATCAGTGCTACATTAGAGCTTAGGCGCGCGTGCAACAAAGCATCGGTTTGCACTAGGTCGTCTTTTAGCAGTGTCTGAATATCGTCAAAATCTTTCATGCGACTATTTTAGTCCATTTGCCAGTAAATATACTTCTTTAGAGCGCGCTCTTGAGGCTTTAGGTTTGCGAATAATAACCTTGGAAAAAGCCGCTCTACAGGCTTTAACATACTCATCAAATCCCGCCCCTTGAAAAACCTTGATAAAAAAAGTGCCGTTTGGTGTAATAGTTTTTACCGCCATATCAAGAGCGAGTTCGCACAAATACATAGACTTTGGAATATCTACAGAAAGCTGTCCACTCATATTGGGTGCCATATCACTCAGCACAACGTCAACTTTCTTACCGTCAGTTAGCGCAAGTAGTTCTTCATAAACAGATTCTTCAGTGAAATCGCCACAGAGAAAATCAACGCCGTCAATAGGTTCAATATCTAGAATATCACTGGCAATCACTTGGCCACTATTACCAACCATAGTAACAGCCACTTGACTCCAGCCACCGGGTGCGGCGCCTAAATCTAGTACACGGTCACCTGGTTTGATGAATTTATCCTTCTCAACAATCTCAGTGAGTTTGTAAACAGCTCGAGAACGATAACCTTCTTTTTGTGCTTTTTTGACATATTCATCACTAAGATGCTCACTCATCCAGCGACCTGAAGAACTTTTTTTAGCCATAAGTCTTAAGTAATTGATTCACATTAATAAATCATAATATTATAGGAGAGTTAGGGGATAATAGTGTCTTTTTCGAATCATCCTCAAACGCATGAACACTAAACTTAGAAATATCGCCATTATTGCTCACGTTGACCACGGTAAAACTACCTTGGTTGATAAACTATTGGAGCAGTCAGATACATTTGATGAGCGCTTTGAGTCAACAGATCGAATGATGGACTCAAACGATCTTGAAAAAGAACGTGGTATTACTATTTCTTCTAAAAATACAGCGATTAAATGGGGTGACTACCATATTAACATCGTTGACACTCCGGGACACGCCGATTTCGGTGGTGAAGTTGAGCGTGTACTGTCAATGGTTGATTCGGTATTGTTGTTGGTAGATGCGCAAGAAGGCCCAATGCCGCAAACGCGTTTTGTAACTAAAAAAGCGTTTGACCAAGGTCTAAATCCAATTGTTGTTGTTAACAAAATTGACAAAGACGCGGCTCGCCCTGATTGGGTGATTGACCAAGTATTTGAATTATTTGATCAATTGGGCGCTACAGATGAGCAGCTTGATTTTCCAATTATTTACGCATCAAGTATCAATGGTTATGCATCACTTGAAGATGATGTGCGTGAAGGCGATATGCTACCAATGTTTGAAACCATTGTTGAAAAAGTAGCTGCACCAGAGGTAGATATTAAAGCACCACTACAAATGCAAATTACCGCACTTGATTATTCATCATTTGTTGGTGCAATTGGCATTGGCCGTATTACTCGTGGCACGATTAAAAAGAACCAGCAAGTGGTTGTTGTTGGTGCAGATGGCGTTGAAAAGAAAGCTAAAATTGCTAATTTACAAGGATTTTTAGGCCTAGATAAGGTTGATATTAATACCTCTGAAGCGGGCAATATTGCCTGTATTACGGGTATTGAAGGTATTTCAATTTCAGATACCATTTGTGATCCTGAAACGATTGAAGCACTACCACCACTAAGTGTTGACGAGCCAACTGTATCAATGGCATTCAGAGTAAATGACTCTCCATTTGCTGGTCAAGATGGCAAGTTTATTACTTCAAGAAATATTCGTGATCGCCTAGACAAAGAGCTTATTTACAACGTAGCACTGCGTGTTGAAGACACTTCAGATCCGTCTGAGTTTTTAGTTTCTGGCCGTGGTGAGTTGCATTTATCAGTATTGATTGAAACTATGCGTCGTGAAGGTTTTGAGTTAGCGGTAGGTCGTCCACAAGTTATCTTAAGAGAGATTGACGGGGTTGTTTGTGAGCCGTTTGAAGATCTAACGATTGACGTTGAATCTCAGCATCAAGGTACAGTGATGGAGAGACTAGGTGAGCGCAAAGGTGATTTAACCAATATGGAGCCAGATGGTAACGGCCGTGTTAAATTAGAATTTAACATCCCGGCACGCGGTTTAATTGGCTTTAGAACAGAATTTTTAACTGCCACAACGGGTACCGGTCTAATGAACTCAACGTTTGACTCGTACAAGCCGCAAAAGCCAGGTGATATTGGTCAGCGTTCAAATGGCTCGCTAATCTCAATGAACCAAGGTAAGGCAGTTGCTTATGCAATCTTTAACTTGCAAAAATCTGGAAAATTCTTTGTTGAGCATAACACAGAAGTCTACGAAGGTATGGTTGTGGGTATTCATGCGCGTGACAAAGATCTAGTGATCAATGTCATGAAAGGCAAGCAATTAACTAACGTTCGTGCCTCGGGTACAGATGAAGCAGTATCGCTAACACCTGCAATCAAGTTGGATCTTGAGCAGGCATTAGAGTTTATTGATGATGATGAGTTGGTAGAAGTAACACCAAACAACACGCGTATTCGTAAGCGCCTTTTGAAAGAAGTAGAACGTAAACGCTCTCGCTAAGTAATTTTTCCACATCACTGGGGCTTGATAAACACAAGCCTTGGTATACTGTTCTCCTATGAATAGTATTCTTGATTTTTTAGTCAGACAAAAAAAACTCGCACTGGTGTTTACCATCAGTATTATTGCGCTTGGATTATTAAGTCTTAATAACATACAACGTGATCAATTTCCCGCAGTGGATTTTGAAATCATGTCAATTGTTACCAGCTATCCAGGTGCATCTCCTGAGGACGTTGAGCAAAATATTACCAATGTCATCGAAGATGAGTTAAGTGATATTTCAGGCATTGATAAATTTACCTCAACATCACGTGCAGGTACTTCATCAATTGTGGCAACACTTTCACAAGATGTAAGTGATTTGTCTGAGCTCAAACAAGAGATTCGCAATGCGGTTAACCGCATTAAATCGCTACCAGAAGAGGTAGTGGATTTACCTCGTGTGACTGATTTCAAAACCTCTAGAAAAAGTATTCTTAAAATCAGCTTGGGTAGTGACACTTTAAGCTATGCACAACTTCGAGATGTTGTGGATGGTGTGGCCAAATCAGTGGCACTACTTGAAGGTGTGTCTGAGGTGGTTAAACAAGGCTATTTGGACAAAGAAATTCAAATACGCATTGATCCGAAAAAACTCTACCAATACGAGCTCTCTCTGCCACAAGTAATGGATGCGATTACTCAGCGTAATCAACGCTACACTGTGGGCAGTAATCATCATCAACAACACGAAAAAACCATCGTCGTGCTATCCAAATTTGATGCTGCAACAGACGTCTCAGAGGTGATTGTTAAATCTACTTTTGAGGGTTTGGTTGTGAGGCTTAAGGATATTGCTGTGGTCGAATCTGGCAATGTTGAAGAAAAATCTATTGTGCGTGTCAATGGCGAAAAAGGTTTTATTCTTCAAGTAAAAAAACAAGCGCAAGCTGATGTTATTACCACGGTTGATTTAGTGAAAGCGCATATGGATAAAGCCCGTGCAAAACATAACAATCAGTTGGATATTTTTTATTCAGCCGATTTATCTAAATATGTACGCAATCGATTAGATATCGTGACTAACAACGGTCTAATCGGATTGCTGTTAGTGTTGGTGGTGCTCGGTGCATTTTTATCCTTTAAAACGGCTTTTTGGGTGGCGGTAAGTTTGCCAGTAAGTTTGCTAGGTACGGTGGCATTACTCGGTGTTACAGGCGAGACCATTAATCTGGTATCGCTTGCGGCGATGATTTTGGTGCTGGGCATTGTGGTGGATGATTCGATTATTGTGGCAGAGAGTATTCATCATTATAAGCAAACTGGCGAGAATAAATTTAAGTCAGCCGTACATGGTTTTAAACGCGTTATTATGCCGGTTGTCACCACCATTCTTACGACTGTTTTGGCATTTTCATCCATGTTTTTGATGGAAGGCATGATGGGTAAATTTATCTACGTTATTCCTTTGGTGGTGATCTTTGCTTTGGTGTTATCTTTTTTGGAAGTTTCTCTGGCGTTACCTGCTCATTTGGCAGGTGTCACAGAAAAACCAAAGCAGCATAATTGGTTTGAATATTTTGAAGATAAATTTGAAGGTTTTTTAGCTAAGGTATTAAAAATCAGATACTGGGTGGTGGTGACTTTTAGTGTGGTATTAGTCTTTTCTCTGTATTTTGCGAGCACGCAAATGAAGTTCTCCTTGTTTCCTGCTGTTGGCGTTGATACCATTAGCGCACGGATGACTATGTCTGTTGGTTCTTCGCTAAGTAATACTGAAGTCAAAGCTAAGCAGGTGGAGGCGTTAATTATCCAAACAGTGGGAGAAGATTTGGTCTCAGTTACCACTGATGTGGGTAAATACTTTGATCATAAAGCGAAATTTACCATTGAATTGTTACCCTCTTCAGGGCGTGATCGAGATTCGAAAGTCATTTTAAAAGCGCTAAAGTCCAAAGCCAAAAATATTGATCAAGTTGAAACCCTGAAGTTTTCCGTGCACCGTCCAGGCCCGCCACAAGGTGAAGATGTAGAAATTAATCTGATTAGTCAAGTGGGCGGTGAAAACCTGCAAGCAGCTGATAAATTAGAGCAAATTTTGTTAAGCTTGAATGGGGTTGATAATGTTCAGCGAGATGACGAGCCAGGCAAGGATCGCATCGAAGTCAAGCTCGATTTTGAAAAAATGTCACGCCTTGATATTGACTTTAACACAGTCAATCGTTACCTTCGTGCTGCCTTTACCGGTATTGATGTTACTAACATTCGTGAAGGGCAGAATGATGTTAATTTCCGACTTTATTTGGGTGATATGCAGCAATCTGAAAATTTTATCAAATCTTTAAAAGTGGCTAATAAAACAGGCAGGATTATCCCATTAACTAATTTTTCCCATATTCGCGAGATTATTGGTGAGCCAGATTTTAACCACTATAACGGCCTTAGATCTATCTTGTTAAGTGCTAGTATTGATGATGAAAAGACGAGCACTAGCGAGGTGATGGAGGCTGCTTTATCTCAGCTTGAGCTAGATACACGCTTCCCATCAGTACGCGCTATTTCAGAAGGTGGCGCAAAAGAGACCATGAAATCCATGAACAGTTTCAAGCAGGCGTTTGTCATGGCGGTTTTTGGAATTTTCCTACTACTAGTACTATTATTTAATTCTTACACACAGCCAATGTTAATTCTCAGCGCCATTCCTTTTTCAGTGATCGGCGTTATTTGGGCATTTTTCCTGCATTCAGAAGCGCTCAGCTTTTTTGCCATTTTAGGAATTTTAGCGCTGGTGGGTGTAATTGTTAACGATTCTCTAGTTTTGGTTTCGCATCTTAATTATTTGAAAGACAAGGCTTTGGATAAAATGTCAGTTCATCAGTGGATTATTAAGGGCACTAAAGATAGGCTTCGTGCTGTAGTGCTCACCAGTCTTACCACGCTGGCGGGTATTATTCCTTTAGCGTACGGCATTGGTGGCACAGATTATATTTTGCAGCCGATGGCGCTGGCTTTGGGCTATGGTTTGTTATTCGGCACGCTGATGACGCTGGTTTTGCTACCGTGTTTGTATCTTATGAACCACGAGTTTGTCAATTGGGTTGGAAAATTCAAGAAAACCAACCATTAGCAAAATTTCCAAAATTTTAGAAAAAACCTGTATTTAAGGCTGTTTTTAGACTTATTTAGCCAAAAAAATGGCTTATTTAAGCTATTAATTCACCCTAAATAATCCCATTTGAATTATTTCCGATATTTTTAATATCGCATTATTTGTTTTGAAGCGCTTGACGAATAAGCTCTTCTGTAGAAAGCTCGTCATCCGTAATAGCAGCGAGCATCTTTTCCGCTTCCTTAACTTTAAAGCCAAGTGCTTGTAAGGCTTGCGAGGCTTTTTGTGTATTTGGATTGGCATTGACGCTGGCGGTAATGTGTTGAGTGTGCGAGCCATTTAGCTCAATTTTGGCTAGACGATCTTTAAGTTCAACGATGAGTTTTTGAGCGGTTTTCTTGCCAATCCCTGGGGTTTTGGCCAGTAGCGCATCATCTTCATTAGCCACAGCGTTCATCAGTGAGGCGATATTCAGATGCGACAAAATAGCAAGTGCCACTTTGGGGCCAATACCGTTAACGCGAATTAGCTCTCTAAAGAGAGTTTTTTCATCTTTAGAGATGAAGCCGTATAAGGTTTGAGCATCTTCTTTAACGTGAAAATGCGTGTGTAGTGAGAGGCTGTTAGATTCACCCATCTCATAAAAACTTGACATTGGGCACAGAATTTCATAGCCAATACCACCTACCTCTAATAGAATTTCAGGTGGATTTTTTTCGAGAATTTTTCCAGTTAAGCGACCAATCATAGCTTAATTATAGCCAAGAATAAGTTTTAAAGTATTGAGACTCGAATGCTTTAATATCTTTTGCATATTGTAGTGTTAGGCCGATATCATCCAGACCATTCATCAGACGACGCTTGCGTTCTTGGTCAACTTCAAAGGAATATTCTTTAATTTTAGTACGAACAATTTGAGCTTCTAAGTCAATGGTAATTTCACCCTCAACAGCAAACAATTCGTCCATCACCTCATTACTTTGCACAATCGGCAAAATGCCATTTTTAAAACAATTATTGTAAAAAATATCAGCAAAACTTGGAGCGATAATTGCTTTAAAACCGTAGTCTTCTAGCGCCCAAGGTGCGTGTTCACGTGAAGAGCCACAGCCAAAATTATCACGTGCTAAGAGTATTTGTGCGCCCTGATATTCAGGTTTGTTAAGAACAAAGTCTGCGTTAAGAGGGCGCTTGGAGTTATCCATGCCCACTTCACCATGATCTAGGTAGCGCCATTCATCAAATAAATTTGGGCCAAAGCCTGAGCGTTTAATGGATTTTAGAAATTGCTTAGGAATGATGGCGTCTGTGTCTACATTGGCGCGATCAAGTGGCGCTGTGATGGATGTAAGTGTGGTAAATTTTTCCATTATTTAACCTCCGAAAAATGACCGGCAATGGCGCTCGCTGCTGCAATAGCAGGGCTAACTAAATGCGTGAATGAGCCTTGGCCTTGGCGACCCTCAAAGTTTCGATTAGAAGTACTTGCACACCTCTCGCCAGGCTCTAATTTATCGGCATTCATTGCCAAACACATCGAGCAGCCGGCTTCGCGCCATTCAAAGCCTGCATCGGTAAATATTTTATCTAAGCCTTCTTTTTCCGCCTGAGCTTTAATTAGCCCTGAGCCAGGTACGACCAAAGCTAGTTTGATATTATCAGCAATATGCTGTCCATTAGCCACACTGGCTGCAGCCCTCAAGTCTTCAATGCGAGAATTGGTGCAAGAGCCAATAAAGACCTTATCAACACTCACTGTGTTAATCGGTGTGTTGGCCTCTAGGTGAATGTAGTTTAGTGCGTTACGAATACCTTCAGCTTTAACTGGATCAGACTCTTGAGTTGGGTCTGGGGTGATACCATCAATGGCGACCACCATTTCTGGCGAAGTACCCCAAGTGACTTGAGGTTTAATGTCTTTTGCATCAATCTTAATAATCTGATCAAAGTGCGCCCCTGCATCAGAGTGTAGCGATTTCCAATAGTCAACTGCCTTATCCCATTCATCGCCAGTTGGCGCCATAGGGCGGCCTTTAACATATTCTAGAGTTTTGTCATCAACGGCCACCATGCCTACGCGTGCGCCAGCTTCAATTGCCATATTGCACAGAGTCATGCGCCCTTCGATGCTTAAATTCTGAATGCTCGTACCTGCAAATTCAATGGCAAAACCTGTGCCACCTGCAGTGCCGATTTGGCCAATAATATACAGCGCAATATCCTTAGCGCTGACATGTTGATTAAGCTCGCCATTCACTTCAATTTTAAGATTTTTGGATTTGGCTTGCCATAAGCAGCCAGTTGCCAACACATGCTCTACCTCTGAGGTGCCAATGCCAAAAGCCAAAGCACCCAAAGCACCATGGGTTGAAGTGTGGGAATCGCCACAAACAATACTCATCCCCGGTAGGGTGGCACCTTGTTCCGGGCCAACCACGTGCACAATACCTTGGCGAATGTCGTTCATTTGGATTTCATTGATGCCAAATGCCTCGCAGTTTTTGTCTAGTGTTTCGATTTGCAGTTTCGAGATTGGATCTTCAATGCCGCTAACACCGCTTGAGCGATCAGTGGTGGGTACGTTATGATCAGGTACAGCAATACTTGCGTCTAATCGCCACGGTTTTCTACCAGCCATTTCTAAACCTTCAAAGGCTTGAGGTGAAGTCACTTCGTGAATCAGTTGTCTATCAATGTAGATAAGCGCTGTGGTGGCTTCTTCGCGCACGACGTGCGCGCTCATTAATTTGTCATAAAGTGTTTGTGGCATAACTCGATTGAAAAGCTTGATAAAATAGCTATTTTACATTTTCTCTATTCGATATATGTGTGGTATTTGTGGACAATTAAGATTTGACAATAAGTCGGTTGATTCTAAGGATCTGAACATTATGATGTCTAAGATCGCACGCCGTGGCCCAGATTCTTCTGGTGAGTGGGCACAGACTGGTGTTGGTTTTGGTCATCAGCGCTTGAGTATTATTGATTTATCTAATCATGCGCATCAGCCGATGGAAGATCAGGCACTAGATTTAGTGCTGGTGTTTAATGGCACGATTTATAACTATAAGGCTCTGCGAGTAGAGCTAAGCAAACAAGGCTATGAGTTTTTCTCACAGTCTGATACTGAAGTTATTCTTAAGGCGTACCACTTCTGGGGTAAGGATTGTGTGTTGCATTTGGATGGTATGTTTGCTTTTTGTATTTGGGATAAAAAACAGCAACATCTATTTGTCGCTCGCGACCGTATGGGCATCAAGCCGCTGTATTTTAATCTCACTGATCAAGCCTTTAGTTTTGCCTCAAATACGCAATCTTTGGTTGCCATAGGTGCTGACACGAGTATCAATTCCGTGGCTTTGCAGCAGCAACTATCTTTGCACGCGGTAGTGCCAGCGCCAAATACAGTATTGGCAGGGGTTAATAAAATTAAGCCAGCAACCACACTTATTATTAAGTCGAATGGCGATATTAAAGAGACCACCTACTGGCAGCCAAAGGCTCAGCGACCAGACATTGCATTGACAGATTCTGAGTATATTGAAAAAACTCATGACTTGCTAACTCAAGCTGTGCTCAAACGTATGGATGCAGCAGATGTGCCAATTGGGGTGTTGTTGTCTGGCGGGCTAGACTCTTCATTGTTGGTGGCGTTGCTTAAAGAGGCAGGCCATGAAGATATTCGTACTTTTTCAATAGGCTTTGAGGATATTGATGATGAGGCGGGTTCCGAGTTTGAGTATTCGGATCAGATCGTAGATAGATTTGATACACATCATGAAAAATACGTGGTCAGTAATTCTCAAGTATTACCAAGATTGGGCGAAGCTATCGCCAACATGAACGAGCCGATGGTGGGTCAGGATTCGGTGGCATTTTATTTACTGGCTGAACAGGTCTCAAAACATATTAAAGTGGTGTTGTCGGGTCAAGGTGCGGATGAAGCTTTTGCAGGGTATTTTTGGTATCCACGTATGCAGGCTGAAACTGGCTCAGAGGTTGAAAGGTTTTCAAAGCATTATGTTGATAGACCGTATGAGGAATACTTGCAAACGGTTAATGAAAAATATCATTCAGGCAATCACACCCAAACCTGGCTTAATAAAGAATTTGCTAAAGCTAATGCTGATGAATTTATGGATAAAGTGTTTCGCACTGATATCACTCGCTTAGTAGTGGATGATCCAGTAAAACGAGTGGATAACATGACTATGGCTTGGGGTTTGGAAGCCAGAGTGCCATTTATGGATTATCGATTGGTGGAGCACGCACTGAGCATACCACCAAGTCTTAAGATGAGTGAGGAGGGTAAACACCCTCTTAAACAGATTTCTCGAGGATTATTACCTGATAGTGTAATTGATCGTAAAAAAGGTTATTTTCCCATGCCAGCGC
>Ga0233434_1000477_pt1 | contig 45270 bp, 39 predicted proteins | sample SI_122_August201_4_FD_182738 | JGI IMG/M metagenome (GOLD analysis project Ga0233434, IMG submission 182738) | Seawater microbial communities from Saanich Inlet, British Columbia, Canada - SI_122_August2016_120_MG | ecosystem: Environmental > Aquatic > Marine > Inlet | place: Canada: British...
AAAACTTCACTAATTGTACTAACAGGAATAATCTCAACTTTTTCTAATTCTTCTTTACTCAAAACAATGTCTTGTAAGTTGCTACTTGGAACTAATACCTTTGCAATTCCACTATGAATTGCAGCTTCTATTTTATACGAAACACCACCAATTGGAAGTACTTCTCCACGTACAGAAAGGGAACCTGTCATTGCAATATTTTGATGAATTGGAATTTGTTTTAACGCTGAGATGATGGAAGTTGCAACAGCAATACTCGCACTATCACCTTCAACACCTTCATAAGTTTGTAAAAATTGAACGAAAATATCTTTGTTCTCTTTAATGTCTTCACCGAAATAAGACATAATAATTGCTGAAACATTTGTGATAGCTTCCTTTGCAATTTCACCTAGTTTTCCAGTTGCAACAATTTGTGCTTTCTTTCCACCAATAGTTACTTCGGATTCGATTGGTAGCAGAACACCAGAATAACCTTCACCATTACCCATCACAGCTAAACCATTTACACGCCCAACTCTTACACCTTCGGTAATAAAAACTTCATACTCACGCTTACGTTCAATGTGACGATCAGCCATTTGTTGTTCTAGAGGTCTTGCAAATAATCTGGCGTTTTTAACATGAGATGCCCTTACAAACTCTGCATTTTCTTCTTTAGCTAAATCTCCAGCAGCTCGAACAAGCCCACCAAGCCCACGTAGTTTGAGAGTTAGACAATGTTTTCTGTTAGCTCTACGTTTTGCTTCTTGAATAATTTCTTTAATAGCATCGATTGCAAAATGAGGGATTTTTCCATTTTCTCTTTTAACTTCTTGAGCAATGAATTTGGCAATTTTTAATCTGTTATCTTTATTGTCTTCCATGGTTTCATGCATATAAATTTCGTAACCGTAACCACGGATTCTACTCCTTAATGCTGGGTGCATGTTTTTGACAGTGTCTAAGTTACCTGCTGCGACGAGAATAAAATCGCAAGGAACAGCTTCAGTTCGAACCATTGCTCCACTACTACGTTCTGATTGACCAGTAATTGGAAACTTTTTTTCTTGAATTGCACTTAATAGTTCTTGTTGAGTTCGAAGCGCTAAGGTTGCAATTTCATCAATAAATAAAACGCCCTTGTTTGCTTTGTGGATCATTCCACCAACTACACGTTGATTTGCAGGAGTTCCAAGTCCGCCGGACTGGAGTGGATCGTGAAGAACATCACCTAAAAGGGCACCTGCGTGCGCTCCAGTTGCATCATAAAAAGCAGTAGCTTTTTTGTTTTTTTTATCGCTTTTGTCGACGATAAGTTTTGGATAAATAACTTTGTCTCCACCAAACGCTTTTGGTCCAATGTTCATCATAACTGAAAAAGCTACTAAAAACATCATCCCACCTAAGAAGAATGCTGCGAACATAATGTCTGAATTGTAATAATGTCTTGCCCACCAAGGAGCAATCATAACTATAATTGCTAAAATGAAAGTTAAAAAACGCATATTTTTGAAAGCTTGTTTGCTATCAACTTGGGCTCTACGAACTGTATCTCTTCCAGTTCCGGCTGCAATTTCTTTGATCATAGGTTCGTTTTCGTCGTGAGGATTTGGAAGTGAGAGAATGTCTTTTAGTTCGCTTTTTGGCAGTAGTTCTGAAAGAGCTAAACCTAACATTGATTTACCAGTTCCAGGTTCGCCAATTAAGAGGACATGTCTTCTTTGAAGCGCTGCTTTTTTGATGACAGCGATTGCTTCTTCTTGGCCTACTACCTGTTCGATCAATTTACTAGAAACTTTGATGTCTTTAGTGGATTTCATATTGTTTTCTTTTACACAGGATAAATGAGCTTGTATATGATCTTGTACAGAAATCGATATTTTATAAGGGTTGTGGAGCTGTGGTAGTTATAGGGGGGAAATGATTGTTGAATCAAAAATAACTGGTTTATTTGGAATAATTGAGAATTTACTTTTTTTTGAGCTGAAGATTTTTAAATGTGGGCCTTTAATTAGGGTTTATGTCAAACGATGCTACAAATACATCTACTTCCACTGATACTAAGTCTACTCAATATTCTCGCTCGGAAATGAGAATCATAGGTGGAACTATAGGTGAGTTGGATTCAGCTATTGGTGAATTTATGGCGGCTCATGGAAGTTATAATCGTTGTTATGGTGAATTGGCGAAAAAAGGTTTATTTGATGAAAATCCTTCCAAAAGAGAATTTGCTGAGAGAAGACTTACTACAGATGAACGTGTGAAATGGGGAATTGCTACTGATCGATGTAAGAGAGCTGCAAATAGGTATTTTAGCGCTGCTGAAAATTACGCTGGACTTCCAGTTGATTTTCCTGAACATGAGGTTGGGCTTTCAGCAAGGTTACAAACAGCGTTTGAAACAGCAGCAGGCATCTTTGATGATCCTAAGAATGAGTATGGAGCTTTTTGATTTATTCTTGTTTTAATTTTTTATTAGAATTCTATTAATTTAATTAAGCAGCTTCTGCTTTCGCTTTTCTTTTAGCAACTCTTGCTTCCCTTGCTTTTGCAAAATTAGCTTTTCTTTTCTCTTTAGCAGCTTCAATTTCAGCTTCTTCTAATTTCTTCTCTTTAAGCGCCTCAGATTTGGCTTTCTTTTTTGCGTGTTTTTCAGAATACATTCTTAAATAAATTTCATCAAAAGGTTTTTCTTGTGTAGTATCAATTTTTTTTTCGTTTGATAAATGTAGAAGTGGAATGAAAGTATGTACTTTTTCCTGTTTACCTGCACGTGGCGGCAAAAGTGAAGTAAAAGTTAAGGTTTCTTGTTCTTTCTTTTTAGTGTAATAAGTAATTTTGTTTAACAGTTCACGGATACTATTAGTTACATCAAATGAACCTTCTGGCATTTTGAAATCGTAATTTGGTCTGTCTGCTGTTAATTTTCTTTTCCTAGTCTTCATTGCTTTTTGAAGCGCTTCAACTAAATCATGAATGGAAACTTTACGTCTTCTAGGTTGAGGATTACGTCTAATCAGAGTGTAAGGATCTAGGTTTCTTTTCTTTCTAGAAGTATCAGTATCATAATAGTCGTCGTCAAATTCTTCTTCATCATTATCATTTAGAAGTTGATCAAGCATTGTAATGTCATGTTCAAGTAAATGGTGACTCTTTAGTTTGAAAAGCATAGCGGCTGCTAAAAACATTTTCCCAGAAACTTTTAGGTCTGCTTCTTGCATTTTTTGAACAGTTTTGATGAAGGTCTTAGTTAATTCAGTGATATCAATATCCCAGGGATCCATACCTTCTTTGTTTACTAAGTCTACTAGAAGATTTTTCCAATCAATATCACTGTGTTTTAAGACAATGTGTTCAATGTGTTCTTGCATGGCTTTAATGAAGGGTTGAGGGTTTTAAAGCGTTTTGGTTTTTGAAGTGTATAACTGATCTGTTGGGATTTAATCTCTTTTTAACCAGTTCTGTAGAAACCCGGCCTTAGATTCTGGGTGGGGCCAAGGTTCGCGCTTCTTAACTTCATCTTTACAAGGCTCAGGTCGATTAATTTAGCTCTTTCGAATTTTATTTGCTCTGGCAGGTTCTTCCCCAAAAAGGTTTCTACAGAGCCTTTTTAACAATAACTTTTATAAACAGCTAGTAATCTTGATTAGCTTATTGTGGGCTTGTGGTCTAGTGGCTATGACAGTGCCCTTACATTTCAGTTTTTCGGAATTGGATAAGTGAGGCATTGATCCCCGGTTCGAGTCCGGGCAGGCCCACTCTTTATTCTAATAGGTAAATTGATGGAAATGACAATAATTGAAGGCAAAGACTTTGCTGCTGCAAAGCTTTCTGAAGAAGATTATGAACTAATTGAATTCAAAAACTGTTCATTTCAAGATTGTGATTTAAGCAATATCTCATTCTCAGATTGTATATTTACTGGATGTAATCTTAGTTTAGTTACTATCGCGAACACAAAATTTCAAGATTGTGAGTTTATTGATTCTAAACTGTTAGGATTGCGTTTTGATGAGATTAATACTATTCTAATGGATTTTAGTTTTACAAGGTGTGTGATTTTAAATTGTCATTTCTCTAACTTGGAATTAAAAAAATTTAAATTTGAAGGATGCCAAATAAATGAATGTGATTTTTTTGGAACTAATTTGGAATCTGCCTCATTTAAGGAATGTGATTTAAACAAATCAGTGTTTAGAGAATGTGATCTGAAAAAAGTAGATTTTTCAACTGCGAAAAATTATGATATTGATATTAATTTTAATGAAATTAGTAAAGCAGTATTTACTTTACCAGAAGCTACAAATCTACTTAGAAGTTTAGATATTGTGTTGAAATGAAAATGGACGAAACAAATAACATCTATCAACCAGCAGAAGACTCTGAATTACTTGTGAAATTTGTTAGGGTGAAATCATTTGGACGAGTACTTGATATGGGTACAGGTTCTGGGATTCAAGCAATCACAGCTGCAAAAGTTCCTGGTATTCGAAATGTTTTAGCAGTTGACATCAATTCAAAAGCAGTTGATCATGTTAAAAACGAAGCTAAGAAACAGATGCTTTCTCGTTTTAAAGTAATTGAAAGTGATTTGTTCGAAAATGTTGATGGGCAATTTGAAACTATTATTTTTAATGCGCCGTATTTACCTCAAGATTATTTGAGCGGAGTAAATGGTGAAAAAGTTGCAATTGATGATGTTGCTCTTTATGGTGGGAAAAAAGGGTATGAGATAATTCTTCGTTTTTTGAACTCAGTTGGACCTCATTTGGCACGTGGAGGGAAAATATTGTTGTTGTTCTCCTCACTTTCTGGTAAAGATGTGATCGATAAATGCGTTAAGAATAATTTGTTTGAGTTTAATTTATTGGCTGAAGAAAAAATGCCGATGATGGAAACCTTGTATGTGTATGAAATCTCTTCTTTGCCTGTGCGTGAAAGTTTGCTTGCACTTGGTGTAACTGATTTGCATTATCATGCTAAGGGTGCTCGGGGAATTGTCTATAAAGCAAAGTGGGATATTAATTCACAAGAGAAAAAGTTTTTGGCTTCAAAAGATTTGCGGGATGTGGCAATTAAAATGAAACTTGATTCAAGTACAGCTCCTGGAACTTTGGAACTTGAAACTCGTAATCTGAGACTTGTGAACCGTGGAGGAATTGGTCCAAAATTGTATTATTTCTCTAAAGATTTTTTGATTATGGAATTCGTTGAAGGGATTGCTTTGGATAAGTTTATTGAAGCTAAAGGTAAAGATTCTGACTTGGTAAAACTTGCTTTGGTGCAACTGTTGATACAAGCAAGGCAATTAGATAAAATGAAATTGAACAAAGACGAAATGCATCGACCGTTTGCGAATGTTTTAGTTTCAGAGTTGGAAGGGTCTAAGGTGTCGGTCGTTTTACTGGATTTTGAAAGATGCCGAAATCATCAAACACCATCGAACGTGACTCAAGTTGTATCTTTTTTAATGAAGTTTGGTTTTATTGATCATGAGCAGGGAATTAAGGCTGCTGAAGAATATAAGAAGAAGTATGGCGATGAACTATTTCAAAGAATAGTTGGTCTGCTTAATGAGGTATAATTGTTTTTTCTTTTCTTTTCAAAAAGAACATATTTTTAAATTCAATTTACATTCTTATCTACATGTTGTCTAAACGAGTACAATTTCTATGGATTGCAGTAATAGTAATTGCAACTAGTTTCTTATTCATCTTCGCTTCTGAAAGATTAGGTGCTTCTGCAATAGCAGGACATGCTATCTCTTATGGGCCGGAATGTTCAGATGAAACTGATGCTGGGATTGAAGTATCTGTTTATGGTGAGTTGTATGTTGAAAGCGTTGATGTGACTATGAAGGATGTATGTGTAGATAATGATAAATTGTCTGAATTTGAATGTATGGATAAGGGAGTTACTAGAACTTATTTTTCATGTAACTCTGTTGGTGCTATCTGTAACAATGGTGCTTGTGTATCAACTAAGGCAAGTGGTGATTCCAATGAATATTTTGCTTTACTCGATGACACTGGGTTTAGTCCAGACAGGTTCACAATTTCTGTTGGAGACACAGTGACTTGGATAAATGTGCGCGAAGAGTATGATTCTGCTTTTTTAATCGGAGCTCAGAAAAACACACATATCAAAAGTGAAATATTGGCAGTTGGTGAATCTTTCTCATACACATTTAATGAAGAAGATGTTGGAAAGAACGTTTTTGTTGATGGAATTTTGATTTCTTATGATCAATGGATTTTTGTTGAGTGAATTTCTTATTTTATTTTGTTAAATGCAATTATTTTGTTCCCTTATTGTTGTTTTTATGAAGACAATTTAAGAAATGTTTATTAAGGGGAATTACTTGGTGATCAGTATTAATCTGAATTAAAAGAGGTGGCGAGAAACTAAAAAGTTTTTGAACCATCTTTTTGTAAACAAAAAGAGGTATGGAATTATGGAATCAAAAGTTAAAGGTTTTTTCTTTGTTACTATTTTAGTTATTGTGGGATTATTTGTGTGGTCTGGAATGTCTGGTAGTTTAGGTGATGGAGCAATTGCTGGGAATGCAGTTAGTTTAGGGATTAGTTGTAATGACAGCGAAGCAACAAATGAAAGACAAGTTATGACTTTTGGATATAACACAGATCTTGATAATGGCGATGTTTATGAAGATGAATGTCGTACTGAAACAAAATTGACTGAGTATTTTTGTCGTGGTGGAGATTTGTCCTCTCAAAGAGTAAATTGTGATAAAAAAGGATTGGTTTGTGAAGACGGAGCTTGTGTTGCAGATGTTGAGTTACCTGATTTAGTTTATTATGACAATAGTAGTTTAGTTGATATTGTTCAGGTTGCAAATGTTACATATACAAGACTTAGTAGTGGTGATTTGGAGTCAGTTTCTGTAATTGGTTTTGAAGTCTATTTAGAAGTTGTTAATGAAGGGGATGTCACTGCAAGTGGTTATACTTCAAACTCTATTGATCTTGGATCTCCATTAACTGATGTATCATTGTTTGAGTTTAATGGATCTATGGCAATTCGGACTAGTGCTGATGTTTATGGCCATAGGGACATAAGTTGGAGTATGACAAGTTCTAAAGATCTATACTTTGAACATGGATCCCCTGGTTGGTCTGCAACTGCGGCAATGTTTGAAGATTTAATTGCTGGGAATTCAGTTGATCTGGATATGACTTATTCATTGGATGTTGAAGATGCAATCAGAGAATCAGATGTTTCTAACAATGTTGGAACTGTTACTGTTGTAGTTGATCCGAGTGGATGGTTGTTTGTAGAACAATAAACTGTTGTATTTTTTTTATTTTTTATTTTATTTTTTAAATTTACATTAAAAGAGGTATGGAATTATGGAATCAAAAGTAAAAGGATTTTTTCTAGTAACTGTTTTAGTTGCAGTTGCATTATTTTTATGGTCAGGAATGGCTGGTGGTTTAGGTGATGGTGCACTAGCTGGAAACGCAGTTTCTATGGGTGGATCTTGTTCACCTGATGTTGCTAAGAATTTTTATTCTGCTGATACAATAACTGACACTAATACTGGGGCTAATTATACAGATGAATGTCGAACTGCAACAAAAATAACTGAATATTTTTGTCGAAGTGGGAGTATTTTATCACAACGAACAGATTGTTCTAAAAAAGGAATGGTTTGTGAAAGTGGGGCTTGTGTTGATGATAGTTTAGTATACACAGCGGATTTAAGACAAAATGGTACAACTTATCTGTTTGAAGTTGATTTGGATAAAGAAGTAGTAACTTTCACTTCATGGATCTTAGGAGTTGAAGTACAGAGATCACTTACTGATATTGGTGACGAGAATTATACTGCTGACCATAGGGCAAGTGGTTATACTCATTCAATCGTTGCAGATATTAATGATCTGAAACTACATATTGAAACTTCTGCTGGTGTGTTTGTTGAACGATCTTTGACAGAAGAATAATTCTCTTATTTTTTATTTTTTTTTTTTTTTTTATTTTATTCCACAGAGTGGTGCCAGAAACAGATTATTTCTAAGCATTTTTTTATTTTTAACTTTAATTGTTTAATCTCTTTAGAATCACTATATTATTATCATGGTGGTCAGGCCGGGCTAATACATTTCAGTTCACCTATGATTTTTATTTTTAAATTTTTTAATATAGAATAAAAATTGCTCCTGAAAATTCACTGCTTTTATTTTATGTCTCGGCAAGAGACGCCCACGACAATAACATTGTTTTATGCAGACATTCCTAACTTGAGTTAACTGTAGCTTGTAACGGTGTTCAATACATCTCTACTTCGCCATCCATAAAAATCCCCTTATGCAACTTTACAGGACGCCAAGTATCAATAACTAACTTAGCTTCAAGCCAATCTGCAAGCGCTTTTGGATTACCAATTGTTGCTGATAAACCTACTAATTGCGGCTTAATTCGACTTTTTAGAATTGTTAAGATCACTTCTAATGTTGGACCACGACTAGCATCGTTAAGCAAATGAATTTCATCAATTACAACCAACTTAATTTTATTTAACCAAGAAACATTGTGTCGCATTAAAGAATCTAATTTTTCCGTCGTTAAAACAAGTAAATCGTAATTTGCTAAATTAGGGCTTGATGAATCCATATCACCAGTTGACATTACAACTTTATATTCAGTGTCTTCTAAAAGTGATTTGAACTCTTTATATTTTTCATTCGCTAGTGCACGTAGAGGAACTAAATAAATTGCCTTGCCTTTACCTAATGTGTTTGCTATTGCCATTGAGGCAACTAAAGTTTTTCCAGAGGCCGTTGGTGCACAAATTAACTGTGAACTAGCTTTTGGATTGTTTGAATCTTGATCTAAAAGGCCGGCTTTGACTGCTTTTTCTTGGATCGGTGTTAAATTTGGAAATTTATTGTAGTGATCTTTGAAAAATACAGGAAGTGATAATTTTTTGATCTCCATAAGTTATCTTTTAGATTAGAAATAGATATAAATGTGTTTGTTAATTTGAATTATTATCAATTTAGTCTATTAAACATTAACATAAGATCTTAGAAATTACACTAAAATATAGAACTTTGTTCTAGTTGTCATTTTCAAGGTGTGAACTGCTAATCTCTTTAAATTTCCCTCAATTGACGGGTGTGTGGTGTTTAATCGATGTTCTGCTCTGTTGTTTTGCGAAAAGCTTATAAACCGATTTTGAGTGTTTTAGTAGAATTACACTCGGTTTGTATCAGAGCTTCCTCTGTAAAATCGAATAAGGTCTTCCTCTGGGAAGCCTTTTCGGGATTTTTACTCGAGGGAGCAGTGTGGTATGAAGAGGTTAAAACGAAACACTGGAGGTGTTTTTGAACATGAATACAAAAAAAGTAATTAAGAGGTTGGCTGCTGTTGCAACAGGAGCTGCTATGCTAGGAGCAACCGTTATGGGTGCATTCGCAGCAGATTTAAGTGATTATCCGGATATGTTTGTTTCCGACGGAACCTTTGATGGTTATTTCGTAGTTGGAGAAGCAGCATCATCAGTTGATAACTTAGCTATGACTGATATCGCAACTAACATGTGGTATATGGGCGCAGATAGTGACTCAACAACAACAACAACCCTTGAAGGGGACGCATGGCTTGCAGCTACAAGTTCTAACTTTTTAGAACTTAATGAACATGTAAGTGCAGTAGAATCCTATTTAGATGAGTCTATGTTAGGCGCTCTAGCAGATGGAGAAATTTCTAATGCAAAAGGATCAGCAGAATACGAACAATTCATGTACTTCAACGGAAGTGCAGCAGTAACTGCTTTTCAAGAAGATGATGAAGATAGTATCGGATTTTTCTACAAAATTGCATCAGGTGCTGAAATTGCTCATTACGTATTGGAATTTACAACTTCTTTAGAATCAGACATTGATTCAAACAGTGTTTATGATGACATTGAAGATGAAGTAGTTACCATTATGGGTAAATCATTTACTATTGTAACTGCAACAAACGAATCCGCTGGACCTAAATTGGTTTTAATGGGTGGAGCTGCTTCAGATACATTAAGTGAAGGTGAAACTACCACATATACTGTAAATGAAGTAGACTACGAAGTAGAAGTACTTTCAGTTACAAGTACACAAGTACAATTTTCAGTAAACGGAGAAACAACTAGTAAATTAGCTGATTCCGAAACTGACGTACTTGATGATGGAGTTAACATCGGAGTTACTGACCTTACTTACCAAGATTATGCTGGTGGTATTCATGCAGTAACTTTCTTTATTGGATCTGACAAGTTAGAACTAAAACACGGATCTTCAATGAAGTACAACGAAGAAACAATTTCAGACGCAGCTGTAAGTATCGCATCTACTGAATCAGGTGGAGATATTGCAATTGATAGAATTGAAATTAGAATGACTGCAGAAGATGACCTATACATTGGTGAAGGTCAAAAACTAAGTGAAGCTGTAAACCTTGATGAACCACAAGTTCTAGTAACTGGAAATTGGGACATTGAAATGACTGAAGTTACTGTAGGAGATCTTGAAACTACTAAGTTATCTTTCTCCGAAAGTGATGAACAGGCAGACTTAAGTGTAGAACTTGCAGATGGAGAAGTTAGTATCCCTCTTCTATTCTCAAACAGTACCTCAACATGGGCTGCAGGAGAAAAAGATGGAGAATGGCTTGTTGCTGCAGGAATGATGGCAATTGAAGATGAGAACTATTTCATCTTAAGTACCAACGATCCTGACACCGCAAGTAATGATGCAAGATCTTACCTACTTCAGTATAAAGGAGCAGATGGACCTGGAGAAGATAATCCTAAAGTTCGGATTAAAAACGTTGCTACTTCAGAAACATATGAAAGAAGTATGGGATCAAGTGGAGCATTCGATTTGAAGTTAGGTGGAACTACATTTAACTTTGTAAATGCAACAGGTACTCCTGCAACACTTAACAAAGACCACTACGTTAACTTTTCAGGATCAGATTCCCTTGCTGGATTCGCTATGATTCAAGAAGTTAATGCAACTGGAGCTGGTGGAGAAGAAGATTCTTTAGCAGGTTGGGGAGTTAAACTTCGTACTGCAGATAACCATGAAGTAGAAGTTCGTTACAACGGAACAAGTAGCGTTAATGTAAACCAATCAGGTTTAGCTAGCGGTTCTTCAGTAGGAGTAGTTGTTCGAGCAGATGACACAGACTTATTTGATAACTCAAGTATGTCTGCGCAAGTTGTTTTAAACGCAACAATCAGCCACGATACAACAAACAACGAACTTGATACAGCATCAGGAACTGTTACATTTGGATCTCTTGTAAGTGATCCTGATGACAGCGACTTACAATATGCAAGAAGCAGATATGGAGAATTATACACTGTTTCAGCTAGCGGAAACTCAGGTGGACCTAGCAAGTATACTGTAGATATCCCATCTAGTCAAGCAGAAGTAATGTTCTACGTATCTAGTGGATCTGTTACAAGCGCAACTTCAAGCACAACCGATGGAAGTCTTTCATCAGTTAGAGTTGTTGATGCAACTAAACTTGACAGTGAAGTATCTAGCGTAAGTAGCCAAAACTTAATTGTTGTTGGTGGACCTTGTGTTAACACAGTAGCTGCTGAACTTATGGGCAATCCAAGCGATTGTACAGAAGGTTACAGTGCAGGTGTTGCAAGCGTTAAACTCTTTGAAAACGGTGACAGCGTAGCTATGCTAGTAGCTGGTTACAGTGGAGACGATACCCGTCTTGCTGGACAAGTTCTTGCACACAGATACGATGAACTTTCTGGAGATGCTGTAGAAATCGAAGGTACCACATACAGTGATGCTAGTATCGGTGAAGCATCTGAAGAAATGGCTGTTGAAGAAGAAGAAGTAGTTGAAGAAGAAGCTGCTGAAGAAACAACTGAAGAATAAGCCTTCGGGTTTTATTTATTTTTTTTTTTTTTAATTTAACTTTTTAATCTCTTTCTAAAATCAAGTATACTTTCCTAACATTTTTAAACAAGTAAAAAAGCTTTATTTCTATGAAATTAAAGGAATTTGAAGGCAAACAATTATTTCAAAAAGTAGGAATTATTGTAAGCAAAGGAACCGTGATTAGATCTGTATCAGAGATCCAAGAGTTTAGTGGATCGCGGCTTTTGAAAGTACAAACTATTGCTGGTGGTCGTGGTAAGGCTGGAGGAATAATTTTAGTAAATAATTCTAAAGAAGCAAAAGAGAAGGCAGCTGAATTCTTAGGACAGGAATTTTTAGGAGAAAAAATTACTGAGATTGTTTTAGATGAAAAAATTGATATTAAGAAGGAGTTGTATTTAGGATTACTATTTAACACTAAAAAAAGGGTGCCAGTGTTTATTTTTAGCACTGAAGGTGGAGTTGAGATTGAAGAATTACAATTAAACTCCCCTGAAAAAATTAAATTACAAGAAATTGATATCTTAACTGGATTAACTGATGAAGATTGTGATATACTTTTAGATGGATCTTCCTTAGGCTCTGATGTTACTTTGCAACTTAAAGTTGTGATGAACCAGCTTTGGAAATGTTTTACTGAGTTTGATTGTAAGATGCTTGAAGTAAATCCACTTGTAATTACTGGTGATGATAAATTAGTTGCTGTTGACTCAGTAATTGTACTTGATGATGATGCGAATTATCGGCGTGAAATTAAGTTTCCAAAACGTTTAGATGGCCGTGAAAAGACTGCAAGGGAAATCGCAGCGAACAAAATTGATGAAAATGATCCAAAAGGAGTTGCTGGAAAAACTTATTTGGATTTAGATGGTGATATTGGAGTTTTGACAAGTGGAGGGGGAGCTTCAATGACCTTAATGGACGCATTATTAGAATTTGGTGGAAAGGCTGCAAATTTCACTGAATATAGTGGAGATCCTACGCGTGAAAAAGTTCAAAAATTAACTAGGGTTGTGCTTGGAAAAGAAAACCTCTCTGGATTACTTGTTGCTGGTGCAATTGCAAATTTCACTAACATTAAAGAAACATTAACTGGAGTTGCAGACATATTAGTTGAGAAAAAACCAGATTACCCTATTGTAATTAGACGGGCTGGTCCGTATGATCAAGAAGCAAAAATAATGCTTGCGAATGTGAAAAAAGAACATGGACTTGACATTCATTACTTTGATGAGAAAATTCCAATGACTAAGGCAGCTGAAATGATGGTTGAGTTATCCAATAAATATAAACAAGAAAAAATCGCAAAAAGCGTTGGAGCTGAACAATGAGTATTCTAATAGATGAAAATACCAAATTTATTATCCAAGGAATAACTGGAAAACAAGGTACGCGTTCTACAATTGATATGCTTGCGTCAGGATCAAAATTAGTCGCTGGAGTTACACCAGGAAAAGGTGGACAACAAGTTGAAGGAGTTCCTGTGTTTAACTCAATAAAAGAAGCACAAGAAATTGTAGGCGAGATAAACTGTTCAGTTGTAATGGTTCCACCAAGATTTGCAAAAGGAGCAGTAGTTGAAGCAATTGAAGCTGGTATTCTGTTAATAAACATTATCACAGAAAATATCCCTATTCATGATATGGCAGAATGTTTGAAACTTGCAAAAGAAAAAAATGTTAGAATAATTGGTGCAACCTCAGCTGGAATTTATTCTGTTGGAAAATCAAAATGTGGGCCAGTTGCTTCAGGAAAATCAAAAATTGCATTATCAAAAGGATCAGTTGGAATAATCTCTAGAAGTGGAGGGATGAGTTGTGAGACAGCACTTGTTTTAACACAAGCAGAACTTGGGCAAAGTACAATTGTGAGTATTGGAAGCGATGTTTTGATGGGAAGTACTTTCAAAGAAATTGTTGAATTGTTCGAAAATGATTCAGAGACAAAAGGAATAGTTCTTTTTGGAGAAATCGGTGGGACAAGTGAAGAAGATTTGGCTGAGTGGTTATTAAAAAGAAGAGAACTTGGTAATCTATTCACAAAACCAATAGTAGCTTTTATCTCAGGAAAATTTGCTGAAAATTTAGGAGTACAAAATGTGTCTTTGGGTCACGCAGGAGCTATTATTGAAGGAACTAAAGGAACTCGTGAAGGAAAAGTGAAAGCACTTAAAGAGGCTGGAGTTATTATTGCAGAGTATCACCATAAAGTTGCTGAGTTGATGAAAAAAGAGTTAGAATTAAAAAATAATTAAGAGGAAAAACAAAATGAAATTTCAAACAAGAATATCTAAAATGAACACTGCGGATGAAAAAAATCCAATGCATGAAATTAGGGGGAAGTCACTTAGCAGCCTGATTGAGAAAAAAACATTTAGTGAAACTGTTTTCTTTTTATTGTCTGGTCGTGAAGCTAAGAAAAGTGAAGCTGTGTTGTTTGATAAAATGCTTTTGTCTGTAATAGATCATGGGATGGGAACAACATCAAGTATGACAAGTCGGTTTGTAGCATCTGGTGGAAATAGCTTGCACGTTGCAGTTGCAGGTGGAGTTCTGAGTGTTGGAAATTACCATGGAGGGGCTGTTGAAAAAGCTATGCAACAATTTTATGCTTGGAAAAATATGAACGAGTCTGAGTTGAAAGAAGAGCTAATTCGAAAAGTGACTAAGAAAGAAACAATTTATGGTTTTGGTCATAAAGTGTATAAACTTGGTGATCCAAGAGTTGAAGTATTACTTAACGAATCAGCAAAGTTAGAATTTGAATCAAAATTTTTGTATCTAAAAGATCTTGTTGAAGATGCTTTTAGTCAGGTAAAGGGTAAAAACATTCATATCAATATTGATGGGTTACTTGCAATCTTTTTATGTGATTTTAACTTTGATCATGTACTTGGAAAGGGAATCTTTTTAATTGGAAGAGTTCCTGGATTAATTGCACAATCACATGAGGAAATGACTCATGAGAAACCAGTGCGTCGTGTACCTGAAGAAAGAATAGAATTAATAAAATAGAAATAATACTGCTTTATTGAGATAATAAAAAATGGTTGATTTAAGACTGATAATACTTTTTTTACTTGTTTTTAGTGTCAGCTATTTTTCTTTAAAATTTTGGGTTACTAGAGCAGCGGCAGCAGGACTTGTTGGTAAAGACATTCATAAGAAAGATCAACCAGCTGTTGCAGAAATGGGTGGACTTCCGGTTGTATTCTCTTTTATCGTAGGATCATTTGCTTATCTTGGAATGAGGGTTTTTTTATTCGGTACTCATCAATTTAGTGAGTCAATATTTGCAGTAGTCCTTGCAGTATTAATTGCAGCAGTTATAGGAATGGTTGATGATATACTTGGTTGGAAAATTGGGCTTCGTCAATGGCAAAAACCAGTTCTCACTTTACTAGTTGCTTTTCCAATCATGGCAGTTGATGCCGGTGTTAGAATTATGAGTATACCATTAATTGGACAAATTGATTTAGGATTATTGTACCCATTTTTAGTGATCCCGGCTGTGGTATTAGTTGGAAGTAATGGGACTAATATGCTAGCTGGATTTAATGGACTTGAAGCAGGATTAGCAGGGATTATAATTGCAACTCTTGGTTGGCTTTCATATGTTAGTGGGGCAAGTTGGATCGCAGCGCTTTGTTTATTGATGTTAGTTAGTTTGGCTGTATTTTGGTTATTTTTTAATCGATATCCTTCAAAGGTGTTTCCAGGAGATACTTTTACTTATGCAACAGGGGCATTTATTGCAGCTGTGGTAATTTTTGCAGATTTAGAAAAAGCATTCATAATTTTGTTTGTTCCTTTTGTAATTCAATTCTTTTTGAAAGCGAGAGGAAAATTTCAGAAGGAAAGTTTTGCTAAATTAAAAGAAAATGGTGAACTTACTTTGCGTTATGACAAATTGTATGGCCTTGAACATGTGGCTGTTTGGTTTTTGAAGAGATGTTCACTTGAAGTAACTGAGAGAAAAGCAGTTTGGAGTCTATTAATTTTTCAGAGTTTGTTTGCTTTAGTTGCTTTAATTTTATAAAGGGATTTTCTAAATTATGGAGATAATAATGATTCAAAACAATGAAAACATGGTTCAGAGGAAAGTTTGTGCTATAATTCCAGCATATAACGAGGAGAAATATCTTGCTGAAGTGATTAGTGAAACTAAGAAATATGTTGATTCAGTTATTGTTGTTGATGATGGGAGTTTAGATAAAACTGCCATAATTGCAAGTAATGAAGCAGATCATTTTTTGAAACATCCAGTGAACAGTGGGAAGGGCGTTGCCTTGCAAACAGGTTTTTTGTATGCACAAAAATTAGATTTTGATGTAATTATCACAATTGATGCTGATTTACAGCATGATCCAGCTAGAATTCCTGAATTTTTGAAGGTCTTAGATGAAAAAAAAGCAGACATCATTATTGGGGCTCGAGGTCTTGGAAAATCAGCACCAATTGTGTATAGATTTGGAAATTTTGTTTTAAATACCACATTTAGTATTTTATATGGTCAGAAAATTACAGATACTCAATCAGGATATCGGGCATTTTTAATGAAATCTTACCCTCACTTTGTTTGGCAAAGTTCAGGATATGATGTAGAAACTGAAATGCTCACAAATGCTCGTAAACATGGGTTAGTATTAGCTGAGATTCCTATTGCAACAAAGTATCATAATTCATATAAAGGGACAACCATCTTTGATGGAGTGAAGATATTTTGTAAGATGCTCCTTTGGCGGGTTTAGTCATATATCAAAAGGGAAAAAATATGGAAATAATATTACAATCAATTGGATTTGGATTTGCACTTTTTATGCTTTACATTACTTTTACTCAGTTTAAACGCGGAGATTTAACAAGTAAAGACTTGGCTTTGTGGGGAATTGCATGGGTTGTGCTTGGAATTTTTATTCTGTTTCCGCAAGTAATTGATTCATTTGCGGGGTCTTTGTCTGTGCAAGGAGCGATGCAGTTTATCATTTTAATTAGTATTGGATTTTTGTTTATTGTAAGTTTTATTGTGTATCAAAAAATGCGAAAACAAGAGATGAAAATCAATAAATTAATCAGTGCAGTAACTATTGAAAAAACTCCTGAACCAATGGAAGGAAAAAAAGAAGAATAATTGAGATGAATAAGATGACTCTTAGAATAATGACAGTGGATCTTGAAGGAGATTTTGACACTAAAAATGTTAAGTCATTGGAAAAAATAGTCCCTAAATTGCTTGATTTGTTTGATTCTCGCTCAATAAAAGCCACATTTTTTGTGGTATCAGAATTACTTGATTCTCATTTAAATTTGATTTTAGAAATAAGAAGACGTGGACATGAAATTGCTTCACACTCAAAAACTCATAGTTTCTTGAACTCTAAAAATAGTTTAATTGAAATACAAGAATCTAAGGCACAGTTTGAAGGTGCAGGGATTTATGTCACTGGTTTTAGATCACCTGGATTTATTACAGCAAATTCACATTTTGAAGATTTGAAAAAATGTGGGTACTCTTATGATTCTTCACTTGCTGTTTTTTGGCCAGGAAGATATATGAATTTTTGGTTAGGTTTTAGGCCGCAGGCATTTGTTCAAGAATCTCAAGAAACAAGTGGAAATAAAACTAAGATTGTAGAACTGCCAATGCCTACCTTTTTTTGGCCATTGATTAACTCTGGATTATCATATTTGAGATTATTTAGTCCAGTATCTTTATTGTTTAGAAATCAGTACATGTTCTATCTACATCCTTGGGAGTTTTTAGAAAAGAGTGATTTACCTCAGGAAAAGTTGAAATCATTTTTAGGTAAGTTATTACAAAGAAATACTGGAGATAAGGCTTGGAAAATATTTGAGAAATTTTTAGATCAGTGTGAGAAGAAAAAAGTTGAGTGGGTAAGTTGTTCTGAGTATATTGAGAAGGTTGGCGTTGCTAAGTGAGATTAAATACCTAATTCCCTTCTTAGCCTCATTCCCATCCATTCTGTAACTTTTAGTGGAAGATGTTGCCATATTTTAATTGCAAGTTTGTATTTACTGCTATTTGGATCAAGTTGTTCTGGAATACTTTTGGATTTAAGATTCATATAAAATGTAGGCAGATTTGATAACTCTCCCCCCCATTTGCGTTTGTATTCAAAATGACCAGAAGCTTCTCTCACGACTCCAAAATCAAATGATTCAAAACCATTTTTGGTAGCCCAACTGATAAATTCCCAATGCATTAAGTCGCTTGGTCTGTATGAAGAAAATTTTGGGTTAGAGATAGCTGTTGTAATGTGAATTGTTTTGTTATGAGTAAATCCGAGCAATGCAGATATTAATTTATTCTCTTTGAAACACCCATACACTCTTCCCTGATTATTTTTTTGAATTAATTGGAAAAAGTTACTAAAATAATTTTTACTATATGGTGGACTTCCAAATCTTCGCATATTTTGCAGATAGAGCTTATAGAGGGGATTTAGATCTTGAATAGTTAATTCTCTACAAGTGCAATTTTTCCTTGCTTTGTTTATTGCTTTGCGTTTTGATTTTTGGATATTTTTCCATAAAGTTTCTTCGTCTGTTAATTTAAGAACAAAACGCTTAACACTTTCTTTTTTGATAATATTATATCGGTTTATCTTAGTAGAATTTTTTGGATTATTCTCTTTGTCTATTGATCCATTAATGATTAAGTTTTGAAATTCGTTTTGGTATTTTTTTTTGATAAAATCTAAGATTTGTGATAAGAATTTTTGATCTCCTACCATCCCACCATACTCTTGATATCCAGTTGAGATGATTCTGTTACCAAAAATTATGCTTTTAACTTTGGTGATTGGTAGAACTGTTTTAATCTCTTGTGTATCTTGGTCTTTTGCAATAATGAAACATTGTTGATCATTTTTGAAGCTAAAACTTTTGGTGATGAATTCATTCCAAATGTTTGTATGGTATAGAAATGTTTCAGTCTGTAATTCTGTTGTGAAATCTACAGAAGATACTTCTTCAATTACGATATTCATTGAATCACCTGTTTGATTTTTTCAATTTCTTTTTTGGATCTTAATAATGCAAACGCTAGATGATTCTTGGCAGCAAATCTTGCTTTTGGAAATTTTGACTTTTGATTTTCTGGTGCTAGAAATTTGAATGATTTCATATTGTCTAGTTCTATTTCTTTTTTTGCAGCTTTGGTTTTAATTTCAGTTGATTTTTCTTTGATAATTGGCAAATACAAACAAGCGTCTGTGCTTTGGTTTCCAGTGAGCACAGTATAGTTTTTTCTGCGTTTATTTATTACGCTCGCGTAGCAGTTTGCTTTGTAATTGATCACATTTTGAGCAAATTTAGGTAGAGTATATTGTTTTGCAGGATAATTTTTGATGTTGGAAACTTGTTTGTTAAGTAATTTTTGAGTCAGTGGAAATAGTAAGTTACTAACAATTATTGGACCAATGATACTTTGAATTATTGATTTTGTCAGATTAACCAATGGCATCTTTTTTTGTGATGGTAATTTGAGCTGATTGTCAGATGCAATTAATCCTCCAGTGAATCCAATATTTTTACTAATACCAAACGAGTAAATGGCATAGTCTCCAATGGCTCCTGCTAATTTGTTGTTTTGGCTAGCACCAAGAGCTTGTGCACAGTCTTCGATAACCGTAATATTGTTCTGTTTGCAAAGATTAGATATTTGTTGAATGTTAGATGGAAGATATCCAAAGTTGTAACATAGTAGAAGAACATCTGGTTTTTGAATGATTACAGATTCAATGTCTTCTTTGGAGCAGGTAACGCTACTGTCATAGTAGATGATTTTGCAATCTGCGTTTTGGGCTGCTTCTTTGACAACTTGACAAGTGAATGCAGGAATTGCAATAGTTAGTTTATTTTCGGACTTTTGTTGTAATGATCTGAGTAATAGAAATAATGCGTTTCTTGCGCTAGAAGTCCAGTATAAATTTGATTTTGGGATAAATAATCTAAGACTGCTATCTGATTGCGGAATGAATCCTGCTAACCAGTCCCATGGTTTGATCATTAATTTTTGTTGGGGAATTGTGTACATCATTTTCTTTTTGCAGTAAGTATTTAAATAGATTGTGTAGGGAAATACTTAGATGAAAATAACTTATATCTGTCCTACAAATTGTGTTCGTAGACCAATTGCTGAACTTGCTATTTTGCTTTCAAAAAAAGGGCACGAAGTTAGTGTTGCATATCCATATAGTAAAGAATGTCCTACAGATCACTGGGCTCCAAACAAAAAAATCTTGGATTATAAAAATGTGAAAAATGTTCACATATCATCATACTATCTCTCTTCTTTACCTTACAATTTTGTCAAACCGATGTCAATGCTCCGTCACGTTCGTGAAATTTTTAAAGCAGATGTTGTGCACTTGTGGGAATATTGGTATCCAATTTGTATGTTTATTATTTTCTACGCTCTAGTTACTGGACAGCGCAAGAAATTGATTATGACAACAGATGGCTTAGTTGGATATTCATATGTTCCAAAGGATCCTTGGTGGGCAGTACCTGTGTTTAAAGTTTATACAAAGACAATTGGACAAATTTTATTCCGAATTCCTGGAAAGTTGACTACTTATGGGAATGCAATGCTTTCACATGCTAAAAAAGCTGGAATGCCAATGAAAAAATTGATGGTTCAGGGAACGGGAATCCATTTAGATAAATTTCAACATGTTTCTGAAGAGAAAGTAAATGACTTGAGAGAGGAATTTTCAGTTGAATCTGATGAGAAAGTGTTATTATTTGTTGGAATGTTAACTGAGAGGAAGGGAGTTAAAACAGTAATTGAAGTTGGAATCAGATTATTGGATACTGGTAAAAAAATTAAGGTTTTGTTGGTAGGAAGTACTGATGATAAACTTTTTTATAAAAAATTAGTGCCTAAAAAATATTCAAAAAAAATAGTATTTGTAGGTGGAAGAACTGATATCCCTGTTTGGATGAATCTAGCTGATGTGTTATTGCTTCCATCAGAAGGAGAAGGACTCCCTGGTGTTGTAATGGAGGCTATGGCTTCAGGAACAGCTTGTGTAGCTACAAATGAAGGATGTACTCCAGATTTAATTGACTCTGGGACTAATGGTTTCTTGGTTGAACATGCTGATGTAGCTAGCTATACTGACGCTGTGAAACAGGTGCTTGATGACTCAAAGAAATTTGGCGATGCCGCATATGAAAAAATAAAAAATTTTGGATGGGAAAAAGTTGCTAAAGAGTATTTGGAAATTTATAATAAAGAAGTGTAAACTTGTTCTAGATCAATTGCAATTTTTTCTGTTGTAAACTTGATGGCAGAATTGTGACCTTGTTCTAATGTTTCTAACTGTTCTTTACTGCCGTGAAGATTTAAAGATTTTATTATTGACTTTGCAAGTTCAGCTGGATTATTCTTTTTGAAGATTGTTGCAAACCCAGAGGCTGCTTCTGGAAGTGCACCATTATTGGCAATTACAAGTGGAATTTTATTCAAGAGACCTTCAATTATTACATTTCCAAATCCTTCGTCACGAGAGGGAATGATCATAGTAGAACTATTTTGGTAAATCTTTGCTTTTTCGGTCCCACGTTTGTATCCTAAAAATTCAATACAATCTTGAAGGTGATTTATTTTGCATATTTTTTTGAGTTTGTTAGTATATTTTTCTGAACCATTTCCTACAATCTGAAGTTTAGCAGATGGGATTTGTTTTTTGACTTCTTTCATTGATTTGATTAGAAGATCAACTCCTTTTTGGTGAGAAAGTCTGCCAATGTAGAGAATATTTTTGGCACTTTGTGTGATTATTTCTTTGGTGCCAAGATATCTTGGAGCAGGAATTTGGTTGTACACTACTGAAGATTTATTTTTTACTAATTTGAATCTCCATTTGTTTTGGAGATATTTGGAGATGAAAGTTGTATGATCATAGAATGGAAGAAATAATTGCATTGCTGTGAGATAAATTGAGGCTAGAATTTTCATTGGTACTGAGCCTTCAGTAAAGGAGTTGTGGATTGTCAGAACTATTGGGATTCTGTTCATTTTTGCATGTAACAGACTGAGCTCTGGAATGAAAGAAGCGTAATGGTGCGTGTGGATAATATCTGGTTTTAGATTTTTTAGCTCTGTTGTGAAATTTTTTAGGATCTTGGTGGAATTTGTCAATTTGATCTTTGATGGTAATTGAATTACTTTGATATTATTCCAAATAAACTCCTGACGTGTATCGGTTCTGGATCCACAGAGAAGGGTGACTTGATGTCCACGTTTGGCTAGGGAGACTAAACCCCACTTTTGTGCGAAGCTATGTTTTGATTCATCGTTTTGATCAATGTACATATTGTCAATGTATGTGTGTACTATGTTCATAAAATATAAAATTGCTATATTGTTTTAAAATGCTTGTGAATAAAGCGATTAGTTGCAAAAATTATATAAACAACTATTTAGGGTAATTATTTATGCCAGAATTAAATTTACAAATTAAAGATGAAGATTTTGAAGTATTAAAATCAAGAGCAATAGCTCAAGGTTTCTCTGATGTTGAATCTTATTTATTGGATCTTGTTGGGCAGGTTTTGTTGCAAATTAAAGAAGATATACCAAAAGTTGAGTCAACTGATTCTGAAGATGCTAAACATTCGAAGAATCCAGATTCTGAAATAGACCCTGATCAAGCAGCTAAAGATGTTTTGCGGGATTTGGGATATATCTGATTTTTCTTCTTATTCTTATGATTCTTTAAACCAATTTTATGTTTTTCTTCATTTATTTTTCTGAATCTGAATTGTGCTCCACATCTAAGTTTAATAAGACTTATAAGCTGAAATTTCAGATCAATTTCTGATATATTTGAATTATAAGAGGAATAACTATGAAAACAGGATATGATGGATTAAAAACAGTTTACGTTGGAATGTGTGCAGATTTGATACACCACGGACATATTAATATTATAAATCAAGCAAGACAATATGGTGAGGTGATCGTAGGGCTCTTAACAGATCAAGCAATTTCTAGTTACAAAAGATTACCTGCTTTAACATTTGCACAGCGGAAAACTATTGTAGAAAATTTGCGTGGAGTTGCTGAAGTTATCCCTCAACACAGCCTAAGTTATGTTGATAATTTGCGAAGATTGAAACCACACTTTGTTGTACATGGTGATGATTGGAAAAATGGAGTTCAAAGAGAAACAAGACAACTTGTAATTGATACATTGTCTGAATGGGGTGGACAATTAATTGAGGTTCCTTATACTAAAGATATTTCTTCAACTAAGTTGCATAGAGGAATGAAAGAGATTGGAACAACACCAGAAATGAGAATGAAAAAACTTCGTAGACTTTTGGATGTGAAAGATATTGTTAGAGTTTTGGAAGCACATAATGGATTAAGTGGATTAATTGTTGAAAATACTGCTGTCCTCAAAGAAGGTAGAGCAAAAGTGTTTGATGCAATGTGGATTAGTAGTTTAACAGATTCAACTGCGAAAGGAAAACCAGATATTGAACTTGTTCAAAGAATGGATACTCTACATCAAGTAATTGAAGCTACTAGTAAACCTATAATTGTCGATGGAGACACAGGTGGACGAGTGGAACATTTTGTTTTCACCGTTCGAAGTTTAGAGCGGCTTGGAGTTTCAGCTGTAATTATTGAAGACAAAGTAGGTCTTAAGAAAAATTCATTATTTGGAACTGGTGCAAATCAAAAACAAGATACTATTGAAAATTTTTCTTATAAAATTAACAGTGGGAAAAAAGCACAGGTTACAGATGATTTTATGATTATTGCAAGAATTGAAAGTTTGATTTTGAAAGCTGGACTTGAAGACGCTTTAGCTCGTGCTAAAGCATATATCGAAGCTGGAGCTGACGGAATCATGATTCACAGTAAAGAGAAAGAATCTACTGAGATTTTAGAATTTTGTAGTAGGTATAAGATGTTTGATAGAAAGGTCCCATTAGTTGTGGTACCTTCTACTTATTGTCATATTACTGAGAATGAATTGATTGAAAATGGAATTAGTGTAGTAATTTATGCAAACCATTTGCTTCGTAGCGCTTACCCTGCTATGCAAAAAACTGCTGAGTCAATTCTGATGGAGAGTCGAAGTTTAGAGGCTAGTACAACCCATTGTATGCCGATAAAGGAGATTTTGACTTTGATACCAGGTGGTAAGTGATCTATTTATTCTTTCTTTTTTTAATTCTTTTTTTAATCAATTTGATCTTGAAAATTCATAAGATTTAAAAGGTAACTCTCAACTAGTAGTGTCATAAATGTACAACATTTTGGAGATGAAAAACTATGATTAAACCACAAATTTTTTATGATACTTTATCAGAGCATGGCTTAAACACATTTGCAGGAGTACCTGATTCTTTACTAAAAGCGCTTTGTGCGTATGTTGCTGATAATGCTGCGCCACAGAATAATGTGACTACAGCAAACGAAGGTAACGCAATTGGTTTTGCAGCTGGACACTACATGGCTACAGGAAAACCTGCAGTTGTATACATGCAAAATTCTGGGCTTGGAAACACTGTGAACCCACTTACATCTTTAACAGATCCTCAAGCTTATTCAATTCCAGCATTGTTGATTGTTGGATGGAGAGGAGAACCAGATGTAAAGGATGAACCTCAACATAAAAAGATGGGAGAGATTACATGTAGTCAATTAGATTTACTTGGAATCCCATATAGTGTGATTGACAAAGATACTGCTAATGTTGCAGATATAATTCAAACAGCATCAAAACATATGGCAGAAAAAAATAGTCCATATGCAATTGTTGTTAGGAAGGGAGCGTTTGAAGCATACAAGTTACAGAGTATTGTTACTACAAGTTTTGAATTAAGTCGTGAAGATGCTGTAAAATTAGTTGCAGATTCAGTTGATGAAAGTGGAGTTATTGTTTCAACTACTGGAAAAACTTCTCGTGAATTATTTGAACATCGTGTATCAAAAGGCCAAGGGCATGAAAAAGACTTTTTGTCAATTGGTTCAATGGGACATGCATCTTCTATTGCACTTGCTATTGCGCTTGCGAAACCTGAACGTCAAGTATATTGTTTTGACGGTGACGGAGCTGCATTAATGCATATGGGTTCATTGCCAGTTATCGCAGGACTAAGTCCTTCAAACTATAAACACATTGTATTCAACAATGGGGCACATGATTCTGTTGGTGGACAACCAACTGTTGGACATGGAATTGATTTACCAGCAATTGCTTTAGCTTCAGGGTATAAAGCTGCGTTTAAGGCGGAAACAGCAGAAGAAGTTCGTGCACGTTTATCTGAGATGCAGAAAATGGATGGACCAGTTCTTTTGGAAATTTTAGTGAATAAAGGCGCAAGAAGCGATTTGGGTAGACCAACTAACACTCCGCATGGGAATAGGGCTGCGTTTATGGCTGCTTTGAAAGGGTAAATTTTTTAAAGTTCTTTTTTATTTTTATTTTTATTGATTATGGTAGTTGAACAAATAATATATACAGGTATTGAGCAAATTCAAAGTATTTTAGAATCTGCACTTGTGAAAGATGTTTTCTTAGTTACTGGTAATAGGTCTTACGAACTAAGTGGTGCTAAGGAACAATTAGAAACTTTGCTATCTGACTATAATGTAACTGAGTTTTCTGATTTTGAAAAGAATCCTAAAGTTGAAGATTTAAGACGAGGAATTGAAAAATATCGTAATTCTAACTCAAACATTGTATTAGCAGTTGGTGGGGGAAGTGTTTTAGATATGGGAAAATCAATTGCTTTACTTGCAGGACAATCTTTGGACCCTGAAGAATATATTACAAAGCGAAGTGCAATCGTTGGAGAAAGTGTTCCATTGATCGCAGTACCAACAACATCAGGCAGTGGGAGCGAAGCAACACATTTTGCAGTTGTTTATATTAACAAACAAAAATATTCGTTGGCGCATCAAAGTATGTTACCAAAGTATGTGGTATTGGATTCCAAATTGACTGAAAGTTTGCCAGTTTCGATCACAGCTTCAACTACCATGGATGCCTTTTCTCAGGGGATGGAATCTTATTGGAGCGTAGCATCAACTGATGAATCAAAAAGTTACGCTAAAGGTGCTTTGGAATTAATTATGAAACATGGAGTTGCAAATGTTAATAATCCTAACTCTGAGACTAGAGCTGCTATACAAATTGCTGCTAACTTGGCTGGAAAAGCAATTAATATTTCTAAGACAACGGCTTGTCATGCAATCTCTTACACCTTTACTTCATATTTTGGAATCCCTCATGGACATGCGGTTGGTTTGACGCTTGCTTCACTTTTTGAGTATAATGCAGCTGTTAGTTTGGATGATTGTAATGATCCGCGTGGATCTGAGTATGTTCAAGGAGTGTTTTCTGACTTGAGAAATTTTTTGGGTGTTAATAGTTCAGCTGAAGCTGTCAGTAAAATCAATTCTTTGATGACAGATATGGGACTAGAGACTTCTTTGTCAGTTCTTGGAATTGGTGATTGTTCTGAAATTGCAGTTAAGAATGTGAATTTGGAGCGACTGGGAAATAATCCAAGGAAAATTGGCGCAGAAGAGATTAAAGAAGTGATATTGGGAATTCAGTGATTGATGTTAAAATTACTCTAAACTGATGTCTGCTTGTTGCTTTAAATGTTCTAACAGTTTTGTTCGGAGTTCTTGGAACTCAGCGTCTTGCTGCATGGTTTCAAATAAATTGTTTGTTTCTTGCGGGTCTTTTATGAGGTCGTAATACTCCCATGTTTTGGTTGTGTTGTTAAAAATTATTTTTTTGTTCTTGAACCTTAATGCAAATAAGTTATGTCTTTTTGGTGATGGGTTAGGTCCACCTAAACCGCCAGTTTCTAGATAAGCTGGACGCTCTTGAATCTCTTCATTCTCAGCAACTAGTAGTGATTGACCTTGCATTTTTTTACTGGAATCTTTTGGAATTTGAAGCATTTCTAACAATGTTGGAAGGATATCAATTGTTCTGACTTGCTGATTGATTTTTTTAATTGGAAGACTTGGTCCTTTGATACAAGCCCAGACTTTTGTTGTATAATCGTATAAATATGTGCCATACATTTTTTCACCTGGTTTCTCGCCGCAACTAGTACCATGGTCAGCATGAATCATTAGAACTGTATTCTTGTCAAGTCCAGTCTTTTTTAGGTGTTCTTGAAGATCATTTAGAAACTTATCACAACCTTGAATTGATTTTTCATATTTTTGAAAGTTTTCATCTTGATTTGAGAAATATGTTTTATCAAAATCATCTAAACCTTTGGTATGTTCAACAGAATAATGATGAATTTTACTGTATTGGAAATAGATGAAAAACGGCTGCTGATTTGTTTTTTGATTTTCTTGCTGCTTTTGAATTCCGGAATCGATGTGGGAGATGATTCTGGTTTTGAACTCAGTCTCTTCACTTTTGTGAGGATGTGTCTCATCAAATTCTTTGGTGGGAAATAAGTTAACATTTAATGCATCAAATATACAGTAATAATTTTGTTCTTTGAGGTATTCTACTAATGTTTTGGCAACTGTGTAGTCGAATTTGAATATGTTAAAATAAGCGTTCACTCCATGATTATAAGGGTAAAGTCCAGAAAACATAGATGTTAAGGAACCGATTGTGTATGGAACTGCAGTTACTAAATTTGAGAGGAAAAAACTTTCATCCATCATTTTTTTAATTGCTGGAATCTGCTCAATCTTGTCTCGTCTTAGTCCATCAAGGGTTACAACAATTAAATTTGGCTTTTGCTGATGCATAGCTGGATATTGGATTTTTTGTTTATAAGAGTTATGGATTGCTGATAATAGAAATATTCTGTAGATAATTTGGATAATATAGATTTTGTAGAATTAGATCTTTAATTTTTTGAATATTCTCTCTGTTGGGTTCCTCTTTGGTCTTACTTGATTGTATGTTCTGTTGAAAACATTCAAATTTTTTCCATCTAAATTATTTGGAATTGAAAAATAATCTAACACAGTAGGAGCGATATCACACATTTCTCCTGTGATTCTCTTTCCAATTTCTGTTTTTTCTGGATCATTGTTTTTTGTATAAGCTAAGAAAAAAGCCTTACTGTCATGAAATTGAGCTTTTTTGTGGATAATAGTTTTGTCTGTGATCACATTGTCAAAATCATACTTATCAATAATTTCAATTAGAATATGTCCAAACCGCCGATGAAGTGTTTCAATTTTCTTTGGATCAGAAACAGAATAATAATCCTCAGTGTTATAACAACGCAGGTCAAGTTCTGTTTCAATTATTTTTTTGATTTCTTCTTTGGTTTTTTCCCTTTGTTCTTTATTTTCTTCAAGTAACTTAATGATTGGAACGTGTTTTAATTCTGCTACTGCTTTTGTAAGATTGCGATCAATTTTTAATCCTTTTTTATTCACAGGATCGTATGGCAAATATCCTCGGATTAGACGGTACCATTTTTTTGAGAGGTTATGCAGTGGACCATACTCTTTGATTTTTTTAACTAAATAATCAAAAAATATTTCAGTTTTTTTGTATTTGATAGCTTTACTATTCCCATCTTTGTCTTGAACTGTTGTTTTTTCGATCAAGTATCCATTTTGTTTTAGTAGACAATTGATGTGCAGAACCCCATCAAAGATACTAGACCCATGGTCACTAAAAAGCATAAAATCATCTTCTGATTGAATTTCTTCGATCATCCATTTGATGATATTGTCTATTCTGGTGAGAGTTTTTTTAGCAATCTTAGTTTCAGCTGAATTTTTTTTAGCAATCAGATCTAGTAGGACTTTGTGTTGAATCCAATCGATCACGGCAAATTGAAAAAATAGTAAATCATACTCTTTGGTTTTTTTGTTATGTAACATAACTTCTTTGAGAATTTTTTGGTTATTGATAACAGTTTGATCCATGTGTTCAAGGGCACCCAAAATACTTTTTGCTTTCCATTTAGTGTTGATGTAGTCATTGATTGAAGGAAATTTTGACTTAAGAGATGCTGGTTTACAAGTCCCTTGAACTGTGGATGCGTCAAAAATATTTCTAACAATATCACCTTTGATTTTGGTACTTCTAGAAAAAGGAAGATCCATTAAAAACATTTTATTGTTGGCTTTTTCAATGGTTTCATAAAAAAATTCTTCTGTAATATCCTCTTCTTTTACTAACTGTAATTCTCCTTCTTTGTCATAGAAACAATTAGCTACAAATCCATGTTTTCCAATACTTTTTCCAGTAAAAATAGAGGTCCAAGAAGATCCTGAAAGGTAGGGATTCACACCTTTAAGAGTTGCATGGAAACTTCTGTCTCTTAAGGAATATAAATATGGCATGGATTCTTTACAGAGTTCCAACAGTTCTTCATTCATTCCATCTAAACCAAGGATAATTAGGGCCATTTGCTGTTTTTATGAGCCTTGTTTTAAATATCTTGTGAAGAGATATATACTGATATAAGATATTTATAAATATAAAAATCAAAATAATCTCACTAATAATCTCACTAATAATTTCACTAATCTCATTAATTTCACTTTTTTATCCGGTCAGTGACTATAACTTATTCATAAGTTTAATAAAGCAAGATATGGCTGAAAATTAAGTGAAATATTGTAAAAAATGTGTTCAACCAGATACTAGGCCAAGTATTAAATTTGATGAGAACGGAATATGTCCTGCTTGCACTTATGTCGATAAAGCACAATATATTGACTGGGAAGAAAGGCAGCAAGAATTGCTCAAAATAGTTGAAAAGTATAAAAAACACAATAAAATAAATCATTATGATTGTATCATTGGTGTAAGTGGTGGAAAAGATAGTCTTCGTCAGGCAATGTATGTTAAAGATGTTCTAAAATTAAAGGCACTGCTTGTTTCTTGTACTTACCCTCCTGAACAACAAACAGAACGAGGAGCATATAATCTTGCAAATATGATTAAACTTGGTTTTGATACAATCTCTATTGGACCAAGCCCAAAAATTTGGAAACGTTTAATGCGACAGGGATTTTTGAAGTATGGGAATTGGGCAAAATCAACAGAAATGGCACTTTTTGCGAGTGTTCCACGTCTGGCAATTGCGTATCATATTCCATTAATTCTTTGGGGTGACAATCCAGCAATTCAATTTGGAAATTTAGGAGCAGGTTCAATGACTTGGGATGGTAACCGAGCAAAAAATACTAACACACTTTCTGGAGGACCTGATGTTTTAATTGAAGAGGATATGCAAGAAAATGAAATTATTTGGTATAGGTATCCAAGCGATGAAGAAATGGTTATGGCAAATTTACAAATTGTGTATTTAGGATATTTTTGGAGTGATTGGAGTAAAATAAATAATGCGAATTTTTCCATTGCACATGGAATTGATATTAGACAAAAGAATTCTTTGAAACAAGGAGCATTGAACCAGTTTGAAGCGCTTGATGATGATTTTGTGGTAGTAAACCAAATGATCAAACACATTAAATTTGGATTTGGAAAAGTAAGTGATGAAGTTTGTGAAATGATTCGTTCTGGGTCTCTAACTCGTGAAGAAGGGTTCAAATTAGTTAAAAAATACGATGGAAAATGTGACAACGAGTATGTTAAAAGGTTTTGTCAGTATATTGAAATTAGTGAAGAAAAATTTTGGGAAATTGTAGAGTCTTATAGAAATTTAGAAATCTGGAAAAAAAATGAAAGTGGGGAATGGCAGTTAATAGATTTTCCAGATGTATAAAAAATGGTAAAAGATAAATTTTTTTGGAAGAGACCAGTTGTGGTGATTGATTATGGAGTGGGAAATATTTTCTCTATCACTAATGCTCTTGAACATCTTGGTTATTCATATATGATATCAAATAAGGAAGCTGATATTAAAGCAGCGTCTGCTTTGATTTTGCCTGGTGTTGGTGCGTTTAAAGAAGCTATGAATAATTTAAACTCACTTGGATTAATTCCAACACTTGAAGAGGCAGTACTAATACAGAAGAAACCAATACTTGGAATCTGTCTTGGAATGCAAATTCTTGGAACAAGTTCTGAAGAAAATGGACACTACAAAGGCCTTGATTGGATTCCTGGAAAAAATGTGCTTTTTACAGAAATTGGAAATTTAAAAATACCTCATGTTGGATGGAACACAGTTAATATTAAAAGAAAAATTCCACTATTTTCTAACATTTTGGAAAATTCACAACCACATTATTATTTTGATCATAGTTATCACTTTGTTTGCGATGAAGAATTTATTAGCGCAACATGTAATTATGGGAAAGAAGTAGTGGTGGCAATTCAGAAAGAAAATATTTTTGGTGTGCAATTTCATCCTGAAAAAAGTCAAAACAGCGGATTTAGACTTTATAGAGGATTTTTTGAGTATGTAAAATCACAGTTCAAACATAGGATGGTGAAGATGGATGCTTAAGAAAAGAGTAATTGCTTGTTTAGTAATAAAAAATGGAATTGTAGTTCAAAGTATTGGGTTTGAGAAATATTTGCCTGTTGGAATTCCAGAAATTGCAGTAGAATTTCTTAACTCATGGGGAATTGATGAAATAGTTCTATTAGATATTGATGCGACATTGGAAAACAGAGAGCCAGATTTTGAAATGATAAAGAGGATTTCAAAGAAATGTTTTGTTCCATTAACAATTGGTGGTGGGATAAAAAGTGTTGCAGTTATGAAAAAATTAATCAGAACTGGGGCTGATAAAATTGCAATCAACAGTTTGGCGGTAAATAATCCTTCTCTAATAAGTGAAGCTGCAGCAGTTCTTGGGAAACAATGTATTGTGGTTTCAATTGATGCTAAATGTAGAAAAAGAGAAGATGGAATTATCTGGCATGAAGTTATGATCAACAATGGGAAAGAAGGTACTGGACTTGATGTTGTCAATTTTTCCAAAAAATGCGAAGAGTTAGGTGCTGGGGAAATTATAGTTAACTCTATAGATAATGATGGATCAAAAAATGGTCTTGATATTGAATTAATCCGGAGCGTAAGTTCTGCTGTTTCTATTCCAGTAATTGCAATCGGAGGAGTTGGGCATCCAGAGCATTTTGCAGAAGGGTTTATTCAAGGGAATGCAATGGCAGTAGCTGCTGCAAACTATTTCCATTTCACTGAACATAGCCCAATTATTGTAAAGGAGTATTTAATGTCATACACAACAATTAGACCAAGGCATGAGACTTATATTAATTATGAGGGATTTTCATTTAACAAGTATGGACGAATTAAAAAACGTGAAGAAGATTATTTAGATAAGACCAGGTTTGAATACCACCCTGAAGAAATTATTTAGTTTAAGGAGAAAGAGAAATCATGAAATATTGCACAAGATGTTTGTACCCAGGAAATCATCCTTTGAACATTACTTTTGATTCAAAAGGAGTTTGTAGTGGTTGTAGGATACATGAGGAGAAAGATAGTCTTAATTGGTCTATGAGAGAAGAAAAGCTTAAGGAGATTTTGAATCAATTCAAAAGCAAAACAAACACTCAGTACGATTGTATCATTCCTGTTAGTGGTGCACGAGATTCATACTTTATTGTTCATTTAATTAAAAATGTGTACAAAATGAAACCACTTTTGGTGACATACAACAAACAGTATAACACAGAAATTGGAATTCGTAATTTGGCTTATCTTAGAACTATTTTTGATTGTGATCTTTTAACTTTGACAGTTAACCCTGATACCGTAAAGAAAATAACTAAAGTTAGTATGCAAAAAATGGCAAGTATGTATTGGCACTGCATTGCTGGGCAAACTGTTTTTCCAGTACAAACTGCTGTTAGATTTAAAATCCCATTAATTATTTGGGGTGCGCATCAAGGAATAGATCAAGTAGGGATGTTTTCTCATACAGATAATGTTGAGATGACTCGTAAGTACCGTAAGGAACATGATTTGATGGGATTTGAAGCCGAAGATATGGTTTCAGAATCAATGGGATTGACTATACGAGATTTGGCTCAGTACATTTATCCACATGATAAGGAGATAGAAAAAGTAGGAGTAAGAGGTATTTATTTGAATAACTTTATTCGATGGGATACAAAGGCTCAACATGAAAAAATGATCAAATTATATGATTTTGAGACAAATGATCAACTGCGAACTTTTGATCGTTATAACGATATAGATTGTTTTCATTATTCAGATATCCACGATTATATTAAATTTTTAAAATATGGATATAGTAAAGTTTTAGATCATGCTTGTCGTGAGATTAGACTAAAACGTTTGACACGTGAAGAAGGGATTGAACTTGTTAGAAAATATTCCTTGAAGGCGCCTCAGACAATGAAGATATTTTCTGATTGGCTTAATATTACTGAAAAAGGGTTTCATTATTTTGTGGATAAATATCGCAATAGTGAAATTTGGATGAAAAACGATTCACAAAGATGGGTACTTAAAGACAGTATTTTGAATCATGCTGCAGACGAGGGAGTAAATTCAGTACGCTTAGAAAAAATAGATGATTGTGAATTTGAATTAACAGATCATAAAACTAAGGATAATTCTACTAGTAAGTATACTCTAATCGGTAGAGGGTATGTTGATAAGAATTAATTAATTAAGAATTAATGTTTTTTTATTTTTTATTTTTATTATTACTACAATCATGATTGTTGTTTTTGTTAGTATTATTGATTTTTTATATTTAGGATTTTTTTAATTTCACTGATAACTCTGGTGGTGTTTTTCCCATCTATGTATCTAGAGATTTGATTTCTATCTGTACTTGGAAGTGATTTTTTAATTGATTTTTTAAGTAATGATTTTAATTCTTCTATATTATTTGCTCTATAAGAGATCCCTAAATCATTTGTGATTAGACAATCATATTTTTTTTGAATTGGCTGGTAACTGATTACAGTCTTTCCAAGGCAAACAGCTTGAAAAAGAACCATTGAGTGTTTACCCAGAATAATTTGGTGGGTCTCTATTAATTTTTTAACATCAGATTTACCTAGAACGGTTACTGATATTTTGGCATTCTTAAAAGCTTCATGATATCTGAGATGATCTTCTTTTGGATGACATTTTATAGTTAGGGAAATGTCCTCACTCATTTCTTTTATGATTTTAATACATTCATCAATTGTCTTTGTATCTGGAATAAATTTGCCTTCTTTTACTAGAGGTTGAGAAATGTATAGAATGTTATTTTTATGAGCTGTATTTTCTTGAGAGTAATCTTTGTGTGGTTGTTTTTCTTTAGATTCATTGCTTTCTAAAAAAGTATCAAAGAACGGGTTTCCAGTAACAATAATCTTATTTTTTGGAATTTTTTCTTTAATCATTCTTGTTTTGGAAATTTCATCCATTGTAAAGATGTAATCTGGCAGATAAACTAAATCATTTCCATTGCCACTATATCTCAAAGCATAATTTGACCAAAAATCTAGAATTGAAACTGTTGGGATAGTATTATCTTTCCCATAAATTATGGCCTGTTTTTCAATACTGAAGCCAGAACTTGCACCAAGGATTATCAAATCTGGTTTTTCTGTAATCACTTGTTGATTGAATAATTTTCCATTCAAATCTTGAAAAGAAATTCCAGCTTGATTAAAGAATTCGCAGCTTTGTTTTGTAGCAAAAACCTGGACAGTAAACTGATTACCTTGTTCCAGTTTTTTAATCACTGGAGTTAGAGCGTTAGCACTTCCAGGATCCTGACTACAAAAGATGATTTTTTTTGGCATATTAGTATCTGAAATGGGAAGTAATAGCCGCCATAGATTCATTTTTTTGTTCGTTTCGCAAATCTAAAGCCTTTAACTGTTCTTTATTATCCCAAACTTTTTGAATTGCTGAAATAAATAAATCCATATGAACTGTTGTTAATGGATATCGACAAATATTTGTTGTGAATAATGTCTTTTCAAACATCTCTTCAACTACTGGACAACTTCCTTTACTATAATCTGGATTTCCATCATAGTATTTTGAATCAAACGGATAGTGAGATTCATTATACACTTGTTTATTTTGATACATTGGTATCAAATATAATGGTTTTACATATCCTTGAGCTACCGGCGCACCTTCCGCTCTTAAGGCTTTAATGAAAGTGTTCCTAGAAATACCCCAAATATTAGCATCAAATTTCATTGCGTAGAGATAATATACATGACTAGATCCATTTCTGACAAGTGGAGTTGTGATCCCGGGAATTGCTTTTAATTTTCTTGTTAAGTATTCTGCTAGTTCAACTCTTTTTTCTGTAAGGTGATTTATTTTTTTGAGCTGCTCTGTTGCAATTGCTGCATGCAATTCACTTAAACGGAAATTGTTTCCAAGGATAATCTCATTTCTTCTAGGATCATTTTCTTCCATAAAATCAACAACAACTTCACCATGATTTCGCATTAATTGAGCTCTTAATGCAAATTTATCATTATTAGTTGTTAACACTCCTCCTTCACCGCAATGCATTGTTTTATGGAAGTTAAAACTAAACACACCAATGTCTCCAACAGTTCCAGTATATTTCCCATTGTAATGAGCGAGAGGAGATTGAGCACAATCTTCAATTAAAATTAAATTATATTTATCACAGATTTGTCTTAGACGATCATAATCTGGCATATGCCCAAAAATGTTTACAGAGAGAACTGCTTTTGTTCTTGGAGTAATTTTTCTTTCTACATCTGCTGGATCAATACAAAATGTATCTGGATCAATATCAGCGAAAATTGGGATTCCTTGATTCATTAAAACAGCTGAAGGTGTAGCTGACATAGTGTATGGGCTAGTGATTACTTCATCGCCTGGACCAATTCCTGCTGCTGCAACTGCCATTTGAAGAGCAGTAGTTGCTGAGTTACATGAGACTGCATGCTTTACTTTAAACATATCTTGAAATGTTTTTTCGAATTTCTTAACTTCTACTCCACCATAAAACCGTGGATCGAATTTTGCAACGAATGCAGAAAGAACTCCAGTATCCATTACACGCATAACTGCTGCTTTTTCTTCTGGACCTAAATTATTTGTTTCTGGTAGTTCTTCATTAAAAATTGGTTTAACATTGAATAATGCTAATTTTTTTTCTGTATTGTTATTTATGTTGTTTTCCATGTTGTAAATACCCCATTAGTTTTTGGCAAATTTATTGATTGATTAAATGGCATGTTGATTTTTTGCTTAGTTTTTGATGAGTGAATAGCAGCCGAAACTAATTCTAAAGACCTAACTCCATTTTTTGCAGAAGAAATTAACTCTTTTATTGAACCTTGTTCTTTTGCTTCTACTGTTTCAATTATGTCTGTGATGGCATCTGTAAAAAGTGATCTGCTAAAGTCTTTTGGAATTGGAAACTTTTGAACAGTTGAGGAACAAGTGACGGTTGGAAGAGCAAGTGACTTTTCATTTGGAAAATATCGATAATCGTAAGCAAAAAATGGTTTGTTGATTAATTCTAATTTCCCCTTTGTTCCGATAATCTCAAGCTCAAATAATGAGTGTTGAGGGATTGTACATGGTGTTAGAATCGCAGTGACTCCTGAATTGAATGCTACTTGAACAGTGAGATTAGGGTCGTCTCTAAATTGGTCTTCGCTTTCGTCTTTAAGTGATTCTACAGATTTAATATCTCCAAAATAATATTCTAACAAATCAAAAGCATGTGAACCATTGTTGGAAATTCCACCAGCGTAGAAGAAAATTGCTTTTTTGGGCTGACCAATAAGATCTGCTAGGTTGATTTTCACATGTTGGTGAAGTTTGTCATGCCTTCTTTGGAAATTAATTGCTAAGATTATATTGTTCTCTTCGCATAACTTTTTTGCTTTATTTGCTTCATCAGTGTTTGCAGCAAATGGCTTTTCACAAAAAATTGCTTTGATATTTTTTCCATTTATTTTTGCTTGTACAACATCTTGAATAATTTTAGTGTGTAATTCAAATGGAGTACAAATACTCACAATATCAATTTCTTGATTCTGCAACATCTGTTTATGGTCAGTGTAATAATCTTTGGCACCCCAATCTTCTTTACACTTTTTTGCTTTATTCTCATCAATGTCTGAGACTGCAACTAGGGATGTTTGTGGATGTTCTTTGAAGGCAGCACAGTGAGTTACTGGCCAATCTTTGAATAGAAGATTGTAACCTGAAGCAATGTTTCCACATCCGATCACAGCTGCTTTGTATTTTGGATTTTGAATTGATTTATGTTGATAATTTGTTTGTTTTTGGTTTTGACTATGTTTTTGGTTTTGATTTTCACTTTGATCTTTACTTTGAATTTGAGATTCACTTTGATCGTGATTTTCATTTTTTTCAAATATTGGGATTTGTTGGAATTCTGATTTTAGAATTGACAGCTTGATAACATCTTTGTATGAATTATTGAAAAAGAACGCTTCTTTCAAAATCCCTTCTTGTTTCCATCCAATTTTTTCTACAGATTTTTGAAACGCAGGATTAACAGTCCCTGCTTCTACCCTATTTAGACCAAGTGTGTTGAATAAATGTTTAGACAGAAGATAGATTGCCTCCTTAGCATATCCTTTATTCCATTCGGTTCTATCGCCAATTATAATGGAAATTTCTGCAGATCTGTGGATCCATTTAACTGGGCCAAATTTGATGTTTCCAATATGTTTTCCGGAATTTGTACAAATTGCTAGAACTGCTTCATTGCTTTTTAGATTACTCAAGTATTTTTTCGCTTCAATCTCTGAAGTTGGAAATAGTCTACGGCCGGAGAATAAATTCACTTCAGGGTCATTTAGCCATGATAGATAATCTTGATTGATATCAGAGACTAATTGAGGCCTTAGATAGATGCGTTTTCCTGGTAGAAAGGATAGATTGGACATAAGTAATTTTTTGATATTTTCGTTTATTAAGCTTATGAATAATAGAACTGAATTAAGCTCATTTTTACTTTCTATGAGGATTATTGTTGCAAATGCTTTAAAAGTGGATTTTTATCCAAAATAATGATTATTATGAAACTTGGAACCGATATTGAGGAAGTTAAAAGATTTAACCTATCCCGTGATAATGCATTTTTACAAAAAGTGTTCACGAACCTAGAGTTAGATTATGCTTTTGGCAAAAGTATCCCAGCACAACATCTTTGTGGATTTTTTTGTGCTAAAGAAGCCTACATTAAAGCAATTGGAGATCGTAAAGTTGATCTGCGTTCGATAGAGATTTGTCACAATGAATCTGGGGCTCCATTTATTTGTGTGATTGAATCAGACTTGAATGTTGAATCAGGATTGAATCTTAAATCAGAAAAAATACTGGTTTCTATATCTCATACTAAAGAATTTGCAACTGCAACAGTGATTATTTATTGAATTTTATTTGCTATTATTGAGTTTTATCTGCTAAATTTTTTGATAAATTCTAGATTAATTTTTGCTTTCTTTTCAATTAAAATAATTAAATCGGAATCTTCTTTTGCAATACCACCTATAAAAAGAACAGATAGGTAATATAGAAACAAATAACTTGCAGTTAGGACAATTAATTGAATTAAGTTTATAGACTGATTTCTGCTAATCACTACAAAGAAAATAACTGTTGTTGGGATAATTGCACTAAGAATGTACTTGAAATAATATTTGACCTTGTATCTGAATGGAATAAGTTTTCTTGCAATAATTAGTAAATAAAATTCTCTACCAGCCAAAGTAATTGCAGTTGCAAGCGCTGCACCGGTTAGTCCAAATCTTGGAATTAGTAAAATGTTTAGAACTATGTTCAGTCCAGCAGCTACAATACTGCTCCAAAAAATAGTAGTTACTTCACCAAATGCTTTGAGTGCTTCAGATGCTGGACCGGAAATGACATTGGCAAAGTAAGCTGAGACTAACACAATTAAAGCAATAGCACCTGGGCTATAATCCCATCCAAATACATTTCCAATAATCTCGCCTGGAAAAAGAATTACTAACAGAAAGAATGGAAAACTCAAAATAAATCCCCATCTAGTTACTGTCCCAAAGAGCTGAATCATCTCAGTGGTTTTTTGTTTTGCTTTTAGTTCAGAAATTACTGGAAAAGACATTGAAGCAAAGGCTTTTAGAAAAATATTAAGGCTAGCTGCAAGTGCTAGTGCTACATTGTAAATTCCAACACTTGTAGTATCAAGATAAATTCCAAGAAAAAAAGTGTCTGCCCATCCCATAACTTCTACAAAAGCAGCTGAAAGAAATAAAGGAAGAGAGTATAACATGAGCTCTTTGTTTTCAAATATTGCTTTTTTGCTTCTTGATAAAAATGGAGCGAATTTGATCTGGAAAATTATAACAGATAAAGCAAGACCAATTAAAATTGAAAAAATGTACATATATGCAATTTCTAAAATGGATCCACCTAAAAAAATCATAATTGATACTAGAACAAATAAACTAATCTCTCTACCAATTGTTCCTGTGATGATTGTAACTTCTGGTTTTTTGAACCCAGTGAAGGCTTTTCCAAAAAGTTTGAATTGACTAAGTATAGGGATACAAAAGGCAAATACAATTATTATTGGCTGCAATTCTGGTTCATGAAATAAATTGTTAGCGATGAATTTTGAGGAAAATAAAACCAAAATTGACATGAAAATTGATGCTATCAAGGAAATTCCAAGTGATGCTCTTACAGTTCCAAGCAATCTTTTGGCGTCTTTTAATCCATTATAATGTGAAATGAATTTGACAATTCCATTATTTAATCCAAGTAAAGTTAGGGTTGTACAAACCCCAAGAACCATTAAACCAAGAGAAAGTAGTCCAAGACCAGATGGGCTGAGATATCTTGAGATAACAATTTTGTAAACGAACCTGACAACATAGAGAAGAACCATATTTGCAAATATGAAACCGGCACCTTTAGCTACAGTTTGTAGTGCCTTTTGACTTGTTTTTTCTTGCGTTTGGTTTTGACTCATATCATGCTGATTTTGCCAAAATTTGCTTTATAAGGGTTGTTAAACTTCATTTTTTCTGTTAATATTTAGTTATTCACAAACCTTAAATAGGATTTTTCGCTTATTTTGTTTATGAATTCACAAGCAGAATCATTAGAAGAAATCTACATCTATTGTGCTGGAGGACAAGGCAGACATATTACTTTTCTAATTCAGCAAATTGGTGGATACAAAATTATGGGATTTATTGATGAGAGTTCAAGTCTTGTTGGAAAATCAATAAAAGGATTTCCAGTCTTTTCTTCAATTGAATCTGCGGTTTCTGGAAAAAATGAGATTAATATCGCAATTGCTAATGGAACTCCAAAATATGTACATGCTATTGTGAAGAAGTTGCGAGAGTATCAAAAATCTTTGAATTGTAAAGTAAATTTTCCAAATTTGATTCACCCATCTGTCTTATATGATGCTTCTGGAGTTAGTTTTGGAGTGGGAAATATCATTAATGTAGGAACAAATTTGACTACTGATATTGTAATTGGGGATTTTAATTATTTTAATCGTTATTGTATCTTAGGTCATGATCTCATTGTTGGAAGTTATTGTAACTTTAATGCTGGAGTAATTATTGGAGGAAATGTTTCAATTGGGAACTTTACTTATCTGGGAATGGGTACTAGAGTAATTCAAGGTAAAAAAATTGGGCAGAATGTGCTAACTGGTGCAGGGTCTATTATTCAAACAGATGTACCTGATAATGCAATTATGATAATGCCAAAGGCTAGACATTTTAGTAATCAAAAACCAGTAATTATGGAGTAACTTGCAGTGAAAATGAAAACTATCGTCTTTGGAGTACTTTACCCTAAGATGCAGGATTTTTTGAAGGAATATGCTGTGTGTATTAATTCTCAGACAGACCTTGATTTTGAACTATGGTTGGTGAACAATAATTTTTCTGAAGTTGATACTGTTCGAAAGTTAATAAATTCGAAGATTCCTATTCGAATTCTAGATGTTCCAAATCCTGGGACTCGTGGTCCAACGCTCTGGCAACACATTATTCCACTTTTAGCTTCTGAAACAAAGAAACATAATGTTGATGTTGTGATTTTTACTGATACTGATGATACTTTTGAAATTGCTAGGGTGCAGAAAACGAAGGTTGCGTTTGATTCTGGGGCAGATATTGTTTTTACTGAATTAGTTCCAATTAGTTCCAATGGTTTAGTTAAAGGAGAAGCTTGGTATCAATCAAATGTCCCTTCTATAGCCCAGTTTACCGATATTGTTTCTAAAAATTTACTTGGACTTGGACATACTGCAATTCGTGCTGAACTGTTATCAAAAATTTATCCAGTATCAACAGATTTGGTGGTTACAGATTGGTGGATTTATTCTTCTTTGTTAGCTCAAGGATATCAAGGACATTATTTGCAAAATTGTGTCAGTTTCTATCGGCAGCACGATGATAACATTGCTGGAATTCGTTCAAGGTTTGATGCAGAATATATCCAGTATGGAGTTAATTTGAAGATCCAACATTATACTGAGTTGTTGAAGTATATGGAAAATTCTGATCATTTGAAATTGGTTCAAGAAGAGATGGAGAGAATTAAGATTCTTGATGCGTTATTGTCAGATCCGAGAATCCTTGCCCGTTATATGATGAATTTGAACAATTTTGCGAAGCTTGAAGGGCGAGGTCTTTTTTGGCGCGAAGAAGTTGATCTGAAATTTGTGCCAACTGATTTATTGAAGAATTAAGATAAACTATACCTGTAGGGAGTTTTATGTTGTTTAGTTACAACTGAGAAATATCCAAATATTCACAGCCAATTTTTTCTGCAGCTTCACTATCTGATAATGAATTCCCAATAAATAAAGTTTTTTTTGGATTGATTTTTTGGAGATTTTTTTGTTCAAAAATATTGCTAAGCACATTGTAACCATCAAGCTCTGGTTTAAGACGCCTGGTTTGTTCACGCCCAATAATTGTAATAAACTCTTCATCTATGTTTTCGGTTTTTAAAGCCTGATGTACAATAGATGCAAAGTTGGATGTCCAGACAACTTTTTTTCCGGAAAACGATTTCACATATCTTATTGCTTTATTATTGAAAGTAACTCCACTCAGACCTGCTTCTTCAAATCTTTTGGAAATTGGAAGACAATCCTGAAACCCAACTTCACCTAATAAATCATAAGCTAAAGTGCATCCAGTTGAGTAACCTGTGAAGTCAACTATTTTGTTGTGGTTGTTTTTGAAGTGAGTAGCTAGTTCAGTTTTCAAAGATTTCCAATTAATGTCTAGTTTTCCAATTGTGCCATCAAAATCAAATATGATCAGATCGTATTTGATTAATTTAAGAACAGTTTGTCCGGAAATAGCATTTTTTAAATGTTGAACTTTTCTTTCAAGTTCATAAATTTGATTTTCTGTGAATTCTACATTTAGTGCAAAGTTGAGTAAATCTTCGACCCAAATACGAATTGCCATTTGAGGAATTAATCTGATCTCTTCTGTTGTTAAAGAATCAATTTGTTGATAGGAGTCTAAGTAAATTTTCATGATCTCTGGATTTGGAGAAATTAAAGATGCATCTGCACGTCTTGCACCAAAGCACCAGAGTGCGTAGACAACATCTCTTAATCTTGTAATATACATGAATTCATCAGGGTCAATGATGGTAACTGAATTGTCTTGCTTGTAGAGGATATTCCCTGGGAAAATATCTTTATGAGTTAGTTGTTTTGGAAGATTTTGGAATAAATTGTCTGGTATTTTTTCTAGCTGAGTTTTTGCAAGGTCTAACCCCAGTTTTAGGTTGCGCATGAATTTTTTGGAATAGTTTTTTTGTTTAGTAGAATTTTCTAATTTTAGTTCTACTTGGCTAAACAGGTCTAATATTGGTTGATCTCGAAGAAATGGTCCGTTGTTGAAATTTGTTTCAAAAAATTCTGTTACATTTGGATCAAGATTTTTGAGTTTTAAGTTCATATCAGCATGAGCAGTTGCAGTTGCTTGAATTTGATCTTTGGATTCATTATATTTTTCATTTTCTTGAAAAGGAATTAAACAGTAGTGTTTATCTTGAACATTTGGTTCTGTGATTTTGACAAAATAATTTCCAGTAATTGTTTTATTGTATGTTAGAAATTGATTTTTTAGTGGGTTACAACTGTCGATGAATTGCGATAGGCCTTTGAGGAATAATTCGGTGCCATAGAAATTGAGGTAGTCGCTGAGTACTTCTTTTAGAATATATTCTTGATTTTTGTCGTCCTTAAGTAAGATTAAGGAACTTTTGAAGTTAAAAGTGAACTTAGTCTCATTTTTATCTGTTTCAACTAATCTTAGTTGTTTGCCAAAAATCTTAGAAACTTGATTAATTGTTTCTTGACTGAGCTGGGTTTCTTTTGATTGTTTCATTTTGTTGTTTCATTGTTAAAATTTGTTGTTAAAAAAATAGTAATAATTAAAGTAAAAAAAATGCTTAGAAACAATCTGTTCCTGGCACCACTCTGTGGAATAATGAAAAAAAATGATATCTACTCAATATCCTCCCATTTGATAACTTCATCGTATGGAATATTTCTATTTAATTTCCTTCCAATAACTGCTTTGGATTCAAAACAAGGAATCCCGTTACCTGGACGTTTATAGATGATATCTGCTCTTGAGATAACGTGGCCCGCTGGTAAATCTTTGGTTGTCAGAATTGATCTTCGCATTTTTACACGCTTTGCTTTTTCTTCCACACTAACAACTTTGTAATATGTACCTTTAGCGATATACATTCTTTTTGCATATTCACATAATCGAGTCATTTCTTCCTTTGTGATTGAAACTTTCTTCTCACGGCAAGGACGTTCTTCTGAAAGCATAAAATGTTTTTCGATAACTGATGCGCCAAGAGCAATTGATGCTAGTGGAAATTCGATAGTTTTACTGTGGTCAGAAAATCCAACAGGTAAATTGAATGTATTCTTTAGCCACCTGATTTGTTCTAAATTAATGAACTCATCTCCAGGAGGGTATAAAGCTACACAATGAAGTAGGACAATTTGATCGTTACCTTCTTCTTTCATGATTTCTACTGCACGGGAAATTTCTGAAAGTTCACACATTCCAGTTGACATAATAATTGGTCTTCCTTTTTTGGCAATTTTTCTTAGCCAATCAAGATTAGTTACTTCCATGGATCCAATTTTGTAAAATGGTACATCAAGCTCGTCTAGGATATCAATCCATTGTTCACCAAATGGAGAAGATGCAAAATAAATTCCAATCTCATCGCAATATTGCTTAAGTTCGACGTGTTGTTCTTTTGTTAGTTGACATTTTTTGTTAACAGCTTCAAGTCCAACTTCAGTTAGACCAGGTGCAGTATAATCTTTACGTTTTTCAAATAGGACTTTGGAGTTGATATCATTCCATGCCCAAGATTGAAACTTGACACAGTGGCAACCGGCCTCTTTTGCAGCATCAATTAATTCTTTTGCTATACTGGTTTCACCCATATGGTTTGATCCAATTTCAGCAATAATGAACGGTTCTGTTTTATTAGTTAGTTTTTCGAAGAAATTTGTATTTTCCATAAGACAATTTGGATAATTTGGGTTTAAATATCTTGTGAATAAAGGGGAAGTATCTGTAATTACTCTCACTCACTAAACCACTTCGCAATATTCTCTGCTGCATTCTGATAATTACCTCTAAGCCAATGGTCGTCTCCTTGATATAACTGAAGAGTGGAGTTTGAAAGATGGTCTGCTGCTCTTTGACTTTGTGAATAAGGTACTTCTCGATCTTCAGTTCCATGAAGCAATAGAACAGGGCAATGAATCCTTGCGAGTTCATTGATTGTGGCATCTTTATTTAACAGAATATGTTGACTAGCGTCTTCAATAAAAGAATATTCAACTTCTCTATCTCCACCATAATTTGGAAATTCTAACACACCTTCTCTTTCCCATGTTTGCATAACTATCTCACTGAGTCTTCTGGCTCTTTGTGCAGGGTAATCAAGAACGGCACCGACAACTGCAACTTTTTTAATCGATGGATCATTTTTGGCAACATTCAATGCAACATGTCCACCACAACTAAAACCATACAAACTGATATTATGATATCCTAATGTTTTTGAGAAAGTGATTGCGGATTCTAGGTCTTTGATATATTGGGTAATAGTATTTTTTTTAAAATCTCCTTCAGAACCTTTACAACCCCAAAAAGAATATCTTAAACTATCAATCCCTCTGTCTGAAAGTGCTGTTGCTACATTTTGCATTGTGGTTTTAGAATCTAAATGTGAACCGTAAGAATGTGAAAGAATTACCATCTCTCTTTGAGAGAGGGGGTCATCTTCTTGATCAGAAGAGTTAGCTAAACGTATTTTTCCAAGAAGTTTATCATTGTTTGTGGTAGAAAAATATACGTCTCGTTCCATTTTTGCTAATTTTTTTTTTTTTA
>Ga0233434_1000484_pt1 | contig 44816 bp, 40 predicted proteins | sample SI_122_August201_4_FD_182738 | JGI IMG/M metagenome (GOLD analysis project Ga0233434, IMG submission 182738) | Seawater microbial communities from Saanich Inlet, British Columbia, Canada - SI_122_August2016_120_MG | ecosystem: Environmental > Aquatic > Marine > Inlet | place: Canada: British...
TGCACATCGTCGACAACATTTTGTAATAGCTTACGCTCCTTCGGTTCCATGGACCTGAGAGGAGAACCCGAATCTTTAAATGCACCGCTTTTTATTACTGCAGGTCGTACGCCAATTTTTTTTGCCAGTTCTTCTACATTATTAAAAGCCATTATGGCGCCAATGCTACCTGTCAATGTTCCAGGATTAGCAAGAACGTAATCGGCAGCGCAGGCGATGTAATAACCTCCCGAAGCCGCAACGCTACCTAGCGAGGCATAGACAATTTTTTTGGACTCTTTTATTTTATTGATTTCATCATAGATTTCCTGCGCGGGTCCAACCGTCCCACCCGGAGAGTCAATCCTAACAATAATGGCTTTAATCTTTGCGTCCCGCCGGTATTTAGAAAGTTGTCGGACTATTTCAGAAGAGTCGGTCAACATACCGTTTACATGGACCAGGGCAATTTCACTGTTTGAGGTTTTCAAACGGTCCTGCATGAAGCCGCCCATAACAGAAGCTGCAAAAAAGAATGCAATTATTCCAAGCGTCCATTTAAATAGAGTTTTCAAAATGACCTTTTTGGGGTTGGGAGAGAAATAAAAATTAAAACCCGGCCTCTTTCGAGGCCGGGTTTAGAGTTACTCTTCTTTAAACACTTCCATATCTACCTGTTCTTTTTCTATTTGCGAAAGATCCAGGTTTTCTTTATGAGCTTTAATGCTTAAGGCGATCTTTTTATTATTGATATCAACCTTGATCACTTTAGCTTTGATTTCATCATCGATCTTCACAGCCTCTTCGGGGTCGGTAACTGGCTCGGAGCTCAATTGAGAAACGTGAATCAACCCCTCAAGCCCATCGCCAAACTCAGCAAAGGCACCAAAACTTGTAACCTTAATTATTTTCCCTGAAACTTCCGTTCCAATTGGATAATTGCCTGCAATTTCATCCCATGGATCAGGTTGCAATTGTTTGACACCCAGGGAAATTCTGCAATTTTCCTTGTCGATGCTGAGAACCACTGAAGCAATTTTGTCTTTCTTTTTGAGCACTTCAGAGGGGTGTTTAATTTTTTTCCAACTCAAATCGGAAATATGGATCAAACCGTCCACTCCATCTTCCAACTCGACAAACGCACCAAAATCCGTCAGGTTTCTTACGGTACCCTCGACCTCGGTTCCTATTGGATATTTATCTTCAATTTTATCCCATGGATTAGGCTCGATCTGTTTCATACCTAGTGAGATGCGTTTCTTTTCTTTATCCAGTGTTAGAACAAGAGCTTCTACTTCGTCACCGATGGCGACCATTTTGCTCGGATGTTTTACATGTCGGCTCCAACTCATTTCGGAAATATGAACGAGACCTTCGATTCCTTTTTCCAGTTCGACAAAAACCCCGTAGTCGGTAATGCTGACCACTTTGCCTTTGATCTTTGTTTCGACCGGAAATTTGGAATCCACATCCACCCAAGGGTCGGGGCTGGTTTGCTTGAGACCCAGTGAGACGCGTTCCTTCTCTTTATCATATTTGAGAACCATTACCGTTACCTTGTCACCGATTGAGAACATCTCGGAAGGATGATTGACTCGGCCCCAAGACATATCAGTGATATGGAGCAATCCGTCGATTCCACCCAGGTCGATGAACACACCATATTCGGTGATGTTTTTGACAATTCCTTCAATGAGATTGCCTTCACCCATTTTTTCAAGAGTTCCGGTACGAATTTGTTTGCGTTGCTCTTCTAATAAAATTCGGCGGGAGAGAACAATGTTGCCGCGCTTTTTGTTCATCTTGATGATTTTCATGTCGAACTTTTCGCTGATCAATTTTTCCAGATTACGAATAGGTCGAAGATCGATTTGAGATCCCGGTAAAAATGCTTTTAGTCCGATATCGACAGTGAGTCCGCCTTTTGCTTTTGCTATGACAGTTCCCTGGATAATTTCATCGGCTTCATAAGTTTTGACCAGGTCATCCCAAATTTTGATTTTATTGGCTTTCTCTTTGGAGAGCACGACATTGCCATCGTTGTCTTCGACTTTTTCCAAAAAGACTTCTACTTCATCATCTATCTGTAGGTTTTTCCCGCTTTCAGGGAATTCAGAAAGTGAAACCATTCCTTCTGATTTGAAACCCACGTCGACCGTGACGAGTCCCTTGGAAATGGCGATAACTTTTCCCATGATAATCTGGGAAGCCTTGAAACGGCCCAGGCTTTCATTGAAATAGGTCTCCATTTCCTCATAACTGGCTACTTCCGTGGGGGTCAACTCATCCAACTCGGCCTTGTCGTCCTCGTTCATTTTGTCTAATAGTTCTTTGGGTATTTTCATGACCTGCTGATTCTCACTTTCTATAGGGTTTTTAAATAAAATTAACTTTTTTGTTTTAAATTAATTTGTTCCATAACTTTATCTATGACTTCGTCAATGCTAAATTTTGTGGTGTCGACTTTTATGGCATCTTTCGCCGGAATAAGTGGCGAGATAGCCCGGGTCCTGTCTTCATGGTCCCTTTGTTTTATTTCGGCAATAATATTTTCCAAATCGACATCAAGGTTTTTAGCTTTTAATTCCAGATACCGTCTTTTGCCGCGCTCTTCGGCATCGGCATCCATAAAAAATTTCAATTCTGCATTCGGGAAAACCTGTGTGCCAATATCGCGACCATCCATCACAACGTTTCCAGACTGGCCGATTTCCTGTTGTTTGGCGACAAGGATCTGGCGAACTGTTTTTTGTGCGGCAACTTTTGCGGCACCGCGCCCAACAACTTCATTTTTTAGTAACCCTGTGGCATTTTCTCCGTTGACATTTACTTGCTGCCCTTCAGGGTTGCTTATGAATTCAATTTTCAACTCTTTAACCCATTCGCCGACGGCATTCTCATCATCCAAACCAATGCCCTTGTTACTCGCTGACCAGGCAACGGCCCGGTACATAGCACCGGTATCGATGTAACGGTAGTTCAGTTTTTTCGCTATAAATTTTGCAATAGTACTTTTGCCGCTGCCTGCCGGTCCATCAATGGCGATGATCATGGAGTCAGATTACCTTCATCCTGTATTTATTGGCGGCAGCAAATGCTTCTTCTAGAGCCTGCCCATCTTTTCTTGCAATCACGTCACGCATTTCATTCAATGTTTTCTGGAACCGGTCTATCAAGTCTAACGAATGAGATTGATTCGAAAGGCAGATGTCACGCCACATCACAGGGTCTCCTGATGCTATACGTGTGATGTCTTTCAACCCTGCGCCAGAATACGCGGTGACCTCATGATCCTGTTGAGTGCGAAGTGTTCCTAAAGTATTCATCAGGGCATAAGCGACGATATGAGGCAAATGGCTCACCGCGCCAAAAACAAAATCATGTTCGTCTGCATCAAGTGTGAGTGTGTCCATGCCTACCGATTCCCAAAGCGCACCTACTTTTTCCAATGCATTCGTATCTGTTTTAGGGGTTGGCGTTAAAATACATTTTGCGTCGAGATACAAATCTTCCCGCGATGCTTCTAACCCAGATTTTTCACCGCCTGCAATTGGGTGTGATCCGACAAAGAAAATTCCTTCAGGCATCAAGTTGTCTGCCTCGTGCACTAGAGGTCCTTTCACCGAACCCACATCCGTAATCACGGCACCCGCTTTAAGATGAGGTAAAATGCTTTCGATCAATGGAACAATTCGTGAAACAGGGGTGCAAAGAACGATCAGATCAGCATCTTTCACTGCATCTGTCAGGTCTTCAGCGCAATGGTCGATGACTCCGAGAGATTTTGCCTTTTCCAGGTTTTCGCGATTACGGCCGAACCCTGATATATTTTCGACAAGATTATATTTACGACAGGCTTTTGCCAATGAAGCTCCTAATAGACCCACACCAATGATGGCCATCTTTTCAAATAACTTCATGCCTGTTTCAACCCCTGTTCAGGATAAGAACCTAGAACCCGGAATAACAAAGCCCGTTTGCTAAGGGCCTTTAGTACCCGCTCTACGGCTTTGTCTTCGACATGTCCGAGGAAATCGACATAAAACAAATATTCCCAGGGACGGTTCCGTAAGGGCCGTGATTGGATTTTGGTAAGACTGATATTATTTTTTGCGAACAGTTGTAGCGTTTTCAGTAATGACCCCGCCTCATCTGCTATGGAAAACATAATAGAGGTCTTGTTCTTTTTTGCTCTTTTGGCTTGATCCTTACTGATCACCAAAAACCGGGTGTGATTTTCAGCACGGTCCTGAATATTTTTAGCGACTATCTTTAAGCCATGAACATCAGCTGCCAGTTGCCCGGCAATGGCCGCCGATCCCTTTTCTTTTTTAGCAAGTTCTGCGGCCTGCGCCGTGCTTGAAGCAGGCATCTGTTCTGCATCTGGGAGGTTACGGTTCAGCCAGTTTCGACTTTGTGCCAGGGGTTGCGGATGCGAATAAACCCTTGTGATTTTTTTTCGATCGGTGTTCCCTGCAAGCAGAAATAAAGAAATGGCCAGTTGGGCCTCATCGCAAATATGTAACGGGGAATCGACAAAACAATCGAGCGTCAGATTGACAACACCCTCAATAGAATTTTCTACAGGAACCACTCCATAATCTGAATTACCGAGTTCCACATCGGAGAAAACGGATTCAATATTAGCGCAGGGATTGAATTTGCAGGAGTGACCGAAGTGCTTAATGGCAACTTGATGGCTGAACGTGGTCTCTGGACCAAGGAAAGCAATCTTCAAAGGCTTTTCTAAAGCCAATGTAGCGGAAAATAGTTCGCGAAAGATAGAATTGATAGACGATGCAGGAAACGGACCTTTGCTCTGGCCGTTCAGCCTTTCGAGAATAGCACGCTCACGTTGGGGCACATGAAAATGAGTGGCCTTCCCTTGACGGGATTTCTCTTCACCTATTTGTTGGGCCAAAAGGCCACGACGATTGATCAGCTTTAAAAGCTGGTCGTCAATTTTATCAATCTGCTGGCGCAGATCGTCGAGCTTTGCCAAAAAACGTGTACCACCTTTACTTGGATTTCCCGCAACCACTAAGATGTATGGGATTTGTTGATCATTTCATAATTCCCCCCTAAAATGCAAGGACAATCGTAATAAATCCCCTGATTTTATGGGGTTTTAACAACATGCTTTGAGGACGTTCAAATGATATTGCTGGAATTCAGTATGAGCCCGATGGATAAAGGGGAAAGCGTTAGTGATCAAGTCAGTCGGTCCTTAAAAATTATCGATGAAAGCGGAGTGCCTTATCGGCTGAATCCAATGGGAACGGTATTGGAAGGCGAGTTCGATGAGGTTATGGGGGTGGTCAAGCAGTGCTATGAAACCATGCGCTCGGACTGCAAACGCATCACCTGTGGTATCAAGATCGATTATCGTGAAGGCAAATCTGGAAGACTGGAATCTAAAATCGCTTCGATCGAAAAAAAATTGGGTAAAGAAGTGAGGAAGTAAAAATACTTTCTATTTCTTAAGGATGTCCCATCAATTCTTTTCTAATGTAGGAAACCACGGCTTGGATTTCCTTTATAGAAAAACGTGACTTCCAGGGCATCATGGCGGTGCCTTTTCTGCCTTCGGTAACCGAGAGGACCATCCGTTTTTTTGTTAGTTCTTGTTTTGATTTTTCTGAGGTGAAATCTTTCGGCGGCGGATTCAGCACGTTCGCAGCGAAGGTTTTGCCGTCTCCTTTATCTCCATGACAGGCTTTGCAGTGCTTGAAAAAGATATCGCGCCCGGTTTCAGAGTCTATCGTTTCTGCAAAAGCTAGCGAGACAGACAGTAATAAGACTCCGCCTAAGAGCACCCAAATAGATAAAAAGAAACGCAATTTATTAACCCCCTCAATCCCCCTTAACAGGGGGAGTTATTTAAAATTTTTCTCCAGAAGCTTTAAGGTAATTGTATCGTTGAAAAGGCATAGACCTTTTAGCTGCAGGGCTTGCCCTGCTAGGGGACGTCTTCGAGTTTCTCTATCATTAAGGTTTTGATCATATTTGCTTTGAACTGACTCATCAGTTTTTGGAATGTTACACGTTGATTTTTTAATGAGACATAGAAAACGTCGATACCTCGGTCGCCTTGAGTGGAAATTTTAGCCCGGTGGATGAGAATTCCGAAATCTGCAAATACCGATGCGATTTTATAAAGCATCCCCATATGGTCGCGAGCTTCAACACGAATGGTGGTAAAGGTGTTTGCGGTTTCTCTTTCTACTTGAATTCTAGGCACGATCGCTTTATCTGAATTTTTTTGCTCGCCTGCGAAGCGGGTCCGCGACCGCATCATTTTCTGTAAATTGGTGTCCTTTGAGAATAGTTCCAAAAGGCTCTGCTTGACCTCTTTCCAAATTTCAATATTGTCTCCGGTGGCGATCTGGTTCACTTCAACTTGGACCGACACAATTACGAATCCATCTTTTTTGAGATATATATGAGCGCCAAGGATGTTCAGGCTTTTTGCAGTTAAGACACCCACCAGTTTTTTAAACGAATCCTGTCCGGCAACACAGGATAATGTGATGTTGTGATAGCCGCCAGTCTCATTGAATTCGTGGTGCAATATGAAAGGCTTGTCTTTAAGTGAGCGCATCAACCGTATATGCAAAGCCACTTCTTCAGAATTCGCCGTCATGAGGTAATCTTCTGGCATGAGGCGAAGGTGCGATTCAATGTCAGCCACGGGTAGTTCGCCGTGCAAGGCTTTAAAAACTCTGACTCTTGTTGCTTGTGGGTGTCGGTCCAGTGATTCTGGTTCTTGCAGATATTTCAAAGTGCGTTCGTAAAGCTCAGAGAGTAAAAGCTTTTTCCAGGCGGTTAATGTGCCTGGTGCCACGGCACGCAACTCTGCGTAACTGAAAAGATACAATGCCGCCAGACGCTCGGGACTGTTGGCCGTCGTAGCGAATTTTTGGATTACTGTGGGTTGATGGATGTCCTGATGCAAAGCGGTTTCAACCATTTCAAAAACGTTCTTTATTAAAAACTCCAACAACTCTTTTTCATCCTGCTGTAAATGCAACCGCTCACCGATGAATTTTAAAAATCCGGTCAGTCCCGACTCCCCATCCATATTGGAAAGAGTGCCTGCCGATTGCAAAAGGGCTGCGAACTTCAAGGTTTTCTTATGTTCGTAACCTTCATAAAGAGCTACCAGATCGGTGGGGTTGTCCAGAGTAAATGATTGCAACTCTTCCAGAAATCGGATGATTCGTAACGAATGTTCGTCCGCCGTGTAGTGGTGATAGAAGTCGTGGTTGACCTTGCAGTGAGCCAGGCCAAACTCTGGCAACAGTTGCTCAAGAATTTCTGTTTCGTGCATCAGTCTCAATATTTTTTGCGAATCGTTATCTCCGAGAATAGAGTATAGAAACTTTCTGGTTTGCTCTCCTTTCATATGTTCCGCGCTGATTAGTTTTTTGTGCAACCTCAATTGTCTTCGCAATTGGTAATCAGGTAAAACGGGATGCTGGCGGCAAAGCTCCAAAGCTGTCAGCACTAAAGATTTGTCCTTTTTGAAATCATTTTTAGGGTCGCCCTTATAGGTCAGCATCGAGCCGGAAATGCTGAATCCATTACCCAGGGATTTATTCGTTAAGTCGGTAAGAACCTGCATAAACTTTTGTCTGACCTGCAGGCAGTGTTCAAAAATGTTTTCTGAGAAGTTATAAATATTGGTGGCGTGCAGATAATAGTCGCGCATGAAATCTTCAACCGGCTGACCGTCAAAGGAAGCCAGATAACCCAGATGTGTGGCCAGGTCTTTTTGAATCTCTCGCGACAGGACATCGGTCTTTTTTTCTGTTAAATAATGCAATTCATTGCGCACGCGCAAAGTAAAATCTATCGAGTTGTATAGCGATTCAATTTCCTGCGGTGAAATGATCTGGGCAGCCCCAATTTCCCTGAAAGAATGCACACCAAACCTTACGGCTGTGGCCCAAAGCGCATTGTGGTAGTCTCGTAACCCTCCAGGGCCATTTTTGATATCCGGTTCTGGGTGGCACACAACCCCTTCGTCGTTGCCGTAGCGGGTGTACTTTTCTTTTAGTTTCGAATTGAGAAATTTTTTAACACCTTTTTGCAGGACATTTTTATTTATGGAGTTTGTAAAACGGCCATAAAGAATCTGATCGCCAATTAAGAAACGCGTTTCAATCATGGAAGTTTTGATCGTCAAATCTTCCTTGGCCAACTTAATACAATCTTTGATTGTGCGTGAACTGTGCCCGATTTCCATGCCGAACCCCCAGAGCACAGACAAAGCATCTTGAATGAAGGTGCCGGTTAGAGGTTTTGGCTTTGGAGGTAACAAAAAGAGCAGGTCAATGTCAGAATTGGGATTGAGCTCTCCTCTCCCATAGCCGCCAACGGCGACCAGGCAGAAATCGTCCAAAACCGAGGTCGACTGATAACCTTTCAACCGGATCATCGACAGAAGGACATGTCGGATTACTTCATCGATCAGACTGGTTTGGGATTGGATTACTTCCCGTCCTCCTGCTCCTGAACGGTGCCAGTTTTTGATCTTTTCTTTTTCGACATGGATCAATTCTTTGAAAGCATTGAAATAAGACAAACGCTCCCTGGGGTCTTCAGGAATATCCTGAACACTGCTGAAATCAATTGCCAGTCGGTAATCGTTGATCGGTGTAATCATCAAAAAAGAGTAAAGTTATTATGGTTAGTAAAGAGGATAAAGATTTATTTGTAAATTACAAGGTCAAGGGCCTGCGGGATAAGGCATCAAGTGCGGGTAAAAACTCAAATAGAGAGGGTCGAGATATGGGGTAGCGCTCTTTTTAAAAAGGTCGTAACTTGCTGAACAATCAAGCAGTTTTTCAATATTTTGAAGTTTTTATTAAGGACTCAAGCTGGCCATTTGGGATCGTTCATTTTTTCAATCCAAATTTGCTTGACAATATAAGGCTAATATTTTAGCTTAACCCCTTCTTACAATTGACATACTGGATAGAACTTCCCGGATTTTTTCTACCGATTCGCAAATTATAAATAATCATATTAATTCATTAAACGTAACTATTAGAGGTCAAGAAGATGTCAGAAGATATTATCTACACCAAAGTTGATGAAGCACCCGAATTAGCCAGTGGTTCTTTTTTACCCATCATCCAAGCTTTTACTGGAGTAGCAGGTATAAAAGTCGGCACCAAGGATATTTCACTTGCAGGACGAATCATTTCTCAGTTCCCTGACAGGTTGAAACCGGAACAACAGCAACCGGACGATCTTGCTCTTCTGGGTGAAATGGTTATGAAGCCCGATGCGAATATCATCAAACTGCCAAATATCAGTGCTTCGAATCCTCAGATTCAGGGCGTAGTTGCGGAACTTCAATCCCAGGGCTATGACTTACCGGATTTTCCTGAAGACCCAAAGACAGACGAGGAAAAAGCAATTAAAGCTAAATACGATGTTTGTAAGGGTAGCGCGGTAAACCCTGTTTTGCGACAAGGAAATTCCGATCGTCGCGCAGCGGTTTCAGTTAAAAATTATGCCAAGAGCAATCCTCATTCTATGGGTAAATGGTCAAAGGACTCTAAAACCAATGTTGCTCAAATGAGCGGCAATGATTTTTGTTCCAATGAGAAAGCAACAACTATTTCAGACGCATCAGCTGGAAAAGGCCGGATAGAGTTTGTTGGCGATGATGGAAACACGAAGGTCTTAAAAGATAATGTTCCTCTAGATAAATCAGCTGTGGTAGATGCTACAAAAATGAGTGTTAAGGCTTTGCGGCAGTTCATTAAGGAAGCAAAGCAAAGGGCAAAAGACGAAGATGTTTTATTTTCTTTGCACATGAAAGCCACAATGATGAAAGTTTCGGATCCGATCATTTTTGGTCATGGCGTTACTGTGTTTTTTGAAGAGGTTTTCGAAAAGCATGCCGACACTTTCAAGGAAGTCGGTGTAAACCCCAATAACGGATTAGGCGACGTTTACACAAAGATTAAAGGTTTGCCTGAAGATAAACAAAAAGAAATCGAAGCTGATATTAAAGCTTGTTTGGATAAGGGACCTGCAATGGCAATGGTTGATTCAGATAAAGGAATCACCAATTTGCACGTTCCAAGCGATATCATCATCGATGCTTCTATGGCAGCAGCTATTCGGACTTCAGGGAAAATGTGGGGTCCTGATGGAAAAGAAGCTGATACTTTAGCTCTGATTCCAGACGGAAGTTACGCAGGTATTTATCAATCAGCCATTGATTTTTGTAGGGAAAATGGTGAGTTTGACCCAACCACGATGGGAACCGTACCCAATGTCGGCCTCATGGCACAAAAAGCAGAAGAATACGGTTCACATGACAAAACTTTTACAGCTCCTGGTAACGGAACTATTAAAGTTATCGACGGCGCAGGTAATGCCTTGCTTGAGCAATCTGTTGAAACGGGAGATATTTTCAGAAGTTGTATTGTTAAAGATATTCCCATTCAGGACTGGGTTAAGCTTGCAGTAACAAGAGCTCGATTGTCTGAAACACCGGTTGTATTCTGGTTGAACAAAGACAGAGCGCATGACGCAGAGATAATTAAAAAATTAGACGTCTACTTAAAAGACCATGATACGAATGGACTAGATATTCAAGTTATGTCTCCTGACGATGCTATGAAACATGCTCTTCAACGCGCTAAAGAAGGCAAAGACACCATCAGCGCGACGGGCAATGTTCTTCGTGATTACTTGACAGACTTATTTCCAATTCTTGAACTGGGAACCAGTGCAAAAATGTTATCCATCGTCCCACTGATTCAAGGTGGCGGTCTGTTCGAAACCGGTGCGGGTGGGTCTGCTCCCAAGCATGTTCAACAGTTTGTTAAAGAAGGTCATTTGAGATGGGAATCTTTAGGTGAGTTTCTCGCTCTTTCTGAATCTCTTGCGCACTTTAGTCGGTTCAAAGGCAATGCCAAGGCACAGGTGTTGGCAGATACATTGGATCGCGCGACTGGGAAATTAATGGAAAACAAAAAATCCCCAGGCCGTAAAGTGGGCGAGTTGGATAATGCAGGTACCCATGTTTACGAAGCACTCTACTGGGCAAAAGAACTGGCAGCGCAAGATGACGATGCGGATCTTAAAGCAAAGTTCGCTCCCGTTGCCGAGCAATTGGAAGCTAAACTGGATGCCATTATAGGTGAATTGAATGCGACCAATGGTCAGGCCATGGATATTGGTGGCTATTTTCGCACTGATCCTGCTAAGGTCGCCAAAGCAATGCGCCGTAGTGCAACTTTCAATTCAATTTTGGACAGCTTGAATTAATCAACCCGCTGGACACGCTGGAGTTTTTGGAGCCCTCAACAGAGGGCTCCAAAAAAAACCTCGGCGAATAACAAGTCAAACCTGGTTCGGGTTTGCTTTCTTTTGAGGAATGCTATGTCAAGCGCAAGAAAAAAAATTACAGTTGTTGGGGCAGGTCAAGTTGGATCCACTGTTGCTCAGTTAACCGCTTATAAAAATCTCGGCGATGTGGTCATCATTGATATTGTTGAAGGCGTCCCGCAAGGGAAAGCACTGGACTTGCAAGAGTCAAGCTGCCTTCAAGTATTTGATAGCCTGGTGACGGGAACCAACGATTATAAAGATACAGCCAACTCCGATATCGTTGTCATCACCGCTGGTTTACCTCGCAAACCGGGGATGAGTCGTGAAGACCTTCTCGCTACCAATGCCAGGATTGTTCAATCGGTGACCGAGCAAGTCATGGAACATTCTCGCGACCCCATCATCATCGTTGTGTCCAATCCGTTGGATGCGATGGTCTACATGGCTAAGAAAACCGGCAACCTGCCAAAGAATAAAATCATTGGTATGGCGGGTGTGCTCGACTCGGCGCGTTTGAGAACATTTGTTTCCCTTGAACTGGGTTGTTCACTGGTTGATGTCGATGCGATGGTTCTTGGCGGACATGGCGACTCGATGGTTCCTCTTCCTCGTTACACTTCTGTTTCTGGAATATCGATTACCGAATTGATGACGAAAGAACAAATCGATCGTGTGGTGGAACGCACGCGAAAAGGTGGCGCAGAAATTGTCGCATTATTAAAGACAGGTAGTGCTTTTTATGCACCAGGTGCTTCGGTGGTCAAAATGATTGAAGCCATCTTGCAAGACAAACGCCGTATTTTGCCTTGTACCGCCTACCTCGAAGGCGAATATGGCTGGAGCGGAATTTTCTTTGGTGTGCCCGTTATGATGGGCATTCATGGTATTGAAAAAGTTATCGAGCTGGAAATGACAGATGAAGAAAAAGTCGCTCTCGATAAATCTGCTCAAGACGTTAAAAAAACCTGCGATGAAATTGATGCCATACTCGCTGAATCAAACGGTAAAAGCTAGTTAATGCCCCTTGCGGGGTAGTCGGGTCAGGGAGAAAGCTCGGGGTTTAGTAAGTAGGGCTTGCGGGTTTTTTCTGTTATTTCAAACGTTTCATAAATATCAACACCTTCCGGTTTGCCATTGCATTCTAATGGAATGGATTGCCAAAACTTTTTGTCTGCCTTCCATCTCGGATTCTGGTCATCATTCGGATCGTCGGAAATGCAAACGCGCCAGACGGTACCCTCCAGTTTTTCCCTTGAAACATCCAGCGTGATGAAGTGATTCATCAAAGCCCTTTTTGCTAGCGCGTCGAATACATCTTTCGGTGCAGTGCGTTTTGCATTGTTTTGCAGGTCGGCAAAAGGTTTAAAAGTTGCGCCGCCTCCACCTGTAACAATGTGTATCGTTCCATCGCCACTTTGGTAATTCCCCGATTCAGATTTAGTAACTTTGAAATTTCCCTCCTCAACAGGGCCCATAGGGTGAAAACGTTCGTAGGAATGCTGGTTGCCTGCCAGAACCAGATCGGGTTTCAATGCGTTTAATTGTTGAAGAACGGTGTCGCGTTTGTCGAGATACCAGGCCGTGGTGACAGCGGGTTCATGAACAGCGAGTATGACCCACATGCCTTTTTCTCTGGCTTCCTTGATGCGGGGAGCAAGCCAGGGAGTCGGGTCTTGCCAGGGATAGTTGTTAATAACACCGATCAACGCATTGCCAATCTCCCGTGTTCCTTCCATAGGACGTGGGGAGGGGAAACCTGGTGTGTCGAAACCGGAATCGAGAGGATCAATTTTATCCCAGCATCCCGAAGCCTTGGGTTTCCATTTTTTGGGTGGCAAATCGTTATCCCCCGCCACAAATAATTTTATGGGATAAGGATCGGAAAGCGTTTCTTTGATTTCTTTGATATAGCGGTCGGGACAGGATTGAGGAAAAAAATCTGGCTGGTAAACAAAGTCGCCCAAATGCAGCAAGGCATCGGCATTGGTTTTGCGCATGGCTTTTTGCACGGCGCTGAAACCGGGAGCATAAGCCCTTTCACCGGTTCCCGTATCACCAACCACGACAATTCGCGTTGAAGTATCCTGTGGAAACGGAGCCATGACCTTTTGGATGCTCGAGTTTCCTTCTCCTATTGAGTAGCTCACAAACAAGGCGAGGGATAGAAGAAAGATAATTTTCATGGCAAACCATTTCATGAATGCAACCCTTTCGGCAGGGTTTCAATAAAACTTCTGATCTCATCCCGGACTCTGCGGTAATGGCCCAGAGTCTCTTCCTCTGTCCTGGCAGTTTGCGCCAATTTCGGGGGGTCGTCAAATCCGTGATGCACCACCGTAGTGGCGCAGGAAAAAACCGGACAGTTCTCATCCGCATGCCCGCAAACCGTGACGACAACATCGAAAGGAATCGTTTCCACCTCTTCTACGCGCTGCGATTTTTGTTTTGTGATGTCCACTCCAACTTCTTGCATGACTTGCACCGCGTTTGGATTGAGGCCATGCGCTTCGAGTCCCGCCGAAAATGCCTGAATCGAATTGCTTTTTAAATGCCGAGCCCAGCCTTCAGCCATCTGGCTGCGACAGGAATTACCCGTACACAAAAACAGAATTTTAAGTTTGTTCTCCATCCCTAATAATACCATCTCCCTGTCCGGGCGTTGCGAGCTTGATTTTCGTTTAATTTTCGCCTAGGATAAAGGCATAGATAAATGGAGATTAAGACTATGCATCTCACCAAGCGTCAGCGGGAAATTTATGAGTATCTCAAAGACCATATCCGTAGCCGGGGTTATGCGCCAAGCATCGCCGAGATAGGCAAACAGTTTGACCTCAGTTCGCCAGCGACGGTGCATAAACACCTTTCACATTTGGAAAAGAAGGGATTGATCCGCAAGCAGCAGAACCTGAGTCGCGCTATTGAGGTGATACCTGAGTCGGGCAATGCTTTGTCGTATCCTCTACTGGGAGAGATTGCTGCAGGCAAGCCTATAGAAGCTCTCGATCAACGTGAGGTGATCGACCTGTTGCCCGATGGCGGAGACAAAGATGTTTTTGTTTTGCGTGTCAAAGGCAATTCGATGATCGAAGACCATATTCAAAGTGGCGATTATGTGATTGTCGAGAGACGCAACGTTGCGGAAAATGGTGAAACCGTGGTGGCGTTGATCGACAGTGACCGGGCCACCCTGAAACGGTTTTATCGCGAGAACGGCCGGATACGACTGCAACCCGCTCATCCAGATATGAAACCCATCTATGTGCGCGAAGGTGACTTCGCAATACAAGGTGTGGTCATCAGTGTCTTGCGCAAATTTTAAAAATAATAGAAACCACAGATAAACCTCGGCAAGGGATATATCTGTGGTTACTAAGAGGTTGAGTTGAGCGAAATTTTACATGTAGATATGGACGCATTTTTTGTGTCTGTCGAAGAGGTGCTTGATCCGTCTCTGAAAGGCAAGCCCGTAGTCGTTGGTGGCAACCCAGACGGGAGAGGGGTATGCGCGGCAGCGTCTTATGCTGCGAGGAAGTATGGCATTCACTCCGCAATGCCGATTGCGAGAGCGAAGCGTCTTTGTCCGCATGCTATTTTTTTGCGCGGTTCGCATGGACTCTACAGCGAGTATTCGACCAAGATGTTCGAGATTCTAAGAAATTATTCTCCGCTGGTCGAACCGATGTCTCTCGACGAGGCATTTGTTGATTTAACGGGCTGCGCAAAATTACACGGTCCGGTTCTAAAAGCAGCGGAAAAGATTCGTAACGAAATTAAAGAACAGCTTGGGCTCAATGCTTCGATCGGCATTGCCAGCAACAAGCTTATGGCTAAAATTGCTTCGGCGTATTGCAAACCCAACGGTATGTTATGGATAGCCCCAGGTCGAGAGCAACGTTTTCTGGCGCCGCTTCCTATAAAACGTATTCCGGGGATAGGTCCTAAAGGCTGCGCCAAGTTAAATCGCATGGGCGTTCAATCGGTTGCCGACCTTGCACGCTTGCCACTGGAATTGCTTGAAGAGGTTTATGGGAAATGGGGCGCATCACTTTACCGAAAAGCAAGAGGGATCAGCAGCAGTCCCGTCGTTTCGGAAACGGAAGACCCACGTTCTATCAGTCGGGAAACGACTCTCGATACGGACTCCATTGACCCGCTGTTTCTCGAGTCGACACTCAGTTACCTGACAGAAAAATCTGCGGCGCAACTTCGTGGCAACAGACTGTTTGCCAGGACGGTTACATTAAAGCTAAGATACTCTGATTTTAAGACAGTGACTCGTTCACAGACCTTGAGTTGGCCAACCGCAGCGGATCACACGCTTTTTAAAACCGCTGTAGAACTGTTCCGTAACCTTTTTAACCGTAAGACGCGAGTGCGTCTGATTGGGATTTCTTTCACTTCTCTGACGGCGCACCCTTATCGGCAGGAAGATTTGTTTGACCTTAAAGATGGTGATCGTTGGGACGGGCTTTATCAGGGGATTGATCAAATCCGAAAAAAATATGGATTCCGTTCCATCCTCCGTGCGACGAGTCGCTACTAGGTGTAGGGCCAATAGGTCGATACCCATAAAACTTTTAGAAATATTTTTTTGAGTACCTGTGAAAATGAGCTTTGAAAATATTAGAAAAGAATTTCCTGTGGCAGATGAATTAATTTTTTTTGACCATGCCAGGGTGGCCCCTTTGCCTGAACGAGTGCGAAAAGTGGTTACGGCATTTGTTGACGATGCGACACAGTTTGGTACTGCCCACTACGAAAGCTGGCTGTTGGAGCTGGAACGCACTCGTAAAAAATTTGCACAACTCATCAACGCTGATCTAGGTGAAGTTGCTTTTGTTAAAAACACTTCAGAAGGGATTTCAATTGTCGCTAATGGATTCGACTGGCAACTGGGTGACAATGTCGTGATACCCGATATAGAGTTTCCTGCCAACGTCTACCCCTGGTGGAACCTGAAGCAAAGAGGTGTAGAAACACGAATGGTTAAGTCTGTCGAAGGAAGAGTGTTGTTCGATGATCTTGTAAAGCAGGTCGATGGCAGAACACGGATACTCTCGATCAGTTCCGTAGAATGCAATAGTGGATTTCGGAGCGATCTCAATCGCATAGGAGCTTTTTGCAAAGAAAAGGGAGTGCTGTTTTTTGTCGATGCTATACAGAGCCTTGGGGTGTTGCCGATGGATGTAAAAAAAGACCATATCGATTTTCTTTCAGCGGATGGCCATAAGTGGATGTTGAGTGTTGAAGGGTTGGGTGGCTTTTACATCTCAAAAGAGGTGGTGGATAAAGTTCGCCCGGTAACAATGGGGTGGGGGAATGTGATCAACGCAGCAAATTTTATGGATTATGATTTTACTCTGCAAGCAGACGCCAAAAAATTTGAAGAGGGAACTCCCAACACGATGAGCATTCATGCTTTCGGTGCGGCACTCGAATTACTACTTGAGGTGGGTATAGACAACATTGAAAAGCGTGTGATGAGTTTGGGGGATTGCGTAATCGGAGAATTAAAAAGCCGGGGAATAAAAATTTACAGCTCCACCCTTTTGAGTGAACGTTCTGGAAATATTTCGTTTGCTCTGGATAAAGATGTAGGTCGACTCTATTCGTTTATGCTGGAAAATAAAGTCAAGCTTACCGTGCGTGATGGATTGGTGCGTTTTTCTCCGCATTTTTATAACAACGAAGAAGAAATTCTAAAAGTTTTTGATTTGTTGGATAGTTATCTAAAAAAATAAAAAGCGAAGAGTTGATTCTAAGCTCCAGAAAACCGTGTCACAAAGTTCTTCAATTTTTCTTTGGATTGGATGCGTTGGGCAAACTCGATTGCGTCTTCTTTGCTGTTAAAACGGTCGACCTGAACGCGGTAGATTTGTTTTGCGCTCCGGGTAACGAAGGCATCATAGCCTTTCTTTTTCAAAGACCGTTCCAGTTTCTTAGCATAGGCTTTGGTTTTGTAAGCCCCTACCTGAATCGTATATTTGGGAGAGCCCAACTGAAGTGGACTGCTCACAGGGGTTGGTCGAGTTGAGGGTCGGGCTACCTTGCTTCCTATGATGACTAAAGGTTCGGCGACTGTGGCCCTCAATGCATTCATTGGGGTAGGGATTTTTGTTTTCTGCCTTGAAGGCAAGGGAGGCATTTCAGCTTCCACTCGATTTATTTTTTGAACTGTGGCTATATTTGGATTCTGTTCAACCGAAATCTTGTCTGGCCTGGGCGCTGTTTCTAGAGCGGGTTCTTCTTTAAGCTCAAGTCTTTCTGGGAAATCAGATGACTCTGATTCTTCGTCCAGAACCAGTGCTTGTTGCCATTCGGCTTTTAGCTGTTGCAGTTCTTCAATTTTTTTCAAGTCGCTGGTGGCGTTTTTTGCAATAACAGTTTCTTCGAATTGATTTTCCTCATTGGCCTGGCCAGGTCGTTTTATCAGGGAAGTTAGTTTGTCCACCATATTGGAAGTCATGCGGCTAAGATTAAACTTGTTAGTAACAAACTGAATGGGTGCAAGAATGGCGGTAGTGATCCCTGTTGGGATTTTCCCGATGCCTGAAAAATCCTGTTCCGTTTGTTCGGCGCGCCACAGAATTTCTCCGCTCCTTGTATCTACCATTTGAACAGAAACGCTCAGCTCAATGGAGGAGTGTACGATAAAATAGGATCGTTCGACTTTATTGATGCGACTAAAAACAATGGCGTCAACCCCCAAAATTTCACCAAACTGCATGGGGTTGATAGCGAGTAAAGTTGATGGGTCTGTTAAGTTGTTTTGCTTTAAAAGACCATCAACAATATATCGTTCTAATAAGTGAAACTTTGATTGCTTTAGATTGGCAAACAACCCCTGGCGAAACATTTCGGCCATTTCTTTTTGTTTGGGATCGCTTGTTTCAATTGGGAGAATAGCTACTGTCTGGTTTTTGGAAAGAGCCATCAAGTTGCCCGCCACCTTTGTTTGCAAATCGGTAGCGCATGCAGAGATCGACAAGGCCAGAACCACGACCAGTAGCCTTTGCAAAAAATAGCTGTATGGGTTAATTTTCATAAATCAATTCAGCGATGACTTCTTTATATTAGCCATTCCATTTTTATAAAATCTTTTGCCTGCCAATCCTTGTGAATTTTTTAAAGTCCCAATAATAAGGGCACTCGATATTTCATCTGTTTCCTGCACGATATAAGTGCCTGAATACATCCCCGGGACAATTTCTTTTAGCGGTATATTGGATTTCCAACTTCCAATTCCAAAAGAACCTGATAAGCCAGGGTCGCCTTTTAGGTTTACATATATTCGATCATTCGGTTGGAGCTTCTGATTGGGTTTCAAGTTAGTTTCAATATGTGTGATTTCTGGTAGTCTTATTTCTTTTTCCCAGGTTTTGGCAGGATCAGGAATTTCTTTCATCACCCCAATGGAAAACGTTTCTGCGGTTTTAAAAAACGCCTGATGAACTTTTACGTTTTCCATTTGGTCTTGGATGATTTCTACAATGGTTGGAGAAAGGATTCCTGAATAAGTGCTCTCGGTATGCTCGGTATCCCAAAGGGTTTCGCCCGTTCTTAAATCGACCATTTCTATTTTTGCCTTGATAGAAGTCTCGGCGTGGATGCCACCTGTGAAATTACTGGTATCGAGAATCTGACCTTTGATCACTGCATCTACGCCCAGGATTTCTCTTAATCTTTCCGGGCTAAGCTCCAAGACCTTTTTAAACTTTTTCATCCCAGCGGCCTGCAACTTGGTATCTATGGTTTCCAGGGGGATATCTGTATATCCCAAATAGCTAAAATAGTTATAGAAGCATTCACGGAATATATTATGTGCCGAGACTCCTTCCGGGGTTGGGCCAGCAAGGGTGAAGGGTAAAATCGCAACTGTTTGGGGGTGCATTTTAGGGTGATCGATTTTTTTTCGCACTTGCAGATCGACTGTCCCACAGCCACCAAAAATAATGCTCAATAGAACAACAAAAAAGAAAAATTTCTGGCACAAAAATTTCTGCTTCATGGCTTTTGGCCCTGACATAAATTGTTGAATAATTTGGACTTTTTCCAAATTTAGGGGTTTATCTACTATATGAAATGGCTCTAAATTTGTCAATATTTTAAATAGTTTGTTTAAATTTAGTTTTATTCATATAGACTGAAAAATTCCCTGATAAAGGTGAATTTCGCGGCAGCCCCAAAGCGGCAACAGCACCTCTAAAGCGAGCGCGGAACCCCGGTTTTCTTACTTTTCTTATCGGTTCAATCCAATATCAGGATGAGATGGGGGGCGGGGGTTTTCAAGAAAATAACCGAAAAAACAATCTGGGTGCTGGGCTAAATTCACTTTTATATGTAAGGAATTGGACCATTTATTAGACTTAATAGAGCCTATTCATTTTAGGTTTTGGTTCATTCAGGAGGCTTGATTGCAGGTTGCATATTTGATAAGGTTGCCAAGTATTAAAGAGTTAATTTAACTTTGAGGTTATCAATGATCAGAAAAATTTTACCAGGGTGTGCCATCCTTTTCTTTTTGGTTTTAAGTCTTACAGGAGAGGTATTTGCAGAATCAGGAATTACCTCTGACCTAAAAGAGACCATTGATAAGGTCCTTGTGATAGTCTCTGACCCCGAATTGAAGAAGAACCCCACCTTAAGAAGAGAACAACTACGAGACACTATTGGTGTTCGTTTTAATTATAGTCAGATGGTCAGGCGATCTCTGGCAAAAAACTACAAAGAACGAACCGATAAAGAACGCGCAGAGTTCACAGGGCTTTTCAAAAAACTTCTGGAAAACTCCTACGCCAGTAAAATTGAAAATTATCAGGACGAAACGATCAATTATGTCGATGAAAAGGTCAAAGGGAATTATGCTCTGGTAAAAACCCAAATCGTCCGTAAAGATGGAACGATTGATGTAGATTACAAGCTGATAAATGAAAATGGTAAGTGGACAGTTTATGATTTTGTAATTGAAGAGGTCAGCTTGATCCGTAATTATCGTTCGCAGTTTTCTAAAATCATTAAGACCGAATCATACGGTGCTTTGGTTTCGAAGTTGGCCAAGAAAATTAAAGACCTTGAGACCAATCAGAAAAAAGATTCTGAAAATCTTTAAAGGGTACAGGCAAACTCCTCTTGATAAAAAGCTCAGCACCCACCCGTATTGATTTGGCTGGAGGCACGCTTGATATTTGGCCTCTGCATCTTTTTTTTGGCAACGCGCCCACCCTTAATGCAGCCATTGATCTATATGCCACGGTTGAAATTTCTCCCAGAAAAGATAAACGGGTCGTTCTTCGATCTCTGGATTTAGATTTAAAAGCATCCTTTTCTTCATTAAAAGCTCTTCCGGAAAACCACCCTCTGCAGTTAATAACTCGCACCGTGAAGTTCTATGCTCCAAAATCGGGCTTGGAAATATCTACAAACTGTCAGGCACCACAAGGTTCGGGAATAGGAGGTTCCTCTGCCTTGAATATTGCATTGCATGGTGCGTTGAATAAATTTGTAGGTGGAAGATTCAATAAGCAGGAGATGATAGAGATTGCCAGAAATATTGAAACTCAGGTGATAGGTGTTCCTGCTGGGTGTCAGGACTATTTCCCTGCCATGTATGGAGGGGTCAGGTCAGTTAATCCAGGACATCTGGGGATCGCAACAGAAACCCTTCCTGTAAAGCCCAAAGAGCTCACACGGCACGTGGTGCTTTGCTATACGGGAAAACCAAGAAACTCTGGCATCAATAATTGGGAAGTGACCAAGAAGGCCATTGACGGAGATAAGAAAGTGATTGATCATTTGAGCACCATCCGCGACTGTGCTCTGGAAATGCATCAGTTATTAAAAAAGGGCCGAATTTCTGGGATTGCCCCAGTCTTTGCCCGTGAATGGAAAGCGCGTAAACAACTTGCCCCTTCGATTTCTACTCCGCAAATGGAAAAATTGATACGTTCTGCACTGAAAAAAGGGGCGCTGGCGGCAAAGGTGTGTGGTGCTGGTGGCGGCGGTTGCCTGGCTTTCATTGTTCCACCCGCTAAAAAACAATCCATCATAGATGAAATAAGTTTTCAAGGGGGTAGGGTGTTGCCCTTTCAATTTGTATCCCGCGGGGTGGCGATCCGCCACAGGCAATAGGTCTATTCCTCTATAGCGGTACAATCTCATTTGGGATAAATGCAAGCGCACCTATCGTAAAAGGCTTTTCAGAATATTGGCTTTACGGGCATCGACCTATCTTCCTCCCTCGCTAGAGGGGAGGGGACGGAAGACAATGATTAGTAGAGGAAGTAGGGTGAGTGCACCCAGTAAAGCAATTACCATTGCGGCTCCTGTCAACAACCCGAAATAGATAGTGGGCATGAACTCGGAAAGAGCGAGAATGGAAAAGCCCAGAGTGATGGTTACCGAAGTGTAGTACATCGCCTTGCCAATGCTTCCATGGCAGCGACTCATCGCGGCCAGATAATTTTCATCTACTTTAAATTCTGTCTGAAATCGGTGGATATAGTGAATCGTATCATCCACTGCAATTCCCACTGTAATCGCCGCGATGGTGATTGTCATCATGTCTAGAGGAATGCCCAGCCAACCCATGAGGCTTAAAACTGTGCCGGCTGCTAAAAGATTAGGGACGATTCCTATCAACGCAAGGGAAAAGCTTCTAAATAAAATCATGAACATTATCATGATGGCAAAAAAGACCACCCCAATGGTAAGGATTTGTGATCGGTAAAGACTCTGTAGCATATTGTTATAGAGAACGACCATCCCGGTAAATTTGAAAGTTGCCGGATCGAAATTTAACTCCTCTACCAGGTGGCTCTGGATTTTCCCTATTAATTCAGAACGCCGAAGGGTGGGGTCTGATTCGATCAATCTCATGTTGATATGAATTTGATTTGCATCTTGAGACAGGTAAGGATTGACCAGAGAGTCTTTAACATTTTCCGGCATAAGTTTTCGAATTAGAACCAGATCATAGTCATCGGGTTTTCTGCCTTTATCAAGTTGAGTGAAAACTTTAATCAATGTTGAAATAGATTGCACCTTCCCAACTTCAGGTAGACTTTCAAGATAGTCATGGATTTTTTCAACTCGATCCAGCATGTTTGAATTGAACCAGTAATTCACCTCAACCTTTTCGCCTTCCTCTGCAAAAGGGTCATCGTCAAAGTCATTTTCTGTTTCGTTCTGCTCATTTTCTTTCAGGAAGTCAAAGTACTTTTGATCGGGATTCATTACAATGTTCAAAGGTGTGGTGCCACCCAATTGTCGATCGATGACCTCCATCCCTTTATAGATTTCTGTGTTGCTCTTAAAGTGATCAATGAATCGATTTTCTACTTCCAATTTGGAAATGCCAACCGCACTAGCTATGGCTAGAAATAATGCTCCCCAAAGAATAATTTTATGATGTCGATTGGTAAATGCGGCAATAGCCAGGGTGAAACCCTGTGTGCTGTCTTTCCCCGATCCCGGTGTTTCAGGGCGTAATAGCGAAAGTGCGGCCGGGAAAAATATAAAGTTCAGAATAAAAGACAAGGAAATGCCAAGGGTCATTATCCAACCGAAATCTATTACGGGACGAATGCCGCTGATTAAAAGGGAACAAAAAGCTACAACAGTAGTGATGGAGGTGTGAAAACAAGGCTGAGCCATGAGGCTTACGGTTTGTTTTACGAGTTGTTTTTGACTTTGGCCGGGATTGCCGTCGTTTAAATCCTGATATCTCACGATTAGGTGAATGATCAGTGACATTGTAATGATTAGTAAAATAGAAATGAAGTTTGATGAAATAACTGTCACTCGCCAATCCATCAAACCTAGGAAACCAATCATAACCACTACGGTAATAAGACAGGACCCCACTGGCAATAGGACCCAACGAAATTTTTTGAAAAATAGGCTGAGCATAAGAATGAGAAAAGCAATGACACCCAGGCCAAATGTTTTCAGATCGTGTTCAATAAATCCGATCATATCTGTGGTGATCATGGGAACACCGCCCAAAAACATTTCCGCGTTATCTCTATGGCGGTCCATAATGTCGCGGACAGCTTGAATCACAGCGTCTTCCTTGTCTAAAACACTCGCGTGGTAGTTGCGAAATTTTTTCTGAGCGTTATCGAACAAGGTCTGGTCTTCATGAGCAAACTCAGATTTGCTTATTTTTTCTCGGAGCGCATTTCTTTTATAGAGAAGGTCAAAATATTTTTCATCGCGCTTGAAGTTGACACGGATAATGGTGGTTTTCCCATCAGGACTCATCAGCAGGTTTTTGTAGATGGGGCTTTCCAGGAACTCTTTTCGAGCCATTTCGCGATCCACCCCTGGGGTTTCCAGGGTTCGGATATCGGTCGCCAGCTTGGCAATTTCTACACGGGGACTATTCAGTAAAGGAACATTTAATATGTTGTCTATTGAATGGATCCGCTCTAGTTTTGATAATTCGTCACTGAGTGTCTTTAGGTCTGCAAGCACCTCATCAGACATCAAGTCTTTAAACGGAGCGTAGGTGATGACAAGAAAATCATCGGACCCATAAATCTTGCTTATTTTTCGGTAATATTCCAGTGCGTTATCGTTTTCCAGCACCAGTGATTCTGCAGATGCGTCCAGCTTGAATTTTGGAATATGATAGGAAAGCCCTGCAACAGTTAAAGCAACAAAAAGAAGCGCCCATAAAGGTTTTTCAATAACCCACTTGAAGTATGCGTTTATCAATATTTTTTTCAATGAAATCCCTATTTAAAGTTTAATTTCAGTTTGATGGGCGTAAATTAATTCTGACAACGGCTACGGGCTAACTTTTAGTCCAGCGTCTGGCTGGCCAGCGTCTGGCTGGTGGGCGAGGCTATTCTATACTTAACTTGAGATTGTGCCAATAGGTAAAATAAACGTTTCTTGCTCTTTTATTCCTATAACAGGCATACTATTTCGTATGCAATTTTTATGATTTCTTTAAGGCCATTAAACTGTGAATTTATCCTTTAAACCAGCCATAAAATATTTTGCTATTTTCGCGTTGGTTTTAGCCATGGGGATGTCGGTCTGGCTTTTACCCAGACCCGCTGAAAAACAAGAAGAGCAATCTATCACGCCACCTATAGATGCTAAAGATGAAGCGGGTAGATACATACAGCAAGCCTCGGAGCATTTTTTCTATCACGAATTTGATAAGGCGATAAGCACCTATAAAAAAGCTATTACGGTTTATGAGAAGGAAGGAAAACTAAAGAAAGCTGCAAAGGTTTTTGAGTCGATAGGAGATTTATATAAATTTCGCAGAAACCTCAAAAATGCAGAAGCGCATTACATAATGGCTATGGAAAACCACAGGGAAAATAAGGACTCGTTTGGCGAGGCCAGGGCCATGAATCTGGCAGGTGATTTATTTATGGAAAGAGAAAAATTTCCGCCTGCTGGGAATTGGTACAAAAAGGGATTTGATTTGGTAAAAAATGACCCGCCTCACCTTATCAAAGCTTTGCTCTTGGAAAACCTGGGACATTATTTCTGGAAAACTGAGGACATTCCTGAAGCGATTGTGCAGTTCACCCAGGCACGAGACACCTTCTCTGCAATTAATAATCGGATGGGCTACGAGCATATGAGTGCAGTACTCAACAAACTCCGTAGGGGGCAGTCTCATGGCCATAGCATTCCTGACGAAGGTCTCACCTACCACCAATCTCCTCCTCCGAAGAGAAAGAGTTAGTTTGGAAATTCATTTATTGGGAATTGTTCCAGTTATTGCCTATAATAACGAACACCAAATGATAGGTTTGATAGAAATGGTGCGCGCAAGGTAAATGGCTGCCTTGTAGGGCATAGGCTCTTATTGTGAGGGCTATTGCTGTATCAGAAAATTTATAAACATCGGCAAAGGTTAAAGCTTTGAACATCATTCTGAATAGCTATTGTAATTTAAAATGTAATTATTGCTTTGCTGATGAGTACATGGAAGAGAATGTGAAAACTCCTGATAAATCTATGGATTTCGATTTTTTTCAGAACGAGCTTTTGCCTAGAATAAAAAATGCCTCTCTTATTAATTTTATGGGAGGGGAGCCCACCCTGCATCCGCGTTTCAATGAAATGCTTTCCAATGCCTTGGACAATATGCAGCCTTTTTCGTTTCTGGGTGTTTTCACCAATGGATTGATGTCCGATAAAGTTTTAGAACTGCTTTTAGAGTTAGTGGGTCGTGGGGGCAGCATTGAAAGGCAAATTCAGTTTTCCGTTCTGCTCAACTGGCAAACTATGGAAAACACATCTGAAAAAAATCACGCGCGCACTCGCGAAGTAGCGGAAGCCATTTTAAGTAAAAATGGATACGGATTGATGTTCAGTCTTAACCTCTATTCCATCGAACAGGACCTGGCGACACAATGCTGGGAGATAGATGAAATTTATCAGAATTTAGGTTTGCCACCAGGGCAAACCTATAAGATTCGTGTCAGTCCGGCTTTCCCGATTGTGGGAGAAGAAGGCCACATAACCTTACCCATTAAAGACTACCCCAAAATGGGCCGCATGATGATAGACCTGCTCAAAGATTTTCCGCAGATGTGTTTTCGTTTCGACTGCTCATTTCCGCCCTGCTTGATGGATGATATACAGGAAGATGAATATCACCTGGTCGAGCGGTTCATTTATCATGGAAGTCAATCTGTACCAAACATCACTGAGTGGAAAGACAAAGATGTTTACTTCGGCTGTGCCGATGATAGCCCTATGGACATTGACCCGAAAGGCGACTGTTTCAACTGTTTTCCTTTTCACGATAAAAAGTTAGGGAATATTCAGGACTTCAAACAGGTTAATGAATTAGCAATAAAAAAAATGCATACCGAATTTTTAGGGCACGCTTTTAAGGCATCACCTAATGAACCTTGTAAAAGTTGTCCCCATTATATGGTCACTTGTTCCAGTGGATGCTTCGCGTACAATTTTAAATAAGATAAGAGCACTACACGCGCTGCAAAGGAATAAATCCCCTCAAAAGTATCTCTAATATATAGAAAGCAATATAATAAGGAGAGTTGTAAATGAAGCGTATTATTATTTTTGGACTGCTCTTATGTTTAACAATGCCGACTTCTTTCACTTGGGGATGGACTCTCGTCGCTCATCCTGAAAAAAAGGTGGAAGGGGGATTGGAGTTTGAGCCATTATGTCCGCAGGCTCGGAAAACAGTCGAGGCACCAGAGAAGTTTTTAAAAATGAAGAATCCGCTTCCACCCTCCCCTGAAAATATTTTTGCAGGTCAAACCTTGTTTCACTTTGACGCACAACCAGGGCCTTGCCGGGTTTGCCATGGTATCAGCGGAAATGGGCTCGGTATTTTGTTTCGCGAGTTGACACCTAATCCGCGTAATTTTACTTGCAGCCAAACGATTGACCCTCTACCTGACGGACAATTATTTTGGGTTATTAGAAATGGATCTTCAGGAACCGCTATGCCTGCTTTTAAAAACCTTGAAGATGATCAGGTTTGGCAATTGATCCATTACATTCGTCATTTTTCGAAAGAAGACCATTAACAAAATTTTTAATCGAGAAATTTAAAGGAAGTCGAAATGGAAAAAATTCACAATTTTATGGCAGAGTCGCTTTTGAGCATCAGCCCAACAGCAAGTATTCTAGAAGCTTCGCATGTGATGCATGAAAATGAAATACATTCGCTACTGGTAGAAGAGGCCGGAGAATATATTGGCATCATTACCAATCACGATATTGGTGGAAAAGTGATTTCAAAAAATCTTGATCCTCAAAAAATGCAGGTGGCAGAAATTATGAGTTTCCCCCTGGTCAAGCTTGAAAGCAAGGAGAGCATGGAGAAAGCTGCACAGGTAATGCGCGACCACGCTATCCATCATCTGGCGGTAACTGAACATGGTCAGATGTTGGGAACTTTATCTATATTTGATTACTACAAATACCTCGTTCAGAAGCATCCCCGGTAATTTTCAAGGCGCGTTGAAAGTCTTTCGGAAGCGAACTACATCGCCATATTGTTCTTTTTCAAAACCTGGCAAGTTTTTGTTGTAAATAGTTTCTGCGTAAATATGGTCGATTTTTTTTAAACTATCGGGGGATAAGTTTTCAATGAGTGCGGTTTCCAATCCTTCGACATCAATTTTCAGTATATCAATACGCCCTTCATTTTTGAGAACGTCTGCAATAACTTCTTCCGCCTTGCGGACCTGTACTTGAATCGTTTGTGGAAGCTCCCTCCCAAGTCCACCGTACCTCCCTGTGGACTCGAAACCAAAATTGGCGTGTCCATTTTCCAAGCCCACTGCGACATCATTCAATACGTACCTTTTTTCAAAACCCTTCAGGTTTGCTTTTAATTTCTCAATGTTTTCTGGAAGCGGTTCAAATAAATAGACCTTAACATTATTATTGCGTGTCAAAAAATAACTCGCGCTGATGCCAATATTTGAGCCAAAATCTACCACACATGAGATATTTTTTTTCGCTTGATAATCTAATTTCGCAAAACATTCCACCAGGGTTATCGTATCGTGAAATGAAAAAAGACTGACTTCCTGTTTTCCCAATGGGGTCTTTACTTTGAGCTTAGTGGGATAGGTTCCTTTCCACAAAAGATAACGTCGCAAAACGTCTATCGGTTTTTCAAAGTATCTAAAAATATTCAAAAAAGCGATATAGAAAGGTTTTTTGAAGAATACTCTTAATATTTTTCCTAAGGGTCTTTTATTCATTGGCTGCAAATAAGTCTTTGAGATTATTGTTATACCCTTCAATTTAATGATGGTATAGGTTTTTTTAGGTAGATTCTCATCATTTTTAAAGCAGAGATTTTGAACCCTATTTGCTTTTCGATACCTCTAACCTAATAAGCTCGAAAACATATTAGCAAGTTTTTCCGGTGCCAGGCATAACGCTGAGAAATATATAAATTATCCATTCAATAAATAAGTGGAGAGATCGCATGAAACCGACCAGCAAAAGATTGAGAAAGTCGCAACAGTTGCAATCATGGTTCCTATTTACCTTTTCCATAGTTTTCTTTTCCGGGGCACAAAGTTACGCAGGTGAAGTTTGGGTCGCCAATATGAAAGGCGCTAATGTTCAGGTTATAGATACCGATTCCAACAAGGTTGTTAAAACAATACCAACTGGGGCTGGGGCGCATAATGTAACTTTCAGTCCAGACGGCAAGCTTGGTTTCATCGCTAACCTCGGAACAAAAAGTATTACTATTATTGACACCAGCACAAAAGAAGTATTAGCCGATGTGGTGGCAGACACAAAAGCCCACGACGTTGCTGTCTCTCCTGATGGCAAGCTCGCCGTTTCTTGTAATGTAGGCGCGGGCAATATTACCTTCATTGATGTCGCATCTAAAAAAGCTTTAGACACGATGGTTACAGACAAAAAAGCCATCACCGCTATTTTTTCTCGGGATGGTAACACCCTGTATGTTGTCAATGCCGGCGCAGCAAACATTTCAGTGATAGACGTAAAATCCCGTAAAATTATTGAGACTTGGAAGGGAGCAAAAGGTGCGATGGCAATCAAACCAACCCAAAATTGGAAACATTTTTGGGTTACGGCTCCGGCAGATAACAGGCTGCTTTTGATGAGCCCTGATCATGGAGCTGTTATGGCAGCCATTGACGTCCCCGGTGAGCCGCATGGGTTGGTGCACAGCCCCGATGGAAAAACAGTTTATGTCGGGCAAAGAAAACTGAACCAGATAGCAATGATTGATACTGCCAGTCGAAAGATCACTAAAACTTCTCCTATGGGCCAACGCCCCGATATGATGGCGATCAGTTCTGACGGTAAAACGGTTTATGTAGCTCTTCGTGATGAGAATAAAATGGCAGTGGTTTCTGCTGCCGACTTAAGCATTATCACAAAGATTGACACCGATGGCGAAACCCATGGTGTTGCCTACCGCGACCACTAGCCGGTTTAGCAAATTTACATTTATGCCCCCATTTTGGGGGCATATTTTTTGGATGACCTTCCCTTTATTTTTTGAGAAACTGGTTTAATGATTCTTAAAAGAAAATATTGGGTGTGGGGCAGTTTCCTTTTGGCAATAGCTTCTTCCTCTGAAGCGCAACAGCATCATTTCACCAATCCGCAGGTACGAGTTCAGGTAACAGTAGAAACTCTGAATGTTTCAACCACCGGCTACCCCGACCATAAATGGGAAAGAGTAAACCCCAACCGTCCGACCAAACAAAATTTTAATTTCCAGATACCCCGATATCCTCAGATAGCATCACGCACAACCCCGGTTCCATCACGTGGGCCAATCGCGGTTGCTATTAACGGCGTGGTTTTCTTTGGTCCCGAAGACCGAGAGGGAAAAATCGCGTTGGAAAACCACGGACTCGACTCTTGCCGTGGACACCCCGCCCCTTCGGGGGTTTATCACTACCACTGCACCCCAGGGTGTGTGCATCAAGATCCTCCCAGCCAGCATTCACCGGTGATCGGTTACGCCTTCGATGGATTCAAAATTTATGGTCTTCAGGGCGAAAGAGGGCGCCCCCCAACAGACCTGGACCAATGCAACGGCCATGCGGACAATAGTCGAGGTTATCATTACCACACTACCCAAGGATTCCCATTTGTGCTGGGTTGTTATCGAGGAACACCGGCATTAGCCAACTACGACCGTCGTCAGCAGGGCACCGGGCCGGGAAATGAAAGGAAAGGTAGAAGGGGCGGGGACTCTATGCGCCAATACTGCGAAACGGACCGGCAAAGATATTGTCCGAACATGCCTCCCAGCCGCGAGATGATGCAATGCATGAAGCGTAACAAAAATAAATTTAGCGCTCAATGCCAACAAGCCTTGCAAAACCACAGACCTCCGGCGAATCGCCGGAGATAATTTTCCGATTCTGAATTTGCCATACTATTGTTTTTGTACTTCTAGAATGAGTTTTTTTCAAGTCTCCGGGAGGGTGCGTTATAATCTTCCCTTTATTTAATCTATACGACAAAAAATGAAAATCTGGGTGGATGCCGACGCTTGTCCTAAAGCGGTCAAAGAAATTTTATATCGTGTGGCGGAGAGAACAGAAATATCCGTGACGTTGGTTGCCAATTCTCCGTTACGCTTGCCCGATTCGCCTTTTCTGCAACTACTGCAAGTGGGTTCAGGAGCAGATATCGCCGATGATGAAATCGCCAATTTATGCGAAGCCGGTGATTTAATCATCACCGCAGACATTCCTCTCGCAGCACGCGTGGTCGAAAAAGGCGCTCAGGCTCTAGACCCACGTGGAACGGTGTACGATAAAAATAATATCGGGCAGGTGTTGAGCATGCGAAATTTTATGGATGAGTTACGCGGTAGCGGTGTCGAGACGGGAGGCCCCAGTGGATTCGGCCAGAAAGAAAAGTTCAAATTTGCAAACGCATTAGACAAATTCATTGCGCAAAGATAATTAATAAAAAAATCGAGAAAATTTTATTTGGTGGATGTTGTATTAAGTTAGAGTACTTTACTTTTCCAGCCATTCGCGTGCGAGGCCAATGGCGGTGATGATCTGGCCCGGCTGCATTTTTTTCTCGATAATGTCGGCGTTTTTTTTGCCGGTGGGGTTGCCGTTGACTCCGGCAATATTGAACCATTTATGAGCTTCAATAAAATCTTGCTCCACCCCCATACCTTTCTCGTACATCAGGCCAAGATTTGACTGCGCTCCTGAAATTCTATTCTCAGCCGATAACCGGTACCATTTCACAGCCTCCTTATCATCTTGGGGAACTCCTTCGCCCCGACTGCACATCAAGCCAAGATTGTATTGCGCTTGACCATATTCCTGTTCAGCAGCCTGCTTGAACCACCAGACCGCTTCGAGAAAATCTTTTGCAACACCCTGTCCCCTTCCATACATTACACCGAGGTTGTGTTGTGCTTGAGCCAATCCCTGTTCGGCGGCGAGGCGGTACCATTTAACGGCTTCAGAAAAGTTTTGCTCGACCCCCTGGCCTTTGCCATACATTAGTCCGAGGTTGGTTTGTGCTTCGGCGAAACCCTGTTCGGCTGCAAGACGGTACCATTTGATTGCTGCCTGATCGTCTTTGGGAGTTTCTCGGCCAAGACTGTACATAAGAGCGAGATTGTACTGCGCTTCCGCCGTACCCTCCTCGGCTAATTGTTTTGATTCTTCAAAATTCATTGGATTGATATATAAATTAAAAATTAATGGGCTTATGCTACACCCGTTAACAAATGTCTTCAATAATAAGGGTGAACAATAAAAGTGACAGGTTAAAAAAAACATACACCATGTAAAATATTTTATAACCTGTAATCTTATCGATTGTGGCTTATTTTTAATCGGCTGTTAAATAAACAATGTTTTTTCAATTGTTTTTCCTTCTCTTTAACCTTGCAAGTCTAATTGGCATATAAATTGCTCTAATAATTTATAAGTTGTTTGCGGAGATTCTCCGCCCCCTCCAGAATAAAAATCTTTTATCAATTTCCATCCAAAGGTGCAACATGACAATCCATGCAAAAGCAATAATCAAAGACGATTTAAACTGGTTTCTAGCAAAAATGGGAGGGATTCAGGCGTTCTCTGTTCTTTCGGATAAAGAGCTAATGCAAATCGTTGCGCAGATGAAGGCCTACGAATTTAAAGAAGGAACGACACTGGTTAATCAGGGCGAATCTGCGAATCTTTTCTTCATAGTTCAAGAGGGTGAGGTGGAAGTTTCGGTGAAAAAATTTTTTTTCAGGGAAAAGAAAGTGGCTGCATTAGGACCGGGAGATTTTTTTGGTGAAAGCGTTCTGGTTTCAAACTCCAAGCGAACAGCAACCGTAACCGCGAAATCAGATACAACATGTTTTGTTTTATTAAAACCTAGTTTTACTTCTTTGATTAGCAAAAATGCGCTTTTTAGGGAAAGTATGAAAACCGTGTTTTCAAGACGAAAACTGCAGTTGAAGAAAGCCTGACTAATATTCGATTTTCTTCTTCCTTGGTCCGTGCGTTTCGAGAAATTTATCTCGAGTGTTGCTTACCCCTTCGCATATAATTTGGGGGATATGATTGAACTAGTCCTTATCCTTCATTTTCTCATTATCTTATTTGTTATATTTGGATTCCCGGTGGGTCTTAAATATAACCACCGTCTTTTCCGAATCATTCACTTTTCCTCGTTAGTCTTTGTTGCTGTGCTAATGGTTTTGGGGTTGCCATGCCCGTTGACTATTCTGGAAGAATATTTAAGGCAGGCTCCGGTTTACGAAGGTTCTTTTATAGCCAGTTGGCTGAATCGGATAATCTATTTGGAAGGGTTTGATGCCAGATTCGTAGTTTATTTGGCAAGTGGTTTTGCCGTGCTGGTAGGAACATCCTTTTTCTGGCGGCCTTTGAACCCGGAAAAGTAAATTGCAGAAAGCAAAAAGACGAAAGATTAAGTTAACTTCACCACAAAAAGTTTATCCCCGAAAATTTCGATAGTGTAGTTTCTTTTTTCAGCCATGATCGAAAGCGTTTGGTTGCAAAAAAAACTGATATGCGTAGGGTCGTCTTTATACCACCACCCTTTAAACTGCTCGACAGCATCAGGTGAGTCGATGAAAGAATTGGTCAGTCCTGTTGAGATGACCATGACACCACCCGGTTTTAAAATTTTGCCTATCTCTTCAAGTTCTTCCCAAACGTTCGGTAGATGCTCTATGACTTCAATGGCTACGACAGCATCAAACAAAAACGGGTAGCTTTGATCTTTTAGATAGCCATCGGTCATGGGTTCGAGTGCTGTCACTCGGTAATCGTGACGTTGCAGTTCAAGAGTCAGTTCGCCGGACCCTGCACCAAAATCGAGGATCCTGTGATTGTTCGGAGAAATCCCGAAATTCTGAAAATAGGAAATAAGATTTGTTACCTGCTTTTCCCAGAAATCAGGTTCAGTGGATTGCCATTGTTCCTTGTAATGGTTTTCTTCGAGTGTTTTTTCTGGGATGTCTTTGGTGAAAATCAGCGCGCAGTTGGGGCATTTGAAAAAGGTGCGGACATCCCGATAAAAAAGGGTGGAAGGAAAACTGCAAATCCGGCAATTACGATCATTCATGACTGAACTTATTAAATGTTAATTATTGGTGGGCTGTAGGGCTAGTTTAAGATTATTTTTTGCCTCAAGGTAGTCAGGTTTGAGCCTTATAGCGGTTTTGTAGTGCAAGATCGCTTGGGGTAGATTTTTTTTATTGTATAAAGTATTTCCTAATGCAAGATAGGCTTTTGCATTTTCGCGTTGAAATTTTATCGCTTTCTGAAATTGCTCTATTGCTTTATCAAATTCTCCTTTCACATCCCAGGAGATTCCCATATTAATATATGCGGAAGCATAATCGGGTTTTACTTCAATAGCGGTTCTATAATTATCCATTGCCTCATCCAACTTCCCTCTCATTGCCAAAGTGTATCCTAGATCATTGTAGGCTACGGCATAGTTGGGTTTTAGCTTGATGGTGTTCCTAAAGTGTTCTTCGGCCAATTCCAGATTACCGGTTTTTACTAAAGAGTTGCCAAGGTTATATTGCGCTAATACGTTGTTAGGATTTAGCCTTACCGCTTCCCTGAAATTGGAGATAGCTTCCTTTAGGTTTTTCTCTTTTATTCGGGATACACCCAGGTCGAAAAAATTTTCAGCGTATTCAGCTCTCAAGCGGTCATCCCAATGTTTTTTGAAGGTCTCTGTTTCTATATCCGTCAGAGGGGAAATCCTTTTTAAAATGGTTTCAAAGGATACTCTACTAATCAGAATTTTCTCCACCCCTTCTTTTGAACTCACTTGTGGCGAGCCAAGGAAAAACTCCAAGGACGGATTGTTGTCGGAGATGAGATTTTGATTTAAGCCCAATTGTTGTATCTCTTTTTCCAAGAGCCAAATGTTACCTAAAAGTAAAAATGGATTTTGAAATTCTGCATTGCCCATGACATTTTTTATCGCTGGATCTTGCATGCGTTTTTTAATTTGATCGAAATCAATATTTATTGGGTTGTTAGAGCCGATTAGTATTAGCTCTTCACTGGCAGGGTACCAACCCATCGCATATGGGAAGCTTTCAAGAAAAGTGCGAAAGTGTTCATATATATGGGTTGCGGTCTGGCTGTGTAATGGAATCCACTGACTTACAACTCCTCCAGGTTTAAGGCTTTTTTTCGTTAGCTCATAATATTCTTTAGTGTAAAGGTTGACGGCCCCTGCCTGGGTTGGAGGAGGCGGTTCGGCGGTGATAACATCATAGGTTTTAGAAGTTGTTAAAAGATGGTTTCTCCCGTCTTGAACAATTTTATGAACTTTGGGATTATTAACAGCATTAAAATTTGTGTCGCTAAAAAGTTTTGCTGAGCGAAAAACTCCTGGGGAAATGTCTACGGCGTCGACGGAATTGATTCCGGGATAAACTCCTGCTGCTCCTGAAGTCAACCCCGTTCCAAAACAAATTACCAGGACATCTTTTGGGTTATCAGTAAGCAAAAGAGGAAGGTAAGATAACAAGGTCATATATCGGCGTGCTTCTATATTATTTGCCGACATATTGATGCCATTCAGAATAAGACTTTTCTGTTTTGTCCCTGAGTATTCGTCATCGTCATTAAAAACCGCAACCGTTGTTGTTAAACCTTCGTTCAAATAAATCAATTTTTCAGGGTTTTTTTGGCCAAGCGAATTGCGCATAAAAATTCCCTTCAACAGGTCGTCTGGCATTTTTATCAAAAACAGAAAAAACAAAAGGAACAATGAAAAAGCCATCCCTTTTCTAACAACCCCGGCAAAGTAAGAAGATGTGGCAAAAAGAAGTATCCCTGTAAGCAAGTTTAGTAGGGCCAGAGAAGAAAGGGTTTGTTGAGAACCAAAATTTGGTAAAAGCAGGTAACCGGCAACAAGGGAACCCAGAATTCCACCTAGGGTGTTAATCCCATAAATAATTCCCAGAGAACTTCCTATGTTTTGAGAGGTTTTTGTAACAAGATGAGTCAAGACGGGAAAGCTCATGCCAAATAAAATAGTAGGCAAAAGCATTAAAGAGGAAGCGTTACGCATATCAATCCAAAATTCAGTGACAGGGCTTTCTATTCTTAGTGGCCGAGTAAAAGACGATAGAAGCCAGTTCGATTGATAGAGACTGAATATCAGATAAAAACCTATCCCAAACTGAAACAAGATCAATAGCAGGCGAAAATCAAATTTTCTTTTAAAAAAAGGAACAATTAAAAGCCCTCCCACCGTGATCCCAAAAAGAAAGTTGGCCAGCATAAGGCTGAAAGAATAAACCGTACTGCCAATGCCAAAGACCAAAATTCGAGTCCACACCACTTCATAGGCTAATGCTGTAAAACCACACAAAAAACTTGTGGCGATCCAGATTATATTTTCTCTATCTACTTGTAAGGAAGGTGAGGCTGGTTTTGGAAGGTCCCAACGAATGGAAGTTTCAGGTTCGGATTTTTTGATGGTGATTACGCAAATAATACCAATGATAATATTTACGGTCGCCGCAAGCCAGGCAGTTTGAAGAACGCCTAAATGTTCTATCAGGAAATATCCTGCCAAAAGACAACCTGCTGCAGCGCCAAAAGTATTTATTGCATATAGATAACCGACTTGTTTTCCGGTATGAGATTCTTCGGTTACAAAATATTTTGCCATTATGGGAAGAGTGGCTCCCATAAAAATAGTGGGGATTAAAACTAAGGAAAAGGCTAAAGCTGTTTTAAGCAGGCCGGTGAGGAAAAATGAATCGGGCAGCCATTGATACAACCAGACGTAAATAGGTGAAAAATTTGAAAAGAGAAGGGAAAGGAGGGCCGCCGTCACGCCAATCAGCAATTCAATTTTCCCATAGATCAATAAGGGTTTCCCTGTCTTGTCAATTGTAGTGCCCCACAAATAACTCCCAAGCCCCAGGCCAGCCATAAATGCTGATAGCACTACCGAAACAGAATAAATCGTATGACCAAAAACCAAAGTCAACATTCGGGTCCAGACTATTTGATAAATTAGTCCAGATATTCCCGAGAAAAAAAATAAGAAGTAAATCCAGGAAGGTCGTTTTTGTTTTGGACGAACCATTCCCTTTTTTTGTGAGCTTTTTTTCATCAAATGTTTTGCTTATGGAGGAAAAGTGTTGAGGGGAATTTGCAAATTAGGCAAGACCGATCTGAATTGATCGATTGATTCATAGACCCAGACGCCAGTTATTCTTCGGTTTCTTCTGCTTGTTGCTCAGTATTATTTTGTTCGGTGGATTGTTCGTTGGTTGTTTCCATCGCATCGTTTACCCAATCTTCATCGAGAAAACGATCCTTCATAAGGTGAAGGTCTTTTTTATTTTTTTGCATCTTTTTTAAGAGCAATTTTGTTTCTTCGTCAGGAAACAGATCGTTAAGGTCTTTTTCTTCCTCCGGAAAAATTTCATTGAGATCCGTTTCGGTTGGAAAGGGTATATCGTTTTGGGGTTTGAAAATCACTTCGTCATTTGTAATTTCATCAACCGGTATGTTTTCGGAGGAGTTATTTGACGATTCGGGGGACTCCGATATTTCATTCATGTTGAGGGCTCCAATAATTTTCTCAATGGCATAGTACTTAAAAACACACTTATCTGCAATACCGTCTTTTTTTAATAATGGTAAGCTAAAACCACTAAAACATTAAATTGGGAGAATTTTAGTATGAGTAAAATTCTATGGTTATTTATCACACTGCTTGCCTTTTTAACCGGAGGCGTTTTTACTTCTTTTGCTGATCAAGGGCACAAGCCATATGTCGGTTCTAAACCCTTCGAAAGGATGAAAAGGCTGGCGGGTAACTGGGAAGGATCTGCCGACTTTGGACAGGGGATTCAAAAGATCAAAGCCCATTATAAACTGACTTCGGGGAATAGCGCGATCATCGAAACTTTTCATGTTGGCACACCACACGAAATGGTGTCTGTCTACCATGACAACAAAAGCCAAAAGTTAACTATGACGCATTATTGTGCCGAGCATAACCAACCCAAATTGATTCTTTCAGAATGGATCGATAACAAGCTTGCAATGGATTTTGCCGCGGATAACGAAATTGATGTTGTTCATGAAAGCCATATCCATGCCGCCGCAATCCAGTTTGAAGGGGAGGACAGTATGACTCATAAATGGACGAGCTTCAAAGATGGCAAGCAAGCGCAGGTAGTGGAAATTATTTTTAAGAGAGTGAATTAGTTTCTGCTAAGAGGCAGGGTTGTCGGGAGTCTCAGGGGTGGGGCATTTTGCTTCTAGTTCTTCGATGTTCACATCTGCCGTATCGATGGTGTCTATATTATATTCGCAACCCCTGGCTTTTATAAAAACATCGCCCTGGAAATCTACTTTCAAAACTATTGGGTTGGCCACATGTTTGCCAATTGCAGAAAACTTTTTTTTCTTTTTGGTGGTTACCGTAACTTTTATGTCGCTGGCTTTTGAGTTATATAAGCTGTCGACGACTGCTTGAGTGCAGGGATATTGCGAGCCCTTTTGATACCAATACACCGTGCAACCTAAGTAAACCTGATCCAATACTCCTAGAATAGATGGCACCGTTTTGCTGCTTTTTGCCTGATCCTCATCTTTCGGGAATGCTGCCCAGATGAGAGCTATCGCTGCAACGATCACTGAAATGGTGACAGTCGATGATTTTTTCTTTTTTACGGGTGCTTTTACAGGAGGTGTTTTCGGCTTCCTTTTCCTTCGCCTCTTGGGAGCTTCTTCTTCTCTATCTTTACGAGCCATTGGTAAGGGGGCCTTAATTTAGAATTAGCAATGCGAGGACTTACGACACCTACCAAAGGCAAGGCTCTCCCCGAAAGCTTCCCCTCTATAGTAATCTATTCTATTGAATTATGTAACTGCCCTATGCCTACCGGTGCAGTGGCAGATTAGAAGCGGGCCAGCCAGATTCCCAGGAAGAGAGCGATTGTCATTAGGGCCAGAGTCATGCGACTGAGGCCTATCATTTTTTTAAGGGTTTCGGGAACGAGTGCTTTGTTTTTTGGATTTAGATCTAGATCGGAAATTTGAATTCTCAGCGAGAAGGTCAAATACATGCTGACAAAAAATGCTCCTGCCACGAATAGCATTTTTATTCCGAATAAATTGTAGTAGCCGGGTTTGAGTCCTGTTTGTGCTGTGTAGTTCACAAGCAGGAAGTAGATCCCGGTTCCGACCAAAATGAGCAGACTTGCAAATACGGTAGGTGCAAGGTGGTCGAGTATTTTGTAGGAGGGGGAATTCTCATCTCTCTCCTTCACGTTTTTTTCTGCGGCAGGAAGATAAATAAGCAAGCTGAATACGGAGCTGCCAATAGCAATTACCGCAGCCATGAGATGTATAAAGATAAGGAAAGTATTTTGCATCGTCGATATTTTTTAACGTCCTTTTTCCAGGTAGCTGAGTAAGAGCCTCACTCCGAATCCAGATGCGCCTTTGGTAGTGTAAGGCCTGTCGAATCCCCATGCGGTGCCTGCGATATCGATATGGGTCCACGGTTGTTCGCCTGCAAATGGTTTGAGGAATGCGGCCCCCATGGTTGTGCCTGCCCCAACCCCGGGGGATGCGATATTTTTAAGATCTGCAATATCACTTTTAGTGGCTTTTTCATGTTCTTCCCAGAGGGGCAGTTCCCAAACACGTTCTCCTGTCGCTTCACCCGCGTCTTTGAGTTTTTGAATCATGGCAGGGTTGTTGCCAATGACTGCGGCAGCCTGATGGCCCAGTGCGTGCAAGACAGCTCCGGTTAAAGTTGCCAGGTCGATCACTTCTTTGGGTTCATATTTTTGCGCATAGGTCAGAGCGTCGGCCAGCACCAGTCGTCCTTCTGCATCGGTGTTGAGCACCTCGATGGTTTTACCGGACATACTTTTTAGAATGTCACCGGGTTTGATGGCCGATCCACTCGGCATATTTTCTGCTGCGGCAACGATGCCTATGACGTTTGTCTTGAGTTTTAAACTGGATACTAGTTGCATTGTTGCCAGAGTGGTTGCAGAACCGGACATATCCATTTTCATTTCGTCCATACCCGCCCCGGGCTTCAGAGAAATGCCACCGGTGTCGAAGGTAATGCCTTTACCGACAATGACGGTGGGCGCTTTCTTTTTGGCCGCGCCGTAATACTCAAGGACGATGAGGGCAGGGGGCTCGTCGCTGCCTTGAGCTACGCCGAGCAAAGAACCCATGCCCAGCTTTTCCATTTCCTTTTTGCCGAGCACCTTGCATGTGATCTTGTTTGTTCGCGCCATCTTTTTTGCATGATCGGCTAGATAGGTTGGCGTTACTGTGTTTCCTGGATGCGAAACCAGGTCGCGAGCTGTGTGAACAGCACTTATAATTTTCTCGGCTCGGGCGATGGATTTTTCTGTCGATGCTTGTCGCGATTTTGATGCGATTAGCAGTGTCAATTTTTCTAATCTGCTGGGGGAATCGTCTTTCTCATCTTTGGATTTATAGTTGTCGAAATGGTAGAGAGCGAGACCTGCCCCTTCGGCTATGGCTCCGGCCAGTTCACCGTAGAGTCCGCTTTTACCTTTGCTTAAAGCATCGAACGGACTCAAGTCGGTTGCAGCAGTTTTGAATTTTGATTGTTCTGCCAGCTTTGCCGCAGTGGCTGCCGCCTGACAAATTTTTTCGGGGGTCACTTCTTTTACTTTTCCTATACCCACTAGCAGCAGGTACGGTGCTTTCATAGTACCGTTGGTGTTTAGTAGAAGTGTTTGCCCAGATTTGCCGCCAAACCTTTTATTTTCAAATGCCTGACTGATGGCCCCCGCAAGTTTTTGGTCAATTTCTTTTAATTCGCCGGCGACCTTTTTATTTTCCACACAGGGAAGAATCAGGCAATCGGTTTTAAACTCTAGAGGTTGATTAAGACTTTGATTTATTTTTATCATGGTCATCTTTTAAAAAGGGTAGGTTGAGTTTGTGCAAAGGGTGAATGAAAATGAGAGTTTATATATATGACCTGCTGCAAGCAACCTGAATTTTGGGTTACCGGTGGCAGTGAGTTGGTTTGCAGGCAATGTTTGCCAACTTTCTGAGAAAACGGGTTTTGCGCCAGCCTTTAAATAGAAAGTACCAGGCTGATTCTAAACGATTTAAACAGTTTAATTCCCTTTGAGGCTGCTGGAACAGCTTTTTCACCTACACCTGCTAGCATATTGTAAACAGAGGCCTTATTCAGGAGTCAAAAACCTTTAAAAATCAGGCTCTAGGGAAATATTGACAATCGGCAGGCAGGTCACTAGAATGGCTGGAATTTTCAACCGATTTATGAGAAATTGTTGTACTCATTTGTTCCGAATTTTAGAACGAAATGGGAACTGTCTAATTTATAATATTTTTCGAATTTTCGAATAGCAGGAGATCGTTCATGCAAGTCGTTGAAGACCAAAAAGACCAGGCTGTTGAAGCCAAGCAGGGGCAAATAAAAATAACCGTTTGTTTGAGCTTGAGTGGTATTGCTGAAGGTGGCGAAGAGGTCTATGCAGAATTTCAGAAACAAATTTCTGAAATGGAGGCCAATGCTGCATTAGGTGAGCGTAAATGTGAAATGGGCCAAGTGGGTTGCCGAGGTTATTGCAGCCGTGATGTGCTGGTCGACGTTTATGTTCCCGGTGAAGATCGGGTGACCTATGAAAAGGTCAAACCGGCAATGGTCAAAAACATTTTAAACGATCATATTGTTGGCGGGAAGCCGTTTAAAAAAGCCGCATCCAAAGAAGACTATTACGAAACACTTGAAAAGCAGACCCGCGTTGCCTTGGCACACGGGGGATCGATGGACCCTGAAAATATTGACGAGTACATTCAAGTCGGCGGCTATGAGTCTCTGAAAAAAGTACTCTCCACCATGAAGCCTGAAGAGGTTATCGCGGAAGTTAAAAAATCCGGCTTGCGCGGAAAGGGCGGAGGCGGATTCGTCACAGCTACTAAATGGGAAAAAGCGCGCAACGCTCCGACCGATGAAAAAGGCACACGCTATATCATGGTCAATGGGGATGAAGGCAACCCCGCTTCTTATATGGACCGTAGTGTTATGGAGGGTGCGTCGCATCAGGTTCTTGAAGGGCTACTAATTGGTGCCTATGCCATTGGCGCGACAGAAGGAATTATTTATACGCGCTCCGACTATGCCATTGCGGTAAAACGATTGAACATGGCTATCGAGCAAGCCCGAGAAAGAGGGTTTCTCGGCGACAATATTTTAGGCTCGGGATTCAGCATCAATGTCCGCGTTCATGAAGGTCTCGAAGCTTTTATTGGTGGTGAGTCAACCGCATTGATGCAATCGGTTGAAGGCAAACGTCCTTTTCCGAAAGCACAACCGCCACATTCTTCAGCGCAGGGATTGTGGGGCAAACCTACGGTATTGAACAACGCAGAAACCTGGGCAACAGTTCCTAAAATTATTGAAAAAGGCGCTGACTGGTATGCGGGCATGGGCAATGACAATGCAAATGGCTGCAAGGTCTGGGCAATTTCCGGCAACATCAAGTACAACGGTTTGATGGAACTGGATATGAAAACCACCTTTCGCGAAGCCATAGATGATTACTGCGGTGGTATTCAAAAGAAAAAAGATCTTAAGGTTGTTCATGTCGGTGGTGTAACCGGTGGCTTCCTGCCACCAGAATTAGCCGACACCCCAACAGACTATGAAAGCTTGCTGGATGCGGGTGTGTTGATGGGGCAAGCCAGTTTTGCTGCTTATGATGAGTCGGCTTGTGTGATTGATCTCGCAAAATTCTCTATCGGATTCAACGAAGGCGAGACCTGTGGCAAATGTACACCCTGTCGAATTGGTCTGACTCTGATCCGCCAAAAGCTCGATGACATTTCTGAGGGCCGAGGAAAAATGGAAGACCTCGACAAGCTTCAGGAGTTATGCGAAGAAATCAGCCAGACCTCTCTTTGTGGATTGGGCGAAACCGCACCTAAAGCAATATTGACCGGGATAAAATATTTTCGCAAAGAATATGAAAGACATATTGTCGATCAGATTTGTGACGCTGCACGTTGCACAGGACTGTATCGTTATTTTGTTAAGGAAGAAGATTGTGTGGCTTGTGGGGCTTGTATTAAACCTTGTCCAACAGGGGCTATTACAGGGGGAACCCGAAAAGTTGCCGCCCATATTGATATGGATTTATGTATCAACTGCAACGCCTGTTACCAGGCCTGTGGTTTTCTTGCGATCGAATAGATTTTGAAATAAAGCTTTTCGCCCACAAGGGATTTTCCCTTGTGGGCTTTTTTGTTTTCTCCTCCCTGCAGCGACCCTTTATTTTAAAGTTAAAAAGTTCTAGAATGCAGATTCTGTATCCTCATTAGTATTTAAGAATGCAATAGACAAACAATTCTTTTCGCACTCCAAATAAAAAATGAAAATAGCGATTGTTCATGACTGGCTAACGGGAATGCGAGGCGGGGAAAAATGCCTCGAAGTGTTGTGCAAGCTCTACCCTTCGGCAGACCTGTTTACACTACTGCATGTTCCAGGGAAGGTGTCGCCACTTATAGAGTCCCACACCATCCACACCTCATTCATTCAAAATCTCCCATTGGCAAAATCAAAATATCGCTATTACCTTCCGCTCATGCCCTTTGCCATCGAAAGTTTTGATTTAAAGGATTATGATTTGATTTTGAGCAGCAGTCATTGTGTAGCAAAAAGTGTTAAGCCCGGTCCTCATAGTCTGCATATCTGTTATTGCCATACGCCCATGCGATATATATGGGATCAGTTTGATCAGTATTTTGGGAAAGGCAATTCGGGCTGGCTCGCGGCTACGGCAATGCGATTCCTCAGAGGCTGGCTGCAGCGTTGGGATACTAGAACAAGCCGTAGGGTGAATTTCTATATTGCGAATTCTCGCCATGTCCAAAAGCGGATTAAAAAATATTACGGACAGGAAGCGGAAATTATTAATCCTCCGGTCGAAACCGGATTTTATACACCGGATGCAAAAGAAGAAAAAGGAGATTGTTTTTTAATCGTCTCCGCATTCGCTCCCTATAAGCGTGTTGATTTGGCGGTGGATGCATTCAATAAAACCGGCCTGCCTTTTTATGTTCTGGGTGAAGGGCAAGATGCAAAGCGGTTAAAAGAAATGGCGAATGAAAATATTAAATTTGAAGGTTGGTTAACTAATGAAAAGATACGTTCTTATTTTTCCCGTTGTCGGGCTTTCATTTTTTGCGGTGAAGAAGATTTCGGAATCACCCTTTTAGAGGTACAAGCTATGGGGCGCCCGGTAATTGCATTAGGTCGAGGCGGAGCATTGGAAACAGTCGTGCCTGATAGCCAGACCTGGAAGCCGGAGACAGGGGTTCCACAAAATGCAACGTCTCAACCCACAGGGGTATTCTTTTATGAACAAACCGCCGAGGCTTTAATCGAAGCCATAAAACATTTCGAATCGATCGAAGATCAATTCGATGCAGATTCCATCCGAAAACATGCCGAGCGGTTTGATGTCTCTGTCTACACTGAGCGGATGAAAAATTTCATTGAAGAAAAACTTGCGAGCCACTCCCGCTAGCGTGCGTTATATTCGACCTTAGCTTTCGTGCCCCTGTGATATTCATTCCTAAAATTTCATGCCCGGTCACGGGTAAAAGGGGTAACGCTGGATTCATCTTTAAAAAATCGTAAAAAGTTGGATTGATTGCAGGAGAGTATTTAACAATACGTTAGTAGGTTTATCGCTGTTATGGGTGACTAATAAATAAAATTTAGTTGTTCGCTTATCGACCCAAAGCGGACATTGAGAAATTTTAGCTCCTCGGTGTCTCACACCAGATTATTAGCTTGATTACTCTCCCGCTCCACCAAAACTTCAACAATTCCACAAATTAATCCCAATTTAGGCCAAATGGCCTTATTAGGGTATTGTCTGACAACGGAATAAGTACTATAGTGCCGAAGATTATCTTCTTACCTCCGAATTTTCACCTGCTCCGGCAGGTTAAGTTCCTTATATACACCTAGAAATAAAAATACTGTTTTTAAAGCTGCTCATATAATCTTTTAGGGGAGAATGATTATGTTACGCCTGCCTGCCGCTATATCCATTTTTACAATTCTGTTTTTTGTTTTCGGTCTCATTGGAAATATTTTAATTTCTAATCCGACATTTTCTGATGAAGCATTTGCGCAACAGAAAAAGGTGGTAAAGAAAAAATCCAAAAAGAAAATAGTCATTAAAAAGAACGACGGCAAGATAACGATCAAGAAAAAAGTTGAGACCAAAAAAGTAGTTAAGAAAAAAGGTGGCGGAAAAAACAATGGCCTCCCTAAGAAAATTCGTGAACTGGAAGCTGGTCTTTCTGCATTACAAACTCAGGTCAATAATATCAAATTAACTCCTGGTCCTCAGGGTGATCCCGGTCCGGCAGGCCCAGCAGGAACTCCCGGCACAAATGGTTTAGCAGGTGCTGATG
>Ga0233434_1000487_pt1 | contig 44687 bp, 38 predicted proteins | sample SI_122_August201_4_FD_182738 | JGI IMG/M metagenome (GOLD analysis project Ga0233434, IMG submission 182738) | Seawater microbial communities from Saanich Inlet, British Columbia, Canada - SI_122_August2016_120_MG | ecosystem: Environmental > Aquatic > Marine > Inlet | place: Canada: British...
CGGACGACGATGTAAGTCGTTGACAACGTGAGTCTATATATAGTATAGAAGGTATATATACCTAGCCAAACCGACGACGCCGTGCGTTGTCATGGTGATCTCTTCATGAGGTAAGTCCTAAAAGAAGAAAATCATGTGCCACGTGATAGGAAGGCATTTCGACGCAAGGTAAATGCTTTTCGCGAGGATGAAAGTCCCGAGAGGAAATAACGTGACGAGCAAAATATACATGATAACTGATGTCAATTTAACAAACACTTTCAGTGTGATTAGAAGCTATACGCTGAGCGATACTTTTTCTTCGCCCAGTCACGAACTTTAACAGTTGCCTTTATAGGACACATTGCGTAACCACACTTAGCCAAGAGATTCGCAATGTTCTTTTCAAGATTCTTTTCGTCGTAAATATGTCCGTCGTCAGGTGCAACAAGACCTGCTCGCGTTGTGAGTGTAATGATTGAAGGCTTGGTTCCAATGCAACCGCGTCGTGATAATAGATTCTTTTTCATGAGCAAAACCTCTTTGAATAAATGTTGGAAGAGTGAATGATTGGGTTGTTGTAAATATTATACAACGTAAATATATATTATGCACGCCAGCCGACGACGTTGCAGGACGTTGACGCTGTGAGGATAAGCAACATTAAAACTTGTCGTTCAATCCCGCGAAGAGACCAACCGAGAGGATCAAGGTAAAGCAGAACAAAGGAAGAATCTGAAAGATTAAAGCTGCGAAGTAAGGCATCGTATATCCTTTCGAAGTAATTGATTGAAGATGAGTGATTCGATTGCCTTATATCTATATTATAGATTAAGGTATTTGTTTTTTGCACGATGAGCGAAAAGATCCACTCGTCGCGCCGTTAATTGTCACTGTTCCCGTCGCCTATCCACCCGTAACCCGAACCCCTTAACTGAGGTCTACATCCATGTCCATGTCCATTTCGCCGAACTCATCAGCCTCAGTCACGATGTCCTCAACAACTTCTTCCTCAACAACTTCTTCCTCAACAACTGCCATCTCCACAACTTCTTCAGTAGGCTTGGCCGGTGTTTTAATAACTTCCAATCTCATTGCGTGAGGAGTTGAGTGAAGGAATTGAATCTCATTTTCAATGTTGTCATCAAGGACGTAATGGAGTTCCTTAGGCTGGTCATATGTTGAGCCAGATGTTCGAACTTCAAAAGCAGCAGCATTTTGTCCATTATAAATTCGAGGTCCACTATAACGAATCCAAGCATAACCGGCAGACTCAATCCAAGCTCGATACTCTATTATATCAACTCCTCGAGCATCGAAGTCATATAGTGTTGGGAGAATTGAATCTGTAGGAATCTTGACCCATTTCATACCACGTCCACCAAAACGTGCCTTTTGTTCATTACGCCAACCACCTCCAGATGATGAGGAGAGAGATGAACGACCACAAAGTTGTTTTACATGAGCATTAATTTGTTGGTCAATGAAACGTTTGAATTCAGTTACTTTTGGAGAGCCTCCAGCAGCTTGGAACTCCTCGAAGAGAGCAATGATTGATGGGTTGACATTTTCATTATTATTAACGGTTGACATAATCTGTCCTTTTAGAATTGATTGATTGATTGATTGTTTAAGATGAATAGAACCGATGATTTATTATAACTTGACTGATTAACTTTTACACGCTGTAGGATTACATTGGAAACTCCGTTTATTTATAAGGTTTAGGTTGGGTTTATCTCAAGGATTGATATCATATATTATATAATATTTTCCTTATTTATATTATAAATCGATTTGAGATATAATACACGTAGTTTTAATCGATATCAAATTGTTTTAAATAAATAGATCTGATATATTATTATAACTTAACTGATTAACTGTTACACGTTGGATTATTTTTCCGATCCATTTGGATCCGATCTGATCTTATTAAATAATCCCCTTATATATATTATACTCAGGATTTAAACGTTTTACACGTCAGGGGGCCGCTAAAGGGGGGCCGCTCTCAAGGGCCCCTAAAAGGGCCCTATTATAGCCCCTCAATCTCAGTGATGCACGCAGCGAAATTTGGGCCGGTCGTCTACCCGAATTTTCTTCGCGGGACTTTTTCAAAAAGTATTAGGGTACACACTTGACCACACCAAGATGTGTGAAAGAACATATCTGAATACACTGTATATAGAGAAAAACGGGAATTAAATAGTTTTCAGTTTGGATAAGTGTTTTGTTGAATTTGGTCAAAAAACTTCGGGAGAATTTTTGAAAAACTTTTATATTTTTAGAGATAAATAGAGTTATATAATGTTTATTGTAGAAAGAGTTTTAAATATGAGAATAACTGAGAGCGTGATTGCTGAGAGTTTAGATGGGACTCGATGGAGGGGGGGAGAAAGTGGTAGCAATATTACTTTACGTGAAGTGTTAGAATATTTTAAAGTTAATAATATTATCCCAGAAGAGTTTGATACGCAAGCTTTGTTTTATAAGCTTAGTGGAGGTAAAGAAGTTTTACGTATTATTGAAAAAGGTGGTGAAGAGAGTAAAAGGCGAGTTGAAGCTGCAAGTTTAGATTATCCTGTTATTGGAGTTATGAGAAATAGAGATGTTGATTATATTTTAGACGGAAATCATAGGTTGCAAAAAGCTTATGATTTAAGTAAAAACAATAAAAAATATGAAAATATTAAAGTTAGCGTATTAGATTTGGATGATCCAAGAATTCCTGAAGAATTTGTAAGCATGTTTTGATTTGACTCGAGCTGGGTGTCTCTTGGGTCGCGACGTTTGTTTTAGATGAACTTTATTTTGTGATTTGATTGAATATATAGATTTGTATAGAAAATTAAACTGGAATTAACGTATGAATCGAAAAGATACAAAATTATTGGTTGATAGAATACGATTGGCCGCACATATATAAAATATTTTTTAATATTTGTGTGAAAGAACAAGTCTGAATGTATTGTGTATAGAGAGAAACGTGTGTTAAATAGTTTTCAGTGTGCAAAACTGTTTTTCTGGATTTTGTGAAAAAACTTCGGGAGAAATTTCGGAAAGCTTTTTGATATATAAAATAAAAAATTTTCGAGCGAGAAAAATCTTGGTAAACTTTATATAATTAAACGTATTAAACAAGCGAGATTTAAAATGAAAAGAAATGAATATAGGTTATTAGTTGAAAGTTGGCGTGAAGTTTTAAAAGAAGATGATTCGAAAGAAGATGATTCGAAAGAAGATGACTTATATGCGCCTATAGAAGAGCCTGACCAGTTAGATAGAGGTCTGGATTATGTAGAATCTCAAATAGATTACTTTAAAAAGTCGGATACTGAAAAGGAATTGATGTTGCAAAGATTTTGTGATATGTTTGGAGTGTCAAGAGAAGAGATTGAGGCATTTTTGGAGAATGTATTATTTGATGCAGGACATAATGTGGAAGGAAAAGAATTCGATTCAGAGCAGACACCTGATGATATGCCTTTGGACGATGATTTAGATGGTTATGATGGGTAGAGTTTTGGTCGAGCTGGGTATCTCTTGAGTCACGACGTTTACTTCTGGTTGTTTTAATTTTGTATTTTGATATTATATATAGATTATAGTATAAAGATAAGAGAATTATGAATTACGATTTATTAAAAAGTTATATTGTATCGAGTCTTAATGAAGTAAGAGGCGATTTGGCAAGAGACGATAATTTTATTAAAGAGTTATGTTCAATTGCAGGTTTGATGTTTTACAAAAGTTATATTAGTAACATAGAAGAAACAACAGTAAATTATGAGTATAAAAGAGATCCTAATGCGGAAAAGAGTCATTTAAGACCGATTGATTGGAAAAGACATAAACATATTAAAACAATAAAAAAGTGTATTGATGAAGCTTTGGAAGAAAGTAAAGAAAAATTAACTAGTTTAAATAGTGAAAATATATTTTCTATTGATGATACAAGCAATGAACATTATAGGTTATTCAGAGACAACATACCTTATGATGAGTATCATACCATTACAAATACAAGTAATAACAAAAGGTTTAGTATATTAATTTACGATACTGAAAGTTTGCCTTTTATAGAAAAAGGAACTAAAGGAAAAATAAAAAGATATGATTCAAAAAGAGAGGATCTTTTTGGAAAGCAAGATATTAAGATTCATAAATATCTTGCTTTGTCATTTATTAGTTCTGGCGGGTCAAGCAAAGAGGAGCGTAAAATGTTTGACTCGAATTCAACCGCGACTTATAGTCCACTTTATAGAAAAAGGTTTTTAAACAAACCTGAGTCTATCTTTGTAAGCAGTGTAAGATTGTTTTTTAATAATAAACATAATAGAAAATCATTTAAAGAATATATTGACACTCTAATTGGACTAACTTATACACATAGTAAAATGTGGGATCATGAGTTGATTAAAAAATATATTTTAGACATAGTTTCAAGTAAAGAAAGTAATTCTTCCTTAGAAGCGATAAGAAATGATCTTAGTCATGAAATAGTTCATATGAAACAATACTTAAATAGTTTTAAAATAACAAAATATGATAAAAGATTTTTAGGTACGCATAGAAGATATGGTTTACCAGAAGTTCCTTTTAAAAAGAAAATGTATAAAGATGAAAGTGAAGGAAATTACTGGAGCGTTGGTTCAAGAAACCCACATAGAAATTCTGTAAGACATGAGATGCAACCTATTGAATTTTATGCAAGACTTTCAGACGAGTGGGAAAATTTGAAAAAAAGAATTAACCCGAAATTTAAATATAATTTAATTTTTAATATTAATAAACAAAAAATTGTATCATTAGAGGAAAGTGTTAATAAAGAAATAAATGAAATAATATTAGATTATAGAGAAGATTCATATTGGCTTAAGCATTTATTTAGCAGTGCAAGAAAACATTCTAAAAAAGCAAAAACTTATTATAAGAAAGCAATTCAAGAATTATACAAGTTATCAATTGAACATGTAAATAAAGTTGAAAAAGAATTAATTGATCTATACAGTAAAAACAAAGAAAAAGTTTTGTCAGATATTGAAAATAAAAAATATCATCATAGAGCTTTTTATATAACAAAAAATTACTTAGAAAAAATAAACAAAGTAGAACATTATTCTGAGGTAGAGGATTCAGATAGAATTTATTACCATAATATTAATAAAGATTCTGAAAATAAAAATAAAAAAGCAAAAGATTCTTATGAATATTCAAGTATAATAGAGTGGACAAAGGAAGATGTTGAAAATGCTGCTAATAGTAAAGAACATAATTTATCTAAAATTATAGATGATGATGATTGCAGTGTCTGGTGGTTAGATGAAATGGAAGGAATTATTCCTGAGATTATATACATGTTGGACGAAGATTATTTGGCAGAGCATGCAAAAGAATTATTAATTGTAATTAGAGAATTAATTATAAAAAAAGATTTGATTACACACAATGAAGATAAAAATAAACTAAAAATTAAAGATTATATTAAAGACGAATATCCTGATGTTTTCCAGATATTGGCTTTGCCGACAGCTAATTAAAGATATTTAGTTATAATATAGAATTAAACGAGAGTTAACGTATGTTATTAGAAGTGTATATAAAAGATTTCTTGTTAGAAATTATGAATTCTAGTGATGGGTCTGAAATTGGCGTTATTGGTGAGAAGTTAGATAAAGTGAGTAAGGATTTAAGAGCTCATTTAGAAAGTGATGATTATAGTGGGGGTATAGAAGATTTGCCTCATTATATTTATGGGGAGTTAGAGAATGTTGCATATAGTAATAAGCCGAGGATTGAGCTTTTAGATTCGGGTGCTTTTAGGAGTGGGTTTTCTATAAGCGGGAAGCTTTGGGTTTTAAAGATAGCAATGAACCCGATGGGCGCTGAAACTAATGGTAAAGAGATAAAAATGTGTTTGGCTAAGGAACATAGTGGTGCAGCTTCAGATATATTTATTAAAGTTTTTGGGTATGATAGAGTCAATGAAAAGCCTTATTGGTATATTTGTGAAAAAGTTAGACCTTTGAGTGACATTGAAGATATAACAATATTGAAGAACGTTTTTCCTACGTTTTGGAACGTGTTAGATCATGGTGACAAAAATAGAGCAAAGAGTTCAGCAAAGAGTTTTAAAGAGTTTGTAGTTAGTACTATAATGATGTGTGTTTATATGACAAGGCTTCCTGAAATGAGGAGAAAGACATATCGTAAAGATGATGAAGAAAAGTATAGAGAGATGTTGATGTTTAACAGGAATTCTCCAGAAAGTCAAGGTAAAGAAGTTGCTAGTGACAAATTAAAAAAAGTTACTAGTAATTTTGATAATTCTGGTAAGTTAGATAGAATATTGCCAAAAATAAGTAATGTGATGTTTCATGATGCTGCTAGTAATTTTGCAAATGTTAAAGATATAGAAGATGTAATGTTTTATGAAGATTTTAAAAGATTATCAGCTGCTTTTGGTTATATTAGTACAAGTGATATGCATGACGATAACTTTGGAGTAAAGATTGTTGACAATCCTAGTCCAAGTGATATTGTTATATTAGATTTTGATATTATATAGATTTAGATTTTAAAGGAATTGTATAAATGAAAATAACAGAAAATGATCTTAGGATCCTGATTAGAGAAGTATTAGCGTTTAGTGTAAAGGGTAAAGTGATGAGAAAAAATCCTACATTTTGGGGAACCGCAGGTGCAGGTATTCTTTTTGTGTGTGAAGAAGATAATACCGTTTTCCTAATGCACAGATCGAGAGATGTGGAACAGCCAGGCACATGGGGTATTCCTGGAGGTTCTGTAAAAGGTGAGGGTTTTTATGACTCTGGAATGAGTGCTGAAAGACCCACCGACGCTACTTTTTGGAAAGGTGCAAAAAAAGAAACCAAAGAAGAATGTGGAGACTTACCCAACATGTCAAAGTCGGACATCATTGGATATATCGACTTTGTTTCGGGCAGCTTCATTTATCGAAACTTTATTGTGAGTTTGTCTCTTGAAGAAAAATTAGAATGGACATCTACAATTGAACTCAACTGGGAGAATGACACTTATGAGTGGATTTCTTTTGACGATGTAGATTCGTATAATCTGCACTTTGGTGTAGTCTATGTTTTAGATAACGATACCAATTTCCAAGATGCTTCTCAGTTAGATATCTGAGTCCACAAGTTCACTGAGTTGATATGTTATATTAGATTTTGATATTATATAGATTTAGATTTTAAAGTGAGTTGATTTATGATATTAACTATCATATTACATGTTTTTGTATAATTGAGTACACTTTAATCAAATTTAATATAAAGTATATGTATATATAAATTAATATTTATAAAGGAATTGTATAAATGAAAATAACAGAAAATGATCTTAGGATCCTGATTAGAGAAGTATTAAATGAAGTTGGTTCTGATTCTATTCACGTGTATAACAAGACTTCAAAGAGAATAAAAATAGGAGACATTTTTGAAGGTGATCCTATTAAAATTGGTGGTCAAGATATTCAAGATAATCAATACTATAAAGTTATAGGTGAAGATGTTCATGAAGAAATTAAAGGGTCACGTTCAACTACATTTAATGTTATTTTAGGTGTAATAGACGATGAAAATAATATGTCTGGTGAAGTGTATTACTTCAAGCCAGAAAGTATCTCTAAAATAGAAGATTAAATTAATAACCTTAATAACTATATTGGAATATATTCTGAAGTAGTGAACTATATCGAAGATTTAGAAAAAGATTTAGGTTATAATATTTTGAGCATAGCTCTGTGATGTTTTAAACATTATTTAGTTTATTTATAGTTTTATGTATTCTTATCATTTCATCTTCATCGAAACAATTTCTATTGATAGCTTCTTGGAGACATCTAATAAGAATGTTTATACAAGTTAATTGTGTTTGTGTTATTGAGTAATGCATGATATTTATCATATAAGAGTTTTAGTGAGTTTACAATGTTTAAGAAAATAATGTTATGTGTTGTATTTTTTGTTGCATCTGCAGTTTCTTGTAGTAGAACGTATAAGAAGATTGATGAGTCAAAGTCTGAGTGTGAGCAGATTTTGAATGTAGTAACTGATTGTATGGGATTACATCGTGGTGCATTTGATCATATTGCTAATTGTGGTGATGCGTCAATAGAAAGAATAAAACAGTTAAGAAATTGTGATGATATATTAAATTATTTAGAAAATGATTAATATATTAGCTTAGAATTCAAGGATTAAATAAATGAAAAGATCAGAGTATAGAGAAATTTATTTTGCTTTTAACAATTATCTTCAAAAAAGTGAGCAACAATTATTAAGAGAAGATTTAATTTATGAAAATTTAATTTTAAATGAAGGTCTTAGAGATCTGGCTGATAAATTTGGTAGAGAAGGAATATTATGGTTGACCTTAACTTCTTCAATAAATATGTTTGGGTTAAAAGCAACTGCTCAAACTTTTAATGCGTCTGAAGAACAGGTCGAGAGTATTACAGAAAATCCGCCTCCAGGTGTAGAAAATGCTACAAAAGCAGATAAGTTTGTTATAAGTCAGAGTATGGAAAACATGTCTAAAACAGAAAAATTTGACGAAGTATTGACATTAGATGACTTTGATTTTAAGAAAGAAAATATTGAAGATTTTGAAAATGAGTTAGCAGCATCAGATTTTGTTACAACTGGTGATATGCCTGTAGAAAACATGAGCGGAATTTTTATCAAAGAAACTTTTAAGTCTAATGATCAAAATAAAAAAATAATACAAGCTATTATTAAAAAAGGAATGGAAATATATGAAAGTGGAAAGTCTAATCGAGTATTCTATATTAAAGTTAATAATTTAAAATATGCAATTGCAGTTAACCCAAATATTAGTAATAGTAATAGTACTTCTTTAGTTAGTAAATCTGCAACAAATATTACAGAATCTATATTAAAACATACTTTGCCCAACATAACGGCTGGTGATGATGAATCAAAAGAAAAATTTAAGCAATGTCGTTTAACATTTCATGATACTCTCAACAACATCATATTTGAAGATTTAATAAAAAATACAAATTCTGCGATTGCAAGTTATTTTGATGCAAATGTTTATAGAAATATTTTTAATAGATGCTTTTTTAAAGAAGCTGAAAAAATAAAAAGTGTAAAATTTAGCATTAATGAAGGAGACTTAGCAGGAATAATAACATTAAGATGGATATTTTTTCAAGATCATTTAGATAGTTTAAAAGCCTTAAATCCTGAGTGGCAACATGTTTCTAAAGAAATGATGTCTGAATTTCTTGTGCACGAACTTGGTCACTTATTAAGTGATCAAAGTGGTAGTAACATAATGGCTAAACATGAAATAAGTGAGCTTTATAATGGTATTTCATTAAAAAGGTTTAGAGTTAAAGATGTTAATAGCTATATAGCACTTCAAAACTTTAATAGATTAGGTGTACTTGATAACTTAGAAGAGTTAGGAGTAAAAAGAGAAGACATAGACACCTATGACGTATCAGATTATTTAAGTGAAAAGGCTACTAAAAAACTCACAAAAGTTTCAGTTTATCTTATAAAACAAATGTTAGGTGGCGGAGCAATTGTGAAGGGAGAAGACAATTATTTTTACTGGACTTTTGCGGATAAAGATAAAAATAAATACTTGTACTACATGAGTCTTGAAGAAAGAATAGAAAATTTTAAAAACTGGGTTTCTTCTGTTAGATTGAAAAATCAAAAACATAAAACAATTGAAAAGTTTTTTGATGAATTGTTAGAATATACATCGGATTTGTCAAAAGATTCTGAATTCTTGTCAGATATGAAAGATTTTGCTGAAGATGATAGAGAGGAAAATGACAATAGAAATATTGATAAACTTGTCGACGAGATCAATGGTAAAAGAGCAAGAGATAGTTTTGATTATTATTTAAGATACGAAATGAAAATCAAAGGAATAAAGTCTTCTGATCTTAATAGATTTTTAAATCTACTAAATTTTTCAAGATTTGGAAAAGACAGTGGTAATTTTGAAAAGGGACGTAAATATTTAAATTTTTCTATTGAAAACTTAAAAAAAATGTTTGAAGAGAACTTTAAAGGCCATGATCATTAACTTTACCACTCATATACAAGGCTTGTCTTGATAATCAAGTCATTTGTAAGAATATCTTCTGGAGGTTTTGTGTCGTACATAAAGTTTACAGAATTTTCTATAAAAAGGTTTAAATTAGTTATCAAAAGTGTTCTTGCGTTTTCTTCTAAGTTAATTCTATAATCTTTTGGATTGTTAAACAAGGGTTGATAATAAAGAGTAAACAGCATTAAATTCTTTCTTAAGAAAAAAGGTTTTTGTAAATATTTTTTAGTGAGTTATTTTCATTAATACTAGCTTCTAATTCTTCAATTACCCCAAGAAGTAATTTATAATTTTCTGTAGCTCTATCTCTATTTTGTCTATAATATGTGGGTGCACCCTTTGGAGAAATTTCTTTTGCTGCAAGTTTTAAGTGTGCTATTGTTTTTTTAATGTCAGGTTTTTCTTTTATGATTTCTTCACTATAATTTACTAAATGCTTGTTAAAGTCTGTATATACTTTTTGTAGAAAAAATAAGCCAACATTATAATTCATGTCAATAATAACAATTATAACATCTAAGTGCATTTTTTCAAAAGCGTTTTTAAAATCACTTTTTGCTTTATTATATGCTTCTTGCACGTCAAGTTCAAAACATTTTATAGCTTCCTCAAGCGTTAATACTCCTCTGTCATATGCTGCATCAATTCTTGATTTTAAGTGACTTATTTTTTTATCAAGACGCTTTCTTTCTTTTTTAGGGAAACGATACCTATTAGTTTTTCCGACTTTACTGTTTTTTCTTTCTTCTAATTCATCAATTCTTTCTTCTATACTGGCGACGTATTTTTTTATTTCTTTTTTAACATTATCTATATATTTTTTGTCCTTTTTCAGCTCTTTAATTTTTGCATCAGAATAACCTAATTTTTTATAAATAATATCTTTCCAGTTACCGTCTTTCTTGAGTTTTCCAGCGTTTCCTTTTGTCATGAACTGTGTGCCAAATCCTATTGATACACCACTTCTGTCTTGATAAGGAAAAGGCTTAAAGTTTTCAAACTCCTTTATTCTTTCAATTGAAATTTCTTTAATTCTGTCGTTTCTTTTGTTTTTAATTGGTTTTGTCAGAGTTTTTTTGGTTTTTTCTTGTGAATTAATATTTTTGACTGTTGTTTGAGGAGCCACTTTTTGACTTGATTTTGCTTTACTTTGATTAATCATTTGTTCTACAGTCATATTATTTTGATGTGCCATCAAGTCTAAAGCTTCTTTTTCTTGTTGCGGCAAATTAGCGTTAAAAAACATACTTGCTGCTAATGAGCTTACAGTTAAACCGCCTAATGCTATATTTAGTATTTTTTTCATTTTAGATTTTAACTTAGATGCATATTCTAAATCTTCTGGTTCAACTTTGTCCTCTATTGTATCAGTGTGAATGACTTCAGTATCATCATCTTTGTAGGCTGGGTAATCAATAACTGTATCATTATTATCTAAAGAAGCTAAATTGAATTGTGTGTGTGCTCCTCCTTGAGTTTGATTAAGACGAGTCTCTTTTAACTTTTGCTTATTAATTTCATCATAAAAATTTTTTATTAAATAGTGATTTTTTTTATTTTCCGTTATAATAATCATAAAATTCCCTTATCAGTAAAATATAATTATAATTATGCGAGACAAAATGAACAAAGACAGTTTGTATATGATACAGTCAGATGTAACAGGAATGATAAAAATAGGTAGATCTAAAAATCCACAAAAAAGATTAAAACAGCTTCAAACTGGTAATCCAAATAAGCTTAAAATAATTGCTGAGTTTAAAGGAGAAGGATGGAAAGAAAAAATTGTCCATGAAAGACTTAGAAAATATAGATTAGAAGGCGAATGGTTTAGCTATGACTGTGTGGGTAGTATACCTGATACTTTGTATGAACAAATATCTTTTGGATCTTTTGATGGCTGGTGGGATAATTAGTATAGTTATTTAAATAAAAAAGGAAAAATAATGTCAAACTTACTTAGACTTTACGTTAAAAACTTGCTAAGCGAAGCAGGTCACGAAAGAGCAAGAGAGTCATCGTCACTATCAGGCTTGTCAGAAGATATTCATGAGCCTATTATAGTTACAATTCTTGACGACAAAGCAGCTGATTTTAATGAAGATTTAACAAAGTTTCCAGTAGAAAAAAGCTTTATTTGCTTTGCAGAGTCTGGTTTTAAAACTAATGTTATAAAAAGTCTTGAAAAAAAATGGGATGAACGATATGAATCTGATAGGAATGATCCATTATCGATTTTTTCTGCTTATGAAGACTCTAAAACCATTGAAAATGTTGATATAGGGTTGCAAGAACCAATTGAAGTAGTATATGTTATGTTTACAGATATTACTGGTGTAGATGTTAAAGCTTTAGGAAATCAAGACGACAAAGGCAACCCAACAAAAAGAAAGAGTCAGTTTGATGAATATCAAAAAACAGATGATTTTGATGATTTTGATGATAAAAAAACGTATAGAAGTCAAAAAAGAAAGTTAGGAAAACAATTTAGATTTAGTAGGGAAAACTATGGCTCTTCCTACATGCATACAAGTGCAATAGTAAAGCAGCAATTGAGCTTAGCACTTAGAGACTTAGGTCTTGTAAGAGTTGTAAAAGACATACCTGCCATCTTTAACGAAGAATATATTGAAAAAAGCTTTACAAAAATATTTAATGATAATGGTTGGAGAAGAACACTCGCACAAATGGGATATACACCAGGAAGATCAGAAAGTGAAACAAAAAAGCTTTCAAAAGTCTATGGTATAGATAAAGATTCTGTTGCTTCTTCTTTTGACGAGGTTTTGATGGGTGCTTCATCACTTAATTCAAAAAATGATCTCGTAGATTCTATTGAAAATGGATTTGCTGCAAGTGCTGAAAAATTTATACCAAGTATATTTGAACTTTTTAAAATGTTTAGAGAAAATCCTGACGGTGTTGTTTGGTCTTTCGGCGCTTGGTTAAAAAGCTGGGAGAAAACTGGTCAATCGCAAGGATCAGAAGATATTTATAAAATACTTAATGATGCTGTAGTTACTTCTTCAACAGAAGAAAAATATAATCATAAGGGTAAAGAAAAAACACGAATAATATACAACACTGGTGAGTTAGACGACTCTCTACTGGAAATAGCTAAAGTTAAGTTATTGAAGATGTTTGCTGATCGATATATTAGTTGGCTTAGTAAACAGTCAGACTATGTTAGAAGAAAAGACGCTGAGCTTAAGCTTAACCCAAATGAAAAACAAAACTATTCACGAGATAGAATTAAAATGGCTAAGTCGTCTTTTGTTGATTTCGAAGACAATAATAATACTATTGAAACAGATAGTGCAGGATTTCCAACAAACTTAACAGACCAGCAAAAAGCTTTATTTTTCTCTACAATTGATCAAGACTTTAGATTTAAAATAGCAACTTTACCTCATATAAAAAAGCAAGATAATCCAATGGGTTATGCTCCAACTCCTGAAGGTTTAACGCCAGCTGAAGCTAGGGTTTGGCGATCAACTCAAGATGCAATTACTTCAAAGTATAATACTGATCTCGCAAATAAAGCTCGTAAAAAAGAAGGACTTCCAGCTCTTCCTCAAAGTTCTGTTGTTACAAGAGTTACTAATCCTATGGATAGAGCAAGAGCAGCAAGAGCAGCTAGTAAAGCAAGAAGTAAAAAAAATAAATGAAAAAAACAAAAACAACAAAATTTTTGTTAAAGTCTTGGAACAAATATCTTTTAAACGAATCTATTAAATTAGATCAACATTACGAAGACAGAGAAGACTATGAAGATTCAGGTTTTCAAATAGAAGACGAAGAAAACTTTTTAGATATTGCTGCTTCTGATCGGAAAGAGACTGGTTTGCATGGCGGATATGACGAAGAAAAAACAAAAAGACTCTCATCTTTTGATTCTTCAGGAATAAATGTAGGAATTAAAAGTATTATAGATAGATTAGAAAGTAAAGTTATAAATTCTCGTACAAAAACAGGAGATGAAAACATAAAAGGTAGGATATACCTTTATGAAAATGAATTTGAAGGTTTTATTAAGTATAATTTTGACGATTTGTTGCCTGAAGGTCGAGTTAATAGTACATTAGAATTTGAATCTACACCTAAAGATTGGGTAATGGGTTATGGCTTAGGTGCTTATAGACACATGCTTACACACAAGTCAACAAAAGGTGTAAGCGCATTAATTTTTGAAATTATGTTGGAGTTTGTATCTATAATAAGAGGTAAAAGTTTAGTTTCTGATCGTTACTCTATAACACCACAAGCACAAAAAAAATGGCATGTATATGCAAATAGAAATGATGTAGATTTAATACAATTAGATATGATGCCTGATGAGGCTGAGTCTTATAATTTAGAACAACTTACTCCTGAAGCTCCTGAAGATGATATTTCTCAGAAATTTAGTTTAGATTACTTTGGAGAAGATTGGACAAACTCAGTTTTTTCTAAAGCTTTCAAGAAAACAAACATGGATGTAATAAAATATTTAATTGATTCACCGTATATTGAATTAGTATTTTCTATAAACAATGAATCAGACTTGACTTCAAAAATAAGCTTATAGCTTTTTATTTCTATCAGTTTCAGGAAGCCATTCTTCTACGTGTCTATTAAGAACAACATCGTCTTCACTTTTAGACTTAATAATATTGTCACCTTTGAACATTGAAAGTTTGTTTATAACTGCGTTTTGCAATTCAAATATTTGCTCTCTTAATAATTGCATTTGAATTTGTGAATCACGTAAACGTGCTATTAGTGCAGCTCGATCCGAATTAGCGATTGCAAGTTTGTCTTTAAGTTCTTCGACTTCACTGGGGTCACGTCCACTTGCTATGGCAAGCATTGAAGAAATACTTCCTGTAAGCATACCGATAATTCCAATAAGAATATCACGGTTTTCTTCAACTATTTTTGTTGTTGACAAAAAATAAATAAGTTCACAGATAAGTGCCATGAAAACAACAGAAGCCCACCACCCTCTTTTTGCTTTGTCAGTCTTTGTGAACTGTTTTTTGGTTATTTCTTCTTTATTTTGATCAGACATATATTGACTCCTGCTTTAATCTGTTTTAATCTTTTCTTAATTTTAATTTAACTATTAATTATTTTTTGAAAAGCATAAACAGCATACAAAACAATCGTATTTATCCACTCAAAAGGCTCGAGCCACCAATAGTCAATGGCCCAAAAGCGCTTATTTTTGCTAGAAGACAATAAAGGCCAAAACAAGAAAAGAAAGTATAACAATTCGATTAATACCAGTCTATAAATAAAATAAAAGAATATTTCTTTCCAACGCTTGTGACGAAGTCTTATTTTTACTTTTCTTTTCCCACCAATTCTTTTGGCTTTTTCTCCGTCTTTTGGCGGCTGTAATTGTATTTCATGCAAACCCAGCGCGTATATTTGTGCTGGTTCTTTTACTCCTTTAAATCTATACAACCCTACAAATACTGAAAGTGCTCTTTTTGGAATATATCTATTTTTGTTTTTCCTTGCTTTAAAAACTTTAAAAGCATTGTGGCTTAATAGTATCTGTTCTTCTCCACAAATAGACATTGTTCTTGCAGCAATATTTTTCCCTATACCTTCTAAATTTATTCTTTTTCCACCACCTCTTACGAGTTTATCATCTGATTTTACAAGTATCATTTTATCCCAGTGAATGCCGATTCTACTTCTAAAAGGAAATTTTTTTGTTCGTAAGAACTTTTTATATTCAAAAGCGAAAGCAATAGAATCCTGTATTGATCCAAAATACATTAGGTGACCATCACTATTGTCAACCCACTGGCCGTTAAATCTGGTAATAAGATTCATAACAAGTTTATCGTGAATAGCAAACCACTGCGCTGCAGCTTTAGCGCCATTTCTTTGAACAAATTTAGTGCTACCAATAATATCAGTTAAAACGATTGCGACATAAGATTCTGTCATATGCTCTGGTAGTTTTGTCGTATTCATTTTAATTACTCTTCTTTCAATTTACATTTACAATCGTTAATTAACTCTATACATTTATAGCAAAAGCAACTTACGTCTGGCCATTTGCAATTTTTAGCTTTAATATTGCATGGACAATAGTACTCGTCATTACAAAGACAATTATGGTTTTCTTTGCTACACAAAGAACAAATTTCCTGATTGGATAAATCTATATTTTTAAAATCAAATTCCATTTTATTAGTCCTTTTAGTCCTTACATAGATAATTATTTTTAAAATATATAAACATAAGAAAGTATTAAAAAATGTTGGACAAGACGCCTCTCAAAAGCAAAAAGTTTATAGCATACCTTATTGCAGACCTCGGTTGGAAATTTATTATACTGTATTCTTTGATGCACTTAAAGTCTAAGATTGAAGCAGGAGAGTTAACATTTCTTTTAACAGTAGTTATTACAAGTGGTATAATACAAATTGGTTATATCCTAGGACAAGCAGCATTAGACAAATATATAAATGCTGCAGTTGAAATATTTGATAAAGACGAAAAAGAGGACAAGTAAATGAATTTAAAAAAAATTTTATATGAAAACTATGGGATTGTAATTAAAAAGTCAGAGGAAATGTTTTGGAATCACATCGTTAAAAATAAGTCGCATCAAAAACTCGCGGAATCTTTGGAAGAATTTTCTTCAACTACAGAAATTCAATATTTCAATCATAGACATTTTAATAACATAGCAAACTGTCTCGTTAAAGAAGAAATAAGTCATAGAGATCAAGAGTCAGGATATAAACCGGGCGATTCACAAAATATTACTGCAAGTGATATACTTTATCATGAATATGATGTCAATGAAGAAGGTTTAGACACAAATGAATTTTCAGAAGAAAGTGATCCAGACGCACAGCATGTTTTTAGTGTAAATCATCTTTCAAAGAAGATAGGCTCTCATAAAAAATAAATTTTTGTAAAAATAATATAATTTTGTTATAATTATTTTAAATAAGTATTAACAATGTGCTTTTTCCTATAAAACATCTCATGATATTTTTGCATCATACTTCTAAATATATCTTCTACTGATTTATCAAAGTTTTTATCTAAATCTTTAATATCCATGTTTTTAACATGACTTTCGATCTCTTTCTTAATAAGAGACCTTAGTTCATTCTTCTTAAGCTTTTCAACTTCAGACTTTATTATACTTTTAATTTTTTTCTCTTCTGACTTTGAAAACTTTTCGTTTAACGGCTTTTTATTGTTCATAGTACTACAATCATCTGGCTAAAATTATAATATAAATATACCTTAATATTTAAAGAAAGTTTAAATAGTGAATCAAAAAATAGAAACAAACGACTGGATTAAATATTTTCCTTACGATCAACCAAGAGTTGCTCAAGAAAAAGTTATCAATAAAGTATTAAATGACTTTTTAAATAAAAATAAAAAGTATGCAATAATTGACTGTGGTACAGGTGTAGGAAAGTCAGCAATTGGCTTGACTATCGCAAATTTTATCAATGAAAATAGTTCTTCTTTTGAAGGCAAATATGAAGATGGTTCTTATTTTTTAACAACACAAAAAGTATTGCAAGATCAATATGAAAAAGACTTTTCTAATAAAGGTCTCGTCTCTTTGTACTCTGCTTCTAATTATAGCTGTTCTATAGACAATAAAGCATCTTGTAAAGATATTTTAACAGGGATTAGATCAAAAAGCTTACCAGCTAAATTTGATTGTTGTGGTTATGAATGCAAATATAAAAAGAAAAAGAAGAACTTTGTTGATAATAAACTAGGTGTAACAAACTTTAGTTATTTTTTAACTGAAAAGAATTATAGCAAGAAGATGCCTAATAAAAAAGTGCTTATTGTCGATGAAGCACATAATCTTGAAAATGAGTTAACGAGATTTGTAGAAATAAACATTTCAGGTTATTTTTCTGATAAGATACTGGGTTTAAAAGTTCCAAAAGATTTAACAACTCAGTTTAAAGTCTATAACTGGATTAGAAACGTGTATTATCCAAAGCTTGTTTCGAAAATTAACTTTATTAAAAGTCAACTTGAAAAATTTGGACTAAACTCTTCAAAAATTGAAGAGTTTAAAAAGATAACAAATAGACTTGAAATGTTGACTTCACATGAAACAAAAATATTACAATTTATTACTTTGTATAATAAAGATAACTGGATATTTGATTTAGAAAAAACTAATGAAAAATACAGAAAATTTATCTTTAAACCAATTGATGTTTCAAGGTACGCACATGAGTATCTTTTGAGTATGGCTGACTTTGTAATTTTTATGTCTGCCACTATTATTAATCATGAAGGATTCAGTCTTACGTTAGGTCTTCCCTCAGAAGAAGTATCGATAACATCAGTACCGTCACCTTTTAGTTCAGAAAACAGACCTATTATATTTTCTTCTGCTGGAAGTATGTCTTCCAAGAATATTGAAAAAACTTTGCCTGTAATGACACAAATGGTTAAAGAAATTTTAAATAATCACAAAAAAGAAAAAGGTATTATTCATACACACAGTACGAAAGTAGCTGAACATTTAAAGAGAACAATCAGAAATAAAAGGATTATTGTCGCTTACGGCGCAAATAGAGAAGAGTCTTTGCAAAAACATATAAAATCAAAAGAACCAACAGTTTTAATATCTCCTTCTATGGCAGAAGGAGTAGATTTAAAAGGTAATTTGTCAAACTTTCAAGTAATATGTAAAGTTCCTTTTCCTTATTTAGGTGATAAAGCTGTAGTTAAAAAAATGAATAGATGGAAGTGGTGGTATAATACACAAACAGTCAGAACAATTATTCAAGCTGTTGGAAGAAGCATAAGATCTGAAAATGATACAGCTGTTACATATATATTAGATGGTGACTGGAATAGGATAAAATCATCTTGTAGAGACTATTTTCCAGAAAACTTTTTTGAAAATTATCACGAAATGTAAAGGAATAACTGTTTATGGAAAAATGCACAGGTGCAGGAATAATCTTGTATGTTGACAATAGAGGAATAAGTGAAATATCAAATCCTGATTATGAAAAAGATATACTTTATTTTTTTCTTGAAAGGGAAGACGGTCAATTAGATTTTCCAAAAGGAGGTATTGACAAAGGTGAAAATAGTCCTTTAGACTGTGCAATAAGAGAAACAAAAGAGGAATCTAATTTAAAAACTTTTGATTATGACCTTTTAGAGCCAGAAGTAAACTTTTTAGAATGTGGAGAAGGACTAATACTTTTTTTAGGTAAACTTCATATGCATTCAATGAAACATGCAAAAGTTTTAAGAAACGAAAAAACATTAGAGTTTGAGCATAAAGAAGACGGTTGTAGATATCTTACTAAGTTAGAAGGCGAAAAAAATCTTTTGGACTATCTACAAATAGGATTAAACTGGGCTGACAAAATCATACAATAAAATTATACAAAGATAACATTTTTCATATAATTTTTATAAAAGTGGCAGTTATATGAATAGTAAAATTATTGTTTTAGCAAGAAAATTAAATAAATTTAATAATGACTTTATCAACAATAAATGTAGAATTGTTGATAAGAAAGTATATAGTAGCAAGTTCTTATTTTATTTTTATTTTTATTGGTCTAAAAATTTCTATAACGAACCTTATAGAAAAATATTGTTAGACTATTTTAGTAAAGTAGAAAAATCATATCCTGGTAGTAGCTATTTTGTCTCTGTTAAGCTTTGTAACAAAATATTAGGTATTAAACATGATTATGAAAAAGAGTTAGCAGACAGAAAATATAGTAATATCTTAGAGATTCTGAAAAAGCAAACAAACGAAGAAACTTTTTCTCTTTTTAGAAATATAATAGAATTCTCCGGAGCTGACGCTTCAATATCAGTAGAAAAAAATAATAACGCAGAAATATCAGTAGAAAAAAATATTTTTCCTGAATTTAACATAGAAATGTTAGAAGAATTTAAAAATATATACTTTAAAAATATAAGTTCAACAACAAAAGATTTTTTATTTTGCGTTGTTGATGGATTTATTGAAAGAGAATCTGAAATTATTCCACTATTGGACAAAGCAAAAAATTTAAATATTCCACTATTAGTAATTACTCGAGGATTTTCTTCTCAAAGTATTAAGTCGCTCAAATCAATTATTTTAAAAAATAATTTGTATGTTTATCCCTATGTTGAAAAACATAACAACGAAGACCCCTTCAAATTAAAAGACTTATGCGAAATCAATAATCTACAAATAGTATCTTCAGAATCAGGAGATAATATTTACACATCTGCTGTTGATAAATCAAATATATTAAAATGTCAAGTTTATAAAAACAAAATAATATTTAGTAGTTTATTGAAAAATAATTTACTCACTAAAATTAATGATCAAATTAAAAAAAATTCTGGCAATAAAAGTTTATTAGACTATTTGTCTTTTAGAAAAAAAAGATGTACACCTAACAAAGTAGTTGTTAAAATACCAAAAGAAAAAGAGACTTATTTTATTGAACTTAGAGGTTTAATTAAGTCTTACAATAAATGTGTAGTAGGTGGTGTATACGTTAAAAGAGACATTGCTGTTATTTGCGAAGAAATAACAGAATTATATGCAAAAAAATTATACAATACACTTAAAAATATTAAATTTAAGATAGAGATAAAGGAAAAAGAAAAAAATGGCAAATAAAAAAGAAGTAAGTAAAGAAGTAAATACTGCTGAGTTTGGAAGAAAATATTATGATATAGTTGATGTTTTTTCGCAAAAGTTAATGTCACAAATCGTAGAATTAAAAAATGACACAAAGCTTTCAGACGAAGCAATGACTAAGCTTAGCAATGTAGTTATGCAAGAGTCAACAAGCTTTAAAGACTGGGGCTTTGATCAGCTGATCAAAGTTGTTAAAAAATAAAAATGAATTTTACTAGACACTTAATTGAGTGTCACTGCACTTTAAAAATATTTGAAAACAAAACAAAACCAGTTTATCATAAGTTTCCTGTTTTCTCTGTTATAGATGAAAAAGAAAACATAGATGAAATAAAGTATGTTTCTTGCAATAATTGTGGTGCAATTCATGAAGTTAAAGACTTTTGTAAAAGCGAAATTATCTGGGGAACAGATGATATGTCTTCTTTAGTCGTTTCTAAAGAAGACATTAAGCATAATCTGATAGAAGAAAATCAAAATAAACTTATTGAAATATTAGAAGAAAACTTTCCTGAAGACATATCTGCTTGGGAGATGGTATACTATTGTATTGATAATAATATTGACTATTCTATTCCGATTAAAAAAATAGATATTAAAGACAACACAGTAATTACTTGCCTTAACATAAAGGGAAAGTCTTATAAAATAAAAAAAGAAGTCATACAGAGGTACATATGATGCTAGACCCTTCAGACATTGAAGACATTAAATCAATTGAAAAATGTAGACAGATTTCTAAAGAAATAATAAATTACGGTGTTACAGACTTAGAAATTAAAAAAATAATATCTTTTTTATCACTTGAATTAGAAGATATTGTCTGCATGAAGCAAATACAACAAAATTTAAAACCTCAAGAAAGTCATGATAGTGACTTGCCTAAAAAATCAAATACAAAACCAGAAATAGAAATATAAAAAGGAATAAAAATGAGTGATTTAGTAGAACAAGAAGTACAGCAGTTAGATGAAGAAACAACACCAGAAAGTATTGAAGAATACTATGACATGTTAAAAATTATGGTTGAAGGCATGGAGTCAGATGTACTTAAGTCTCAAAAAGGCAATAAGTCTGCTGCTACAAGACTTAGGAAAAGCTTAAGACTTATTAAAAATAAGTCTGGTGAATTTGTTAAATTTACATTAGGAAAGTAAATTTTTAAGCTAAACTTTTCTTTATTTTTTCAATAGCTTTTTTTTCAATTTGACAAACTCTCATTCTTGTTATGTCAAACAAGTCTCCTATTTCTTGTAAAGTGAGAGTTCTGTCTTGCGATTCGTTTATAATACAACTATTAGATACGTTTTCATGCCAGTATCTGCATTTTTCCCTCTTGCAGTCTACTTTTTTATTAGCATGTGCAGCAAAGCATGAAATATTGTTAATTGATGTATCTAATTCTTTTTTCATTATAAATCCTTTCATTTTTAATGATAATTACTATTATAGTTTATTATACGGGATTAGGATTTACAATGATAGACAAAAAAATCAATAGCGACATTAGAAAACTTTTTATTGTTGATACAAGTGTTTTGCTTTATGACAAGAATGCTTTGTTTAATATGAAAGGAAATGATATTGTTATTCCTCTTATAGTTTTAGAGGAAATGGATAGGTTTAAAACAAGAGAAGGGCTTTTAGGAGAAAACGCAAGATTTTACAATAGGTTTTTAGACGGAATAAGAGAAAAAGGGAGCTTAAACACAGGAGTTTGTATTGAAGAGCATGATGTTAATTTAAAAGTAATTTCAAATGCTTCTTGGGAAGGTCTTGAGGGATTAGATAAAAATTTAAATGATAATGTTATTATTTCAAATGCAAATTACTTTAAATTAGATAAAAATACAAAGTCAAAAGTAATTGTAATAACTAAAGACATTAATTTAAGAGTTAAATGTGATGCAGTAGGAATTTTTGCAAATGACTATTATGCAGATTATGAATTTGTGCAAGCAGACAATTTATATCAAGGTCATATTGAATTGACTGTAGATCCTGATGTCATAAACAAAGCATATTCAGGTAATCATCTTAAAATCAAAGAAGATTTGTCTGATAAAGGTATAGATATAGACATTGCTGAGAATGAGTTTGTTGTTTTAAGATCAAACAATGGCAGCAACCAGTCATGTTTAATGATGAGAAATAATTCTAATTTAGTAGTTTTAGGCAGCAAGCAGGAATTACAAAAATTAAGCGGAATAGAGCCTAAAAACAAAGAGCAGATTTTTGCTTTAGAACTTCTGCTTAACGAAGAAATACCACTTGTTACATTGACAGGTATACCAGGCAGTGGTAAAACTTATTTAGCATTAATGACAGCATTAAAATCTATAGAAAAAAACATTAAGAAAAGAATTATATTTACACGACCGATACAGACAGTTGGCAAAGATATTGGATTTTTGCCTGGTGATTTAAACGAAAAAATGTCTCCTTGGCTTGCACCTATTGTTGATAACTTTAGAAATCAATTTGGCGACTTAGCTTATTTTGAAATGATGATGGATAAAGGACAGATTGATGTTGCACCACTATCACACATCAGAGGAAGGAGCTTTAATGACTCGATAATTATTGTTGATGAAGCACAGAATGCAACAGTTCATGAGCTTAAAACAGTAATTACAAGAACAGGTAGGAATTCTAAAGTAATACTTTTAGGTGACATAGAACAAGTTGATTTACCTTACGCAAATAAGTCTTCAAATGGTTTGACTATAGTAACAGAAAAGCTAAAAGACGCGTCTTTAACAGGACACGTTAACTTTACAAAAGGATATAGATCTGAATTGGCTAATGTTGTTGCAGAAAAATTATAGGATTATAAAATGTCAAAAAGAATATACGACTTAAATAGAATGAGAAAAACTTATCCTTTGATAAGAAGAAAACCCAGACTCGCAGAATTAGATCTAAAAATTATTGAAACTGTAAAACTAAGGTACAATGAGAGTGAATTCTCAAAAACATATAGCTTTAAGAAACTATATGTTGAATCTCCTATTTGTGTAGCTACTGCAGAAAACGAAAACTTAAATGCTTACATTATTAGTGTCAATAGAAGTGAAGTAACAGTAGAAATATCAGCACCTGCTTTAGCAAGCCCAGAAGTTTTTGTTCATTTGCAAATAATTAGTAGAAATAGCGAGGAAACATAATGGCAATTAATTTTACAATATCAGCAGCAGGGACAAATATCGTTAATCAAGCTGATATCTCTGGAGATCTAAGTAAAACATTAAGCATAACTAATTTCACTGACGATCTGCTAGCAAACATAGATGATTATACTTTTGAATGGTACTTTATAGATAAACCACAAAGTTCTGCATGTTCTTTTGATACAACAATAACACCTAATAACAAAACAATTAAAATTGATTCAATTGATACGTGGGGAACATATAGAGTTTTCTGTATTGCAAAAGAAACTGCTAATGTTGCAAATATAACAAATAATAATCCACTTAGAGCAGAAGAATCTTCTTTTATTAATATCATTGTTAGAAGTACTAATAATTTATTAGAAAAACCAGCTAGTTTTCAAAGAAGTTGGAAAAATCAGTACGATAATTTAGTTGAAGTTGTAGACAATACAACAAAAACAATTAATAACTTAAAGGTTTCTAATTCAACAACTTTTACATTGCCTACTGCTGACGGTATTAATGGCCAGGTATTAACAACAGATGGTTCTGGTTTACTTTCGTTTTCTACTTTGGATATTTCAAATATGGAAACTAATCTTTCCATAAATAGTTTATCTGACGTAATTTCAGCTAACCCACAAGATGGTTATGCTTTGGTCTGGAACACAGACCACTGGGAGCCTGGAGAAATTCAAGGCAGTAATATAGATGGTTTAAGCTCTATAACTGAAAATCTAACTAAAAACTTAATAGTTGAAGACGGTTATTCAATAATACCTGAAACTGGCGTGAATATAGCACAAATTACAAATGATATTGGATCTTTAGCAGCACCTTTTAATACTATTTATACCAAAGAAATAGATTGCAGCTCAGGCTTTATATTAAATGAAGTAATATATTCAGGATTTGATGGTGCAACAAATACATTTTTAAAAACAAATGGTGCTGGAGTAACTTCATTTTCTGCAATAACACTTGCAAACATTTCGGATATTCCATTAGAGTTGAGCGGCAATAATATTCTTCAACCTAAGTTAGATTCAACTTTAAACTTAGGTGCATCAAATAAAAAGTTTTCTAATTTTTATTCAGATACAATCCTTTGTAATAATATAGGTCCAGTTAGCGGAGGAGACAACGCACTACCAATTGAAATAGGCTCAAATATACATGTAAATCCGTTCAATGTAAGTAAACGTGCATTAGAAATACAAATTGATTATGCATCTGTTACGCAAAATTTTGATAATTTTAATAATGATATATTTGCTATAACTACATATGATATAGATTCAGATCCTGTTACATATGATGATGCGACAAAGCCTTATCATTTATTTGTAGACAAAGATGGAATTTTTAATATTGGAAACAAGAACGCTGTACAACCATCAAATTATTCATTTCCTTTAACAAGAGGCGAGCCCGGTCAAGTATTAACTTTAGGTGGTTTAGGACAGCCTAACTCAAATGATATTGGCAAATTATTATGGTCAATGCCTTTTAACTCTGTAAGCGCAGTTGCTGCTAATGGTGGTGGTAGTCTTTCATACACAAACGATACTGGTGTACTTCAATATACTCCACCCGATCTTTCAAATTTTATTGATTTGACCAGTTTAAGTGTTAATCAAGTTGCTGCTTCTGGAAACGGAACACTTGCGTATAATAACACAAATGGAGTTTTAACATATACGCCACCTGATTTGAGCAATCTTGGCGGCGGAGGTGCAGGAGGATTTAATAACTGGACAGAAAATGGAAATGGCCATATTATTCCAAATACAAATGAAGCTTATGATATAGGTGAAGCTGAATATAAAGTAAGACATTTATTTTTGAGTGACAATAGTCTTCATGTGGGTGATTCATCGATCAGTCTATCCACAAACAATGCAGTTGATACTAGTAATTCGCAAAAATCAATTTATTTTAAGTCAGCATCGTCTATTAAGTTAGATAATTATAAGTTTTTAGACCAGAATACTTCACCTTCAAATATATTAGGAGGAAATACATATAGAATTAGTGCTACAGGAAATGTTGATTTTAAACTTGTTGGTGCAACTTACAATGAAGTTGGGCATATATTTGAAGCTTCAACAGACGGCGCTGTAGCTGGTTTGCAAGATGATGGTGTTTCTTTTGTTCGTGAAAGTGAAGATTATAATCCTGCAAGTTTGTTTTTTGAAACAAAAATGGACATGATGTCAGATCCTCCACAAAATGTATCAAAACTTATGTATAGTCTTAGCGATGGTGGCGGTCAAAGTTATGAAATCTTAGCACTTCCTAATCCGCCAATGATCATTCCTGACGATACAACCTTAATAACATACGATGGCAGCGGAAATTATGGATCAACGTTTGCTAGTGCTTTAGCGTTTCCAAAAACTATTCATTTGACCGGCGGAGTAATAACTCGACTTTATGACTATCCTACAAACCCAGCTTCTAATACTCTTGAGTCGAGTAAAGGACCGAATCATTTTCTTTTTAAGTTTAGAAACAATTCAGGAAAAAGCATGTTAATAAAAAAAGTTACTTTGTTTTGTAGTCATATGATGAGTAATGAAATCAAATGGTCATTAGCAACGTGTACAGATGCAGAAATAGTTAGTAATGTTGCCCATAAATTTGGTAATATGCTCAATCAAACAATGAGCATAGCTAATTATAAAACGCAGCAAGAAGCTAATGCTGATGGCACTTTGCCGGGAGGCACAGGAGTATCAACTTACGTAGAAAATAATTTTACTACAGTTGCTGATGGTCAATGGTTAGTAGTTTTAGCGATACATTTTGATGATGGTCCAGATGGAGATTCTAATTCTGGTTTTACACTTTCAGTAACATATACATAATTAAAAAGAGATAATAATGTTGTACATTATAAAAAATTATATTGATTTAGGATTTGGTAATCCAGAAGTTGATTTTACACTTAGTTTATTTTCTGATATTGAAAACAAACAAGTTTCTAATCACGGCTTTAGCAGTCAAGAATTGGATTTTAAAAATAATGATTATATTAATCAAAAAGATTTTAATTTTGGATCAAAAAATGTAGTTTTAACCAAAAAAGATGTTGAGTATATTTATGATGAAATATCTGAAAACGGAACTGTTATTGTTGAACCGGAAAGTTTTACAAATATAAAAATAAAAAACAGGTTAATGTTTAGTCCTAATATAAACTATAGTATAAAAAATAATAGTCATAGAATAGACTACAGCATCTGGATTGAAAAAGTAAATGCTAAAAACTTTAAAATGCATAACTTTAGTAATAAAAAATTAGAAATTAGTTATATTGCAACATCAAGCCTCGTTAAAAAAAATAATTTAGAAATTAATCAAAATAAAATAAATAGACTTAATGATAAAATTAAAAAATCATTAGAAGACACTGTTACAATTACTCCTCGGTATACAACATCAACATTAGCTGATGATTCTGTCACAATTTCAGCTTCGCCAGGTGCAGAAGATTTTGATGTAATACAATATGGCATACATAATATTTTTGTATCATACGACATAGCTGGTGTGTTTGATATTACTACGCCGACAGCAGACTATTTTTCTTTAGAAATACCACAAATTGGATGGGACGCTGATGTTTATGTAGCTGCAACAAATGATATAAAGGTTTACTCAGTATTTAACCCTAACAATATATCAAGTAGATCATTGTCAACTATCAATATTAATCAAGCTTTTCCTTACGGAACATTACTCATTTCTTTAAAAACATATTATTTCTGGAAAGAAAATGATAATAACTGGTATTATAGCTTTGTTGGATTTCCTGATAATATAGAATATTCTTAATTAAACACACTGATGATTTGTATTTGTTGACATATTTATAATCGAAAGATAATTAAAAGTAGGAAATATTATGTCAAGAGACTTTTTAGCATCAAGAGTTAGATCAAGCGCTTTAATAGGTAATAATAATGGTCAAGAGCCTTCTTTACTATTATATCCGTCAAGTGAAGCTTCTAATAATACAGGTGCAAGATCAGCGTCATTAGCAAGTTTTTTAAGCGATTCATCTAACTATCCTGTAAATACCTTTTTATATGTGTTTGGAACACCTACAACTTCACAACAAGCAACAGGAGTTTTGCCTGGAAATAATTCTACAATTTTTGGTGGTGATGTTGTTTTAAAAGGCACTTTATTTGCTGATTACTTAAGAACAAATAGCGGTGTATTGATTGATTTTGCAGGAATAGCGTATATAACGCCGCAAGGAACAAATTACATTTCAGATCCAAATGGTCCAACTACTGCAGCAGACGCTGACGTTATTCTGGATGCAAAAATAAAAACCAATGTAGATAATATAGATTTAAATCTACAAGCTATTAATAATAATTTAGCATTATTAAATACACATGAAGCTGCAATAGGTTTAAACTTAGCCACAGGAGATTTTGTTGCTAAAGTTAATTCAAACTACTTGGACGCAGCAACATCTATATCAAATGAAATATCTTTATTAGATACACAAATTGGTGCAAATGAAACTAATATATCATCTAAAGTGTCTCAAGCTTCTTTTGATACGCTCGAAGAAAAAGTTGATAAAATACAAATAGCGTCAGGATTAGATGTTAACGGTGATTATGTTGTTAATAATCCAAGCAATTATATTGGTAATGCAATATCTTTAAATGATGCTGATTTAAAATTAGACACACAAATAAAAGCTAATACAGATACAATCAGTGCTTTTGGCGTTGGTACTTTTGCCAATTTACAAGGTCAAATAACTCAAAACACTAACGATATAACAGACTTACAGGCTGCTGATATTGTACTGCAAAATAATATTAATGCTGAGGTGGGTACAAGACAAACAGCTGACGAAACGCTTCAGGGTAATATAGATGCTGAAGAGCTGAGTAGAATAGATGCAGATGCAGTTCTACAGGGTCAAATAACTCAAAACGAAGGTGGCATATCTGGTCTAAGAACAGACTTAACAACTGCAGAAGTCAATATAACTGGCTTAAGAACGGATTTAACAACTGCAGAAGGTTTGATATTAACAAAAACATCACAGACTGAAGTAGATACAATTAAAGAATCTGTTGGATTAGAAGCAGCCGACGGAACATTATCTAACTTTTTAAGTACTTTTTTCATTGATAATGAAGATACTGTAAAGTCTGCTATCGAAAGCTTAGACACACAACTTGATTCAACACAAAATAGTCTTGCTGGCGAGATATTGAATAGACAAACTGAAGATTTGAGTTTACGTAATTTAATTAATTCCGCAACAAGTAATGTAGGACTGGCTTTAACAGGACTTAGAGGAAATTATTCTTCTACAAATTTTATAAACAATACACAAACACATCATACAGCTTTAGGTCAGCTTGATACGACTTTAGACACAGTCTTAACTTCTTTAAATCAAGAAATAACAGCACGACAAACTGACGATCAAAGTCTTAGAAATGATCTTAATACAGAAATAACTAATAGAGAAAATGCAGATACAGCACTTCAAGATCAAATAACACTAAACGATAATGATATTCAAGGCTTACAAGCAGCTGATATTGTGCTACAAAATAATATCAACACAGAGACTACTACGAGACAAACAGCAATCGAAACGCTTCAGGGCAATATAGATGCTGAAGAGCAGAGTAGAATAGCTGCAGACATAGTGCTACAGGGTCAAATAACACAGAATTCTGATGATATTGTTGTGATAAGAGGGGATGTAACTGCAGCAGAAAGTAACATAACTGATTTAAGAACAGACCTGACATCAGCTGAAGATGATATTTTAACAAAAGCGTCTCAAGCTGAGATCAATGTCATAAAAACTTCAGTTGGTTTAAATATTGATGGTTCTTATGACACACACGACGATTCAGAGTTTTTAAACAATGCAACATCTGTTAAAGACGCTTTAAGTAAGCTAGATACACAGCTTGAAGCTACGCAAAAAGAAGTTGACGATGAAGAAACTTTAAGAGCAAGTCAAATTAGCAGCTTAAATAATGAAATAAATACAATTGAAAACAGCTTAGGCCTATCAGGTGCTGGTCTTCGTGGAAATTATTCAAATACTAATTTTATTGCTAATACAGATACACACCATATTGCACTTGGTAAATTAGATGGTGCTTTGGCATCATTTGATAATGCTGGTCAAGTCGAAAGCTTACAAGCAATAAAACAGTCAGTAGGAACTGATAACGGTGGTGATATTCAAGATTATAGCTCAAATAACTTTATTGTTAATGCTGATATACAAAACAACATTACACAAGATTCGCATCATGTAGCTATTGGTAAACTTGATGCTGCGATTGGAAATCAAAGTATTTTTAGTCTTGTTGATATAAATGATGAAAACAAAGCTGATGGTAAAATTCTGCAATATTCAATCGGAGGCAATGAATTTGTTTATGTTGATGCTGCTGCCGGCGCACAAGGTGAACAGGGACCACAAGGTGAACAGGGACCACAAGGTGAACAGGGACCACAAGGCCCACAAGGCCAACAGGGTCCGCAAGGCGATGCAGGTGTGCAGGGTGTACAGGGTCCAGCAGGCCCTCAAGGTCCAGCAGGACAACAAGGTGATGCAGGTCCGCAAGGTGATGCAGGTCCGCAAGGCGATGCAGGTCCGCAAGGACCACAAGGCGACGCAGGTCTGCAAGGTGACCAAGGACCACAAGGTGATGCAGGTCTGCAAGGTGATGCAGGCCCACAAGGCCCACAAGGACCACAAGGCGACGCAGGTCCTCAAGGCGACGCAGGTCCTCAAGGTGACCAAGGTCTTCAAGGTGATGCAGGTCCGCAAGGTGATGCAGGTCCGCAAGGTGATGCAGGCCCACAAGGACCACAAGGCGACGCAGGTCTGCAAGGTGACCAAGGTCTTCAAGGCATTCAAGGTGATGCAGGCCCACAAGGACCACAAGGTGACCAAGGACCACAAGGCGAACAAGGACCAGCTGGTGCTGCAGGATCAGATGCACCAACAATATCAGGAGTAATCATAAGTGGGTCAACAATTACTACGTCATTTAATGGAGCAAATGACGCTGTTACTAATAACGCATTTGCTGTTTCTATTGCTGACCTTGATAATGTAAATATTGACTTGAATACCATTGCAGATGGTAAAATTCTTAAGTGGGATGATGACACAAGCAATTTTATAGCTGCTAATGACATAAACGGTGGTGGTGGAGTTGACCTAACTGTCACAGACAATACAACTTCAGTTGCACAATCTGCAACTCTGGATGTACAACAACTTGCAACAGTTACAGACTCAGGAAATAATGAAGCAACATTAGTAGGCATAATTGGAAATGCAGAAGATGCTGATTATACAGATGGACTTTTTACTGACTTTACAAGTGCAACAACAATAGGCACAGCAATCGATAGATTTAATGAAGTTTTAAAGGCTTTAGCTCCTACACCTGCTCCAGATCTTGATCAATTTGATGTCGATACTGCAAACAGTTTGTTGCAGAATATTAAATTATCATTCGGAACATCAAGTGACCAGACTGCTGCGGGAACACCATATGCGTCTGCTGGAGACATTTCAGGTTTTGTTGCAACAAACGTAAACGAAATATTTGCAATAGAGTCAGCAAACGGAAACTATAGAAAAGGCGTTTATACAGGTAACACAACAATAACAGGTACTCTTAACGAAGACGTATCTAATGACACTTATACAAATAACATTGTTAACTATACAGACAATAGCTTTGGCAATGGTGATCAAGGTACTTTGCAACTTTGGTTAAACGGTAACAAGTTAGATTGCGATGTAGATCTTTCAAGTGATGGTGCAGGCGATTACTTAGATGCAGATGGAAGTGGATTTATTAATCTTACAGCAGCAATTAGCGGAAAGTTTTCTTCAGATACAGAATTTCCAACATTTAAACATAGACAGGGTGAATGGAAAGTTGACTTTGCAAGCCAAAGAGATGGCTGGAATTATGCTCAAGTAAAGCATGTAGTAGGGGAAAGTACAAAAGAAACAGGCTATGCAGAGTGGGTTAATGATAGTAACAATGAAGCTATTTCTGTTACAAATAAGAGCTTATCGTTAAATATGGCCGGCAGTAAATACCTTTCAGGAATTCAGTATCATACAAACGGAACAGCAACTTATACTGCAGATATTGATAATTTTTATAAATATGTATACGTAACTGATAATGTGACTTTTACTGAAAGCCCTGATGCTATAGCAAATTTTGACAGTATTGCAATATCTTCTATTAACACAGTAAATGGTGAAGATCACACTAAACAGATTAACTTATCACAAGTATCAAATCTTTTACCAGAAAATAACAGACTTTTAAATCAATCTCTCACAACAGGATTTTCACTGTCACACCCTATAAAAGCAAATGTTACAACAGCATCTACTAACGAAACAGTTACAGGAATATTGCTTGATAATGCTGCTGCAAATAGCACTGTTATATTAGATAATTTTAATGATGAACAATATAGACAAACAGTAGAAAATGCTTATACACAAACAAATTTAGCTGATGCTGGTGTAGGTGATCCATCAAATACATATTCATGGGACTCAACAGAAAGTCTAATAGGAGCAGATTTAGGACATAATACAGGATTAATTGCTTATAATTCAAGATTATATTCTCCTAAAAATAATGACTTGCCTAATTCGGGTAATTTTAGTACACTAAGCTCTTCTTACGCAAACCCAGACTACAGTGTTATTAACGATAACGACGTTAAGGTTTGGATAAGGAAGTTTAAAAATAATAGTGGAAATACAATAAAAGCTTTATTGTTTAACATGAGCAAAAATAATAGTGATATTGTTAATTCAAATACACCTAATAGTGATGAAATTAACGTACAATTTAAAGTTCCCTCAAAAGATGGTAATCCATCTGAGTCTGAATGGCTTACTGTAGCGAGTGATTTTAATTTATCGAATTATGAAGAAGGAACACTTATATCTTGTGGGGATCAAGTTTACAACGGAAATATTGACGGAAATACGGTTAATAATAAAATAGCAATTTTAAAAGATAATATACTAAACGATGAGTATGTTTTGGTAAAAATTACTGCAAGCGCAGATTGGGCTGGTTATGTTGACTCAATGAATGTAAGTTTTGTTGATGTAATAGGCAATGTAATAGATGCGCCAGAAATCGAACATATTGATTTAGAACAGACAGGAGTTTTAGGAAGACTTTCCTTTGGCACAACTAATAGCGTCAATAATTTTACTAATTATACATCAGACATAAATACACTTTTTGATTTATCTGGTAATAAATCTGGTATATTTGATAATACACAAACATTTACAGGCTTTATTAATGACTTGACAAATGCTAATGGAAATAATTACATGCAATATGCTTTTGGTGGCGGCGAATCACACAAAGGTACATTAAAACTGCATGTTAATGGTCAAGATATTCATGCAATTAATTTGGCTGCTAGACCTTATTTAACAGGAAATCAACTAAACAACAGCGGAAGTGGATTTACAAACTTAACTAGTCCTACACCTGCAAGAGACGCCAATAATCGACCAGACTTTGACAGCGTTTATAGAACATCAAAGTTTGTTATAACGCCTACAGATCAAAGATTAGGATATAATTTTGCAAAAGTTATTCATGTTACTGAAAATGGGGATGAAGAATCAAATACAATTGAGTGGATTAATGACAATAACACAGATGCACCAGATTTTACAAACAACGGCGTACTAACCTATTCAATAAATGAAGCGCTAATATCATCAACAGAAACAAACAGCCTATCTGGAATTTCATATTATAAAGAAGTAACAACCGTGCCTTATGAAATAAGTGTAAGAAATCTATATAAAAACATATATAGCTCATTAAATGACGCTGTTTTAGTGTCAGATGCAGACAATAATTCAAAAATTAAATCTATTTTACTGACAGGCACAAATAATAACGCAATCACAAATTCAGGATCACATACATTACCTGGAAATTCAAGATCTGGAAGTAAAGCTTTGCCTGCTATAACTGCTGCAAATGATGAGTCTGAGATATTAAAAGTGGAGTCAGTCTTTGAAGTTGATTATGTTAAGTCCATATTAGATTTAGACGCAGTTAACAATTATGCAAATATGAATGACATTACTATTAATACAACTGTTAAGCATCCATTGAATGCAGCTAATGGCGAAACAACAAGTGGCGCTGATGAAACTGCAACATCAAATAAGTTTTTACAATATACAGTCAGTACCGATAATCAGTCTTTAGTTGAAGAAGACTTTAGCAACGAAACAAGAAGAATTCTTTCGAACTGGGCAAACGCAAATGACAATCAAGCAGCAGCAAGTGGATCAAGTTGGGATTCTATAGTAGAACTTACTGATGGATTGATGATGTATGACGATAAACTTAGATATCCTGACGGTGACTTTAGAGATGCAAATGCAAACATACACGCACCAGTTGGCAATCCAAATTATACAGGATCTACTGGTACAAAAAACTTTTATAGAATATTTCAAAATACTACACAAAATGCTAAAACTGGATTTAGCTTGCAACTCCAAGGTAATGGCAGTGTTATAGTAGACCCAGACACAGCTTTTTCTGTAATAAACATTAAAATATCAGTTAAAATACCAGAAACTGGCGATGCACAATCAACTGGTTATCTAAATATTGCAAAAGCATTTGAAACAGGACAGTACAATGACGGTGATGGATCGTTAAGTGGAAATTTATCAAATTCTATTACAAGTGGACAGACAACAACAAATGCAATAACTTTTGGACAAAAATTCTTGCAACCTAGCGAATACTTTGTTTTGAAAATAGAAGCAAATGAAAGTTGGACAGGATATTTAAGTAATATAACAGTGGATTGGAGTTAATAAATGGCATTATCATCTTCTTCAAAAGAAAACATTTCTCTTAAAAAGCTAGTTGGCAAATCACATACTTCCAATTCGCTAGAAGCATTTAATGAAAATAAAACTACAAGTTTATCTTTAAGTACATTTTCAATATTTGCTGAAACAATATCTGCAGCACCTGATAGTACAGACTTGTATGATACTACAGATAACATTGTAGAATATGTTAGATTAGTTGCAACAGCTTTACCTGAGTCATTAGTAAATGGTAAATTTCACGCATTTAAGTTAAGTCTTCCTGCTGACTATGTTGCGAGTTCTTCAAATCCTAAAAAAGATACACTATCTTTTAAGGATAGCGAAGATTTACATTCATCAATAGGAAAATTACAATTAGTTCCACCGCAGTTTTCTGATTTATACGAAGCAAAAGTTTATTATGGTGGAGATGAAACAAAGTCAAACGGTACAAGAATTCCTTTGTTAGATGATAGATCATGGTATTTAGATTATTTTAATGGTATACTTTTTCAAGAAATACCTCCAGGTAATGCCAATGAAAACCCAAGCCATGTTGAAGCTTACATTTATATTGGTAATATGGCTTCAACTGAAATAGAAAACGGAAGTGTCGATTTAACAACATCATCAGTTGGAGATTTAAGCGACGTTAGTATTGCAGGAATACAAGACGGCCAAATTTTAAAATGGGATGCAGATGCTGCAGGTGGCGCAAAATTTATACCATCATCGTCATTTTCAGCGGATACGTCAACTTTATGGGCTGTAGATGACAATGGAAATCTTTTTCCTCACGGGATAATTGATGGAACATTAGACACAGGTATGTTTGCAATAGAATTAAGTGCTGGCAATATGGATTTTACCAGCAATAATACAACTTTAGATAATATAGTTACTGCAATACAAAACATGAATGCTTACACATTATCTGGGCGCGCCCAAGGCAATATAAGCGACACGTATTGGGAATTTGACGAAAATGGAAATGTCATGCCAAAGGAAGCAGTTTAGTTATATATTATATTAAATCAATTAAAACTTTTTAAGATTTGATAAATAATTATAAATGAAATAAAATTAAGTTAGGAATAAGATAATATGGCAACTCGAAATTTAGTACCAAGAGGCAATAATGAAGGTAGTTTAGGAATCGATGGTCAACGTTGGTCCGCACTTCATGTTGCCAGCATATCGACTGATACTCTAAAAGTAGCAAACATACAGCTTAAAGCAAACGACAATCTACCTTTATTTGTCAAAGGCCCAGGAATTGATGATATTTCAACCAATAATAGCGGACAATTTGTTATACAAATGGATAGCAGTTTCTTGGAAGATTTAGGGTTTAACACAACAACAGGTTTAAATGCTGGATTTACAAGAAATAACGGTGAAGCTTTAACAAATGACGATTCTATAGCGTCAGGTGATTCTTTAAAGGCAGCAATTCAAAAATTAAATGATGACGTAAGAGGAGTAGCAGTACCTACTACATTAACAGTTGGTAACTTTGCACCTGCAGCAATTTTAGTAGCTGGGGAAGCTTTTGTTGACGATGATAATCACTTAATGACAGCTGAAGCAATTAATGATAGAATTGAATCTTTTGGTTATACAACTAACACAGGTGACATAACAGGAGTTACTGCAGGTGCTGGTCTTTCTGGCGGTGGGCAAGACGGCGCTGTTTCAATTGCCATAGATAATACTGTAGTAACAACTTTAACTGACACTCAAATACTCACAAATAAAACTTTAACTACACCTATTTTAACTACTCCAAAAATAAATGACACGTCAGCCAACCACACATATAATTTTGTCGTTAGCGAGTTAGCTGCCAATAGAAATATAACATTACCTCTTTTAGCTAGTAATGATACCTTTGTTTTTGAAAGCCATACTCAAACTCTAGCAAATAAAACTTTGACATCTGCTGTACTAAATACAAATGTTTCAGGTACAGCAATTAAAGATGAAGACAATATGGCTTCAGATTCTGGCACACATTTAGCTACGCAGCAATCAATTAAAGCATATGTTGATAACCAAGTAGGCTTAGTTGACTTAGATCTTCAAGGTGATGACAACGTTGCTTTAGCAATAGATTTAGATAGCGAAGTTCTTACAGTTGCAGGCGGTACAGGTATTAGTACAACAGGTGCAGCTAATACTTTAACAGTTGGTCTTGATAATACCGGTATAGCTACCCAGCAAGGTGGATTATTTATTGAGCAAGATTTAGATGTAAACGGTGACCCTGTTCACAGAACAGATGGAAACGGTGATGATTTAACTGTTTCTTCAATAGGGTCAGGTACAACAATTCCTGTTTTGACACTTAATAAACAAGGTCAAGTAACAGCAACTTCAACTGCTTCAATTGTGACAACGCTTACAGTAGATGCAGATGGGCCTACGACTACAGATGTGAGTTTAGCAACAGATGACTTGAAAATTGCAGGCGGTACTGATCTAACTTCAGCAGTCGCAAAAAATGGAACAGATGTAACTGTTACACTCGATTTAGATGAAACTGCTGTTATTGACGGTGATAATCAATTAGGAAATGCACAAGCAGCTTGGGCAGGAGGCGACGCATCATTTCAATATGGCGATGAAAATACCGTAGCACAATTTACTGTTGACAGAAAAGGTAGACTAACTCAAGCAAAAAATATTGACATTAGCATTCCATCTTCTCAGGTTAACGACGCAGCATCTGCAAATACTGCAAATAGAATTGTTATAAGGGATGGAAGCGGTGACTTTAGTGCTGATACAATTACAGCAACCCAATTTTCAGGACCTCTCTCTGGTAGTGTTACAGGAGACGTTCAGGGTAATGTTGCAGGAAACGCAACTTCTGCTGACACTGCAGACAAGTGGGATTCTGCTCGAACTATAACATTTGCTACAGGCGATGTAACTGGATCTTTTTCTACTGATGGTTCTGCTGATGTTGCTAATGTTGAACTTACAATTGCAGAAAATAGTGTCGCCTTAGGGACAGATACTACAGGAAATTACGTTCAGAGCGTAACAGCAGGCGCCGGTATTGCAACGATACCAGCTGCTTCAGAAAGCGCTGATGTAACTGTTGCTGTTGATGGAGTATTGCTACAGTTAGATGGTTTAGCTCCTCTAGCAGGTGGAGATGACAACGGTAAATTTATTGTTGCAACTGAAGCTAATACATTTGCGTATGAAAGTGGAGATACAGCAAGACTTAGTCTAGGGCTAGGCTCAACTGATAGTCCTTCTTTTGAAGGAAATACTTCAGGAAATATTCAAATTGGAATTACTGGTGACAATAAGATTGATACATCTGAAGGTAATCTTACAATAGACTCAGCTGGAGGAACAGTTACCGTAGACGATCACTTAATTGTTTCGGGTGATTTAACAGTAAACGGCGATCAGTTTCAAATTGATGGTACTACAATACAGTTAGATGACAACTTAATTGAATTAGGCTTGATTAACAAAGAAGCACCGACTGTGTCAGTAATAAAAGATTTAGGTTTATTATTGCATGATCATACTGCAGGTGAAGGAGCTGCAGCAACAATTCATAGTATATATTGGGACAATAGCGATTCAAAATTCAGATTAGAATCAGGTGTTTCAGAAGACAATCAAGGCGTCTTATCAGATGGCACAGCTGCAGGTTTGGTTGTAGGTGCTCTTGAAGCTTCAAGTTTATCTTTAACAACAGATCTTGCAGTTTCGCATGGTGGTACAGGAGCTTCATCACTTACAGATCATGGAGTGTTAGTGGGGTCTGGAACGGGTGCAATTACAGCACTTGCAGTAGGAACTAATGGTCAATTATTAATGGGAAGTACAGGTGTAGATCCTGTATTTGGTACTCTGTCAGCTGGTGATGGTTTAACATCCACTTCTGATGCTGGATCTTTAGGCTTAGCTGTAGACCTTAAAGCAAATGGTGGTTTAGTTATAGAATCTACAGAAATAGCTGTTGATTTAGGAGCAAGTACTATTACAGGAACATTAGCAGTAGCTGATGGTGGTACTGGTGCTACTTCGCTAGATGATATAGTTAATGCAGCAAATGGCGGAATTACAGTAACTGATGGCGAAGAAACGGTAATAGGCGGCAACGTTTCTTTATCTTTAAACTTAAATGATCTTACAGCTATAGCAACTAATGGTGAGCATGTCTTAGACGTGGCGAGCGACAGTATTGCGATTATCGACAAAGATAATGGTGATGGCGATGTCGTTAATGTTACAAGAAAAGAAACAATTGGCAATCTCATAAGTGCAGCAGCAGGAAATGGTCTTTCTGCTACAAATGGCGTTCTAGCACTAGACTTAAGCGAAATTGGTGATGGTGCCATTGCATCTGGTGATAAATTCTTAATGTTAGATTCAGATAATTCAACAGAGCAGCTTGAAACAATTGATGATATTGGGTCTTATATTTCTAGCGCAACAAACAGCGGTTTGACTTCTTCGAGCGGACAGCTATCATTAGACTTAAATGATGTTGCAGCAGCTGGTATTGCTGTTGGCGATGATAGCATTGTGTTTGTTGATAAAAATAGAACAGATAATACATGTGATTATAATAATTCTACAACGATTACGATGGATGATACTTCCATCCTTTCAGTAGGAATGACAGTTACAGGAACAGGTATACCTAACGGTGCTACTGTTGATAGTATTACAGACGGGACCACATTTGAATTATCGGCTGCTACAACTGACGGGCAAGTAACAAATGGTGAACTAACATTTGGGGTTAACGCTACAAGAAAAGAAACGATTGGAGATTTAATTACTGCAGTAGCAGGCGCTGGACTTGGCGCATCTTCAGGAGTTTTATCAGTAACAGTTGATGATTCTACAATAGAAATAGATATAGACACAGTTAGAGTTAAAGATGATGGAATTACATTAGCTAAACTAGCTCCTCTTTCTACTTTATCTATTAACGCAGGTGTAGATGGAAATCGTATAACTGCTGTTGTAATAGGTGCTCAAGCAAATGCAACAACGCCAGCTGAGATAACAATTTTAGATCAAGCCGGACTGGCTTCAGACTCTGCTACATCTTTAGCAACGCAGAAATCTATTAAGTCTTATGTTGATTCTCAAGTAGGTTTAGTTGATCTAGACTTTACAACTGATACTTTGGATGGAAATGGCGACAAAGTAGCAGGTAGCGTTGATTTAGATAGTCATACTCTAGCTTTTGCAGGTACAACAAATAAAATTAGTGTAACACACGCTAATCAAGCAATAACAGTAAACGTGGGATCTGATATTGTTCAGCTAAACGAAGCACAAACGCTAACGCATAAAACTATAAATGCATCTAGCAATAATACAATTACAAATCTTACTACATCTGCAATACATGCAGACACACTTGTTTTAGAAGCAGAAGGTATTGCTAGTAATGACAACGACACAACTTTACCCACATCGGCTGCAGTTAAAGATTACGTAGACGATCAGCTTGGTCGTTTTGGTGGTATATTTAGAACAGATAGCAGTGATAACGAACTTGGAGCCAATGTTCAACACAATAGAGACGTAATATTTGATTCTTCTCCTTTAGTTAGATCACACTTCGGACCTTTTGGCTTTGATTTAGGCCAGCTTGTAACAGAAGATGAATCAGATCTTACATTCTTTGGTTCGACTTCAACACAAGCTTCTGACAGACATTTTCTTGTAATAGGTTCAACTGTTGGCAATGATACAAAAGGTGATTGCAAGTTTACAGGAGCTTCTTTCGTAGCAGGCAACGAAGATCTACAAACACCTTAATACTCAAGATATGTAATTTACTTTCTGTTTAAACTTTTTAAATTATACATTAGTTATTAATTAAAAGAAGAAAAATGAAAAACAGAAACATATCTGAGTCTATGAAGAAATTTTGGGATAGCAAAGGTAAAGACTATCTTGAACAAACAAATAAAAAGCGAAGTGAATCTTTAAAAAATCAATGTATCTGGCTTAAAAAAGAAGGTGAAAAACCTTTTCCTTGCAATATCGAATTTGTTTTAAGTAAGATTTCAGAAGGATTTTTAATTGTAGACACAAAGAAAAACAGAGAAAAAGTGTATAGCTTTTTTGGTGAAGTTCCAAGTTTTTTTTGGGCAAAAAAAACAAATAACAATCTTAACTAATAATTAATATTAAATTAACCAAAATCAAATTACTTTTGTGGTTAGTTTACTTATAAGTATAAAAAACGAAAGGAAAAGACAATATGTCAGCACTTAAGCCTGATACAATAAATAAACACGATTTAGGCACAACAAATCTACCTTGGAGAAATCTTTACGTTGATAAAATAATTGCAGGATCTAGAGCAGGTGGAACCTCGTTAGAAATTGGTTCAACAGCGCTTTGGGACGGCGGAGTTGGTACAGCTTCTAATCTTACAGTATACGGTAACTTAACAGTTGAAGGTACTACAACTACAATTGAGTCAACAACTCTAGTTGTAGAAGATCCATTAATTAAGTTAGCAAAGGATAACGATTCAGCTGATGCTATAGATATTGGTTTTTATGGATTATATGATAATTCTGGAACAGATGAGTATGCAGGTATATACAGAGATGCATCTGATAACAAATTTAAGCTATTTGTAGACTTGCAGGCTGAGCCTACAACAACAGTAAATGTAGGTGGAGCTGGCTATACTCCTGCGACTCTTGTTGTAGGAAATCTAGAGGTTGGTACTGCTGTACTTCCTGATGCAGATAATGACGCTACATTAGGTGCAGATCATAATCATTCGAGTGGTGCAGGCTTAGGATGGTCAGACTTATTTTTGACAGAAACAGCTACAATTTCTTTCTTAAATACCGCTGCTGATGCTATTGACTTATCTTTAACACATACTGGAGGCGCTTTAACTATTTCTGCCGCTGATAAAATACAGTTTAGAGATACGGGCGCTTTTATAAACTCTTCTGAAGCTGGTCAACTTGATTTAAGTGCTAATGGTGACATGACCGACGCAATTTTACTTACAGCAACAGTTGGTGGAGTTACAATAGACGCAAAGACCGACATTACTTTAGACGCAGAAGGTGATGACATTAAATTCTTGGCAACAGGTGGAACTGGTGGAGGTGATACAACAGGATTAACATGGTCACAAAGTGCTGCCGGAACATGGACTCATAAAGTAACTACTGCAGATGCTGATCTTATTTTCAACATTAATGACTCAGACGGAGGTGGTGATCAAGAATTATTTAGATTAGATGGCTCAGCTAGTTCTCTTGTTATGAGCACAGATCACAAGATTGAGTTTAGAGATAATGGTATTTTTGCTCATTCCGGTGCTGACGGTGAATTTACACTTTCTTCAGACGGAAATTCAGCTGATGCGATCAATATCGTTACATCAAATGCAGCGGGTGGTATTGATATTGATGCAGGAACTGGTGGTATTTCTATTGATTCAACAGGCGCTTTCTCTATCGATGGCGCTGCTGCTTCAAACATTACAGTTACATCAGATACTGATGCTGAAGATTTAACAATCTCGTTAGCACACGAAATTATTACAGCCGGAAACTTTGTAAATGGTGATGTATATGAAGTATTAACTGCTGGCAATACAGACTTTACTAATGCCGGTGCTGCAGATAGCAATGTTGGCACAGTTTTTACAGCTAATGCAGCAGGAGCAGGAACAGGAACTGCAGCAAGACTTACTGGACTTAATTCTTCACTAGTTTTATCTTCAGATGGTACAGGTGCAGATGCATTACAATTAAACACATCTAGAGGTGGTATTGATATTTTAAATGGTGGTGCAGCTGGCGGTGAGGACATTGATATTACTTCTACAAATGCTTCGATTAATTTAGAAGCAGGTGAAGCAGTAGGAGCTGCAATTCAACTAAATGCTTCAAATGCTGCGGGTGGTGTTCAAATCCTTGGTGGTACTGGTGGTTTTGATTTAGACGTAACTGCTGCAGGTGATGGCGCAGGTGACGGTGCGATTACAATGAATGCAGCAGCAGCATCAACAATTGATGTAGCAGCGGCAAATTTAACATTAAGTACTACAACTAGTGGTAACGTATCAATAAGTTCAGCTGCAATTGTTGACATTGATGGTGCGAATGTTAAAATTGATGCATTAGATGCAGGTACAATTGACATCGGTGCGAGTGCAGATGGTACATCAGATACTTCTAATATTAATATTGGTACTTCAGCAACTGCAAGAACAATTACTGTTGGTAATGATGCGTCAACAAAAGTTGATGTTAATGCTCTAGCGATTGAACTAGATTCTGCAGGCACTGTAGTTGTGGATGCTGCTTCTACGGCAGTAAAAGCTTTAGACGTACACTCAGCGGGTGGTATTGAAATTACAGCTGCCGGTGCAGCTGGATCAGATATAGACATATCAAATACAGCAGGTTCAGTTAACATCTCGGCTGATGAAGTTGCTACTGATGCAATTACTATCGATGCATCAGGTAATAGTGGTATTGATATTACAGCAGGTAATGCAGCTAACGATGCAAATGCTAACTTAGATATTGTAGCAATGAATAACTTGACAATTGATGCACAAGGTACAGATGATGGTGACGGTGTTGCTATTACATTGGGTACAGATACAACTAATGCACAATTTAAAATTCTCAACAACTCAAATAGTGAAAAGTTTAAGGTTGATGGATCAGGTGCTATTTTAGCTAGTGGTACATTAACCGTTGGTGCTAATGATACGGGACATGATGTACAATTTTATGGTGCAACTGCAGGAAAACATTTATTATGGGATGAGTCTGCAGATGAATTAGCACTTATTGGAAATGGAACAAAGCTCTCTTTCTTTGATGCAGAAGGTGGAGAAAACATTTCTGCTGATAATGCTGGAGCTTTAAGTATTGCTGCAGGTACTCAACTTTCTTTAACTTCACCAACACTAGCAGTAACATCAACTACTGCTGTTACAATAGTAACTCCTTCGCTACAGGTATCGAGTGCAACAACAACCAAGCCGACTTTTGAAATTATAAATACAACTGATGACGATAAGGGTTGTGAGTTAAAACTTAAGTCAACTCAAAATGATACTGCAGGCGTTAATAATGACGTTGCTGGTAAGATTACTTTCTTTTCTAATGACAACGCTGCTCCAGATCCAAATAATCAATCTTACGGACAGATTCAGGTCCTTGCAGCTGACGTTACATCTGGTAGCGAATCAGGCAAGATGACTCTTGGTGTTGCAACAACTGGTTCAGGTGCTGTTGCTGACGTTTTAACAATTACAGGTGGTGCTACTGCAGCAGCAAGTACTGTTACCATTGCAGGTAATCTTCAAGTTGATGGTACAACAACTACAATCAATTCAACTACACTTCAGATTGATGACAAGATGATCGAGCTAGCTCATTCTCCATCTGGTTCTGAAGGTGATGATGCATCTGTTGACGGTGGAGGTATTATACTTAAATCGTCAGGTACCGACAAAGAAATTAAATACGTGAACGGGGACACAGCTTGGCAGTTTAGCGAGAATCTCACTCTGGCTAATAGTAAAGCATTTAACATCATAAATGGCGACGGCTCCGCGACTTCAGTCCTCAACTTAACAACATTAGGCACTACTGTTACAGGTTCTAGTTTAACATCAGTTGGAACAATTAGTACAGGTGCATGGAATGGTACCTCAATAGCTTCACAATATCTAGATGTTGATACTGCACATTTATCTGGCGTTCAAGAGTTTACTGGCGCAAAGACGTTTAGTGCTGTAGCTGCCTTTACAAAC